>Ga0308407_1000017_pt1 | contig 182596 bp, 169 predicted proteins | sample HotsprSampleMSe2_FD_203476 | JGI IMG/M metagenome (GOLD analysis project Ga0308407, IMG submission 203476) | Hot spring phototrophic mat microbial communities from Mushroom Spring, Yellowstone National Park, Wyoming, United States - 20060911_MSe2 ...
ACAACAGGCGGCGCAATTCGTGATGTGTCACTGTGGCTGTCGAGTAGCCACTACATAGGCTATGCCACAGCATTCACAATTGAAATGATTTTGCTCTTTGTGGCAGTTGCCATTCTGCGTGTGATTGACATCACCGAGTTTCAGAAACGGCGACCTGCAGAAGTGCTAACACAGGTCGTAGGGCGTGAAGACTAAGCTATGCAGTCTTGTTCTTGCACTTGTCTTTTGTCATTATATCTCAGGCACGGACGTTTTCGCACTTTTTCGTCATCTCGAGCTCACTTTTGTTGTCATGCCAAGCACTCTTTTCTTGTCATTGCGAGCTCAGTTTTGTCATGCCGAGCGTAGCAAGGAATCCAGCGCATGGATGCTTCACTTCGTTCAGCATGACCAGGGTAATGTCATGCCGCACACTTTTGGTCATGGCATGCACGCTTTTCCCTTGTCATACCGAGCGTAGTGAGGAATCCACTATGGATGCTTCAACTGCGCTGCACTTCGTTCAGCATGACAGGGTAATGTCATGCCGCATGCTTTCGGTCATAGCATGCACATGGTCATGGCATGCACGCTTTTGCCTCGCTATTCCGAGCACCTTTTTCCCTGTCATGCCGAGCACCCTTTTCCTTGTCGTTCCGAGCACCCTTTCCTTGTCATTCCGAGCCAGAGCGAGGAATCCAGCGCATGTATTCTTCACTGCGATGCGCTTCGTTCAGCATGACAGTGTATCGGCAAGACGCATAGCATAATCAGTTCAATTCGTATCATTTTGAGCGTGCATTCACTCGGCGCGAATTGTCAATGCAACCCAAATCTACTTTGCACTAGGTCTGTAGCGAATGACTTCGGCTTTCTCAATGGTAATGAGCCCGCCAGCTTTGGTTTGCTCAAAGAGCGTCTCGATGTGCTCGACGAACTGGCGGATTTTTTCTTCTACATCGACAATTTCGATAACAATTGGCAGGTCAGAAGAAATCTCAATGAGTTTTGCCGTATGAACGATGGAGTTAGCACCAAAGCCCATGATGGCGCGCATCGCCGTTGCCCCAGCCAGCCCATGTTTCTTAGCTTCAAAGACGATGGATTCGTAGAGCGGAATAGCACCGTGCTTGTCAGACTCGCCAACAAAGATGCGCAGCAACTTGGCATCAGGATTTTTTTCAATCATAGCAACCTCAAAAGTGAATAGCCAAAAAAAGTCGCCAAAAGACCAAGGACAACACTCAGTGTAACGTAAAGACCAGCGTAAAGAAACTGTCCATCTCGCAAAAGTGCCAGCGTCTCGTTAGAGAAAGCCGAGAAAGTTGTAAATCCGCCACAAATGCCCGTTGCCAAGAAAAGTCGCCAGTCTTGTGAGAGCCCGCCTCGGTCGCTGAGCGCAAAGACAAGACCAATTAGGAAACAGCCCAAGATATTGACGCTAAGCGTGCCATATGGAAATGTCGTAAGAAATCCTTTCTGAACTTGCTGCGAGACCACATACCGAAGCATACCGCCAATAGAGCTTCCAATACCAATCAGGAAAAGAGTTTTCATGTCTTAGTGCGATTTTCCAAGTTGAGAGCACAATGCAATTTGAGCGCTAAGGCTATAGCCGTTCAATCACATACTTGAAAATGGCGGTCATTTTAGGTTCAGCTTCGTTAGCCGCTGCAATAATTTCCTTGACATCAACAGGCTTGAGGCTTTCAGGAAAGCATTCATCGGTGATGATAGAAATGCCGAGCACTTCGGTGCCTTGATGATTTGCCACAATGACTTCAGGCACAGTGGACATGCCCACGACATCGGCTTGTAGCAAGCGTAGCATGCGGTATTCGGCGCGAGTTTCCAAGCTGGGACCAGCAAGCGCCGCATACACACCGCGATGCACTTTGATTTTGAGTGCCAGTGCCGCTTCCTCTGCCGCTTGAATCAGCCGCTTGGAATATGGCTCGCTCATATCGGGGAAGCGTGGACCCAGCTCATCATCGTTTTTGCCAATCAGTGGATTATCACCAATCAAGTTGATATGGTCATCGATAATCATGATGTCGCCTTTGCGATAAAGTGGATTTAAGCCGCCGCAGGCGTTTGAGATGCAGAGGGTTTTGACCCCCAGCGTCTTCATGACACGAATCGGAAACGTGATTTCCTGCATAGAGTATCCTTCGTAGTAGTGAAAGCGTCCTTGCATGGCTACCACGTTTTTCCCACCGAGTGTACCAAAAATCAGCTGACCTGTGTGTGACTCAACGGTCGAGAGCGGAAAGTGTGGGATTTGCTCATATGGCAGTGTTAGTTTTACCTCAATTTCTTTGGCAAGTCCGCCAAGACCTGTGCCAAGCACAATCCCCACAGGATAGCTGTCGCTAGTATGCTTGCGGATAAAGTCGTGTGCGTCGTTGATTTTTTTGCGCAGTTCCGTCATGCTCTTTAATGTCAAAAGGTTGAGAGAGGTTAAAAACTTTTGAAAAGCTAATTAGCTACAAGAAAAGCTCAAATCATCAAGAGCCTATTTCATCATGAGAGCGGACTTAGACTCGCGGAACTGAAGGGCAAAATCTGCTACGCGTGTGTAGACCTCGCGCAAAGTTTCGGTATCAGGCAGAAAGACAATTCTGAAAAATCCATCTTTCGGGTTTGTGCCAAAGCCAGAGCCATGAACGAAAAGCACGCCTTTTTCTCGCAGCAATCCCAACACGAACTCTTCGTCTGTGCCGAGTTCACCATGCTCAAGGTTCATCTGTGCCATGGCATAGAATGCGCCTTCGGGCTTATTACATCGCATGCCGCTGATGCGATTGAGCATCTCAAATGTAATATCGCGCTGTGCACGCAATCGCTGCATGGTGCTGTCAAGATATGAAGGCGGCAGAGACATCGCAGTTTTGATGACATGTTGTGGTGGTATAGGCGCACACAGTCGGGCATCAGCCAGTTTGCGAATTGCCGCCATCAGGTCGGGCATAAGATGTGAGTTTGTCACCATCATCCATCCCAAGCGCCAGCCCGGTGCAAGATAATTTTTGGAAAGAGACTCCATGGTAATGACTGGCAAATCCTCGCCAGCAAGACTGCCCATAGGAACATGTGTGCCATCAAAAATGAGTTTGTGATACACTTCATCGGCAATCACAACAAGATGATGCTGGCGAGCGACGTTGAGCATGGCTTCAAGCGTTGAGCGCGAGTAGAGTGCGCCAGTTGGATTGTTGGGGTTAATGATGACAAGCAATTTTGTGCGCGGCGTGATTTTTGCACGCAGTTCATCGGCATCAGGCTGCCAATTTTGGTCTGGATTCTGGTGGTATTTGACTTCCACAGCACCCAATTTGGTCGCAATAGCGGTGTAGAGTGGATACCCCGGTGCAGGCACAAGCACCTCATCGCCGGGCTCAAGCAAAGCTGTAAAGACTAAATCAGCTGCCTCGGAAGCTCCATAGGTAAAAATGACATCCTCTGGCGAGGTCCTGATGCCGCGCCGAGCCGCCTCTTCGGCAACAGCTTCTCGAGCTTGAGCAATACCCGTGGATGGTGAATACCCATTGTGACCATTGCGTATCGCTTGGATAATCGCTTCTTGCAAAGCTTCGGGCGGTTGAAACCCATAAAGAGAAGGGTCGCCGATATTGAGGTAAATCACCTTTCGACCCTGTGCCTCTATTTTCTTGGCTTCTGAGACGATATTGCGAATCGCATACCGGTAGTTCTGCGTACGCTGTGCAGGCTGATAGCGTGTAGGCATATAACGATATGAGAATATGGTTACTCTAAACTGTTAAGAATTTCATCAATGTTGACTTTGCGTGCCCCAAGAGCGCCCTTATCAAGAGACCCTTTATAAGTATCAATAGGAACTTCGTAGCGTACCGTTTTCTCTTCGGAAGGTGGCACGCTGGTCGCAGCAGGAGCATTCACTGGCTCTGCCGTTGTAGGTGCCGATGCAGCATCTGAAGCAGTAGGTGTGATGACAGAATGTGTAGTGCTCGATTCAGGTAAGGTGGCAGCTGACGCATCCGTGCCTGACAGGTCGTTGGTATCATTCAGAGCAGGCTGAGCTTTGGTGCGGAGCTGTTTGCGAGCCGCAATTTGATTGACGATGTAGCTATCTTCAGAAGCACTGAAGGAATTGAGCAACTCAAGTTGCGAAGAAAGCAAAAGGCGCAGCTTGCTGACAATTTCATGCTTTTGTGCATTCAGGCGCTCAATATCATCGTGAAGAGCCATCACATCATTTTTGGCGCGTTCCAAAATCTGTGCGGCTTTTATCTGCGCTTCCTGACGAATGAGCTCAGCTTCACGCTTAGCGTTTTCCACTACGCTCATGGTCGACTGTTGCGCCTGTGCCAGCGTCTGATGCAAGATACTTTCAACTTCCTTGAACTTCTGAACCTGACCCTCAAGCTCATAGAGTCGACGCTTGAGCGCATCTTGCTCTGCCAAAAGTTCTTCCCACTGTTTAGCCACTGTGCCTAAGAACGCCTCGACCTCTTCAGGCTCATAGCCGCGCAATGATTTATTGAAGGTCTGTTTTTTGATGTCAATCGGCGTCAGTCTCATGGCGCAACGATTTTTTGGCATTACGCATTTCTTAAAAGTAAGCATAACAAACATTTTCGCAAGGGCAAATGCCTAAACGTTTACCGCTCATTTTCTATTTTGAAGATAAATGAGGCACAAAAAATGGAAGAATTTTTTATCCAAAATTCAATTTATGTGGTGCTCGCTATCGTGCTGGTAATTTTTACAGGACTTTTTTTCTACTTAGTGCGTCTGGAAAGGAAGCTCACGGAACTGGAGCAGCTTTTCTCGGAGCAAGACGAAACAGCACAAAAACGGTAAGCATCTTTCAAGGGTTTATTTCGTCGAACAGATTGCTTAAACTTGCGCGGAGGGCAAGTTTGCCCGAAATGCTAAAACTGAAAAGCACAAAACGGTCTTTCTGCTATGTTGAAAAATCCGAAAATCATTGTCGGCAGCGTTATTCTTGTTGCCGTATTGCTTTGGCTGGCTTTCACGGCGCAAGAGTGGGGCAATAATGTTATCGGCTATGCTAATCTCGACGAAGCGGCAAAAACAAAAAAAGTGTGCTATGTAAAGGGCTACTGGGTCAAGGAAAAGCCTACAGAAGCTAATGCGAATATCTTCACATTTTACATGAAAGACGAGGCTGGCAAGGAAGCGCGTGTTATCTACCGCCACGGCAAACCAAACAACTTTGAACAAGCTACAAGCATTGTGGTACAAGGCAAGTATGAAGATGGTGTGCTGTATGCAAAGGATATCTTAGTTAAATGTCCATCAAAATATCAGTCTGAAGAAGCCGATAAAGCCAAGAAGCTGTAGTGTATTTTTCTAAAAATTCTCATGCCAAGCAGTATGCCTACCGATTCTCTTTTTGCTGAATTCCTTACAGGAAAATTTGTAACCATTTTCGGCTTTGTGGCAGCGCTGGTTGCCACAATTGCGTATTTCAAAGCGGCGCAGTCAGAGCAAGATAGAGTCGCGGAGCAGGAATGGCGCGCAATGGGACGCTACGCTTTCTTAGCAATGTTTATCGCTATCGTCATCAATGGCTCACACCTGCTCTACCTTATTCTCACGCACCAATTTCAATACAACTATGTGAAAAGCTACAGCGATACCACACTGGAGCTATTCTATCTTATTTCAACATTCTACGCAGGTCAAGAGGGTAGCTTCATGCTGTGGATGTTCTATGGCGCGCTATTAGGACTGTTTGTGATTCGCACGGCGAAAGAGTATGAAGCGCCAGTCATGGCAGTGCTGGCGCTCTCGCAAGCATTCCTGCTCTCTATGATTATGGGAATTCAGGTGCCGGGCATCGGTGTCATCGGCAGCGACCCATTTGCACTGGTGATGGGCGAAGTGCCGAAAGAAGGAGATGGGCTAAACGCACTGTTGCAAAACCCGTGGATGGTGATTCATCCGCCGACACTCTTTCTTGGCTTTTCCTCGCTGATTGTGCCCTTCAGCTTTGCTATTGCTGCCCTATGGAAAAACAAGTATGACGATTGGGTCAGACCGGCGCTACCATGGATTCTCTTTAGCGCCATGACACTTGGCGCAGGAATCATGATGGGCGGCTACTGGGCATACAAAGTTTTAGGCTGGGGTGGCTACTGGGGATGGGACCCTGTCGAGAACTCCTCTCTGGTGCCATGGCTGATGATTGTAGCGCTTCTGCATACCACACTGGTTCAAAGAAAGCGGGGGTCACTCAAACGCTTCAACCTGTTCTTGGCGATTTTAGCCTACAGCACCATTCTCTACAGCGCTTTTCTGACCCGCAGTGGCGTACTGGGCGATACATCCGTGCATTCTTTCACAGACTTAGGACTCTATAACCAGCTCTTGGCGTTTTGTCTAGTCTTTTTCGGTGGCGGACTTTTCTTGCTACTTTGGCGACTGCGAAGCATACAATCCGTTCAGTATGCGGATTCCATCTACTCGCGTGAGTTTTTCCTCTTCTGCGGCTCGCTTGTCCTCATGCTGATTGGCTTAGTGGTGCTGGCTGGCACATCCACGCCGCTCATTGACCAAATTCTGGGCAGACCAATTACCAAAATCGAGCCAGATTTTTACAACAAAACCACGCTGCCGATGGCTATCATGATTGGCTTACTTTCAGCAATTGGGCAGGTAATTTGGTGGAAGAAAAACACGCTTGATAATCTCCTGAAAAATCTGGCTATTCCGCTCTCGCTGGCAATGGCATTTACTTCAGTGTTGGTGATATTCGGAATGAAAGATTGGGGAATGATTCTACTCTCGCTGACAGCGGCATTTTCACTATTTGCAAATGGACAAGTGTTTCTGAAGGTAGCAAGGAGTAATTTGCGCTTTGCTGGTGGCGCCTTGACTCATGTCGGGGTAGGCTTAATGCTGCTAGGCATTGTAGCTTCAGGTAAGTATGATGAAAGTCGGTTTGTAGAATTGCCCATCGGTCATCCTGTGCAGGTGTTTGGCAAAGAACTGACTTACTTAGGAATAGAAAAAGTTGATGGCTCAAAGAATGGATTCAAAATTGCTGTGAAAGAGGGCGAGAAGCAACATTTGGCTATGCCGATTATGTATGAGACCCGCCGTATGAGCGTACAAAATCCTGATGTCTTGCATGAGTGGAACAAAGACTTCTACATCGCCCCTGTGAATTTGATGCGCCGCCCATCTGGTAATCGCTTAATATTAGGCAAAGATGAAGTCCAAACCGTGCAGGGCTATAGCATCAAGTTTACAGGCTTCAAGATGTATCAAGACCCTAACACCTTAAATTCGGACAATACGCAACCCATTAAAATCGGAGCTTATTTAGAGATAACCAAAGACGATGTGGTAGAGCGCATTGAGCCCACACTGACCATCATAGCAGGCAAAGCACCTCAAATACAACCAGCTACATTGCAGGCAAATCCCGCCGTGAAGGTAGCTCTCGTCAACATAGATGCAAATAATCGCAGAATCATGATTGACGTTGAAGGGTTAGGTGCCTCTTCAGCGTTGCCTAATGAAGCGCTCATCATTGAAGCAAGTGTCAAGCCGTTTATCAATGTGCTTTGGCTGGGCACCTACATCGTCTTTTTTGGATTCTGCCTCTCTATCTACCGCAGGTGGAAAGAGCGTAAGATTGGCGGCTTGCGTCAAACAGCAAGTGAAGAATCTATCTCTGAAGGCAAGCAAGTCAGAGCAAATGAATCTGTAACTGTGCCGTAAAGCATGCGTGTTGCAACACTTTTGCTATGCCTGCTGAGCATGCTGCCGCCCTGCATCTGGGCGCAAAAGATGCCTATTCCCAAAATCTTTGCATCAACATCAGTAGCGACGGCACCAAACGCAGCAGATTCTCTCACCATAAATCTGGATACAGGGTTGCCTATCAAGCAAAAATCAACTGTGCTGGCAGGAGCACTCTCCTTCATCTTGCCTGGACTGGGAGAACTTTACGCTGAACGCTTTGATGTGGGACAATATTTTCTAGCTGCTGATGTTGCGCTAATACTGGGAGTTGTAGGACTCAACGCATATGGTCAGATTCTTCGTGCAGATTATCAAACTTATGCGCGGCTCTATGCAAATGTATCAGGCAATAAAAGTGAGGAGTTCTGGCGTGACATTGCTGATTGGCAAAGTCGGGAAGCGTTCAACGAATCAAGGTTACGTCGGCGTCAATACAGTGCAGTGTATGAGCGTACCGACGACTGGCAATGGCAAAGCAATGCACATCGCCTGCGCTATCGCGAAATGCGCATCGCAAGTGAAACAGCGTTTCAAGCAAGTTACTACGTTATTGCAGCAATGGGCATCAACCGTCTATTGAGTGCAATTAATGCCGTCAGGCTGATTAATGAAACTGATGACAGGGAACTGGGCTCTAACATCTTAATTTCGTCTCAAGCATTTTCTCTACTTTCGTCCCGCGCTGAAGGAATAAAATTTTCAATTTTAGCCCGCTTTTAAGAAATCCCACCACAAGGAAAATTAAAGTGCCTTGCAAATGTGTTAGATTTTTGTTAATTTTGAAAACGAAAAATAGAACCTAAAAACAGGAAACAGGTTCTATTCAGCAAAAGCCCAGAAAGTATCATGCATCAGAACTTTGAGTTGTTACAGCTCAAATACTTTTGAAGTAACCAGTATCCAGTACAATCTCCCCAAGTTCTTTCGCTTTTGTTGTACCTCACTTATAAAAAAGAGCGAAAATGAAGAACTGACAAAACACTAAATTTATGTCAAACAAAAACACCATACTTATTGCAGATGATGAGCTGAACTACGTTTCGTCGTTGCGTAACTACTTGGAGAAAGAGGGGTTCAGTGTAGTTTGGGCAAAGAATGCTTCGGAAGCAATGGCAAAAATTGCGGTCAGACCTGCGGCTGTAATTGTAGATTTGATGCGTGGGCAAGCGGCTGGACTTGAGCTGTGCAGAAAACTTCGCACCCTGCCTGAATGGCGCTATCTGCCTATCATCATTTTCACAAGCAAAGGAGAAGAGTCGGATGAAGTTGTCTGCCTTGAGGTAGGGGCTGACGATTTCATTCACAAGTCAGCGGGTTTTCGTGTACTGTCAGCGCGCTTGCATAACATACTGCGGCGATACACACCACAAACTGTAGAAGAAGTCTCATCGCTCAAAGTTGGACCGCTGGAGATTGATAAGCCCACATACTCTGTGCGCTTAAACAACAAGGAAATATTCCTACCACGGAAGGAGTTTGAGCTACTATGGGTCTTAGTCTCTAACAGAGGCAAGGTGTTTTCGCGCGAAATGCTCTTGCGTCGAGTGTGGGGCGAAAATGTCTATGTAACGGAGCGCACAGTAGATGTACATATTTGCAAGATTCGCCGACGCTTGGGCACATTTGGTAAAGAAAATCTAGAAACCATCAAAGGGGTAGGCTATCGGATTAAGATATAAAGCTACTGCAAGTCAAGAGTCTATGTTACAACTCGTTCAATGATTTCCAACTTGCACTGATGACGCGAGACACTTAGCCGAGCTCTTGCACCAAAGGGAAGGGTAAGCTTGGGCTTGATATGTCCATATGGAAGATTAGCAAATGCAGGAGTCAGCTTAGGAAGTTTCTTGATGTAATCGGCGATGACTTGTTCCATAGAAAGAGACGGCTTATCATCTTCTGGCTCACAGTCAGTAAACTGCCCAATAACAAGCCCGTTAAGGGTCTTCAGTATCCCTGAGTGTTCTATCTGCGAAAGCATTCTATCGACTCGATAGGGCTCTTCACCTACGTCTTCAATAGCCAAGATGTTTTTCTTCAGGTTCGGCAAGTATGGCGTGCCGAATAACACGGTCAAAAGTGATAGGTTAGCGGCAATGAGACGCCCGGTTTTCGTCCCAGCTTGTAGGGCAATAGGAGGATAAGTATGATGATGAGGTAATTCACCAACAACGGTAGCTGATGTGATAAGCCGCCAGAAGTGCTCTTGTGCAAAGTCGTCAGGGTAGGTCATATCGGAAGCAAGCATAGGTCCTGAAAATGTCAGCAGTCGGCACTTTGCAAGCAGAGCGCAAGATAGGGCTGTGATGTCGGAAAAGCCGACAAAGATTTTGGGGTTACGAGCTACTGTATCGTAATCAATGAGGGAGAGCAGGCGCGGCGAGCCGTATCCACCGCGCAAACAAAAGATGGCAGAAACTTGTTTATCGGCAAACATTCTATTGAGGTCAGCGGCGCGCTCACGGTCGGTGCCTGCAAGGTAACCATAAACCTTTCGAACAGCCTTGCCGAATTTAATACGATAGCCTAAACTTTCAATATATGTGGCAGCGCGTTCTAAATGATCTTCAGGAAAGACTGGACTAGCTGGCGCCACAATACCAATAGTATCGCCCTTACGTAGTCGTTTTGGCTTCAGGACGCTCAAGTGTAGAGAACAGGTTAGGCGTTTTGAACGTGCTCGGCAATCACGATAGCGCGATTATTGTTCATCTCCACAAAACCACCTGAAATAGTGAAGGTCTGCGAGGATTGATTGGGCAAATCGACTCGCAAAGTTCCTGCCTGCAGTGCGGCAAGGATGGGGGCATGATTTTGCAAAATTTGGAAGCTGCCTACAACACCAGGCAAAGTCAAGCAAATTGCTTCACCCTCGAAGACACGTTTGATAGGCGTAACGATTTCAACTTGAAAAGCCATGGCTTAGTAGCTTGGTAAAGTTTTGGCTTTTGCTACGGCTTCTTCAATGGTACCGACGAGACGGAAAGCCGCTTCAGGTAAGTGGTCATGCCGCCCTTCTAAAATTTCCTTAAAGCCACGGATGGTATCTTCAATTCTGACATACTTTCCTTCAAGACCAGTAAACTGTGTAGCGACAAAAAATGGTTGTGAAAGGAACTGCTGAACACGGCGGGCACGAGCGACTATGATTTTATCTTCTTCAGATAGCTCATCCATGCCTAGGATGGCAATAATATCTTGCAGGTCTTTGTAGCGCTGCAAGATTTGCTTGACGCCTTGAGCAACTTCGTAATGCTCTTGTCCGACGATATTAGGGTCAAGGATTTTAGAGGTTGATTCCAGCGGGTCGACGGCAGGATAAATTCCCATTTCAGCAATCTGTCGAGAAAGGACTGTTGTGGCATCAAGGTGAGCAAATGTGGTAGCAGGCGCTGGGTCAGTAAGGTCGTCAGCAGGGACATAGATAGCTTGTACAGATGTAATGGAGCCTTTTTGTGTTGAGACAATGCGGTCTTGCAAAGCGCCCATTTCGGTAGCAAGTGTAGGCTGATAACCGACTGCGCTGGGCATGCGTCCCAGTAAGGCTGAAACCTCGGAACCAGCTTGCGTGAAACGAAAGATATTGTCAATGAAGAGCAAGACGTCGCGATTTTCCTCATCACGGAAATACTCGGCAATGGCAAGTCCAGTAAGGGCAACTCGAGCACGAGCGCCGGGGGGCTCATTCATTTGACCAAAGACCAAAGCGGCATTTTTAATGACCCCAGATTCCTGCATCTCAAGCATCAAATCGTTGCCTTCGCGCGTGCGCTCACCAACACCAGCAAAGACAGAATATCCGTTGTGAAACTTGGCAATGTTATTGATAAGCTCTTGAATAATAACTGTTTTTCCAACGCCAGCGCCACCGAAGAGCCCCGTCTTGCCCCCTTTTGTGTAGGGCTCAAGTAGGTCAATCACCTTAATGCCAGTCTCGAGCATTTCCACTTTGGTAGAAAGCTCTTCAAAAGCTGGGGGATGACGATGAATAGGATACTTTTTAGCACTCTGGATTGGGGGTTTCCCGTCAATAGGTTCGCCAACTACGTTGAGCAGGCGACCTAACACTGCTTCGCCAACTGGGGTTTGAATTGGAGCGCCAGTGTTGATAACCTTCATACCGCGTGTCAGCCCCTCTGAGACATCCATAGCAATCGTACGCACACGTTCTTCGCCAAGATGTTGCTGAACTTCAAGTACGACTTCACTGCCATCGGGGCGTATGACCTTCAAGGCGGTCATGATGCTGGGAAGAGCACCGTCAGGAAAATCCACATCAATGACGGGACCAATGATTTGAGCAATAACGCCTTCTTGCATCTGAAAAAACTAGTGGTTAAGTGTTGGAGAAATCTGCAGCGCAGTGCTGAATGCTGGCATTGCCGATGAGCCACCTGCGGGACTCGAACCCGCGACCTGCTATTTACGAAACAGCTGCTCTACCAACTGAGCTAAAGTGGCATTAACCAATTTGATTTGCTAATATACAATCTTCTTTCCTGTTTCTCAAAAGTCTACGCTCTTGTGCCTGTCACGGATTGATGTAGTATGCTGAAGGAATAGCAAAGTTTCATCAACCTAACTCAACCCATACAATGGAAAGAAAACAAATCGGCAATATCATTCGCGGTTCTCTGCTCGATGGACTGGATATGAAACTCTTGGAGACAGTACCGCTGGAGAGCATCAAAGCGGGAAAGTTTCTGGTGATAGAAGGTCAGCATTATGATTTTTTTTCAATTATCACCGACATGCACCTAGCAACAACAAACGAGCGCGTACTAATTAGCCCACCGAATTTTCATCATGAGTTAATGCATCAAGTTGTAAGCGGTACCATGGCATATGGGGTGGTATCACTGCGCCCTATGCTCATGCGGGATAAGCAACAAAGTGACCCTGTCTTGGAGCCAGTCAAGACCATTCCGACACACTTTGCACGCGTAACGGAAGCAACTGACGAAGATATTGCAACAGTATTCGGCAGCGAAACACTCAACGAAGCAAAGGGACGCAAATACTTCTACATTGGCACGCCACTCGATATGTCGCAACCTGTCTGCATTGATATGGAGCGCTTTGCCGAACGAAGTAGCGCCGTCTTTGGTCGCACAGGAACAGGGAAGACCTTTATTACACGGTTACTACTGGCTGGACTTATCAAGACAGATGCGGCAGTAAATCTTGTCTTCGATATGCATAATGAATACGGGACAAAAGGCACAAAAGAAGGTGAAGAAGGCGCTGTCAAAGGGCTTCAGCCCCTTTTTGCAGCACAAGATAAGGTCAAAATCTACTCGCTTGACCCAGAAGGTACACGCAAGCGCGGCGGGCGCTGCGACCGGGAAGTGCGGCTGGGCACCGACCAAATTGAACCCGAAGACATCTTGCTGCTACAAGAAGAACTGCGGCTCAACCCAACAGCGGCAGAATACACCAGCATTCTCAAAAGAGAGTTTGGTCCGAATTGGTTGGCAGAGTTTATGAAACGAATGGAAGATAGAAATGAAATGCAAAGACTTGCTGATGAAAAAAACTTACTGGTTTCCTCTATGCAAGCACTCTGGAGAAGGATGGAAAGATTAAAAAGAGAGTGCGGATTCTTGGATTTTGAGCCTAACCCTAACAAACTCAATATCATCAAAGAACTTATCAATGATTTGCGGCGCGGTCATAGTGTCGTTATAGAGTTCGGCAAATACGACAACATGATAAGTTATTTGCTGGTAGCCAATATCATCACTCGCCATGTAGAAGAAGCCTACAAAGATGCGACGGATAACTACATGCGCACGCTCAATCCACTCGATAAGCCAAAGCAATTGGTTATTACCATAGAGGAGGCGCACAAATTTCTCAATCCAAGTGCAGCCTCGCAAACGTCATTTGGCAAAATTGCTAGAGAACTGCGAAAGTATTTTGTCTCGCTCTTGCTGGTAGACCAGCGTCCATCTAGCATTGATGATGAGGTGCTAAGCCAGATTGGCACGAAAATAATTGCCGCACTCTCTGATGAAAAGGACATCAATGCAGTGCTCAGTGGCGTAAGCAATGCTGGTGGCATGCGCAGCATTTTGGCAAGTTTGGACACACGCCAGCAAGCCTTGATAATCGGTCATGCTGTGCCCATGCCTGTGGTAATTCGCACGAGAGATTACAACGCTGAATTTTACAAAGCCATGGGGTTCTTGGAAGGGCAGGAAAAACAGAACAAGGTAAGCAAAAAAATTGAAGACATGTTTTTCTAAGCATAGGAGGAAAAAGCGTCACAGACTACAGTGGGGTTTCACGGAAGGTTTAAAATAAAAAACGTGGCTGGCATACGTCCCCCACACCGTATGCCACAGGCCGCGGGCGCGACCTGCTTGCCACTTGTAGCTGTAAATATATACGCTCAAAATAAAAAATGCAAGAGCAAACTAAAGTTTTTTAATTCCAATTTCTCAAAGCTTCTACGAGCAAGCGAACACCAAAGCCAGAGCTACCTTTGCTTTGTCCGCCGCCCATGGAGGGAAAAGCTGGACCTGCAATGTCAATGTGTGCCCATGCACGATGGTCACCAATAAATTTTTCCAAAAACTTTGCTGCAGTAATGGCGCCAGCACCTCTGCCGCCTGTGTTCTTGACATCTGCGACATCGGATTTAATCTGCTTATCATAGTCTTCCCACAGGGGCAGTCGCCAGACCTTTTCGCCTGAACGCAGCCCAGCTTTGTAGAGATGCTCGGCAAGCGCGTCATTGTTGCAGAAAAGTCCTGCTACAGGATTGCCCAAAGCGATAACACAGGCGCCGGTGAGCGTAGCAAGGTCAATGATGGCATCAGGCTCATATTTTTCTTTGATGTAGGTCAAAGCATCAGCAAGAATAAGACGCCCTTCGGCATCGGTGTTATCGACTTCGACTGTAATGCCAGAGTAAGTGACAAGAACATCGCCCGGGTTTTGAGCTGTCCCACTGGGTTTATTGTCTGTGGCAGGAATAGCGCCAATGACATGAATCGGAAGTTTCAAGCGAGCGACGGCTTCGACCGCACCGATAACATCTGCGGCGCCAGACATATCAGCTTTCATGTCACCCATGTTCTCGGAGGGCTTGAGAGAAATCCCGCCAGTATCGAAAGTAACGCCCTTGCCGATGATGGCAATTTTTGCTTTGGCTTTACCAGTCGGTTTATACTCCAAGATTGAAAAAGTTGGCGGCTCGCTGCTGCCTTTATTGACCGCAAGCAATCCTCCAAAACCTAACTCCTTCAGCTTTTCTTTACCGAATACAGTAACCTTATAACCATACTTTTTGCCAGATGCTTTCGCTGCGTTGGCTAAGTCTGTAGCAGTCATGTAGTTACTTGGTGCATTGACAAGATCACGAACCATAGACTGCGATGTAGCGATGATATAGCCAACCTCTGCTCCGTATTTGACGTCATTGAAATCTTGCTCCGTGGTGAAGAGAATTAAATCTTTGAATTCTACTTTCTTTTCTGGCTTATAAGCTTTGCCCTGTTTTAACTGCTTGATTCTCTCAGTTTTTAGAGCAGTGTACTCGTATAGCCCATATTCAAACCCTTCAACTACAGCTTGCGCAACATAGGAAAGCTCTTCGTTAAGGATTTTGGCAAGTGTTTGGATGTCACTCAAGTCAATGCCAACTTTGGTAAGCTTGATTTTCTTGACCTCAGTTGCAAATGCTGCAGCGGCTCTGCGAATCGCATCAAGAGAGCGACACTCGCCAAGTCCGAGCAAAAACACACGCAAGGCTTCTATATGCTCAGACTGGGGATAAAGCATGAGAATATCGCCCTCTTCAGCTTTGAAGTCCCCATTTAGACCAGATGCCCTGACGCCGACGATAGAAGAGAGTTTGTCAAGCTCTCTTTCGCGATGAGGTTCAGAAACGAAAAATCCTGCGGCATCTAAGCTCTGCGAGCGAATATCAGCTTTGGAAACGCTAACTTTCATGTGACATCGGTTAAGTAAAGTTTAAATCGCAAAATAAGGCTTTTTCTATTTCAAGGCAAGTCTATGTAGTGGTGTTTAGAGAGTAGCAAGCGCGTGTTATGAATTCAATGCCTTTGCGTTGCCTGTGTCTTGAAAGTGTTGCGCTGACAGCACAACGGGGCACACAGTTTCAATTCATCTGTCTCAGCTGTCTTCGGTCTGTGCCGTGCCAACGTTGGCAAGACTGTCTGCATGCGCTTCAATAAGGTCATCAATCTTGATGGAGTAGTCAAGCGGTGTGCCGTCCAGCATTTTGATTTCTACGGAGGGAAATTGCTTCTGATGTTGTTCAAAAGCAAGTGACCACTGAGCTTGTGCTGTTGCATCAAGCTCTTTCCATGAACGAATGCCACGGCACTTAGGAAAGCGTGAGCAGCTGAACCACAAGCCACGCTTACTATCGCGCAGATACATGGGAGCATTACACTTCGGACATAGCACTTGGGTTTGAAGCGGTGGCACCTTCGGCGGCACCACACGACCATACTTGTCCAAATTCAAGATGCTATCGCAGTTTGGATAGTTCGTACAAGCTAAAAACCTACCATATTTTCCCTGCCTGAGCACCATACGCCCAGTCTCACACTTTGGGCATTTGATGCCTGTTTCAAGAGGTGCGGCTTTTTGAACACTAATAGGCTTAACATTTTTGCATTTTGGGTAGCGTGAGCAGCCCAAAAATTTGCCCGACTTTGTCCATTTGACAATCATGCGACCTTCGTGACAGACATCGCAGAGCGGAGCATTGTCGTTCTGCGGCAGAATCGGTGAGGCTTGGCGGAGTGCCAAGGCTTTTTCAAAGGGCTGGTAAAATTTATCCAATAGCGTTTCATAATCGTCCTCGCCTGTGGCAACCCTATCAAGGTCAGCTTCCATTTTGGCAGTAAACTCTACATTGAAAAGTTCAGGGAAGTTGGCAACAAGGATTTTGGATACATCTTTGCCAAGTTCAGTGGGAAAGATGCGCCGGTCACGAATTTCTACATAATTGCGTTCCACAAGTGTCGACATGATGGTCGCATATGTAGAGGGGCGACCGATGCCGTAGTTATCGAGTTCCTTGACCAAACTGGCTTCCGTGTAACGAGCTGGAGGCTTGGTAAAATGCTGATTTTCTTTGAGCGTGCTAAGCTTGAGCTGTTCACGCTCTTGCAAAAATTTCGGCAAAATAGTGGAACCCTCGTCGCTCTCACCTTCCTCTTTGGTGGATTTGCGCTCTTCGTAGTCAAGTTCTTGTTGGTCGCCAAAGACTTTGAGAAAACCCTCGAAGAGAAGAACACTGCCAGAGGCACGGAAAAGAAATTCCTGCTCGTTGTCCAAAATATCCACGCTGGTTTGCTCTAACTCTGCGGGCGACATTTGCGAAGCAAGAAAGCGTTTCCAGATGAGCTCATAGAGTCGGAATTGGTCGCGCTGCAGAAAGGGCATCAAGGCTTTTGGGGTGCGGTCAACCGATGTGGGGCGAATAGCTTCATGAGCATCTTGTGCCGTATCTGACGATTTGTATTGGATTGGCGTTTCGGGAATGAAGGCATTGCCAAACTGTGCACGAATAAACTCTCGGGCTTCCTCTTGTGCCTCTTTGCTGATGCGCTTAGAGTCGGTGCGCATGTATGTAATCAAGCCGACGGCGCCATCGGCACCAAGCTCAATGCCTTCGTAGAGCTGCTGAGCAATCAGCATCGTTTTCTTGGAGCCAAAGCCAAGTTGATTAGAAGCGGCTTGCTGCAAAAGCGACGTGGTAAAAGGCGCTGGCGGATTGCGCTTGACCTTGCGCTTTCGGATTTCACTGATAGCGTATAGGCGTGCTTTAATTTTGCTTGCTAAGGCGTGAGCAGCGTCTTCGTTTTCAATTTCTACATCTTTGCCGCCCACTTTAATGAGCTTGGCGGTGAGTTTTTCGCCACGTGAGGTCAGAAATTCGCCGATGATTGACCAATACTCCTTAGGCTGGAAAGACTCTATTTCAGCTTCACGTTCGCAAACTAAACGCAGGGCGACAGACTGCACGCGCCCAGCAGAAAGACCGCGCAATACCGTCTCCCAAAGAAATGGACTTACCTTATAGCCGACAATTTTATCCAGGGCTTGCCGAGCTTGCTGTGAGCGCACAAGTTTGTAGTCGATTTCACGTGGGTGCTCAATAGCTTCGCGCACTGCCTTAGGTGTAATTTCATTGAAGAGCACGCGACGAGTAGGCTTGCGCAAGCTTTCAAGTTCATTGGAAATATGCCAAGCAATAGCTTCACCTTCACGGTCAGGGTCAGTTGCAATGAGCACTTCACTGGCTGCTTTGGCAAGTTTTTTCATCTCGCTGACAATTTTTTCCTTGCCAGCAATAATCTCGTAACGCGGTTCGTAGTGATTTTCAAAATCAATGCCAATTTCCTTGCGCGGAAGGTCTTTGATATGCCCAATTGAGGCAAAGACGGTAAAATCCTTGCCAAGATACTTGTTGATAGTCTTCGCTTTTGACGGCGATTCCACAATTACCAAGCGCTTACCTTTTGCTGTCTCCTTCGGTTGAGTATTTTGCCCATCAGCCTGTGAAGAGGCATCAGATGCAGTGCCATTCTTTGCCGAGTCAGCAGACGCCGAAAGGTTTTGATGCGTCAACTTCTTTTTTGCTGGCATAACTTCTCTCTTGTTTATGGCAACAGGTCCAGAACGAATCTTGTAACCATAACGGTTCCGAAAATCGGGCAAAGATATGCTTTCCGCTTAAACAAAATCAAATGTGCAGGCAAGGTCTATGCATCGTGGTAGACCTTCAGGATGGTATCGCGCAGTTTTGAGCCGACTGTAGAACAGGTGAAGTAAATAGCATCGGCAAGTTCATCAGGTTTTATCCAAGATTTGTAGTCTGCGTCGGGCATGGCGGCACGATTTTGCGGTGTGTCAATGATACTGGGGACAATGACCGAAGCGCTAACCCCTTTGGCGTTGCCTTCGCCATTGAAAAGCTCAGCCAAACGAAAGACAAGCGATTTGGAGAGACCATACGCTACGGCATACCCGCTATGCTTGAGATCGAGCCCAGCACGAGCGCCGATAAAGACCAAATTTCCAAACCCTTGCTTGAGCATGTGCTCAAAGACAGGCTTAGCAGAAAAAAAGGTCGACTTAAAATTGAGCCGAAACATTTTTTCCAACAGTGCTTCGCTTGTGTCAGTCAGGTTTCCCATGGCAAAGCCACCAACTAAAAAGATGCCCGCATCAATACGCTGATGGCGCTCTATCACCTGCTTGACCAGTTCAGCCATCGGCGCTTCCTGTGTGACATCAATGGTATAAGTTTCTGTTTCTGGATAAGCGGCTAAGAAAGCAGAGTTGTCGACGGCAGGCTCAAGTGTGGCAACAACATGGTAGCCTTCTTGAAGAAATTTTTTAGTCACTGCCATTCCTAAGTTGCCTGCAGCGCCAGTAATGAAGGCAACTTTCTTTACAGTTGCGGTATTTTGCGCCATATGCTTTTTTGTGGCTTTTGGTTAAGCGTGTGAACATAGCAATTCCATACTCGAATCGCATAGCTAAGTGGGGCATGGTCTGCCAGAAAATCGGGCACAACAAGTGAGTGGTAAAGTTCAGAAATTTTCTTTAAGCGAGCGGTCTCCAAAGACTTGGCAAGGGCTTTCAGCGTTTTTTTGAGCACAGCTTGATGAGATAGAGTGCGCGGCATGGAGCGAACAATTTCGTCTCGGTCGTTGATAAAGCAAAGCTGTCCGACATGCCGAAACCAGCGTACAGGCGGTACATGAGGTACAATATCTGCGCCAGCGACCAGGCGATAAACATTGCGTGCAAACGGATACGATAGAAAGCGTTGCAAAAAGCCCAAATCGCCGACACGAGGTGAGCCAAATGTGTAAAGCCCTTGCACTGGCAATGAGGTTTGGCGTGCCAGCTTATCGACGGCAAGTGTTGCTAAAGCAGCACCAAGGCTATGACCTGTAAACCAAATCTTGCGAGGCTTTTTTGAATAGAGCGAGACGGTATGTGCCGCCAGCTCTTGCCAGATGCTCTCAACGGCGCTCAAAAACCCACGATGCACCTTTGCCCCTCCATCATCTTTGACAAGAAAAAAGTTAAAATCCGTAATCAAATCCTGAACACTATCCCAAAAACTCTGCATTTCTGTTCCGCGAAAAGCAACGAGAATTATCTCGTCAGTATAAGCTACAAAGCACCATAGACTATCTTTCTGGAAGGTCTTGATTTCGGCACCAGTTTCATGAAGTTCAGCTTCGTTGAGGACTTTTTGAATGAAATCTATATCGGCATAAGCCAACAGTGCAATTTCTGACAGCCACCATGCATTGCCGTAATTGAACCGTGTGGCATGAGGGTCAAAGGGATGCAGTTTCCAGTTTTCGAAATAGCGATGCTCGTAGCTGGGCGGACGCAGTGCGGCAAGTGTGCTGGGTGGCAAAGGCTTTTTCATGTAGCAAGATATTTTAAGCTAAGAAAACTCATAAAACCAGTGCCAACCCGCAAGGCTTCTTCATCTAAGTCAAAAAGTGTGGAGTGAATATTATGCACGATACCGCGTTGGGCATTACCAACACCAAGTTGCCAAAATGTGCCTGGACAGACTTGCAAAAAATAAGCAAAATCTTCAGCGCCCATGATAGGCTCAGCTTCAATGGCGCGGTCTTCGCCGAGATACTCTTTGGCGGCCTCGAAAGCAAAGGCAGTCATGGTTTTGTCGTTGACAAGCACTGGATAGCCCTTGCGAATCTCGATATCTGCTTCCACGCCCATTGCTTTGCCAGTAAAGTGCACAATGTCTTTGAGACGAGCATGTGCAAGTTCTCGAACGGATTCATCCATCGTGCGCAACGTGCCCATCAGTTGCACTTCGTTGGGAATGATGTTGGTGGCGCTACCGCCGTGAATAGCAGTGATGCTTATTACAAACGGTGCAGTAGGCGGCACATTGCGACTGGCAATAGTTTGCAGGGAAGTGACAATTTGCACTGCCGCTGTGATAGGGTCATTGGTACGATGCGGTGCTGAACCGTGACCACCTCTGCCTCTTACCGTGATGTAAAGCTCGTCCGCCGCCGCCATCATTGCGCCAGCATAAAAACCAATCTTGCCAACTGGCACTTGCGGAATACAGTGCTGACCAAATACAGCGCTGGGCTTTTGAACATCGAAAATGCCTTCATCAAGCATAGGCTTGGCACCGCCCGGAATTTTTTCTTCCGACGGCTGAAAAATAAACTTTACCGTGCCCGCAAGGTACTGGCGAAGGGTTGCCAGCACTTTTGCTGTGCCAAGCAACATCGCTGTATGGGCGTCATGACCGCAAGCATGCATTCTGCCCGGAACTGTAGAACGAAAAGTGTGGGAAGTTTCTTCAGGCATGGGTAGGGCGTCAAGGTCAGCGCGCAAGGCTACTACCTTTGAAGTCGCATCTGCTAAATCACCGCGAAGGTGAGCAACCACGCCTGTTTTGGCAACATGGCGCTGTACATCACATCCCAGCCCCTCAAGATATTCAGCTACAATATGCGATGTGCGCACTTCTTCATACGCCAGTTCAGGATGGCGATGAAAATCGCGCCGCAGTTCCACCAGCTCATCGAAAATCTTATCGGTCGCTTCAGCCACTCGGCGCTTCACGTCAGCAAACGACAGCGTGACCATGGTGACTAATTTTTCCATGCTTTAACAAGCAAACCAGTGCCGCTACTGTGCACCATTTTTGTATCCAGGTAATTTAAGACGAAAGCAATCGGATACACAACCATGTAGTAAAATGGCAAAAAAATGAAAAAGGCTTGTGAAATCCCCAAAAGTTGGATAGGATACTTCACAGACAAGCGCCATGCGATGCTACCGGGCTTGCCGTATGTGTAGTAGGCTTCAATGCGTGCAAAGCCTGCTGATGCAAGTTTTTGCCGAATATCTTCGAGGTTGTATCCATCACGCACATGCTCATCAATGAAACCGTGTAAATGGGCGTTGTTGTGGTTGTGGTCATGGCATGCATCGGAGCCACCCTTATCGGAGGGCGTAGAAATGAGTAAAAGCCCACCAGCTTTCATAGACGCGAAAAAATTTTTGAAGACTTGCACATCGTCCAAGATATGTTCCATAACATCAATAGAAAGCACCAAGTCAAAGGTATTAGGCTCACAGAAAGTTGTTAGGTCAGCCGTTTTGAACTGAATGTTGGATTTCCCAATAGCTTGGAAAAAGCGGTTGCAGTCCTCAACTTGTTCTGCCTTTACATCGACGGCAAGGATTTTCCAGTGTGGATGCAGACGGGAAAGAAAATACACATACTGTCCAAAGCCGGCGCCAGCGTCTAAGATGGTAGCGTCATCATTTGCAGTGCGTGCCCATGCTTTGAGCTCGCGATGCACATACCATGCTCGCAAAAACAATAAGTCCAGCAAATGGTAGAAAAGCTTGCGCAAAAAGGGCGTGCGGTTAAAGACCGTGCCTAAACTGCGCTTAATCGGGTCGTATTGCATTCATTCAAAAACTGCAAAAGTTTGCTAATTCTTAGTTGGCACTAAATTGCCGCTGATAGGTTGCAATTATCTTGGCAGCACTTATGAGCGGAAAATGAAGTAGACCGCCGCAAAAATGCAAAGTGAAGCCCAAAGGTAGTCTAGCTTAATCGGATGTTTCATGAACAGAATAGAAAATGGCACAAACACAGTCAGCGAAATAGCTTCTTGCAAAATTTTGAGTTGTGCAACACTGTACTGCGTGAAACCGATGCGGTTGGCAGGCACTTGAATGAGATATTCAAACAAGGCGATGCCCCAGCTGACAAGTGCAGCAACATACCATTCTTTGTCGCCTAAGTTTTTCAAATGTCCGTACCACGCATAAAGCATGAAGAGATTTGAAAGAGCAAGAAGAACTGTAGTTTGGACGATAACTGGTATGTTCATGTTCTCCAATGTAAGGGTTAAAAATTTTGCTTGCTATCAGAAGCAGTTTAACGAAATGTTCATCAGACTTGTACGATTAAAACAGTTAAGTTTCATTGACCTTAGCCAGTGTAATATCGCAGTGTGCAGGAAGCGTGGCTAAGCAACTTGGAAAATTCTTGGGCGCGTCAGGCTGCTAGTTGCTCAGAGTCACGAACGCCAAGAGATTCATAAATTTTGAGCGTAGCGCGTGAGCTGTTAAGTGTGTAGAAGTGAATACCTTTTACGCCATGATGCATAAGGTCTGACACTTGTTCTGTTGCCCAGTGGATGCCAACCTTCTCTACATCAGCATCATCTTGAACTCGGTTGATGTTGCGCAAGAGCTTAGCTGGGAAACAGGTGCCAGGAGAGAGCTCTGCCATGCGATACATAGTTTGTCGGCTCGTAATCGGCATGATTCCGGCAACAATCGGCACATGAATTCCAGCAATTTCGCATCGCTCGCAGAAGTCATAAAAAGCATGATTGTCAAAAAAGAGTTGCGTAACGATGTAATCGGCGCCAGCATCTACCTTCATCTTCAGGTATTCCATCTCCTTAAGCCGATTAGGGGTAGCAGGGTGCCCCTCAGGAAAACCAGCTACGCCAACGCCAATGTGCGGGAAATTTTCTTTAATGAATGCAACAAGTTCAGCAGCATACTTGAAATCTTGATGAGCAGGCGTCCAGTTGGGAATATTTCTTGGCGGGTCGCCTCGCAGTGCAAGAATATTATGTATGCCATTTTCATCGTAGCGCTTAAGAATGGCGTAAATCTCTTCTCTGCTTGACCCAATGGTGGTCAGGTGAGAAACCACTGTCAGGTTAGTCTCTTTCTGAATGCGAACCACGAGGTTATGGGTACGCTCACGCGTAGAGCCGCCCGCCCCATAGGTGACACTAACATAAGACGGCTTAAGTGTCATCAAATCTGAGATAGTATGAAAGAGCTTATCCCACTCATGATCTTGCTTTGGAGGAAAAAACTCAAAACTAAACGCAGTTTTACTTGAGCGAAGAATATCTCTTACTAGCATAGAGTATTGTCGGCTTGGTTAGAGATGCTAATATACTAACGTACCAACATCTAAACTAATCCTGCTCCAAGCAGTATGGCAATAACAACAAGCATAGTGGCTACAATTTTCTGAACACTGCGCATGGTAACTTTCTTGACAAGCCTTGCACCAACGAACGCCCCGAGAAATGCCGCCGCAATGCAGCAGCTAAGCACAAGCAAATTCTCTGACAGTAAAGCCGTTGCAAAATGATGCTGATAGACAAGTAATCGTGAAACATCTACCATAATAGCAATAGCTATACCTGTGGCAAGAAAGGCTTGTTTTTCAAGGCCACAGCGCAAAAGAAACATGGTGCGCAGTGCACCCTGATGCCCGGAAAGTCCGCCAAAAAAGCCACTTAGCAAACCACCTAAAACCAGATAGTTCTGCTCAAAAGTAATGCGATGCTCAAGGTCAGAAAATTCCAGTACTGCAAACAAAATTATCAAAAATGCAAACATCAGCTTGAGCACAGAAATTTCAGCAGTCTTGCCAAAAATGTGATACTGATAAATGTAGAGCGACGCGCTGTTGGAAAGCCATGATAGCACTGAGCTGCCTAAGAAGGCGGCAAAAATAGCTGGCAGACCAAACTTCAAAATAACTGTGCTTTCGGCAAAGCGACCAAGAAGCAAAAGCTTAAAGAAATTGTTAGCAAAGTGCACGACCGCTGTCATCATAACGGCAAGCTCAACTGGGAAGAATAAAGCGAAAGCAGGTAGGAGCAGGGTGCCGAGTCCGAACCCAGAAAAAAGGGTCAGCAGTGAAGCCAGAAGTGAAACGGTAGTTGGAACAATAATTTCCAATCCCGAGTGTGATATTTAAGTTTCTCGAAACTGAAAATTGTGCAATCTGTAAAGAAATGTGCCCTACGAAGCAGGGGTCTGGGTATCTGTAGCAGCAACAGTTTTCGCTCGCTTGAAAATAGGTACAGCCGCGCAAGGCTCACCGTACATCACCTTTTCTGCATGTTGAACCAAGTAGGCTGTAACAACCATGTAAGCCCATGTAGGAATAGGCGTAGACCCACAGCCTTTGATAATAACCTTTTTGTTATCGTACTGCGACCAGTCGTGGGCTTCCAGTTTCTCGCGAAAGACCGACTCCTTGAGGATGCCATTCCACAAAAAATCTTGAATATCAAACTCCATCAATGTGTTGTTGCTCATAGTAATGCTCCTTGCGCTTAGTTAAGGTTAGGCTGAGCATGGTCACCGAAGAGGGCATTAAACTGCGAGTAAAGATGTAACTCGCGAATCTTATCAGCGGCAAAGCTGAGCGAACTAATAACAATTTCTCGCGGAAAACCGCTAAAGAGTGAAAAGAATAATGCTGCGCCACTACACACTGAAAGGACATCCATATTAGGTAGAGTTTGATTCTTTGAAAAGTTTATAGTGATAATCCCCTATTTTCTCAATGCAGATAAAGTCACCTGCTTTCAGACCTGACTCAATCACCCACTTGCCTGTACCATTAAGGGATTTTGATTTTTTGTGAAAACAAAACTTGCCATACTCAATGTCGGTCTCAAATGACCAGCCTAAGTCAGTATCAATCCTGAGCATTTTCCCCGGCGTGCCATCTTTCTTCTGAAGTGCGTCTGGTGGAAAAAAATCCAAGATGTCAAAAAGATTGATTTGTTTCTCGTAAAACCAGACGTCGTCTTGTGACTTGACAGCAAGTTTGCGAACCTCGCCCATAGTCCATTAGTGCTGCGAAGTTTAGCTACCTGCCAGAAAGCGCCAGCGCATGAAAATTCATGCGCAAAAAGTCGGTGCTGAACACAGCTCTGCCTAAAGTTCAGATACTATACTGAGAACGATTCACCGCAACCGCATGTACGAGCGGCGTTAGGATTGATAAAGTGGAACCCTTTCCCATTAAGCCCGTCCGAAAAATCAAGCTGTGTGCCAGCAAGATAGAGAAAGCTTTTCATGTCGACGAAAAACTTAAGACCCTTATCTTCAAAAACTTGGTCACCTTGGCGCATCTCGTTTTCGAAGTCAAGGGAATAGGAAAGCCCAGAGCATCCGCCGCCCTTGACGCTGATGCGCAGACCGTAGTCATCACCAAGGTTTTGTTGAGCTTTAAGACGCTTAACTTGCTCTAAGGCTTTATCGCTGATGGTAATCATGGCTTAACCCTCCTACATAGTATGATGAAGTAAGGGAAAGCCAGTGCAAGCAGCGCGCTGGACTTTCCCAATAGTTACTGCGCATTAGAAAGAGCCGCTTGTGCTCTCAGACGCTTAGCTTCTTGCTTTCTCTTAAAGTCGGCAATCGCAGCTTTGATAGCATCTTCAGCCAGTACTGAGCAGTGAATCTTGACAGGAGGTAAGTTAAGCTCTTGTACCAGCTGAGTGTTCTTGATGGCAAAGGCTTCTTCGATAGTCTTTCCCTTCAGCAACTCGGTAGCCAGTGAGGATGAAGCAATAGCCGAACCACAGCCAAAGGTTTTGAACTTAGCATCCTCAATGATGCCTGTCTCTTCATTGACTTTAATTTGCAGTTTCATGACATCACCGCATTCAGGGGCACCAACGAGTCCGGTACCAACATTGTCAGCATTTGGGTCAAGGCTGCCGACATTGCGCGGGTTATTGTAGTGGTCAATGACCTTTTCCGAGTATGCCATAGGTATATTCCTCCGTAAGACCGTTAAAGGTTGTGTTAAGAAAATCAGTGATGTGTCCACTGCACAGATTTAAGGTCAATGCCTGCTTTAGCCATTTCGTAGAGTGGCGACATTTCTCGCAGGCGATTAACCGCTTCCACTGTGATTTTTGCTGCATAATCAACTTCTTCTTCAGTGGTAAAGCGGCCCAGACCGTAGCGTATAGAAGAATGCGCTAGTTCGTCACCAACACCAAGTGCCTTCAAGACATGTGAAGGCTCAAGTGAAGCCGACGTACAGGCTGAACCGCTTGAGACTGCTAAACCTTTCAATCCCATCAGAAGCGCTTCTCCCTCAACATACGCAAAACTCATGTTAAGATTACCGGGCAGACGGCTCTCCATAGAGCCATTGATGTAGACTTCCTCCAACTGTGACATGATACTATCCTTGAGCTTATCGCGCAGGTATTTCAGACGCTTCATCTCCTCTGGCATTTCTGCAATGGCGATTTCAAGAGCTTTACCGAGCCCTACAATACCAGGCACATTGAGCGTCCCGCTGCGCATACCGCGCTCTTGACCGCCGCCATCGATAATTCCTGCTAATTTGACACGAGGATTTTTGCGTCGCACATAAAGCGCACCAATACCCTTAGGTCCATAGACTTTGTGACCAGAGATGGAAAGAATGTCAATATGCATCTGATTGACATCAACAGGTACCTTGCCAACGGCTTGAACCGCGTCGGTGAAGAAAAGCACGCCATGCTTGCGACAGATTTCTCCGATTTCTTGCATAGGCTGAATGACGCCAATCTCATTATTAGCCATCATAATTGCAACCATAATCGTCTTATCGGTAATGGCGGCTTCGAGTTGGTCGAGGTCTACAAGACCATCTCTTTTTGGCGGAAGGTAGGTAACTTTGGCCTTACCTTCACGCTCTAAGCGGCGGCAGGTATCCAAAACCGCTTTGTGCTCAGTTTGCATCGTAACAATGTGGTTGCCCTTTTCGGCGTACATCTCAACAGCGCCTTTGATAGCAATGTTATCCGATTCTGTCGCACCGCTGGTGAAAATAATTTCCTTTGCATCTGCGCCAATAGCTTTAGCCACTTGTTCTCTGGCTTTTTCGACAGCTTCTTCGGCTTCCCAGCCATAGATATGATTGCGCGAAGCTGCGTTCCCAAACTTTTCAGTAAAGTATGGCAACATAGCCTCGAGAACACGGGGATCTACCGGCGTGGTAGCATGGTTATCCATGTAAATCGGTCGGCTCAAATCAAGTGCCATATCAGTCCCTCCCTATGGACAGGTTGATGTTAGAGTTGAAAACAGTAAAAAGCTTCAGCTGCTGAAATCTAATCCATCTAAAGGATTTCAGCTACCTTAGCCTCGCTGAAAATTTCCCTAAAACGCTTCTGAATTTTCGTCAGCGGTTTCTTGACCGCGCAGCCCACAAAAGCATCACATCTACTAGGGTCAGTTTCGCAGTCAATCAGCTGAATGGGCTCGCCAATCGCATCAGCAATTTCTGAAAATGAAATCTCTGAAGCTGGCTTATTGAGGCGATAGCCTCCTTTCACACCTTGCACAGAAGTGATAAGACCAGACTTAGCCATCTGCTGCAAGGTTTTTGCAACCAGCTCAAATGGAATGTTCATATGCTCAGCAATTTCCTTGGCGGTTGCCACATCCCCATTTTGAGTAGACGCAATGTAACGCACTGCCAGCAAGCCATATTCAAACTTCTTTGTCAGCCGTAGCATATCTGCCTATCCCCTTGAAGATTTGTGCTTAACCTTGTTTAATATAAGACTTTTTTGGTCGTATTTCTACTTGCAAATCCTAAGTTTTTAACCGTAATTGGATGAGAAAAGTTTCTACAGCCTCAAAAAAAATCCGACAAAATTAGTCGGAAATAAGATACATACACAGCAGGAACTTTCCAAGCTGCTTTGAAAGCAAATTAGGGCTCTGGTGCAGTCAGCTGTTCGTAGAAGACTTTTGCGTTAGGATAATTGGGTGAGAGTTGCAAGCAGCGTTTTAGGCAGGCAATAGCCTTGTCAAGACGGTGGGTTTGGTAGTAAGCGCCTGCCAAGTTGTAGTAGGTTTGGCTGTCGCTTTCGCCGCCTAGGGCAAGGCTTTGCTCCAAGTATGGAATAGCAGCATCAGGTTGATTTTGATAGACGAGAATTTGACCAATCCACTTGGCAGTGTATGCCGTTGGTGAAATGGCATAAGCGCGTTGCAGATAAGGCAGGGCTTTATCGAAGCGTTGATGCTTGATAAATATCTGCCCAGCTTTGCGATAGGGCAGTTCCAAGAAAGGAACTTTGGCAATAAAAGATTGCAGTTCCAATTCGGCAGCATCACTTTCACCTTGAGCAAGAAGAAAATTGGCGGCGGCATAATGAGCTTCTTCAAAGCCGATTTCTTCACTTAGGCAACGCAATGCCAGCGTATCAATCAAATTTTGAGGCTTGAATGCTTGTAGCAAAAGATTGGGTTGGCCTTTCGGAACGAAAGGATACGAGCCTTTGAGCAAGCGCAATTTAAGGTCTGAATAAGTTTTATCCAGTAAGGAAAACGCAGGCGAAAAAAGAAGACTATCAAGAGTTTCAGCTTGGGGCGCATGAGAAGGCGGGGGCAAAAAGTGATGCGCCAGCGCAGTCTGTAAAAAAACTTTGCCCATGAGTTGATAGCCTTCAACAGTAGGATGCAAGTGGTCGCATATGAGTGTATTGCCGACAATGCCGTAGGGCGAGCGCCGCTCAAATTCAGCTTGAATGTCAGCCAGTGCTGCTCCATATTCAGTGGCAAGCTGGCAAATGATGCGGTTGATGGCTTCTGGGGCACGAAAACGCAGTCCATCCAAATCCTTAGCTTGCAAAAAAAGTTGCTTAGCTTTTAGTGAATCGCCGGCATGAAGGGCTTGCGTGGCTGCCTTGAAAAGTGAAGCGGCGTTGGGTTCTTCATTGAGCGAGACAAAAGGCGGCAAATCTTTGTAGTTCGAGACCAGCGTGCCTAAGACAACAGGCACACCGTGCGCAGAGAGTTGTGAGAGCATCTCGCGCATATTGTCTTCAAATTGCTCAAGACCTTTGCGGTAAGTATCAGACCCAAAGGCGATGGCACTTTCGCCAATCACACGCGCCATGAGTGTGCCTTGGTCTGCCTCATTGGGCGATGTGGCAAGTTGAGCGAGGCGTGTAACAAAGCGCTCAAGAAGTTGATACAGTCGAAATTCCTGCAAAAAAAGCCGTAGATTGGTCAGAAAGCGTGAATTGCCAAAGCGCATAGAAGAGCCAATGCCCAAGACTCCGTAGTATTCGTTGTGCCCGTTGTAGAAAATGACAAGGTCAGGTTTGTGCTCAATCAGTGCAGACACGAAATCTTTTATGGTATAGGTGCAAATTGCCGCAAGACCTAAGTTGATGACCTCAATGTGGCGATGTGGATAAAGCGCTTCCAGACCGCGCTGAATTGTTCTGGAAAAAGCAATATGGGGCGGATAGGGCCAGCCAGCGGCACTGCTTTCCCCCAAGACAAACACGCGCAAAGCATTCGGCGCTTTTACCTTGTCAAAGACATCAAGAATAGGTGATGGCGTTACGCTGAGGTTTCGAAAGTACTTTCGCGGGATGTCTGGATTGAGACGCAATTTGTTGGGACGAAGGTCAAATGTAACGAACACGGGGTAGGTTTCACCGTAATCGGCAAGGCGAAGACCAAGCTCAAGTAACAGAAAGAAAAGAACGGGAATAAGAACCAACACACCATAAAACCACGTAGGATAGCGCTTTGGAGCTGAGCTTGTAGGATGCGCCGCAGAAGGCGATGAACTCTGCGAGTGTGCAACTTTGCGCGATTTTGACTTGAGATTCGCCATAAATTTGAAGCCTGACTTGTAAATTCAGCTTGTGTATCAATAAGTTGATGTTTAAGGGCAGTGCAAATCGTAACAAGAAGTTATGACCAAAGCTGCAAAATTCTAAGAGTTTCTTACAGTCGTGAAGATTCTGGGCATTTCAGCGTTTTATCACGATTCGGCGGCGGCACTGATTCAAGATGGGAAAATTGTTGCCGCTGCACAAGAAGAGCGTTTTACACGCAAAAAAAATGATGCCGCATTCCCCACGCATGCCACGAAGTTCTGCCTCGACTATGCAGGCGCTACACTCGATGAACTCGATGCCGTTGTGTTCTATGACAAGCCCCTGCTCAAATTTGAGCGCTTGCTCGAAACATACTACGCCTTTGCGCCAAAAGGGCTGAAGTCGTTCATGGCAGCGATGCCAGTGTGGCTACGTGAGAAAATGTTCCTCAAATCGCTGTTGCTAAAGGAGCTTGAAAATGTAATGCCCTTTGCACGCAAGTCCTTAAAGCTACTTTTTTCGGAGCATCATCTGTCGCATGCTGCCAGTGCGTTTTATCCTTCACGGTTTGAGCGAGCAGCGATTCTCACCATTGACGGTGTTGGTGAGTGGGCAACGGCATCAATTTCGCTTGGAGAAGAAAGAAAAATTCTGCCCCTGAAAGAACTTCATTTTCCGCACTCGCTTGGACTGCTGTATTCAGCATTTACCTACTTTTTGGGCTTCAAGGTGAATTCTGGCGAATACAAATTGATGGGCTTAGCACCTTACGGTCAGCCCCATTCAGCGGAAGTTAAGCGGTTTGAGCGCCTCATCAAGGAGCATTTGGTTAAAATTTATGATGATGGTTCAATCTGGCTAAATCAGAAGTATTTTAGCTATGCGACGGAGCTGAAAATGATAGATGAGAAAGTGTGGGAAAAGCTCTTTGGCATACCAAGGCGCAAGCCTGAAGAAGAGCCCACGCAGTCGCAGTGCAATCTTGCCTTGGCAATCCAGCGCGTTACGGAAGAAATTGTGCTGAAGATGGCAGCTGAAGCTAAGCGACTCACACAAGCCGAGTATTTGTGTTTAGCAGGTGGCGTGGCACTCAACTGTGTAGCGAACGGACGCTTGCTTAATAGCGGACTATTCCGAGAGCTATTCATACAGCCCGCTGCAGGAGACGCAGGTGGTGCACTCGGTGCCGCTTTGGCTGCCTATCACCTCTACTTTGAGAAAGAGCGCACGCTTGTGCAAACACTCGATGCAATGAACGGAGCATATCTTGGTCCTGAATACTCTGACTTGGAAGTCGAGCAAGTCATTCGCAAGTATGGAGCCTCGGCAGTCTATTACGATAGCGTAGAACAACTGTGCCGCGATACAGCCAAGTGGCTCGATGAAGGCAAGGTGGTTGGATGGATGCAAGGACGAATGGAGTTTGGTCCAAGAGCCTTAGGTGCGCGTAGCATTTTGGCAGATGCGCGCCGACCGGAGATGCAAAAAAAACTGAACCTGAAAATCAAATACCGTGAAGGATTCCGACCGTTTGCTCCATCGGTCTTGGCCGAACGCGCTAGTGACTACTTCGAGCTATACCATGATTCACCTTACATGTTACTCGTGCAAAATGTACGCAAGGAGCTCTGCTACGAACTGCCCGAGCACTATCATGATTTGCCTTTGAAAGAAAAACTCTACACACAGCGCTCTTCACTACCTGCTATCACACATATTGATTTTTCAGCCCGCATTCAGACCGTGCATCGCGAAACCAATCCGCGCTATTGGCTACTGTTGAAAATGTTTGAGGAGCAAACTGGATGTGCAGTGTTGCTGAATACAAGTTTCAATGTGCGCGGCGAGCCAATTGTCTGCACGCCAGATGATGCCTACCGTTGCTTTATGCGCACAGAAATGGATGTGTTGGTCGTGGGCAATTATGTGTTCGATAAGATGCAGCAATCACAGGCAAATGTAAAAGCTCTGCGTGAGGAGATTTTTGCACCAGATTAGAGAAAACACTGATGAGCTGCGGTGTGGAAACTTACTGCTCGACCGAAAGGTTTAAGGTGTCAATTGGTCTAAAGCGATGAAGAGATTACGTGTTCGTATCCTCAAATGGATAAATCAACGAGCCAAGCCAAACTCGCGCGTGCAGCGGGCTGTTGCGGCACTTTTGTTCATGGAAAGCCTGGGTATACGCTGGTATAGTCCACTATGGCATGCAAAAAATGCGATGGTGTTGATAAGGCGCTTAGTGCAGAGCGTGCGGCGTGAAATCCGAGGCTATCAGCAACCTATCTGGCATCCGAATCCAGAAGCGGTGATTTGTGCCGAATTTACTTGCGTGCGTAGCATCAATGGAAAGTGTGAGAGCACACAAATGACTGAGGAGTGTGCAAATCAATGTTTTGGCATGAAAAGAAATGAGCAGGGTAAGTTTGTGTCGCTCTTCCAAGACCCAGAGGGCAATCCAGCATGGCTGGAACTTTCATGCCGAGATTGCAAAAAATATTTAACAGAATGCAAAGGAATTGCACCTAATGCCGTAAACCCCCTTAAGCAGCAGCAGGTAGAGCCCTCAATACTACCTCTGCGGTCATGAAGTCCTAAAAAGACACAAGCAGAAAGTATTAACTTTACCAAAAAGCAAGAATCATGAGTGAGCAGATAACGGAGCATAATAGCCCAGCACGTTGGTTGCCAGCGGAAAATGCAACGCGAGAAATCAACAAGGTGCTGGAAAAACCGCGCAAGGTGTATGTGACACGCAAGGTGCATTTCAATGCGGCACATCGATTATTCAACCCTACATTCTCGGACGAAAAAAATTGTCAAATCTATGATGTCTGCAACAACTTCTATGGGCACGGACATAACTACGAGCTGGAGGTAACTCTGTCTGGCATTGTGGACAAAGAAACTGGATATTTGTTTGACCTTAAAGTCCTAAAGAAAATTTTGGAAGAGGAAATCCTCTCAAAGGTCGATCACAAGCATCTCAACTTTGATGTAGAAATGTTCCGAGATACGGTGCCGACTGCCGAAGTAATTGCAGTGGTATTCTGGGAAGTGCTTAGTCAAAAACTCAAAACCATGAACTTAAAAGGCGTCGACTTATATGAGATTAGAGTCTTTGAATCCGAACGCAACATTGCCACCTACCGTGGGGAATAGCATGATGCAGGGAAAAAGCCAGAACGAAAAGCGCATGATTGCAAGCCTGCAAGGCGATGAGGAAGATTTCTATCCAAATGCTGCCAGCGATGAAGCGCAGGTGCTTGCAAGGATTGCTGAAAATGTCAAGGAAAACCTGCGTCTCTTAGGTGAAAACCCCGAAAGAGAAGGGTTGCTGAGAACCCCAGAGCGTGTGGCGAAAGCCTTGATGTATCTGACAAGCGGCTATCGCTGCGACCCAAGAGAGATTCTATTAAGTGCAGTGTTCCATGAAAAGTACGATGAAATGGTGCTGGTAAAAGACATTGAAGTATTTTCCATGTGTGAGCACCACATGTTGCCATTTTTTGGTAAAGCCCATGTAGCTTACATCCCGAATGGAAAAATCGTCGGGCTATCAAAAATCCCACGCGTGGTCGATGTCTATGCCCGGCGCCTACAAGTGCAAGAGCGAATGACACAAGAAATCCGAGACATCATTGAAGAGGTCTTGGAACCAAAAGGTGTGGCAGTTGTGATTGAAGCAAAGCATCTGTGCATGATTATGCGTGGTGTCGAAAAGCAGAATTCCATCACCACAACTTCTGCTATGTCAGGTGAGTTTTTGAAAAATTCTGCAACTCGCTCCGAATTTATGCGCCTCATCAAATCCTTTAACTGAGTCGGCACATGTGAAGACCCCCAAAGTAGAGAAAGCATGTCGCAACAAAAAAAGCCAGTGATGAACACTGGCTTTCTTGCGTTGGGCTAGGAAATGTATGCTTACTTGGCAGATAGTGTGAACTTGATTGGCACAGTGAGCCAGCACTTAACAGGCCTTCCGTTTTGAATCGCTGGAGAGTAGCTGGACTGCATGACTGACGCAATGGCAGCTTCGTCGAAAATGTCTGTGCCCGGGTTCTTCAAAATCTGTGCCTTTTGCGGTTTGCCATCCTTATCAATCAGAACGCGCAAAACAACTCGTCCTTCAATGCCGGCCTTACGGGCAATTTCAGGATAGACTGGCTTAACCTGATTAATGAATTGTGGTTCCTTTTCCACAGCTATAAAGTCTGGTGGATCAGCATTGTCATTGATGGCTTCAGCAGGACCGGGAGGACCGGCTGGTGCAATGACTCTAGCTGCTTCTGCAAAGCCAGTAGAGTCTTCACCGGTAATTGCATTCTTTTCGATAGCCTCTTTAAGTTTTTCTTGGTCCGCAATCGTGCGCTTCGGTGGTGCTTCCTCGTCTTTGACCTTCTTGATTTCACCAATATCAGGAGCTTGAGGTGGCTTAATTGCTGCAGGAGGTGGCGGCGGCGGTGCTTTTTCATCCATGGGCGGCGGCGGCTGCAAATTAGCTATATCGATCTTTTGTACCACAACTGGTACATCCTCTGCCTCATCCTTGAGTAGTTCTTGGATAATCCCCCAAGTAACGTAGATGAGGAGAAGACCAACGATAGTGCTAGCAGCAATAAAGACACCGCGGGCCAGATAGTTGTGTAGTTCCTTGCGCAGAACAAGCGCCCCATAGTTGATGTTGCGGTAGCGCTCTGTGTCCAAGTAGTCTAGCTTGATAAAGCCATTTTCCCTTTGATGTCCGTTGGTATAGTCAGTCTGAGTTGAACTGGATTTAGCAGTGTCTTTTTCCATGGTCTCGCGCATAGATTATTGTGCCTCCCTTTAGGGTTGAACTGGCTGAGCTGGTTGAATACTGCTTACTTTTTTGATTTCTTCTGCGTCTTGTTCTGTATAGTCAGCAATACTAAAGCGTCTGAAGCGTAAAATGTTCAACTCGTCGAGCACATCGACAAGGTTGCGGTATTGAGCTTTTTTATCAAACTTTAGAACAATAGCCATAACATCTTCGCCGACACGTTGGCGAATCTTCTCAGACTCGGTTTTCAGAATTTCGCGAAAAGCATTGCTAATGGTCGGTTTTTCACCGCTCTTGTCGTAGAGCTCAAATGGCTTAGGCTCGTCGAATCCGATGTTCCAGTATGCCTTGTCGCCTTCTGTGACCCGAATGGTAAGAACATTAGACTCGGCAACCTTCACCTCAGTCATATCCTTTGAGGGAAGGTTGACTTCCATAGTGTTAGGTTTTGCAAAAGTAGTCGTAAGCATAAAAAATGTCAATAAAAGGAAGGCGACATCGACCATTGGCGTCATATCAAGGTTAAAGCCAATACGTTTTCTTTTCTTTTTCCCTTTTTTTCTTGAACTCTGCGGTTCTGGTGCAGCTATACCTCCCATCTTATGCTCCCCTCCTTCAGTTTTGTGATTTGGGTAAAGCTTCGAGGCTAGTGATAAGGTTAAAAGTAGGCATGTTCGTTTTCCTAAAAATGTCCATAATGAGCTTAATATACTGGTAGTCAGTGCTGACATCGGCTTTGATAACAGGGCGGAGACGAGGCTCTGCCAGTCGTGCTTGGATAATCATGGTTTCAAGGTTGGTGGCAAGGCGTTGCATATCGCTACCATCACCGATGAAAAAGCCTTCAGCCAGCCGGAATTTGCGAGCTGAATCTTCTACTGCTGCAGCACCCATACCAGCTTCGCCCAAGCGTCTGGCAATATAGTTATTGAAAATGCGGTCGCGTGTCGGTTGAGCATCTACGCCCAAGTACACATCGCCTTTGGCGCCGACCGTGACTGTCATGATATCCTTGTCAGGCAACTTACGCTCGGCAGTTGCACTTGGTAAGTTGACTGGAGTCAACTCCGGGGGACGGAACTGTGTGGTAAGCATGAAAAATGTCAGCAAAAGAAAAGCAACATCCACCATCGGAGTCATATCTTGCTTGATGCCTGTGCGCCGAGCTTTCTTGATTCTTGCCATAGAGTAACTCTCGTTTTTATGCGTTCAATTACCCGACCTTTTCATCACGCATGGAAAGCGTTTCGACGATATAGAAAGCCGATTCATCAATTTGGTATGAAAAGCTATCGACCTGACTGGTAAAGAAGTTGTATGCAACAATTGCAGCAATGCCGCCGAAAATGCCGCCTGCAGTATTGAACAGCGCCTCAGAGATGCCAAGCGAGAGTTGTACAGCATCGGGTGCGCCGCTTGTAGCCAAGGCGGTAAATGCACGAATCATACCAATCGTTGTTCCCAGCAGCCCTACCATTGTAGAAATAGAGGCAATCGTGGAAAGAGCCACCAAGTTCTTTTCAAGAAGAGGCATCTCAACAGCTGTAGCATCTTCGATAGCTTTCTGCATCTCGGTGCGCCGCTTCTCTGGGTCAGTAACATGGCGAGCCACGAGGGACTTATACTTATCAAGACCAGCGCGAATGACAGCAGCAAGAGAGCTCTGATGTGCATCGCACTTTTCAATAGCACCATCGATACGACCAGCCTCAATTTCGGCTTTAATTTCTCGGATGAAATCTGCTACAGAGCCCTTGCCCCTAGCTTTGTTCAGCGCAATTGAGCGCTCAATGACATAAGCAAAAATCATGATGATAAGGGCAATCAGGACCGAGACCAATGGGCCACCGTCGTAAATGGCGTGAAAAATAGACCCTTTCGGCTGAGTACCAAACCAGATATAGATGCTGAGCCCAACAGCAAACGCAAGAACAAGTAAGACGATTGTGAACGTGCCTTGCTTCATAGCCTTAGTTATATGTTATAGGTTTATGGTTGTGATTGTAAGTAAATGTTTTACAAAAGGAGCAGAGACTGCTGTACTCTACGTTGCGGTAAGTTATGCAAAAAAAATAAATCTCAAAAAATTTCAAAAAATTTTTGCTTCAAATGTCTGCCCGGCGAGCTAAAGCGTAGCAAGGAAGAAATGAGTTTTGAAAGAACATGACAGAAAACTAAAAGTTTTTTAATAGCTTTGACTAACCAAACTTTGTAGTGGTAAGAAACTTAGCCACAATTTAGCTCAAAATACAAATGAAATAAGGCAGTTGGCCAAGAGCAATGAAGCCAAAAGTACTTTTTGTCGATGATGAGCCGCAAGTATTGGAGACGCTCTCGCAACTATTCGAGGCTGACTATGATGTCTATACTGCACTGGGCGGCGAAGCAGCATTAGCAGTGCTGGAACAGCAGCCTGACCTTGCTGTGGTGGTCAGTGACCAACGCATGCCGGGTATCAAGGGCGTTGAAGTCTTAGCCGCAGCGCGTCAGCGCGTGCCAAATGCTACAAGAATTTTGCTCACAGGATTTGCTGATGCCGATGCAGTGATGGACTCTGTCAATATGGGTGAAGTCTTCCGATACATCAAAAAACCATGGAAGACCAGCGAACTCGAAGAAGTCATGCGCTTGGCAGTAGCGGCGCACTACAGCTTGAGTGCACAGCAAGCTCATGCACAAGTGGCCAAATCAGACAACCTCAAGAAACAGATGACCACATCACTACCAGCTGAGACACATGCGGCACTCCAAGCACTAGCGCAGAAAGTAGCAGGGAAACAAAGTCAGGTGCATGAGGACACAATCCCCAGCCTGTATCTGAGTGATGAGGTGATGATGCACCTAAAAAGGCAACAGCTTATAGAGGAAGAGTTCTTCGAGCGACTTAATCAAAAGGTAGAAGAAAGTCAAAGCAAAAACTATGAATCGGCATTTTGCGGTCAAGGCGGCAAACCTAAGTTATTAGTCGTCGACGATGAACCCTCAGTATTGGAGGCACTTACTGAACTCTTCAGAGAAGAATATGATGTAATATGCAAAACCAGTGCAGTAGAAGCCCTGCAACTGCTGGAAAAAGATGCCTTCGTCGCACTCATTCTTACCGACCAGCGCATGCCGGGTAAGACTGGCGCAAACTTGCTCATAGAATCGCGCCGATATGCACCACTAGTCCCAAAAATTTTAATTACTGCCTACACCGATGTAGAAGATATTGTGCAACTTATCAACGAAGGGCAAATCTATCGCTACATTCAAAAGCCTTGGAACCCGGAAAAACTGAAGGAAACTGTAAGAGATGCCGTGCGCACATACATGCTGCAGCTTTCTATGTCGCTCAAAAGCAGTAGCAAAAGCATAGAACACATAGAGCAGAGCAAGAGCACACCAACAAAGTCAAATGCGCCAGCATTGCAAACGCTTCAAGCCTTGCACAACTTGCAACAGCAACAGAAGAAAAAAGACAGTGAAAAATAAACTCTTCTAACCAGTCAAAATGGCACCAGTCCCTGACACGGTGAGTAGAACCGCAAAAGAGCGTGATGAGCAGTATCGCATGATATTGGAGTGTTCTCCGGTCATGCTCTACGAGTTCTTGGTAACAAGAGACATGGAATTTCATTTCCGCTACGTAAATCCTGCCTGCAAGGAACTGCTCTTGCTCTCAGCCGAAGAATTGATAGCCTACCCAGAGCGAGTCTTTGAACGCATGCTAAGCACAAGTCAAGGAAAATTTTTTAGGGCAGTCAAAGAAGCTATACACAAAGCATCGCACTTCGATTTTGAAGATTGGCTGTTTTTCCCAAATGGAACACAAAAATACATACGCTGGACAGCCCGACCGCGACGATTACCGAATGGTGATACGCTCTTTGACGGCATTGCGCTCGACACCACTGACCACAAAAAACTCGAAGAAGCCTTAGCCGCCAGCCGCCAGCAACTCGATAACATTCTAAGCAATGTGGTTGGCATGGTGTATCTCGGGCAAAATGATAAGTCGCGTATGATGGAGTTTGTAAGTCCGGGCTGTGAAAAACTGACAGGATATTCTGCCGAAGAAGTAATGAGCAATCAAGTTATCTTCGGCGAGCAAATTGTGCATCCCGATGACCAAGACCGAGTGTGGAACGACATCCAAAAGGCGATTGAAAAAAAAGAGCCAGTGGAGTTGGAGTATCGCCTAATAACGAAGTCGGGCGAAGTCAAATGGGCGCTTGAGCATGCCAAAGTCATCTTCGATGAAAATGGTCTGCCTATGGTCATCGTAGGCTTTATCTCCGATATTTCGGAACGCAAGCGCTTAGAAGCAGAACTGGCTGCAAGGCTCAAAGAAATTCAAGAAACACAAGCGCATCTTATTCAGTCGGAAAAAATGAGTTCGCTCGGTCAAATGGTGGCAGGCATTGCACACGAACTCAATACCCCAATCGGCTATGTGAGCAACAATGTGGAAATTGCACAGCGACGCTTCGAAAAACTGGCAACACTCTATGCCAATAGCCTGCAAGCACTCCATGCACTCAACGCTGGGGAGATAGAAAAAGCCATAGAGAAGTTTCAGGCAATAACTGATTCAGACTTAAATACACTGGAGGCGCTGCAAGACCTGACAGTACGCACAGAACGGCTGTTCAGAGGCATGAACGCTGGCTTAGAGCAGATGGCCGCTTTGGTCAAGGGCATGAGAAATTTTGCACGCCTCGATGAAGCCGAGATGAAAAAAGCAGACCTCAACGAAGGCATCAAAAGCTGTTTGCTCATCATTGGGCATCAGTTCAAGGATCATCGCATTACGCTGACAACCGACTATGGCAACATCCCAATGGTCGATTGCTATCCTGCACAGCTCAACCAAGTGTTTCTCAACCTGATTCAAAATGCCATTCATGCCGTTGAAAAAACGCCAGAACCGCACATTCATATCTCGACCTCCTACAACTCAGGCTGGGTTAGCGTGCGAGTCAAAGACAACGGCACTGGCATTCCGAAGCACATTCAATCCAAGATATTTGACCCCTTCTTTACCACAAAGCCAGTTGGCAAAGGCACAGGGCTCGGACTTTCCATCTGCTACAGCATTATCCAAAAGCATAAAGGCAAGCTCTACTTTGAAACCGAAGAAGGCAAAGGCACCACGTTCATCGTTGAAATTCCAGCGGTAGATTTCTTGTACTCACCAAAAGAGCAGGTGCGCTAATTGCTACTACGCAAGCGTTGCAGGTGATAGTCTATATCGGCAATAATCCGTGTGGCAACATCTAGGGCACGCCGTCCATCTTGCACACCGACTCGAATAGGCTTGTCGTAAAGCACAGCCTCAATAAAACTGCGCTGCTCTTCTTTAAGCGCGTTGAGTTTAGGCACCTCTGGGCTCACAAAATCAAGAACTTTACCTTCAAGCAAGTCTTCAATCTCGCCAAAGAGCGAAAGCGTCCGTTGTATGGCGCGCTCCTTAAGCGTAGTCGTGCGCACGGGCGGCGCGTCAAGCAAGCGAAAGACTTCCGATTTGCCGCTCATTAGGTCGAGCGAAGCATAGCTTGGCGGATTCTTGCAAAAGAAGCGCATCTTGCGAACACGCGTGCGGCTAATGCGACTGGCAGTAACCGTAGCCGTCGCACCATTTTCAAACTCAATACGCGCATTAGCAATATCGAGTTGATTAGAAAACACTTGCACACCAGTTGCTGAAATCTGCTGGACAGGGGAGTGAACAAGTGAGAGCACAAGGTCAATGTCGTGAATCATCAAATCTAAGACCACTGAGACATCGGTAGCACGCTTGGAAAAAGTGGACAGGCGCTCTGCCGTGATGAAGACAGGCTCCCCGATGTATTGCTCCACAGCTGCTAAAGCTGGATTAAATCGCTCAACATGCCCGACCTGAATTTTGACACCTTTTTCTTGCTCAAGCCGAAGCAAGGCATCCGCTTCTTCAAGCGTGGCGGTTAGCGGCTTTTCAATGAAGAGATGAAGACCGTGTGAAAGTAAAGTGCATGCTACTTCAAAATGTGCTGTCGTGGTAGTAGCAATGATGGCAGCATCAAGTGCATTGGCACACGCTTCAAGGGAAGGAAATGCAGTTACGCGATACTTTTTTGCAACCTCTGCGCAGCGCTCTGCATTGATATCAAAGACGCCGATGAAAGCCGTATCCTGACGCTCCAGAGAGAGTTCCGACAGCAGCTTGGCGTGCAGTTCGCCTAACTTGCCAACGCCTACGATGCCAATGCGCAACACACGCCGCATAGCTTGTAGAAAAGTTTCAGAGCCAGAACTTGCTCACGCATAGTATCGGTTAGGCACGAGGGCGTTGAGAAAAGCAGCAGCAGATTGTTGAATTTCTGATTTTTCAGCATCACTTTTTTTGTCAAGCGCACGATAGACCATGCTAACACGCAAATTGCGACGCAGCAGCGCCTCGTGACGAATAAAGAAATTCCAATAAAGATAGTTGAACGGGCAGGCCGATTCACCCACTTTTGCAGACTTGTTAAAATCGCAGCTCTTGCAATAGTCGCTCATTTTATCAATGTAATTTGCCGAAGCGCAGTAAGGCTTGGTCGCCACAAAACCGCCATCAGCAAACTGCGACATGCCAATCACATTTGGAGAGACCACCCAATCGTAAGCATCGATGTAAAACTCCCAAAACCATTGATTAATCTGACTGGGCAATACGCCAGCAAGCAGTGCAAAATTGCCGATAATCATCAATCGCTCAATGTGGTGCGTGTAGCCATAGCGAATAACCTTGCCAATGGCTTTCGATAGGCAATTCATACGGCGCCCAGCAAAGACAGCCTCTCCCGTCCAAAAAAATTCAGGAAGCGGACGAGTATGCCCAAAATAGTTTTCAGCGTGATAATCAGTCTGCGACATTTTCAGCCAATAACAACCATACATGAACTCTCGCCAACCGATAATCTGACGAATAAAGCCCTCGACGGAATTAAGTGGCGCACGACCTGCAAAATACTCTTGTTCCACACGACGCACGACTGCCATAACATCCAATAGACCGATATTCAACAGCGGCGAAAGCTGCGAATGAAACAGCACAAGTTCATCTTGAAGCATGGCATCTTCATACCTACCAAACTCGGCAAGCCGATGTTGAAGAAAATCTTCAAAGCACTTTTCAGCCTCCAAGCGAGTGGTGGGGAGCGCTAAAGCCTCCAAAGAGCCAATGTGATGCGGAAAAAATTTTTCCACCGTGCGAATAACTTCACGATCGAGCTCATCCTGCTTGGGCTGATAGGGCTTGGGAATACGCACCTTCGAGCGAATCGGATGGCGATTGTCTCGGTCGAAATTCCACCGCCCGCCAACTGGCTGACCATCTTCGGTGAGCAATACCTTGAACTGCTTGCGCATTTTGCGGTAGTAGTGCTCCATCACAAGATGCGACTTGCCAGCATAAGTGCGGATAAATTCAGCTCTATCGGTAAGAAACATCGTGCTGGGGGTCAGTCTGACAGCAATGCCAAGATGTTCGGGCAAAACCTCTTGTGCAAAGCGTACCGTAGCAATCTCGTTGGGCTCCATGACCAAAAGTTCCTCAATCTGATAGGTCGCCACAGCAGCTTGAAGTCCTTCAAGAAAATTTTTTCCAGCATCGAGTTCGTAGTAGCAGACGGTGTAGTGCTGTGCGCGAAGCTCCTCACGGAAGTGGCGCATGGCGGAAAAGCAGAGATAGAGTTTGGCTTTGTGGTGTCGGAGTTGCTGAGCATGTTCCAGCGATTCAATCATGACGACAATGTCGCTGGAAGGTTGAAGTGCAAGCAAAGCTGAATTATGTAGAGAGAGCTGGTCGCCGAGAATCCACGCCGCACGCCGCTTCGGTGACTTGGAAAGCTCAGGAGCATGAGGCATACCATGTATCAAAAATCGTTAGGCAAAGCCGTTTTTTGGTCAAACTTGAAGAAGCCCTTTGGTCTTAAGGTCAATTTTTGCATCCTTAAAGTTTGCGTCCTTGATGAGCGCACCGGAGAAATTTGTGCCGCGTAGGTCTGCGCCCTGAAAATTCGTGCCACGCACATACGCATTGCTTAAATCGGCACCCTGCAAATTTGCGCCAGAAAAATTGGCATCGTGCAAGTAGGCTTGGTAAAGATTCGCCTTCTCTAAATTGGCACCAGAAAGGTTGGTATCGGTAAGGTTAGCCTGCTGTAAAAAAGCATACCTAAGGTCTGCGCCTGAAAGGTCAGCGCCTTGAAGGTTGAGCGGACGAAAATGCTCGCCCACAGAAGAAAGTGCAATCAGCATCCAGAGGTCTCGGTCAGAGAGATGACGCATGGCTTATAGAAAACCATATTTTTTGAGTAAATCTTCAAGTGCTTCAGTGGTTAAGTCTGAAAGGTCACGTTCAGTTTCTACGCTAAGGCGTTTGAGCGGCTTTTCTAACGCTGGATTTTTAAGGTAGTATGTAATTTTCTTCGGTGTAATGCCTTCTGGGACATTAGTTGGGCGTCCGCGCTTACGTTTGGGCGGAGAAGCAGCGACGCTCTCTGACAGGTCAGCAGAGCTGTTGGTAGATGCTGCATTGGTCTCTGAAGATGTAACCGCATGGGCAACGCTCGATTCAGCCAGCGGTGAAGTCTCTTGGATAAAAGCCTGTTGAGCATTTGTCACTGCCTCAGCAGATGTTGCCTGACCTGTAGATGAACGCTCTGAAGACAGAGCAGTAGAAACTGCCTCTGAATGAGATTCAGTGTTCAGAGTTTTTCCATCTAAAGAGCGTTCTGAGACAGCAGATTCAGACGACGATAAATCGCTCTCTGTAAAATCGGCTGATGCAGAGCGCTTTGGCGCAGCGGTGCGACTGGCATTTTTGCCTTTCAATTGCTCGGCAAGAGTAAGCGCCCGCTGAAAAAACTCTGCGGCTCTTTCAGTATCCTGTTGCTTAGAAAGAATTTTGCCAATGCGAAGTAGGGTTTCAGACTCACCTTGCTTATCGCCCAGTTGCTCCTGATGCTTCAAGCTGCGTTGATGGTATTCTAAAGCCCGCTCATACTGACCAAGAAACGCATAAATGTTACCAATACTATTGAGCAAATATGACTCACCTTGCAGGTCGCCTAACTCTTGTTTTATCTTCAAGGCGCGCTCATAGTAGTCTAAGGATTTCTCGTAGTTGCCAATGTTGTAGTAAAGTGTGGCTAATGATTGCAGAGAAAGTGCTGCACCTTTTTTGTCGCCAAGTGAAATTTGCAGGGCAAAGCAGCGCTCATGGTAGGTGATGCTCTGCTTGTAGTCGCCAAGATGACCGTATGTCATGGCAAGATGCTTGAGCGAGTTGGCTTCACCAATGCGGTCACGAATGGCAGTACGAATCTTGAGACTACTTTGATGATACTCTAATGCGCGCCAGTAGTCACCAAGGTGAGCGTACACACCGCCAAGATTGTTGAGCGCCAGTGCTTCATTTTTGCGGTCACCAATCTCGCGGCTGAGCTCAAGCATTTTTTGGTAGCTCTCCAAGGCACTTTGAGGGTCACCTTTTTTGTAATAAGCATTCCCAAGTGTAGTCAGTGTAGCAGCTTGACCAGCTTTATCGTTGAGATCTTGAAAGAGCTTGAGCGCTTGATGGCAATCTTGCAGTGCAGCAGCGTAGTCATTTTCCCGCCACTTGCAGTATCCCCTAATCTTGAAAGCTTCTGCAAGCCCTTTAAGATACCCCGAGCTTTGGGCAAGTTGTATGCTATTCTCGCATAGCATTAGGGCACTTGCAGTGTCAGAGTGCCGCAAATCCCATGCCGCCTGATTGATTAAGTCGACACGTGACTGCACATTCGACACTGACTTGAGCATCGTCTCCAATCCCTTTAGTCGGGCGTTCATGGCTTGTGTATGGATTTTTGACGGCAAGAACTTTGTGGAAACAACAATTTAGCTTAACCTTGCAAAAAATGCAACGGTCCCATAACTTGAAAAAACGAAAATACAAACACATGGCGTAACACAACCAGTTCATGAGCGGCTCTAAAAGAACCTTGCTGATTGTCGATGATGAAGAACTCATCCGAGATTTACTCTTCGACATACTTGCTGGCGACTACGACCTTATTTTGTGCAAGGATGGGGCGGAGGGTATAGAGAAGTTTGATAAATATGCGTCGCAACTCTCTGGGGTAATTACAGATTTGGTAATGCCTAAAGTAAATGGAGATAAGCTCATCCAGCACATTCGAGAAAAAATGCCCAACCTGCCAATCCTGATTATCACAGGCTATGAACGCGAAACCGATACTACCCTCTTGCAAAAGGACAAATCCATACAACTGCTTCAAAAGCCATTCCGAATAGATAAGCTGCAAACCATGCTGAGTGAGATGCTAAACAAATCGTAGTACCAGTATTCGTGGTAAAAGAAAAGAGCGGCAAAGAGCTGCTCTACTGAAAGCAAATAAAAAGTGGTTATTTTTTCTCGGTCTTTTCAGATGTTTTCTCTTTGCCCTTAGCAGCAGTTTCTGATTCTGCAGCAGCAGTTGCAGCGGTAGCAGTGGCAGCCTTAATGGGAGCCACAATAGAGACAATCGAGACAGAAGGGTCACCCAAAATTTTCCACTTTGCAGAAGCAAACATTTCGTTGGCGTCCTTGATGTGAAGTGTGTCGCCAATTTCCATGTGCGAGATGTCAAACTCAATGTGTTCAGGAATGTCGCCAGGCAGGGTGCGAATGAGAAGTTTATGCATCAATACTTGCACTCTTCCACCTTTTACTACGCCAGCTGGTGTGCCATTAAAGAGCGTGGGAACTTCCGTGTCAATCATCTCATCTGCTTTGATGAGTTGGAAGTCGGCATGAAGAATGTGCTCACCGAGGGGGTCAAATTGGCGGTCTTTCATAATGGCTTGCTTCTCCGTTCCATCACTGAACTTTAGGCAGACAAGATGAGACTCTGTTGTGTAGACCAGCTTACGCAGAGCAGATTCTTTAACTGCAAGCGGAAGAGATGGTTCGCCCTTGTGATAGAGCACAGCTGGGACAAAGCCACGACGGCGCAAGGCTTTTAACTCACCCTTTGTTCGCGTCTGGCGCGTTTCAGCTTCAAGAACAATAGTTTGCATAAGGATTAGTGTTTGAAATTGTGTGCAAATTTAATCTTCATCAAACAATGAGCTAATGGAACTATCATCGTAGATGCGCTTGATGGCTTCGGCAAACAAGCCACTGACGCTAACAATCTCGAGCTTAGACAGTGGTGGATGATTGGTCATTACAGAGTCAGTAGCAATAACTTTTTCAATGTCAGAATTCTCAATGCGCTCAACAGCTGAACCGGAAAGAATAGGATGCGTACAGGCGGCAAAGATGCGAAGCGCACCATGCTTTTTCATGGCTGTGGCAGCACTGACCATTGTGCCGCCTGTATCAATCATATCGTCGACAAGCAGCACGTTTTTCCCTTTGACATCGCCAATGACATTCATGACCTCAGCTTCGTTAGGTCGCGTTCGGCGCTTATCACATATTACCAAGTCTGAACCCAGACGTTTGGCATAACTGCGCGCCAATTTTACACCCCCAACATCAGGCGAGGCTACCACAAGATTGTCTAACTGCATTTTTTGAATGTGGTTGATAATTATGCCCGCCGAATAAAGATGGTCAAAGGGAATATCAAAGAACCCTTGAATCTGAGGGGCATGTAAGTCCATAGTCAAAACTCGGTCAGCACCTGCTGTTGTGATAAGGTTGGCAACCAGTTTTGCCGTAATAGATACACGTGGCTGGTCTTTGCGGTCCTGACGTGCATAGCCGTAGTATGGGATAACTGCTGTAATGCGACTGGCTGAAGCACGCCTTGCCGCATCAATTAAAATTAGCAGTTCCAGCAAGTTCTCAGCAGGTGAGTTGGTCGATTGTATGATGAAAAGGTCACTGCCGCGGATGGATTCATTGTAATGCACCGAAATTTCGCCATCTGAAAAGCTTTTAATCTCAGCTTTGCAAATTGGTAGCGAAAGCTGATTGGCAATTTTTTCTGCCAACGGACGGTTGCTGCGTCCAGCGAAAATTTTGATGGTCTTGAACATAGTCTTGCCGTCTGCTGCAACTACAAAGATGGCTACAAAAATACTTTTGTTTTTTGACTATTCGACCTATTTTCATCTTTCAAAGAACCAAAAATATACAAACATTCAATCTCAAAACCGAAAGCTGCAATGCCTACGCTCGGCGAAATTTACCGCTTTCTTGCAGACATTTTTCCAGAAACAGAGCTCATCGGTAGGCAAGATGTGGTCATAGAAAAAATCTCGCCGATTGAAGAGGCACAGGCTGGCAGCATTTCCTTTATTGCTAACTCAAAGTATGAAAAATTTCTGGCACAGACAGCGGCATCTGCCTTGATTGTGTCAAAAAAACTTGACACGCGGCAAGCTCCAAAAGAACTTGCACTGCTGAGAGTAGATGACCCTTACACGGCATTTGTGTTTGTGTTGGAGTTCTTCAACAAGCCGCAAGATATTGCCCCGAAAGGTATTCATCCCACTGCAGTGATTTCAAGTTCAGCGACCGTGCACCCGAGCGCGCGCATTGGTGCCTACTGCGTCATCGGCGAAAATGTGCAAATCGGTGCAAATACCATTCTCTATCCGCATACCACCATTCTGGATGGCACGGTAATCGGTGAGTGTTGCATACTCTATCCGCATGTTACCATTTACCACAATTGCCAAATCGGACATCGCACCATCATCCATGCAGGTGCTGTAATCGGCGCCGACGGCTTTGGGTTTGCACCGCAAAAAGACTCGAGCTTCAAAAAAATCCCGCAAATTGGTCGTGTCGTCATTGAAGATGATGTCGAAATCGGCGCGAACACTTGCATCGATCGTGCCACACTAGGCGAGACTGTCATCCGCAAGGGTGCAAAGTTAGACAATCTTGTCCAAGTCGGGCACAACTGTAGCATTGGAACAAATACAGTGATTGCTGCACAAGCGGGGCTGTCGGGCAGTACCAAAATCGGCAATTCATGTATGATTGGTGGGCAAGTTGGATTTGTCGGGCATCTGGAAATTGCTGACCGCATCACTCTGGGCGGGCAATCTGGTGTGACCAAATCTTGGACAAAGCCCGGCGAATTTCTTCGCGGTTCCCCAGCTAAGCCTATCCGTGAACAGCTGCGCCAAGAAGCCATGTTGGGCAAGCTCGAGGAAATGATGCACCGCATCAAAGAGTTAGAAAAGCAGTTGGCAGAGCTGAAAGCAGAAAACAAAACAACCACTTAGGTCATGCTGGAATCCATTAACCCTGCAACTGAAGAGCGAATACAAACCTACCCAGAACACACAGCAGCAGAGTTAGACGAAATTGTGCGTCGCGCTGAACAAGCCTTTAGGAGTTGGAAAAAAGTACCAATTGTCGAGCGCGCTCATCTTCTAAGAAAAGCCGCTGAGGTGCTACTTAAGAATGTAGAGCAGTATGCAGCATGCATTACGCAGGAAATGGGTAAGCCTATCGCACAAAGCCGTGCCGAAGTTGAAAAATGTGCAACCAATTGCATCTACTTTGCCGACAACGCCGAACGCTTTTTGCAGGCTGAACATGTAGCAACTGAAGCCCAAAAAAGTTACATCGCCTTTGAACCGCTGGGTGTTGTTTTGGCAATTATGCCATGGAACTTTCCTTTTTGGCAAGTGTTCCGCTGTGCGGCACCCATTTTGGCAGCAGGAAATACATTGGTGCTAAAACATGCGCCGACGACCACAGGCTGTGCCTTAGCAGTGCAAGAGGTGTTCAGACACGCAGGGTTCCCTGAAGGGGTGTATCAAACCTTGCTCATTGCCGCGCCCAATGTGCCCGAGCAGGTCAGCATGCTGATTGAACACCCCAGTGTGAAAGCTGTCACGCTGACTGGCAGCACAAACGCTGGCAGATTTGTTGCTGCAAAAGCTGGTGCAGCACTCAAAAAAAGTGTGCTGGAACTCGGTGGGAGCGACCCCTACCTTATCTTAGAAGATGCTGACCTTGAACTTGCTGTAGAGACCTGCGCCAACTCTCGTTGTATCAACACTGGGCAAAGCTGTATTGCTGCAAAGCGGTTTATTGTCGTAGAAAAGGTGCGCAAAAAATTTGAGGAAGCATTTGTAGAGAAAATGCGTGCAAAGCGCATTGGTGACCCTCTAAGTGATGTGGATTTAGGTCCCTTGGCACGCAACGATTTGCGCCACACCTTGCATCGCCAAGTTCAAGCAAGTATATCCAAAGGTGCAAAATTGCTATTAGGTGGAGCATACCCTGAAGGCAAGGGCTTTTTCTATCCTCCAACAGTGCTGAGCCATGTAACCAAAGGCATGCCAGCATATGATGAAGAACTTTTCGGTCCAGTGGCGGCTATCATTGCAGCAAAAGATGAGGCAGAAGCAATTGCCTTAGCCAACGACACTTGCTACGGCTTGGGGGCGGCGATTTTTACCAGCGACTGTGAGCGTGGTGAAAGGATTGCAAAAGAAATAGAAGCTGGAAATTGCTTTATCAATGCAATGGTGCGCTCCGACCCACGCCTACCCTTTGGAGGAATCAAAAGCTCTGGCTACGGACGGGAGCTTTCGCACATCGGTATGCATGAGTTTGTCAATATCAAAACCGTGTTTGTGCGGTAGTTGCGTCTCTGAAAAATTCAAAGCAAACAAGCGCATCAAAAAACAGAAAAAAGCCATAACAGCGCAAGAGTTAAGATTCTGCTTCCTGTTATGGCTCTTTTTTGCACAGCAGAGAGCAGGTCACCTCACTTGAAAAATTCATCAAGTGTGTAGACTTTGCCATTGACTTCGACAGAGAGTTCATTGTTGTTTGGATTAACAAACACAGGAATCTCTCTGACAGTCCACTGCACGCCGCGCCCGTCGAAGTTCATGTTGTAGCGCTCTTCGTTGAGCATCACTGTGTCATTGACTGGCACAGCAATGTCTTCGTTGCTGGAAAGCACTACAAGCTTGGCAGCGCCATCCATAATTTTGCGCTTAAACTCTGGCGTGGCATTGATTCTACCGTACCCAGCTGCAGAAGAAATCGTGAGCTTCAGGCGACCGCGTTCATCGCGCTTAGCAGAGTGAATAAAGTATTTATCAATCTTATGAACGGCATTGCCTGATTTGTTAAGTGGCATAGCTCGCTTTGGTTAAATGTGATTAAAGTTTAACATTCAAACAGCACCACACACCTCAAGCTAAAATTAACACTCCGTGCAAGTCTCTGACCACAAAAGAAAAAAGGCTGTCTTTGAATAGACAGCCTTTTTGGTCGGTTTTATTTGTCGTCGACAATCTCAAAGTCGGCATTCTTGACCTCGCCATCAGAGCTTGGCTGTCTGGCGCTACCAGAATTGTTCATGCTGCTGGCAGCCGAACCCTGATAGAGCTTGGTGGAGACATCCTGCCAGACCTTGGTCAAGTTGTCCATAGCGCTCTTGATGCTACTGACAGTGCCTGACTTTTGTGCATCTTTGAGCGAGTCGAGAGCTGCATTCAGACGCGAGAGGTCTGATGCAGGAATCTTGTCGCCCAAGTCTTTAATCTGCCTTTCTGTTGAGAAAATCAGTGCATCGGCAGCATTTCTGGTATCGGCTTCTTCCTTACGACGACGGTCTTCTTCGGCATGTGCTTTGGCATCTTCGCGCATTTTTTGAATCTCGGCTTCGGAGAGCTTCCCGCTGGCTTCAATACGGATTTTTTGCTCTCTGCCCGTAGCCTTATCCCTTGCAGAGACATTAAGAATGCCATTGGCGTCAATATCAAAGGTTACTTCAATTTGTGGCACGCCTCTGGGTGCTGGCGGAATACCATCCAAGATGAAGCGCCCTAAGGTCTTATTGTCAACTGCCATCGGTCGCTCACCTTGCAAGACATGAATCTCGACAGAGGTTTGGTTGTCAGAAGCTGTCGAGAAAATCTCAGACTTGCGAGTTGGGATAGTTGTATTGGCTTCAATGAGCTTGGTCATAACACCACCGAGTGTTTCAATACCAAGCGAGAGTGGTGTGACATCAAGCAGAAGCACATCCCGAATATCACCCTTGAGAACAGCACCCTGAATGGCGGCTCCAATAGCTACAACTTCGTCTGGATTAACGCTCTTGTTAGGTTCTTTCTTGAAGAATTCCCGTACCATGTCTTGTACCTTCGGTATGCGTGTCGAGCCACCGACCAGCACCACCTCATCGATATCTTCAATGCTAAGCTTAGCATTTTTCATGGCACGGCGGCAAGGCTCAAGCATACGCTCAAAAAGGTCAGCGCAGAGGGCTTCGAACTTGGCACGGCTGATAGTCATAACCAGATGCTTGGGTCCATCTTGTGTAGCAGTAATGAAAGGCAGATTTACTTCTGTTTCAGTACGCGACGACAGCTCAATCTTAGCTTTCTCTGCGGCCTCTTTCAGCCGTTGCAATGCCATTGGGTCTTTCCGCAAGTCAATGCCCTCTTGCTTTTTGAACTCATCAGCCATGTAGTCAATAAGGCGTTGGTCGAAGTCGTCGCCACCTAAGTGCGTATCTCCATCCGTTGAGCGCACTTCAAAGACCCCATCTCCAAGCTCAAGAATAGAGATATCAAACGTTCCACCGCCTAAGTCAAAGACGGCAACCTTTTCATTGGCTTTCTTTTTGTCCAAACCGTAAGCCAATGCAGCAGCCGTAGGTTCGTTCAAAATACGCTTGACTTCTAAGCCTGCAATCTTACCAGCATCCTTTGTAGCTTGACGCTGTGCATCATTAAAGTAAGCGGGTACTGTGATGACAGCCTCGGTGACCTTCTCACCCAGGTAATCCTCAGCAGTCTGCTTCATCTTCTGAAGAATCATTGCAGAAATTTCCTGCGGTGAGTACACTTTCCCAGCAATGCGCACTCGTGCTTGACCGTTCTCGTTAATGACTTCGTACGGCACCATCTTAATTTCTTCGGTCACCTCAGCATATGAGCGACCCATGAAACGCTTGATTGAGTAGATAGTATTCTTCGGATTGGTAATAGCTTGGCGCTTAGCAGGATGCCCAACAACCCGCTCACCAGTCTTCGTGAAAGCAACCATTGAAGGGGTGGTCCGATACCCTTCTGAGTTAGCAATCACAACGGGTTCATTGCCTTGCATGACTGCAACGCACGAGTTCGTTGTGCCTAAGTCAATTCCAATGATTTTGCCCATAACTGCTCCTTTGGTTTAGGTTGGTAATACAAACTTTTAACTTGAGAAAATGATGTTTTTTAACTCCCTGCTCACTGCCTACATCAGCAAAAACTGTTCCACTCAATAACCATCAGCGCCGTCATGAAAATAATACAGACCATGAAACATCCAAAGAAATTGTAAAAAACTTGTAAGACAGGTGCTTCTACAATCAGTGCAGGCATAAAAAATAAAAAGTGCCTTCGCAGAAAATGAACGGGAAACTGCGAAAGCACCATTGAAAAAGGAGAATAACTATGAACTGCCACAGAAAATGCTACTTGGCAAGAAAAAGTTCCAAAAAAAGTCGGTTTGGCTATTTTTTGAAAGTAAGTTCATAATCTTAAAGACTTATATTTTCCACGAACCAAAAAAATAAGCCTGACCCCAAAGGGTCAGGCTAAGACTTCAGGGTATGGACAATGCGTTACTTGACGCTGATTTCTTTAGCTTTGACAACAGGCTCCATCTTTGGAAGTGTAAGCTTCAGAACGCCATCCGAGAACTGAGCTTCAATAGCATCCTTGTTGACATTGTCACCTAGCGTAAAGCTGCGTGTCATGGAGCCAAACACTCTTTCAGTGCGATAGTAATTCTTCTTGCTTTCGGTTGTCTCAGCGCGACGCTCGGCACGAATTGTAAGCAAATTATCTTCAATAGTAACCTTGAGGTCTTCCTTCTTAACACCCGGTAAATCGGCTTCAATGTAGAGATTCTTTTCATCCTCCGAGATATCTACACGAAATGCCGACGCATCAAGCATGGCGTCAAACATAGATGGCAGCGATGGAAAACTGCTCTTGAAGACCTCGTCGAAAACACGGTCGATAGCGGCAAACGGGTTTTGGCTGAACTTCACTAGCATAGTTGCCTCCTCTAAGGTTAAGTTTGTTAGTTGTTTAGTCGCCTGCTTGCGCAGGCCTGTGCTTTCACCAACGTCAAAAAACAAGCTTCGTGCCAGTTCTATAGCAAGAGCACGAATAGAAAAAGTGTCAGTAAATCAAGCTAAGAGCCTGACAAATTGAGTGCAAATCTGTCAGACAAAAAATAGAAAAAAATGTCAAGCTCTATAGAAAGAGCAAAACCTAGACTAAAGCTTTGCGGGCTCTGGTCTCTGCCAAATACCACGCTTGCTTCTGGTAAGTTTGCACAATGCGGGTAAAAATATCTGCTGTGCCCGGGTCGTTGTGACTGGTCGCCATTTGAATATGTTGATGCAGTGAATCGATAATTGCATCAGTATCCTCATAGAGAATATCGACCATCTCTTGCGGTGTGTAGTTCAAGTTGGGTGACTCATCAATCTCGGCAGTTTCAATAAACTCCTTCATGGTTGCAATGGGGTAACCGCCAATTGCACGAGAGCGCTCGGCAAGCGTATCGATAATTTCGACAATCTGCTCATGGTGCATATCAAACAGCTCATGAAGTTGCTTGAAGAATGGACCAGAAACATACCAATGAAACTTCTTGTATTTGACAGATAGCACGTAGGCATTCGCTAGTTGAAGATTGAGCGCAGAAAGCACTTCCGTAGAAGTGTGCTTGATTTTGACTTCGACAGACATATCAGAACTCCTCTCTGAATGTTTTGATTGTAGGATGTGGGAAATTAAGAAATTTTGAGAGAGATTTTACCAAACTGTTTGCCGCGGTCCATGTAGCGCAAAGCCTGCTCGGCATCGGCAAGTGCGAAAGTCTGGTCAATCACAGGGGTGAGGCGGTGATGGGTGACAAATTTAAGCATGGCATCAAAATCGGCAGGCGAGCCCATGGTGGAGCCCAATAAGGAAAGTTGCTTCCAGAAGATTTTCTGCAGAGCGAGTTCTTTGACCGCACCGCGTGTTGCGCCTACAAACACCACTCGAGCACCGGGCGCAGCAAGGTTGATAAGCGCAGAAAAACCTTCGCCGCCAGCGCTGTCTAAAATCACATTGAACAAGCCAGCATTTTTTTGCAAAGTCTCTGACCAGTTCGGCTGGGAGTAGTTTACGCCACCTTTTGCGCCAAGCGACATGGCGCGAGCAAGTTTTTCATCTGAACTGGACGTTACCCACACTTCAGTCCCCAAAGCGACAGCAAACTGCAAGGCAAAAAGTGCAACCCCGCCGCCAATCCCCGTAATCAGAACCTTGTCGTGAGGTGAAAGATGTGCTCGCGAAAAGAGTGCGCGATAAGCCGTCAGACCCGCAAGTGGCAAGGCGGCAGCAGTTTCAAACGACAAATGCTCAGGTTTGGGCGCCAGATTTTCTACCGGCACCTTGACATACTCGGCAAAGGTGCCATCATCAGGCAATCCCAAAATGCGATAGGATTTTTGCTGTGCCAGCTCACTCGGACCCCAATCCAAGCTGGGATTGATGATAACCGCTTTGCCAAGCCACTCCCGATGCGCTTCATCACCAACGGCTTCGACCGTGCCAGCACCATCAGAGCCGAGAATAATGGGAAATTTTAAGCCTGCATACTGCCCTTTTTGAATCCAGACATCACGATGATTGAGCGCCGCATACTGAAGTTTGACAAGCGCTTCGCCAGGGGCAGGCGTCGGTGTGGCAACCTCTGACAGTTGAAGTGGGGCATGGACAGCGTGAAGTACAGCAGCTTTCATAACCAGAGTTGAATAAAAGGACACAACGTGCTACGCTTCGCCGTAAAACTCGATTTTGTATGAAGTCGCTTTCAGACCCGTTTTAGCGGCAAGCTCTTTAAGCAGAGAATCGCCAATGGGGACTTCTACGTCGTAGATTTTGCCTGTTTTTGTGCAAATAAAGTGGTGATGTGGTCCCAGTTTTCCATCGTAGCGCACGATGCCATCCCCAAGTAAGACACGTTGAATTAACCCTTCTTCAACCAGCAGATTCAGATTGCGATACACCGTCCCCAAACTGATGTTGGGAATGACCGCTCGCGCTTGCTCATACACCCAGTCAGCAGTAGGATGACTGTCCGTGTTCTGCACGATTCTCAAAATATGTTCGCGCTGGCGAGAGTATCTCTGACCGATTTTTCGCCGTTGTACTGACATCGCTGTTGAAACATTAAATCAACACGAAAATACACAAAATACTGAAAATACACATCGCTAACGATTATCATTACTTAACCATTTCAGGCTCAGTGATGCAAACGAGCCTCAGGAGTATTACGAATCAGGCGCGCTGGCAGCTGTAGGGGCTTGAGCGGCTCTCTCAAAAGTCTCAATGAGCAATTCTGGTGTGAGCACTTCAGGCAGCACAATCGGTTCGTGGAGCCGACCAGCTGGAAAGACCACATACAGCGGCACGCCAGAACGACCAAATTTCTTGAGCAATTGTGTAATGTCGTCGTTGCGGTTGGTCCAATCAGCTTTGATAGGGATAATGCCCAGCTCGGCAATTTTCTTTTCCACAAGCTCGGTTTCTATAACCGTCTTTTCCGTGATTTTGCATGTAAAGCACCAATCGGCGGTAAAATCCACGAAGACCGTTTTGCCAGATTGCACAGCTTGCTCAATTGCTTCCAGTGAAAACGGTTGCCAAGGAATTGAGGACTGATGCATCAAAGAGGTCGTAGCCGAAAGAACCTTAGGTTCTCGCCACTGCAGTTGGCGCTCAAAGACAATCAAGTAGGTTAAACCCATCATGAAAAGAGCTGTTGCCCAAACGGCGACTCGGCGCAGCCGTGAAACACCGTAGTCCGCAAACTGACCGACCAGCCAAAACCCAACACTGACTGCCAAAAGCAAGACCAGAGCGGCAATAACGCCTTCTGTGCCAAGTTGAGCCCCAAACACAGAGAGCAGCCAGATAACCGTTGCAAAGAGCAAAAAACTCATGGCTTGCTTGAAGCGATTCATCCATGGACCGGGCTTGGGAACAAACTTCAACCACTGCGGTTGAGCGGCAAGAATGAGATACGGTAACGCAAGCCCAAAACCCACTGCCGTAAAAATGATGAAAATGACATAGGGCGGCTGAGAAAACGCAAATCCTAACGCACTGCCCAAAAAAGGCGCTGTGCAGGGCGTTGCCAAGGTCGTGGCAAGCACGCCATTGGTGAATGACCCCAAAAGGTCGGTACGCATCAGCGTGCGGCTAACCTGCCCGGGAACATTCGGCGTGGAAAATTCAAACAAGCCAGCAAGGTTGAGCCCAAAAATAAAGACAACTAGTATCATGCTCAGCACGAAAATGGGCGATTGGAACTGAAATCCCCAACCAATTTGCTCGCCAGCTTGTTGAAGCACAATTGCCACAATCGCCAGAACCCAAAATGAGACCAACACACCAAGCATGAACACCAAACCATGCTTCAAACTCTCTGACTTGGATTGACCTGCGTTTTGCACGAGACCCATAACCTTGAGCGAAAGCACGGGCAAAACGCAGGGCATGATGTTGAGAATGATGCCGCCAATGACAGCAAACAGCAAGGCTATGCCAATTGAAAGACGCACCGGCTCATCTTGTGTTTTGAACGCTTGACGAAGCAATCCGCCTTGTGAAGTCTCACTCGAGGGCGCAGAAAGTGTTGCCGAGCTGGCAACTGTTGCATGAAGCTCGTAGCCTTTTTCGCCCAGCATCACAATGCCTTTGATGTCAAGAGATTTAGGCAACTGCCCTTGAACTGACACTGGCATGATGACCGCACCATTTTCAATCTTGAATTCACCGAAGCGATAAAGAAGCGCATCATGGGTTTCGGGGAAAAAATCGGTGATGTGTTTGGCATCTGGACCGCTGAAGAAAAGAGAAAGCGTTTTGCCGTCAAACGTCGTGCGTTCAAGTTGAAGGGTGCTCTTTGAGAGCGGTTCAGGCATGGCAGCTTGCGCACGTGCAATGAGTGTGCGCCCGGCTGCGAGGTCTTCAGGCTGCAGGCGTGAGAGCGTCAGCGAGAGCGTGGTATCGCCCGGCACACACGATTCTTTGCAGACCAGCCAATTGATAGCAGCTGAAATCGTTAGGTCTTTGGGCGTTGGTGCAGTTGCGTCGGGAATAAGGTCAGCCAGCAGAATAAGTTCATCAGTGTAGCCAAAAGCCACAAGGTCGCCTTCAGTAATTTTGTGCGGCGTTGGAAAACGGAGTTCGCTGACGCTAAAACCAGCAGGCAATTGCCAAGTAACTCTTGGCGCAAACCCTGCATCGCCAGCATTTTTCCAATAAAGGTGCCAATCTTTTTCAATTTTGAAGCGAATCGCAACCGTCAGTGGTTTCTGCAGGTCTCTGCTGCCGACATGCAAAGAGGGTAAAACCAAAGCTTTGCCATCAACGATTTGCCCGTAGATGCTTGGTGCGGAAAAGAGAAGTAGTGCAAGCAAAAGAAGTGGTCTCATATCGCAAGCAGAGTGTTTTGAGTGTGCCTGTAAAATGCGTCTGTGCAACTGCTTATTCGTCAAATTTACGATGAAGTTGGTATCTGGCGAAAAGTAGAAGGCAATATCTGAGGCAAGAGTATCTTTGCATCTTTCAAGCAAGAAAGGAAAATTCAGCAACTTGCTTCAGCAACATGCAATTTGAGCTACAAAAAAAAGACCTGCATTCAGCGGCAAGGGCGGGCAAAATCATCACAGCGCATGGAGAGATTCTCACGCCAGTGTTTATGCCCGTTGGCACACGTGGAGCCGTGCGTGCCGTAGAGCCACGCGAGCTTGTGGAAATTGGGGCACAAATCATTCTGGCGAACACCTACCACCTATACCTACGACCGTCAACAGACCTACTCTTCAAAGCAGGAGGGCTACACAAATTTATGAGCTGGTCAAAGCCTATTTTAACTGATAGTGGTGGCTATCAAGTCTTTTCGCTGTCGGAGTTGCGCCAAGTAAGTGAAGAAGGGGTGATATTCAAATCGCATTTGGATGGTTCAAAGCACATCTTTACACCTGAAAGTGTGATAGAGACGCAGCGCTACATTGGTAGCGACATTATGATGGTGCTCGATGAATGCCCGCCATATAATGCAGAAAGGGAGTATATCAAAGCATCAAGCGAGCTAACTCTGCGCTGGGCGGCGCGTGCGCAAGCGCACCTGATGAAAACGGCACCACTTTACGGCTATGAACAAACACTCTTTGCTATTACGCAGGGCGGCACATTCGACGATTTGCGTCAGGAGTCGACGAAGCGTTTGGTAGAAATGGATTTTGAAGGCTATGCTATTGGCGGACTTGCCGTCGGCGAACCTGAAGAAGCCATGTATCGCATGTTGGAGCTATCGCATCCGCTGTTGCCAGAACATAAGCCGCGTTACCTGATGGGCGTCGGCACCCCGATTAACATCTTGAATGCTATTGAACGAGGCATTGATATGTTCGATTGCGTTATGCCCACACGAGAAGGCAGAAACGGCAGAGTCTACACGCGCTACGGCACACTCAACATCCGAGCGGCAAAATATGCCGATGACTTTCGCTCACTCGATGAAGGTTTTGAAAATTATGTGTGCCAAAATTTCTCACGCGCCTATATTCGGCATCTGCTGAATGTCAATGAAATTTTAGGATTGCAGCTTTGTTCACTTCAGAACCTGTCGTTTTTTCTTTGGCTGACGCGCACAGCTCGCGAGCACATTTTGAACGGTACATTCAAGGCGTGGAAAGAAGAGTTTATCGAGCAGTTTCAATCAGGCGAAAAAGTAGGCATGATTTAAGCGCACTTGTGCCGCAGAACGAAAAAGAGGTACATAGCCTTTGCAAATGCCTCGTCGACTTTTGCTAACTTCCCTGAAAGCAGAAAAATCGTTCATCAATGGAGAAAAAATTTGGCTTTAGCACACGCGCTATTCATCACGCACAAGAGCCCGATGAAAAAACTGGTGCAGTGGTGCCACTGCTTTCAATGGCAACCACATACAAGCAAGATGGTATCAATCAGCCGCGAGGTGGCTTTGAGTATTCACGAGCGCAAAATCCAACACGCGCACAACTGGAGCAGGTCTTAGCTGGATTGGAAAACGCCGCCTACTGCAATGCATTCTCATCTGGATTGGCAGCACTGGCGGCACTCATGAGCTTGTTTGACCCAGAAGACCACATTATCGCCGGCGATGACCTCTACGGCGGTACGGTGCGCTATTTCAATCAAGTCTTAGCCAAATACGGCGTAAGATTTTCATATGTAGATACAAACGACTTAGAGGCTGTGGAGCGCGCCATTACAGCAAAAACAAAACTCATCTACTTGGAATCGCCCACCAATCCAATGCTGCGCCTCTCTGACATTCGTGCCGTGGCAACATTAGCCAAAAAACATGGATTGATGCTGGCAGTTGACAACACTTTTGCAAGCCCGTATTTGCAAAACCCATTGGAGTTAGGCGCAGATGTGGTGCTACATAGCTCAACGAAATATCTGGGCGGACACTCTGATATCGTGGGCGGCGCGCTCATGACCAACGATAAAAATCTCTATGACAAATTTGCCTTTCAGCAGAGAGCGGTGGGGGCAGTGCCTTCGCCATTTGATTGTTGGCTCTTGATGCGCTCGGTAAAAACACTGGCGATTCGCATGCGTCAGCAGTGTGAAAACGCTTTAGCAATTGCGCAATTTCTTTCGCAGTATGATGACCTTGTAAAGGTATATTACCCGGGCTTGCCGACGCATCCGCAACATGACTTGGCGAAGCGCCAAATGCCACGTGGTTTTGGCGGCATTGTCAGTGTAGATTTGGGCTCAAGAGCACGCGTGGAAACCTTCATCAAACATTTAGAGATTTTTACTTTCGCAGAAAGTTTGGGCTGTGTGGAAAGCTTGGTGTGCTACCCGTGGGAAATGACACACGCCGCCGTTCCAGTGGAGCGACGGTTGCAGCTTGGTATCACCGAAGGATTGATTCGCCTCTCGATTGGAATTGAGGAAAAAGACGATTTAATCAATGAACTGCGCACAGCGTTGGCACAGACATTGCCGAAGATGGAACTGGCACCGTAATGCATAACACATACGCTGTCAGTAGATTAACGAAGTAATCAAACAGTAAGCAAAACAATTTTTCAAACTAAACTTAAGCAAACGACCATGGCGCCTGAACCACAACCGCAGCAACCTATTCAGCTCAATATCGAGATTGATGAAAAGACAGCAGAAGGCATCTACTCTAACCTTGTGCTCATCAACCACTCAGCAGCTGAATTTGTCATAGATTTCACCCGAATTTTGCCCGGCATTGCAAAAGCCAAAATCAGCACCAGAATCGTGATGACACCGCAGCATGCAAAATCCTTCTTGTTAGCGCTTCAAGAAAATATCCAAAAGTATGAGAGTGTCTTCGGACCAATCAAAATCATGGGGGAACCCGGCACTGCAATTGCAAATGGGCTTTCGCATAGATAACAAAACGAAGCCTTCTTAATCAAACTGATGGCTACGGGCGCAAGCCAACTTCTTCGCTCGGTACACTCTCGTCGGTTTTGGCGACACTGGTGACGAAGTAAAAATACAGCGTGCCTTTTTTGGCGGATGTATCGAGAAAGGTTTGTTCGTCTGGTTTAAGTGTTGCCAGAACCGTTGGCGTTTTACCACGCTCATAGCGGTGATTGAGGGTCCGGAGAAGTTTTTGGCGTAGGGATACAGCGAGAGGCGAATCGGCGTATTTTTGAGCGGCAATCTGCCGTTGGGCTGCATATTAGGGTTGCCAAAATACTCGTAGGTAATTCTGCCTTTGAGTTGCGACATCTTTAGCAAAGGAGGTTGTGTTATTGTGAATATTGGCGGTGATGGTGGCGGTGGTGGTGGCGGGGGCTGTGGCGGCGGTTTTTGTGGAGTCGATGTCGGTTGCTTGAATTTGAACAGCCCGATTTCACTGCGCCCTTCGTTGCGTGTGACCGGCACGCCACGTGTATCAACGGCTTGCACTTGCCATACCCACCCGATGGCTTGCGCATAGAGACTAAAACTTGGCAACGATGGGTTGTAGAAAAATGAGGTGCCCACAATGCCCGATTGGTTAACCAAAGGCGGATTGCTCTCAATCGCTTGACGGCGGTTTTGTCCTGCAAAGAGCGGCGCAATTTTCAAATTATATCGCACATTGCCGACAAACTGCACCGGTGTCCAGACAAAGGTCGGTGGTGCTTGGGAGAGCAGCTCTGCATTGTCGGCGGGCGAAACAATCGTTGGCGGGTCGGGAATCAAGACTGTAAATGTGCGGCATGGCACTTCCGCCAATGTTCGTCCAGTCTGGTCAAGAATTTTCACGCAAAATTCATAATTGCCTTCGGGAATGCTGTTGGTGGTAACTGCTGTGGAAATAAGCCGCTGGTCATAATCGACGGCTTGTTCAGAGACGAGGTCGCGACCGAAGAAGGTTGTGGTGGAAACGCCAGCGGGAATGGTGAAGCGCGGCACAGCGGCAGAGTTGTCGTTGCTGCGCGCAATAATGTTTTGATTTTCAATGTTTCGGATAAAGAACGATGCGCGGCAATTTGGAAGGGCGGCTGACCCACGATTGATGACGATGAGTTGGACGACGGTTCGGTCGTTAATCCAAGTCGAGAGTTGCGGCGGCGCGGGCGTTCTGATGTTAAGTGTCGCAGAAAGTTGCGCCGAAGCTAGCTCGGCGAAAAATAGCGTCATCAAAAAATACATTGAGAGTGTCAGCGCAGCAGATATAGAGATGTTTGCTTTTTGCATAGGTTACTGATGGTTTATTGAAGTCCGATGGTGTATTGAAGAATGCCTTGAAATTCACGAAAAGTCGGCGCAGTGGTCGTCGAGTTATATGAGTTTGCCGAAATGTTCAGACTGATGGTGCCATAACTGCCAAGGTTATAGGATGCCGAGAGATTGCCCGTCAGTTGCGTATCGCTGCCGTTGGAATTGATGAGGTTAACTCCGCCAGTCAGCGAAGTTGAAAGTTTGCCATCGAGGAAACTGTAGCTGACGGTTTCTGTCAGCGAAAGAATCGAGATGGAGTTGCCGCCAACATTGGCTTGGTTGTAAAGCAGCGTGGTTGCCAAGTTCAACGGCAATTGAAACGATTGCGCCCATGACGCCAGAAGCGTATGCGTAACATTGCGATTGGTCGTGCCGCCCAAAATGCTGCGGTCGTCGACATCTTGCAGGCTGTAACTTGCAAACACGGTGCTGGGTGCATCGAAGAGCGTGAATTGAAATCGCGGGGAGAGCACGAGCGACTGTGCCACGTTTTCAATGCGCAATGTGTCGTTGCGCGGCGTGGTTCTAATGCCGTAGTTAGAATACTGCACATCCAGTCCGACGGTTTGAGACAGTTGCGCCGTTGCCGAAAGGTTGGCAATGGTGCGTGAAGAAGGCGCAAGCCGATTCTCGCGCAAGTTGTTGAACCGCAAGCCAAACGAGCCACGCAGCAATAAATTTCCAGAGAGAAGCTTGAGCGACGGCGAGAGCGTGAGGTCAAACAAATCGTTTTGCAGTTGCACATAGCCCAGCGAGACATAACCCGGACCAATCCAGCGCCCGTTGAGTCCGATGGTGAGCTCATCTAACGGTCGCGTGTTGATGGTCAGCACGGCGGCGCCATCGAGCTGCGAAGAGTAACGCAGTGTAAAAACAGGTAGATTAGTATCTTCAACTTTGGGAGAGCGCAGGTCGTTGCTGAAAAGCGATGCGCCAATTTCGCCGCTCACATCAATGCGCTCGGTGATAGGAAAGCCAAAGACAACTGACGCCGCCAAGTTTTCGGATGGGGGCGGTGTATTGGGCAGGGCGCAAATGGAGTTCGAGTCATCCACGGCGTAGAGGATATTGAAGCCAATATGAAACCCGCTCATTTCTCCGGCGCCAATTTTAGCCGCAAACGTCTGGCGACGGTATTGACCAAAAAAGTTTTGTGAAGTATCGGCTTGAAGTGCCGTGCGGGCTTCGCCGTATAGCATGGCGACGCGAAAATTTCCAAGGTCGGTCTCTACGCCACCGCCGAGAATGCGCGCATCGCCGAACGTAAATTCGGAGAATTGTGTAGCAAAGTAACCAGCGTGCAGGGTCAGCTTCCCATCAAAAAATCTTGGGCTGACACCAAATTGATTAAAGGGCTGTTGCAGAGCCAATTGCTGCGTCGAGAGAAACAGTTGAAACGGCAGTTGGATTTGGTCGAAGAGCGTAACATTGGCTTGCAAAATTGCCCGTGCAATGCTCGAAGGGTAACGCGGGTTGGTGCCGCTTACGCCGTAGCCTTCGGCAGTTAAATTCAGGTTGCCACTCAGGCGAATGGGCGAGGGAGCATCGGCAGGAGTTTGCGCCTGCACGGAGCTCGTGGGTATCCATACTTGCAGCAAACAGAAGAGCAGCAGCACAAACGACGGGACTGATTTTCGCATTCTCAATACTGACCGAGGCAAGCCGCCTGTTTTGAGTTAGAGATTCAAACAGAAAGTTAGCGGGATGTTTTTGCAGAAGTAGCGGACAATTTTAGAAATTGTGAGTGCAATCGAGAGAAATTTAAGTTCAAGTATCAACTATGGCGCTGCTTTATGTAGAAAAACTTTTCAGAGCACTTTCAGATGAAGAACGTGAGCGCGTGAACGTGGAATTGCATCAGGCGCGCTCGCCGATGCTACACGCCTTGTATAACATTTTAGTAGAGTTTGAAAAGAAAGGTAAAACACTTTACCGCTCAAAGTCACTTGCCTTCGAGCGCCTTTACGGTCGCCCATACTCTTCCAAAGAAGATTATCTATTTCGTAGCGAATGTCGGGCGTTAGCCAATAAACTTGAGCAATTTTTAGCACAGCGGGCGCATCAGCAGGATTTTGAGCAGAACAGACATCGCCAAGCCTTGCGGTTGCTGGAAGCCTTAGCTGAAAGACAACTGTGGCCGGAATTCAACTCATGCTATGAAAAAAGTCGCACGGCAGCCTTGCGCGCCTGTGAATTTGAGATTGCCTTGGCTATGGAACGGGTGTATGTGAAAAGTTTGAGCGCCACCAGTGTTCCAAGTGCACTCACCTTGCAACAGATGCTCGATGCGCTCAGCCAAAGCGGACAGACCCTGCAACAATTTTTCTCGGCGACACGCTCATGGCTTTTGGCAATGCATGCTGTGGCCACGCACTACTTGCAACAGTATGGTGTCAAGACAAATGAATTTAGCGTGCCACTTGAAGCGCCCGAAAATTTGCTATCACGCTACTTTGATGCAAAAGCCCGCGCCTTCGGCAGTCCTCACGGTGTGCAGAGCGTTGCCGCAGAACAAGCCTTAGAGGCAATCATGCTACTTGAAAATGAGACGCCAAAATTTCTCTATGAGAAGATGTCGGCAATAGTCAATCTTGGCTTAGCCTATATGCTGAATGCCGAATATGAACAAGCCCAAGCCCGCTACGCACAAGCCATATCATTCTGTAACCAACATCACCTTGTGCTTGACCCCGGACTCGTGCTCAACTCGGTAAGCGTGCAGATGAAACTGGGGCACTATCTACCAGCTTTTCAACTGCTGAAAGCGCATTGGCATATCCTTTCCAAGACTGAGACGGTTTGGCAACGCGCACAAGTCATGCAGGTCTTCTGCTTGGTTTTTCTCAACCGCTGCGATGAAGCACAGCAACTTATTCCAACTCCAAAAGTCAGTACCAAGCACTCTGAATTTCTGCGGCGCTACTACCGATACGCTCAAATTGCGATTTACTACCAAGTCAGAGACTATGATGCCGCTCTTAGCGAAGCGGAAGCCTTTGCCAAATACCTTAGGCGCCGCATCAAAAGCTCAAGCGTCGCTGAGGATAGAAAACTGATAAACTTGTATATCCGCTTGATTAAGATGAGGCTGCGTCCTGCTCTACGCAAACATGCAGTGTGTGCGCTTGCGCAAGAGTTTGAAACAGCACTTGCAACGCATAAGGTGCAAAGCGATACCTACCCGACCATGTGGCTGAAGCGGGAGTTGGAGAAACTGAGCTCTGACTAACTCCATCTGGCAGCGTGTGCGCTACGGCGAGCATCTTTCACGCAACAAATCTATGGCTCGCAAGCGACCGCGAGAATCCAAGTGGCGCGCCCGCAATAGAGTGTATTGCGCCAAAATTTTTTCAGCTTCACGGTATATCAGGGAATCTGTGCCCGTGGGCACATACCCTTTGGGCACGGCATAGACAAATCGTCCCGTTTTTGCAGAATAGACGGGAATCTGAAAAAAATCGCGCTGGACAAAAACCCCAGTGCAATCTTGCGTCCGAGCCGCCTCAACGAAAAAAGTGATGGCGTGTTCAGGATAGCCGAAGAGATAGCCATATGCACGGTAGCGGTCTAACTTCTCCTCAAACTCGGTGGTAGTGAGCACCGTGGCAGGATGTGATTCCGCAACGAAACCCCACTGTCCCCAAAAAGCTTGGTTGCGCCGAATAATGTCCGATAGCAAGCGTTTGTCGACGGCGACAATTTCAAAAAATCGTTTGCCCTTATCGGCACGCCGAAACGGAATCAGGAAAAGCTCCACACGCTCGCTGCGAAGCGCATTGACAATGCGTTGATACTTTCGCAATTGCTCAAATTCAGGCTTGTCTGGAGATGTGGCATTGCGTATGCCCGCAGGCAAAGAATCAGGGCGCGCTACATTGAGACTAAACTGCGCAACCGTGCTAATCGGCTTGAGTGGTGCAAAGAGCGTGTAAAGTGCCTCGTTATCCAGCCCAATCGCTAAAAGCGAATCGGCAAGCTCTCGCTCTTCAGGTGAAAGCGAAGAGGTGTCGAAGCATTTGGCAACTTCACGCCGAGCCACATCCGATGCTTGACAGCCGATGAGCAACACGCTAACCCAAACAAAAATGAGAAACTGTTTCATGGTGAAGTGTTTGGATGGCGCAAACTGCGCACAGCACAGAGAACCAATTGAACATTGAGACCAGCAATCAGCAAAAGCAAGAAAACTTGATGCCACTGGGTAGGCGAAGTGAAAAGATGCGCCACAGGATGAGCCAGATTGCTTAGGAGAAACAGCCCGCCAGCAAGAACGTTCAAAATCGTAAGCCAGCGCGCTTCAAAAAAAGCGTTGAGTGCGGCAAGCAAAAGATGTGTGGAAAAGACGATGGTCAATTGCCACAAAAGCCGCGTCAGGTTGGCTTCAAGCTCTGTTGGTGCACCGCTGTGCGAATAGGCTTGAGCAATCATGCCCAAGAGACTATGTGCCAGAAGTCCCAGTAACATGGCAAGCCAGAGCAGTGCCAGTTGAAATCGTGTTGCCATGGCAAGTGTGCGTTAGAAGATGAGTTCTAATCCAGCGTTAAAATGATTTCGAGCATTGAGCCGTTCGCCGCTTTCAAGCTGTGCAGGACTTTGTAACAATCCGCCTTGCAGCACAAGGCGCGCCGTAGAATTGCCAAGTGCAGCGACAGGCGTCTCGAGTGCAAGTCGGAGCGCCAGCCAAAATCGGTTGGCAGCACTGACCAAAAAATCAGGGCGAACTAAAATCGGTGTAAGTGCCAGCGGTCGCAATGCCGCATAGCTCGATGCCGTAACGAAACCCGCTCCGCCTGAAAGATGCGCCAGCACGATAAAAGATGTGCCCAACGGTTGCGCCGTGCCCAGCATCGCTTGAACGCAAAGCAAAGTGCGTTGCCAATCGGTCTCTGCCAAAATATCTCGCCGTGAAAGCAAGGAAAGTGACGCATATATGCCAAAAGAGAGCGGAGCATAAAGGCGCGATGTGCCTTGCCAACCATCAAGGGCAACGGATACCTCTTGCAGTTGGTCAATCGTATTGACGGCAAGGAAAATAGGGTCGGTGCCGCGTCCTTCGAGCCACTTGCCACGAAAGCAAACTTCTGCACCAAAGTCAGCGTGCGTGTATCGAGCCGCCAAGGTGAAGCTAAGCTGGCGTTCATCGTAGCGTCCAGCAAATCGGAATGCGGTGCGGTTGAGTTCAGGCGAAAAGGCTAAATCTTGCGTGCTATCTTGACGAGCCAAGAATGAAACGCCTAATGCGCCTTGCCAAGTGCCCAGTGTGCCTTGTGCGTGAATGCCAAGCCCAAAGCCTTCACCAAAGGTGCGCCGTTCAGCCGAGTTGAGCACGGTGCTGTTGGCAGTGCCCAGACCGCGCAAATAAATGAGTTGCGGGAAACTGACATCGGCGGTGCCAAACTCGCCTTCTTCAAAGCAGGAAAGGTATGTCGCACTTAGCCCAAAGTGAAGGCTCGGCGAAAGATGAAAGGCAAAACTGGGCAGCAAACGAATGTTGCGAGTGCGAAACAGCGGACGTGCACCACTCTGTCGTGCGCCTTGCCCGACATCGTAATCGGCAACCAGTCCTACACTGACCATACCCAAGAAAATCGGTGAGCCCAAAGCCGCTGAAAATGCAACCAAATCTTTTTGCCAATCGCCGCCGACAGAATCTGCCCAAATGAAGGGCGTGCCACGGTATGCGTCATGCACATTTGACCAGCGCACATCGGTTTCAAGACGGCGCTCGTAGTGCAGTGTGCCGTGCGTGGTCCAATTGCCAAAGCGCTGTGCGCCTTCGCTGAAAAAGAGCAGGGTGCTGACTGAAAGCGGTTCTTGCGGTCGGCGAAAATTGCCATTGCGTTGGGCAAACGTGGTGCCGACTCTGCCTTGTGTGGGCAACTCTACGGCGCAAAGTCCAGCGGCGTTTTCGCCATCGCGCCAGAGACTGGGGGCAAGGAAAGTTGGGCTATTGAGTGAAAAAGGCAAAAGTTGCTCTGCCGCAGGTTGTCCAAGTGCGGCAAGGGCAGCGAGCTCCATGCAGAGCACGCTGCCGATATGCCAAAGTGCAAAACGCCAACGGGTCATTGTGGCAACTGTCGTGGTGTAGGTGGCGTGATGATTTCAAAATCATTGCCGCTGTTGTTGGTGTCTTGCAAAATCACACGTGTGCCTACGCGCCGTGCCAGCTTGCGGCGTGCACTCTTCGAGCTGTAAGTGTCGCCAGTGGAAACAAATCCAGCATCTAATGCGGCAGGAATGCGCTTGAAATTGCCACTTTGCGGATTTTGCAAGGCTTCAAAGGCATCGATGATGCGTGAATTGGGAATGCGAATGCGCGGCGCAAACGCTGGCGAGGCACCCGGCACGCGCACGCTATCGGCAAGCATGTTCGGATACGCCTTGAAAATCACAATGCCCGGACCAAAGACTGACACCAGCCAATCAAAGCCGCCAGTAAAATAGACGCGCACAAGGTTGGGCACCGTGGGCGAATCAGCATCGCGGTTGTCAGGGCGCTCATTGAATGTTTCCCAGTCTGCACTCGATAAATCCACCGTGCGATTCTCGACGCCTGCAAAGGCTGTATCTGCACGATGATTGATACCATCTTGCGCAATGATGATGCTTTGTCCCGGCGCAAGTGGGTGCTGACGACCAGTGCCCGGAATCATCCAAATGCTGTTGACATACACATTATTTTGGTCGCTTTGAAATTCCGTAGGACGCGTGCCCGGATTGATTTGCCCTGCTGGACCATACACATCGGCAATGCAGAGACTATCGACAAAAATCGTATCGGTGGAGTTGTTGTAAATCTCATGAAATTGGTCGGAGAAGTAAGTTCCGCCGCTGCGTGTGGTCGAGCCTGTCCAGTAACATTCTTTGATAACCAAATTGCCAACTGGTGAGCCAGCAAGGCGGAGCGTTACTACAGAATCAGCAACGCTGCGCAAAACAAAACCAGTGAGCACGGCATTAAGATTTTGTTCCACGGCAAAGCCTGTTAAAGTTTGGGCTTCGCTGGTAGAAAGACGTCGCGAAGCGCTGATTTCATATGTGCCGGGCAAAAGTCGAGAGAACCGTGCTTCACCAGCGGCATTTGTAACAGCCGAATCGCGGGTGCCGCTCTCGATATTGCGCACGCGCACGGTTGCGCCCGATGCCGCCGTTTGTGCATAGTTGCTCGGATAAAGCACGCGCACCGTCAGAGAAAAGGTCTGTGCTTCCGATGGCGAGCTCTGGCACGATGAAAGTTTCATGGCAAGAGCACCGATGCCAATGAGCAAGAGCAAAAACTTCAAAGGTTTCATAATCCCTCCGTTTGATTTTGATGTGATAGAATTGATGCAAGCGGTTTGCATGTATGAGTGTTGCAGCAGCTTGCATGTTGTTGGAAAAACTCTCATGATGCGCACTCCTCACTGAAAGCTGTAAAAGACTTCTGCACCGAAGAAGAGCGTGGGATTACGCTGTGTGCTCTGTCCCGTTGCAGGATTGAAAAAGAGCGGTCGGTCAGCCAAAGCGTTATTGACAAAAAACGCAAATCGAATTCCTGATGGCAGTTCTTTGGTCAGTCGCGCATTGAAAAGCCAGAGAATGGGGCGTTGGCTCTCCAAGCCGGGTTGCGGTTGCTGCGGTGGCAAATCTGCAATCAAGTTCAAATTGCCTTGTCTATCCACAAAACCGATAGGTTGATTGCTACGGTTGAATGGGCGGTCGGTCTCTATCCAAATCGTTTGTGCAAGGAGCGAAACCACCATGGAGAGTTCAGGAATGCGCGTAATGAAGCGCAGAGAAGTGGTCAGCAGTTGAGACTCTCTGCCGCCGCCCGATTGAAAGACATCAATGCGGTTTGGGGGCGTGGTTCCGAAAATGACATCAGTGTTGAAGAAAAGAGAGTTATCGATGATGCGGCTGCGCAAGTAAGCCCCAGTCAAATTCAGCGAGGTGCGCACCGCAGACCACTCTGGCAAATCAAGCGTCAATTCAAGACCTTCGGAGAAAATATCACGGCTATTGACGGGCATGTCGTAAGCGCCGATGAAGGTGTCTATGGCAGCGACGGCAATTTCAGGCGGGCGTCCAGCTGGCGCAGAAACAAGGCGAAAGCGCGGATAGGTCAGCACCACAGGCAAGCGATTGATACCGAAAGCGCCAGCCGTATTTTCGCGAAAAGCTACCACATTGGCACTCATGCCACCGATGGACAAGTCGACGCCAATTTCACTTTTCGTTGCACTGAAATAGCGCGCATGGGGATTTTTGGGCTCCACCACGCGCGTGGTAATCATGACCAAGCGTTCGGCAGGATTGGGTGCAAAGTAATTGAATCCGACGAGGTCGAAATACTTGCGGTCAGGAAAAAGCTGCGAAAGCGTTGGCGATTTAACCGTAACGCCGTAGCCGCCGCGTAGCCAGATGCCGTCGAGGATTTCCAGCGTCAGGTTCAGGCGTGGCGAAAGCGCACTGCCAAAAGTGCCGTCAAACACTCCACGTGGTTGAATGTTATCAAAACGCAAACCGGCTTGTGCCAAAAAATTCTTGCCTAAAATTTCTGCGGCAATGCGGTCTTCAAGGTAAAATCCAAGTTGCACAAGTGCAGGCACATCGCTGAACGGGCGTGGGCGTTCGCCGACGGAGTAATTCTGCCGCGGCGGCTCAAAGACATTGAACACGCGACCTTCGCCCCGATTTTGGTCAAGGCGAAATTCTGTGCCAACAAAAAATTGATGTGAAGTTCCAGAGAAAAGCGTTTTGTAAGTCAGCTCCAAGCGCGAGTATAGATTCAGCGGCAAGCCTTGCACGCGGGTGCGGTTGAGATACTCAATATCGCCAAAAATGCCGGGCTTGGTGGTGTCGGTGGTGGCATCGGAAAGTGGGAAGCGGCCGTCAGCGCGTGTGATAAGTTCCTGAAATCGCCCCAGTTGTTCGGCATAGTTCAAGCTGGCAGTCCAAGTCAGTTTGGCGCGTGAGTCATCGTCAAATCGTAAAATTGAAGAAAGATTTAGTCGCAAGCCTCTATCTTGTGCAAAGCGTTCAACTTGCTGACGGTCTTGCGCAAACACTTGGCGTTCATCAATGGTGGTGTAAAAGTTGGTGCGCAAAGTGGTGGTCAGCCGGGCGGCGTTATCCCATTGCTGCGACCAAGCCAAGTTGGCAATAAGGCGTGAGAAGGTCTCTTCGGTGCGACGTGGGTCATCTTGTGAGCGTGTAAAGTTGAGTTCGGCAGTGAGACTGGTGCGTTTCTCGAAGAGATTCCAGCCGGCGCCTAAGGTGCTTTCAAAAGTTTGCGGATTGAGCCGAAGGCGAACTTGCGGGGCGTAAGCTGTGGCGCGAGTCTGAACAAGAATGGCGCCCACGGTAAGGTCGCCATGCCGTGCAGAAGGAATGCCGCGAATAACTTCAATGGACTCAATGATGTCAGCAGAAAACTGTCGCAAATCCAGTCCGCGTCCTTCTGTGGAGGCAAAGGGCGGAAGGGTGCCCGGTGCAGAGTTCAAAATGGTTAGGTTGGTTTGCAAATTAGCGTTGTTCGAAAGTGGCACGCCATCCAGAACAATAGCTGTACCTAAGGCATTGGCGCGGTCGGCAGCGGAAGGATTGGCGGCGCTAACTGACAGCGAGGCTTGCCGAAGCAAACTTTGGCGCACGCCAGAAAGCGTTGGATTTTGCGCAAGTTGTCCGGGCAAAAGTTGCAGCACATCAGCCAGACTTGAAGCTTGAACATGCTCAATGGCGCTGCGCTCAATGCGTGAAGTAGTGCCAAGCTCGCCGCCTTGTGCATTTTCCTTTGCGGTAACAATCACTTCCGCAGACTTGAACGACACATATCGCAGCGAGACATCAAGCGTATTTTCAAGCTCGGTAAGCTCAACCGATACGACCTCACGAACTAATCCAATACGCTCGAAGACCACATCAACTTTGGTTTGAGGCAAGCGCTCTAATCGGTAAAACCCTCTGGCATCTGTCAAGGTGAAGGCACTGATGCCCACGACACGCACCAGCACATCTTGCAGCGGCTGACCATCTTCAGCCGCTCGCACCGAGCCAGAAAGAACGGCACGACGCTCTTGTGCAAAGGTGATGCAAGCCATTTGCAACAGCGATGCAAAAGCAATAGCCTGCACAATGTTGACTCTCATAAACTTGCCTTGCAAATCATTTGCAGGCAAAAATACAACATTCAGGCTTTTTTTCTGGACCCGCAGAGAGTGTTTTACAAAGAAAGGAATACGTTATCTTTGAGCGACCACCAAGTCTATCCAACTCAAACAGATGAAGTATGCCCAAGACGCTTGCCTACGAAAACACCGCAGATGTCATCAGTTTCTTAAGTCGTGTGCCACCCTTTGAGCGGCTGACAACGGACGAGCTATGCGAGGTCGCATCGTTACTCTGGCGCCAGCATTTTGAGCAAGGTGAAAAAGTATTTGAGCAAGGCGACCATAGCTCGGAAGCCTACATCGTTGAGTCTGGCAAAATTTCATTTGAAAAGCTGGGGCATATCATTCGCTTCTTTGAGGTTGGAGAAGTCTGCGGTCGCTCGGCGATGGTCAATGATATGCCAAGAAGTGGCTCTGCATTTGCAGTTGAACCAACTACAGCGCTGGTGATTGACCGTCGAAAACTGGAAGATGCGCGCTGTCTCAATCCACGCATTTATGGCAAAATCTGCATGGAGTTTGCCCGCATGCTGACCAACCCCACGACCGAAGAAGAAGCCATGTATCGTGAAATTGATGTGCTATTGCTGCAAGATGGTGGCTGTGCGCCGGGCTACAATCCTGTAACCGCTTTCATTACGGAATATCTTGAAAATGAAAAGCGTCGTGTCTTCATTACAAAAGAGGGCTTCATCTCTCTTGTGAAAGGGCAGACGGAGGACTATCGGCGGCTGGTCTATAGTGTAGCGCTTTATCGTCAGTTGGAGCGAATTCCGGGGGTCATTTTCTCGCCGCCGTTGCGTGAGGCACGCGGAGCAGATTTTCGCACTGAGCGTTATAGCGATTTCAAGAAACCGGAAATTCAAAAGAAGGCGGTCGAAGAAATTTTGCGACGCAAGGTCAAAGTGCTGGTGGGCATCGGCGGCAATGGCACCTTTGCAGGCATCAATGCTTTAGCTAAGCAGTTGCCAAAAACGGTTCAGACATTTTTCATCCCCGTCACGATTGACAGCGATATCTACGGCACTGAGTGTATCGGTCAGCACACAGGTGTGGAAGTTGGCGCTGAAAAAATTCGTTGCTACATGGCTGATGCACGCACGCATCATCGCTGCTACATCATTGAAATGATGGGCGCCGCTGGAGGCTATCACGCCTTACACTCATGTCTGGGAGCCGGCGCACATCTGGCAGTGTTGCCGCAGTCCAAGTTTGATATGAAAAAACTTGCCGAAGCTATTAGCCAGCGCACCTCAACCGTAATTGTCGTCGCCGAAGGCTATAAAGCCGAAGAACGCAAAGCCAAAGGAATTAAACAAAATGCCGCCGAATACTTCCGTGATGAGCTCTTAGCGGCAGGATTGCAAACCCGTCAACGCATCATCTGTGAAGCCTTCTCACGCGACATTCGCGGCGCAAAACCAAACAACATGGATATTACACTGGCGCAACGCATGGCGCGCAAACTAGCAGAACTAATTCGAACCGGCGAAACACAAATGATGCCTGCAGTGCTGGCTGATAGAGAATACGCCATTCACTTCGATGAAATTCGCACCGAAAATTCCGTCGACTCCGACCTTGCACAACTGGCAAACCGATTAGGCGTGCATAATTCTGAAACGGTCAAGACCTGAGACCTTGCCAAGATGTTTTGTAGAGTTTTGTAGAACTTTTTTGTAAAATGCAATAAGCTTGAACGACTTAAACACATTCGTGAAGTATGCCAACAAGAATGAAACCTGCCGCAAAAAAGACACTCGAAGCAAAAGTGTCCGCAAAAGTTGCAGCAAACGGACATAACAAAACTGCGAAAGTAAAGCAGAGCGCCAAGACGAGTAAAAAGAAATTCATCTACTTTTTCGGAGCTGGCAAAGCTGAAGGCGATGCAAAGATGAAAGAGTTACTCGGTGGCAAAGGGGCAAATTTGGCAGAGATGACCAACATCGGCTTGCCTGTCCCGCCCGGCTTTACTATCACCACTGAGGTGTGCACCTACTTCTACGAAAATAACCGCACCTATCCGAAAGGGCTTTTTGAGAAAGAGCTCCCCGAGGCGCTGGCAAAGGTGGAAAAACTTGTGGGCAAAAAATTTGGCGATGCCAAAAACCCCTTGCTGGTCTCCGTGCGCTCTGGTGCCAGAGCCTCCATGCCGGGCATGATGGATACCATTCTCAACTTGGGCTTAAATGACCAAACTGTAGAAGGACTAGCAAAACTGACAGGCAACCCGCGCTTTGCCTACGACTGCTATCGCCGCTTCGTGCAGATGTATGGCGATGTCGTCATGGGCTTAAAGCCCAAAGACAAAAAAGAAATCGATCCGTTTGAAGCCATCATTGAAAAGAAAAAGCTCGAGCGTGGCATTAAGCTCGATGTGGAACTGGATACGGATGACCTCAAGGACCTTGTCGCCAGTTTCAAGCAAACTATCAAAGCGCGAACGGGAAAAACTTTCCCTGACGACCCCTTTGAGCAACTGCGCGGGGCAATTGGTGCCGTGTTTGAAAGCTGGAACAATGAGCGCGCGCAGGTCTATCGCAAGTTGCACAACATTCCCTCTTCATGGGGCACAGCGTGCAATGTGCAAGCGATGGTCTTTGGCAACCTTGGCGAAAATTCAGGCACTGGTGTTGCCTTTACACGCGACCCTGCAACCGGCGAAAATGTGCTCTATGGTGAATTCTTGATAAATGCTCAAGGTGAAGACGTTGTTGCAGGCATCCGCACGCCGCTCAAAATTGCCGATTTGCAAAAGCAAAATCCTGCCGTCTATGCCCAGCTCGAAAAAATCCGCAAAATCCTTGAAAAGCATTACAAGGATATGATGGATATTGAATTTACCATTGAGCAGGGCAAGCTCTACATACTACAGTGTCGTGTCGGCAAACGCACAGGATTAGCCGCCATCAAAATCGCCTTAGACATGAAAGATGAGCGGCTTATCAGCGAAAAAGAAGCACTTCTGCGCATCGAGCCTGAACAGCTCAACCAATTGCTCCGACCTATCTTTGACGCCAAACAAAAAAGAGAAGCAATTGACAAAGGTCGCTTGGTTGCAAGAGGCCTAAATGCTGGACCCGGAGCTGCCGCAGGAAAAATTTACTTCAACGCTGCTGATGCTGAAGCAGCGGCTAAACGAGGTGAACGCGTCATTTTGGTGCGCATAGAAACTTCGCCTGAAGACATTCGCGGCATGGTCGCAGCAGAAGGCATTCTTACTGCACGCGGTGGCATGACTTCCCACGCCGCTTTAGTAGCCCGCCAAATGGGCAAAGTCTGTGTAGCTGGCTGTGAAGACTTGGAAATCAGCTACGAAGAAGCTCGCATGAGAATCAAAGGAAAAGAATTGGTCTTCAAAGAAGGAGATTTTCTCTCTATTGATGGCTCAACAGGTGAAGTCATTGAGGGCGAAGTGCAAACCAAACCGTCAGAAGTCTTACAAGTTCTGTTTAACAAAACCATAAAGCCAGAAGAGTCAGAAACCTACCAGATGTATGAGCGGCTGATGCAGTGGGCGGACAAATATCGCAAACTGCGCATTCGTGCTAACGCCGACCAACCTGACCAAGCCTACAATGCTATCGTGCTTGGTGCAGAAGGCGTTGGACTGTGCCGCACCGAACACATGTTCTTCGGTGGAGAACGCATCGATGAAGTGCGCCGCATGATTTTGGCAAATACCCCCGAAGAACGGCGTGCCGCGCTTCAGCAAATTTTGCCCTATCAGCGCGCCGACTTCTATGGCATCTTCAAGGTCATGGATGGGCGCCCTGTCACCATTCGCTTACTAGACCCGCCACTGCATGAATTTTTGCCACACACTGAAAAAGAGCAGCGCGAACTTGCCGAAAAATTACATAAGCCCTACGAAGAAATTCACTATCGTGTGAAAGCCCTATCCGAGATGAACCCCATGCTTGGCTTCAGAGGATGCCGCTTGGGCATTGTCTATCCAGAAATTACACAAATGCAAGCCAGAGCAATTCTTGAAGCCGCATGCGATGCGCACAAAGATGGCATTAAGGTGTTTCCAGAAATCATGATTCCACTTGTCGGCGAAGTCAAAGAGCTCAAGTTGCAAGCCGAAACCATTCGTGAGGTGGCAGAAAAAGTATTTGCAGAAAAAAATACACGCATCGACTACCTTATCGGCACCATGATTGAAGTGCCTCGCGCCGCACTGACCGCCGACCAAATCGCTGAAGTGGCAGACTTCTTTAGCTACGGCACAAACGACCTTACACAAATGACGCTCGGACTAAGCCGCGACGATGCAGGACGGTTCCTACCGATATATGTGGAAAAAGAAATTTATCCGCGCGATCCGTTCGAAGCTATTGACCAAGTAGGCGTAGGACGCCTAATGCAAATAGGCACCGAGAGCGGACGACGTGTCAAGCCTAAGCTCAAAGTGGGAATTTGTGGCGAGCATGGCGGCGAGCCAAGCTCAGTAGAGTTCTGCCACAATCTGGGATTTGACTATGTCTCATGCAGTCCCTTCCGTATCCCTGTGGCGCGATTAGCCGCTGCACAAGCCGTCCTGAAGAGTCGTAAATCCTGACCAAACAAAAAGCCTCGGAAAATCCATCCGAGGCTTTACTATAAAATCGCAACCCTTACGAGCTTAGCGCTCTTCGAGCGGAACAAACTTCAAGTCGAGTGGACCGATATACTCGGCTGTTGGGCGGATAAGACGATTATTAGCATATTGCTCTAAAATGTGAGCAATCCATCCTGCGGTGCGAGCAATCGCAAAAATTGGCGTGAAAAGATCGACCGAAATGCCCATCAGATGATAGACCGAAGCAGAATAGAAATCTACATTCGGGTAAAGTCCCTTTTCTTGCATGACTACAGCCTCAATGCGACGCGAAATTTCATACCACTTCAAGTTGCCAGTACGCTGACCCATAAGTTCTGACATTTTCCGCAGATGCGTGGCGCGTGGATCCTCCGTCTTATAGACTCGATGCCCAAAGCCCATGATTTTCTTCTTTTCAGAAAGAAGTTTCTTGACATATCCTTCAGCGCGACTGGGGTCTCCAATCTCCATCAACATGCGCATGACTTGCTCATTGGCGCCGCCATGTAACGGTCCTTTTAGAGCCCCAATAGCACCAGCAATTGCCGAATACATATCTGAAAGCGTAGCTGCAATCACACGCGCTGTAAATGTAGAAGCGTTCAGCTCGTGGTCGGCGTGCAAAATCAAGCAAATTTCGAAAAGTCGTGTCAGCTCAGCATCAGGTAGCTTGCCAGTGAGCATGTAGAGAAAATTGGCTGAGTATGACAAACTGGGGTCAGGTTGAATCAAATCTTTCTCATTGCGGATGCGCTCATCAAAGGCAACAATGGTAGCAACCTGTGACATGAGCTTGAAAGCACGCTCAAAGTTAGCTTCAGTGGTCATTCGCTCGTCATCGTCATAGAGTGCCAGTTCAGAGACAGCGCTGCGAAGCGCTTCCATAGGCGGTGCCGAAGTCGGAATGGTGTAAAGATGTGCCACCACTTCGCGTGGCAAACGGCGATACTGCGCTAGGCGCTTCTTGAACTCATTGAGTGCGTGCAAATTCGGTAACTTCCCATACCACAAAAGGTAAATGACCTCCTCAAAAGAAGCTCCACCGTTGACAAGGTCATGTACATCATAACCACGATAAACTAGACGACCTTTTTTGCCATCAATGAAGCAAATCTCCGAAGTTGCTGCAACAACATCTTCAAGACCAGCTTTTTGTGGGATAATTTTCTGCGAACCTTCTGCGATTTTTACATCCGAATCTTTGGCGGGGTTACCGTTGGTGAGAATCTCTGCCATAGTTATCTCTCCTTTCTTCAGAGTTGTGATTACTGACTTACAGCGCTTGTTGCTCCAAGCAGAGCCAAGGCTTTATGAGAAACTTCCTGAATATAGCTATTTTCGCAAACAAAGCAAATTAAACTATGGTTAAGGGCAATTTATCCCGAAATGGTCTCATGACGCCAGCGCGACAGACCTCCAACCATGTTGAAGACACGCTTAAAGCCCAACTGCGAAAGCAACCCACTTGCTGCAATGCTCCGAATACCATGTTCACACAGCACAATAATTTCACGACTGGCATCCAATTCAGTATGGCGAGCATAGAGCTCATCCAGTGGGATGTTGATGGATTGTGGAATGCGACGCGCCAAAAATTCAGCCGGTGTACGCACATCTAAAAGAATAAGCTCGCAAGAGCAGCGTAGCTTTGCAGCAACCTCTTCAGGTGAGAGATGAATAACCATAGCAGTGTGTTTTAAGCATTTGAACTCGCTAACTAAAACAGCATCAAAAAAATTCAATGCTGAAAGTTCGCCGAAGTGCACTCTACACATTCTGGTTTCGTCACTACTCACGCGCACAACTGCGAAAGCACTTCGACAAAGTACGTGTCATTGGCGCCAGAGCACTGCAAACCATGCGTCTCGACATCCCCATCATCTTTTACTGCAATCATGCCTACTGGTGGGATGGATTCTGGACGCAACTCTGCACAGAAGCCTACTTCAAACAAAACCTCTACATCATCATCGAATACAAGCAACTGGTGCGCTATCAATTCTTTACGCGATTAGGTGCTTTTTCAATCGTACGAGAAAATCCCCGCGAAGCCTTAGAAACCATCAATTACGCCGTTGAAAAACTCACTGAACCTTCAGAAAAACAAAACGCACTGTGGATTTTCCCACAGGGCATGATTGAACATGTCGATAAGCGACCAATTGTGTTTTTCAACGGTGCTGCAAAAATTGCCGAGCGCGTCTTGGAAAAATTGCCAGCCATCTATATGTGCTCTATGGTCTCACGCATTGACTACATCGAAGAGCAAAAACCAGAACTCTTCCTATCCTTCAAGCCACCAATGTGCCTGACAAAAGAAAACTTCGTGAGTGCAAAGGCACTAACAGCAGCAATGCAGTGCCAGACAGAAGCGCATCTTGATGAACTCAAACGCCTAATTGTAGAGCGAGATTTTAAGCATGCAGAGATTTTGGTCGAGGGCGCACTGTCTATCAACCGACGTTGGGATTTGTTCAGAGCATATATCTTTGGCTGGAAGAAATGGGTCAAAACAAAAGAAGGCTAATGGGCTAAACACAACAGCCTTCCATACCACATTTGCATCATTGCATATCGCCTGCTTCCACACTGTACCGTTCCTGATGAGCCTTGTGCAGTATTTTTCGGAAAGTTGCGCCAAGTCATACAGAAACCAACTGCATGCAACAGCCAGCGCAAATGTTTGCAGACGTATTAACAATGTGTAACTTCCAAATCCTAAAGCAAAGAGGGCTTTTTTCAAAAAAGTTTTTCAAAGAGCACCATGTGGTACGAAAGTATTCTCGATACCATTGGACACACGCCAATGGTCAAGCTCAATCGCCTTGCCAAATCTCTGAAGCCGACAATCTTGGCAAAACTGGAGTTTATGAATCCGGGCGGGAGCATTAAAGACCGCATTGCACTGAGCATGATTGAACATGCCGAGAAAAACGGACTGATTAAACCGGGTGGCACAATTATCGAGTGGACCGCTGGCAATACTGGCATTGGGCTGGCGCTTGTTGCCAACGTGAAAGGGTACAAATGCATCATGGTCATGCCTGACAAAGTATCGCAAGAAAAAATAGATTTGCTGCGCGCTTTAGGCTCTGAAGTCGTAATTACGCCTACCGCCGTCAAGCCAGAAGACCCAAGGAGCTGCTACAGCGTGGCGGAACATTTGGCAAAGACCATTCCAAATTCTTACTACCCGAATCAATTCACCAATGAAGCAAATCCAGAGGTGCACTATCGTGTGACAGCGCAGGAAATTTGGGAACAAACAGATGGCAAAGTTACGCATGTATTTGCGGCAATGGGCACAGGCGGCACAGTATCTGGCATTGCAAAACGATTGAAAGAGTATAACCCCAAAGTGAAGGTCATTGCAGTCGATGCGGTCGGTTCAGCTTACACAACATATTTCAAGACGCGGCAGATGCCTGCAGAGATTGGACTATGGAAGCTCGAAGGCATGGGCGGCTCGCGAATTCCCAAAACAGCAGACTTCGATGTGCTCGATGATGTGGTGGCAGTCAGCGATAAAGATGCATTCATAGCAGGGCGCATGCTCTCAAAGCATGAGGCAATTTTTGCAGGAGGTTCATCTGGTGCTGCACTGCATGCTGCACTCAACTATGCTAAGCAGTTGAGCGAAACCGATGTGGTTGTGGTCATGATAACAGATACTGGCGCTCGATACCTAAGCAAAATGTATAACGACCTGTGGATGAAAGAAAACAACTTCATGCCATCGTTAAGTGATAAATCCAAAATGACAGCAGCTGATGTCTTGGCGACTAAGAAAAGTCACACGCTCATCTTTGCCACGCCTGAAACACCGCTGTATGAAGCCTTCGAGCTGATGAAGAAATATGAGATTTCACAAGCCCCAATCATCTCCGACGGAGCTGAGATTGGTAGCATCAGCGACAACAAGATTCTGAGCATCTTGCTGACAGAAGCCGATGCGAAAAATAACAAGGTCATCGGCTACATGGAAAAACCTTTCCCTATTCTGCCACTTGACACACCCATTTCAAAGCTATCGGAGGAGCTCATGCGCGACAACGCAGTGCTCATCAGCAAAGGCAACGACGACTTTGAGATTATCACCAAATCTGACCTTATTGCCGCTATTACATCTTCTGATATGGATGTTCAATTAAGTTCGTAGCGGCGAATCACAAACGTATGACGTTGAAACACCACTTGATTGAAAGAAGGCTCATGCGGCGCATGCGCTACACTTGATTTAGTCTCAGGTTCGTCATCGAAAAAAGAAGATATGCCACCAGTGCGTGCATTGAGGTGAAGAAAACCAATTGCAACCAAGGGGGAGATACTGACCAAAAAAAGTGGGATAGTCAGGGCAAGCAAAATCCCAGCTGGAATAGCAAAAAGGGCAATCAAGAGCATGATGCCAATAAACATGAACGTGCGTTTGAGCATCCTTCGTCTCAAGTTTATGTGGAACTGAAAAGTTATCTGGGAATTGGAACTACACTGGACTGCGACAGCAGATGCACGAACTGATAGTGAAAGTAAAACGTTTAATTTCAGTTGGGAAAGTCTAACGCTTCTGCGAACTATCTTGGCGCGTTGGCATCTCCTCAAAGATGTAGTTGATGAGCGTGGTGGCAAATGGACTGTTGAGCTTCTCCAACTTTTCGTGCTGTTTGAAGGCGGCGGCACGCTGACGGGCGAGTACATAGGTTACACCAAGAGCGTAGATGATGCTATCGTTGGTCGGGTCTTTGGCTAAAATTTGCTCGTAGGCATGCACAGCGTCGGCGTAGCGCTTGGCTTTGCGGTAGGCATCCCCCAAAAGTTGATAAAGCAAGAGACTATCGGGTTTCAACCGCAGAGCATGCTCGAAAGCTTCAATAGCATCGTGTATGGTGCTGTCAGATTTAAGGGCAACTGTACCAATCGTGCAAAAATAGTTCAAAGAATCTTTATCTACCCTAATAGCACGTAGCATCTTTATGGCTTCTTGGTGCTGACCAGCCTTGCTAAGCAAAAGACCTAAGTTCAGTTGAAGGTCAGGCAACTTAGGATTAAGGCGTAACGCCTCTTTCAGCGCCCGCACGGCATCTGCATAATACTCAAGCGCCTCATATGACATGCCCAGACTGTAGTAGGCTTCAGCAAACTTCGGATTGAGACGAATCGCCTGTTGGAAGGCTTCAACTGCTTTTTCATGCTGGTCATCATTAGCATAGGCTACGCCTAAGTTGTAGTGTGCTACAGGATTCTTGGGTTGTTTTCGCACAGCTTGAAGGGCGGCATCAAGTTCAGATTGTGCCTGTGCAGAAGCAACTGCAATGAAGTGAAAGAGGATGACAAGACTTGCAAGTCGCATAGGCTTTTTGAAAAAAGTTTCGGAAACGCTAACATCTCGACGAAGTAAAAATCTGCAGGTTTCAACGCCACATCACCAACAAGAACTGGGACGGCATAGTAACACAATCAAAATTTTTCAAAATGCTTTTGCGCCGGAAATTTCTGAAAGATACGCTCTTAGCGGGCACAGGCCTCGTGTTTCTTTCTGGAGAGAGATTAGCCAAGTTTGCTGAAGCCATGTTGCGCTACCCAGCTGATGTGCCACCAGAGCGTGTTGCCAGCGATGAGGATTTTTGGGCAACTGTGCAGCAAGCCTTCGCTGTAGACCGAAGCATTATCAATTTCAACAATGGTGGTGTTTGCCCAAGCCCGAAAGTTGTCATGGAAGCGCTGAAAACGTACTTAGATTACTCAAACCTTGCACCGTCCTATACCATGTGGCGCCATTTGCAGCCAAATATCGAAACTGTACGTGAAGGCTTGGCGCGCCACTTCGGATGCTCGCCCGAAGAAATTGCCATCACGCGAAACGCCAGTGAAGCCTTGGAAACGCTGCAGTTTGGTCTCTCGCTCAGGGCTGGTGACGAAGTCATTACAACCGTGCAGGACTATCCTCGCATGATTACGGCATGGGAACAGCGTGTGCGGCGCGATGGAATTGTACTCAAAAAAGTTCGCTACCCAGTGCCCCTTATGAATCCGAAAGATTTTGTCAGCGCCATTGAAGAAGCCATCACACCACGAACGCGCGTCATTCATGTCTCGCATGTTGTGGTCTATACAGGGCAAATTTTGCCTGTGCATGAAATTTGTCGTCTCGGCAAGGCGCGCGGCATTGAAGTCATTGTCGATGGCGCACATTCCTTTGCTCACCTGCCCTTCAAGCAAGCAGATTTGCACTGCGACTATTTCGGCACTAGCTTGCACAAGTGGCTCTATGCACCAATTGGAACAGGAATGCTATATGTGAAAAAAGAGAAAATCAAATCAATTTGGCCGCTCTTTGCCGCACCAGAATCCATGCAAGAGGATATTCGCAAGTTTGAGGAAATCGGCACACACCCAGCTGCCATACACAATGCAATTGCGGACGCAATTGGGTTTCACGAAAATCTAGGCGTAGAGCGTAAAGCAGCACGATTGCGCTACCAGCACAGGCGCTGGATAGAGCGCCTAAGGAAATACGATAATGTAAAATTCCGAACCAACATTGATGACGACTCACAGTGGTGTGGGCTCATCAACGTCCACATCGAGGGCACTGACCCAAATAAAGTGCAAAGCTATCTCTTCGAAAAACATCGTATCTACACTGTGGCAATTCTACCTACACCCGACATAGCACAAGCGCCAGCAAAGGGGTTTTCAGATGATTTCAGAGGCATTCGCGTCACGCCAAATGTCTATACCCGTCCCTCCGAAATTGACCGCTTTGCTGAGGCTATGGAAAGAATTGCACGTGGCGATGTCAAAGCCGTAAAACTCTAAGGCAAAAGTGAGCATAGACGACGGTACTTTTCACCTCATATTGTGATACACAGCTTGCACATCGTCATCATCTTCCAACTTCTCGATAAGCTGCATCACATCCTTCTCTTGCTCTTCAGAAAGTTCGGTAGTGACAGTAGGAATGTATTGCAGGGCAGACATTTGTATTTCTAATCCTTTCTCCTCAAGCTTTCTCTGCATCTGAGCAAAATCGTTAAAGCTGGTGTAAATCAATAGCTCGTCATCTTCGACGGCAAAATCTTCTGCACCATAGTCGATGAGCTCAAGCTCAAGTTCTTCAAGATTGAGATGCGTCGGCTTTGCAAGTTTGAAGACTCCCTTGCGCTCAAACATAAAACTGACTGCACCATTTTCAGCCAGTGAACCTCCGCTGCGATTAAAGTACATTCGCAAGTTGGCGACAGTGCGTGTAGGATTGTCGGTAGCAGTCTCTACAATCAAAGCTACACCATGCGGGGCATAGCCTTCATAGACAACCTCCTGGAAATCAGCTTCTTCCCGTGATGAAGCACGCTTGATGGCAGCATCAATACGGTCTTTAGGCATGTTGATGCTACGTGCATTTTGTATGGCGCGCCGAAGGCGAGGATTTGCACTCGGGTCTGGACCGCCAAGCCGAACAGCAATTGCAATTTCACGCCCAAGCTTGGTAAAAGCTTTGGACATGCGCGCCCAGCGTGCAAACATCCTATACTTGCGCTTTTCAAAAATGCGTCCCATAAATCACAACCGATTTTTGGTTGAAAATTAGCGTACCTAAAGAGCAAAAATACAAAAGGCACAATTAAGACAGGTTTATCCAAACTGTGACAGCAACCTCGGATTTTTGAAAAAAAATTTACTTTAGCCTCTGTCTGTACTATGCTCAAAAGTCGCATGCAGTCTACGCAAACTTTAATCTTAAAGTAACTTGTTTTGTATTATCTTCGCAAGAAATGTTAATCCAAAACTCAACGATACAAGTGACAATGCAAACGCCTGAGAAGACAACTGCTGTGACTGTCACTGCAAAAGATTGGCAGGAGCTACGCATGCAAATCAACGAGCTCTTTGATATTACTTTGCGCTATGCACAAATGGTCGCCAAGGAAGGGGATAAGATATGGGACCGCGACCGACCAAAGTTTACAAAGCCTGCAAATAAGACGATTGATGAAGCGATTGCTGAGTATGAAGCACGTTTGGCAGAGTTTGAAGAAGAGCGGCGTCGTGCTTATCTGGATAATTACAACAAACTCAAAGCCGATAGTGTCGACCGTGTAGCCAGTATTGAAGAAATTGTGTCTAAAATTGCGGCACTGCACGGCATTGATTTCAAAGCCCCAATCATACAGTAGAAGAAATTGGCGCTCATCGAAAGCGAAAACCTTAGCGAAAACATAACAAAAATTTAACACGATACAGGCAATCTTTAGTGCATTGCACTGGATTTGTGTGCGTATATTCGCAAGGCTTCTTGAGCGAAAAACCACATGTTACAAAGTCTTTGACGCTTTTATGAGTGAGCGCCAAACGATTCGCTGTATCACAATTAATACGCATCGCGGCAGAGGTCCGAAGCTATCTTATCTGCTGGCTCAAGCTTCACTTGAAGAAGCCGAGCGAATCGAACTGCTACACGACATGCGGGCATACACCTACTACATTGCTGAATGGCTCAATCAAAATCGTGACAAATACGATGTAGTAGGTTTGCAGGAAGTCTTCAGCGGCATACTCGGCTTTGGCGATAAGCTGTTTCGAAAATATCGTCAGCGCGATCACTATCGCCTGATTGCAGGCTACCGCTCTGTAATTGCACATGGGGTTGGATTTGCAGCATTTCGCTACGAAAACTTGCTGCTATCCCAACTGCAAAAAATTGGGCAAACACAAATCAACTACCTTCTGCCCGGACGAGTGGCATTTTTAGCAGCCTGTGGTTTTACACTTGCGCCGTTCATCTTCAATAGTCAGGTCATTTGGATTGGCAACACGCATCTACATCCCTTTAACCCAAATGACCGTCAGAACCAAGCTCGTAGCATTGCGGCAGAGGTCAAAAAGCATGGTGATGTGCCCATACTGTTCATGGGCGACTTCAATACAGTGCCGCCAAATTGCAAAAAAAGCGGTTTCCCAGCTGGCGACAACGATGTCAATAGCTACAAAGGCGACCGCACATTTGAAATCTTAGCCGAAGCAGGGTTGTATATGCTGAAGCATGAAGACAACGAAAACTTCTATACATATCCTACAGGTCTGCCTAACCGCACACTCGACTACATTCTTTTCTCTCACCATTGGGAAGTGGAGCGCTACGAAGTGGTCAAAACTTTTACATTTTCTGACCACTACCCAGTCTTCGGCGAATTTCGCTTGAAAGATTAAACTAACGCCGTAATCCAAGCCATGGTAGCTGGCTTTATCCGCAACTGTGGCACAGCTACAGTTGCACTTTGTCTCTGTGTGGCAAGTCTGGGAACAGACTTAATGGCGCAGACGCGCATTGTCATTGCCGCCGTTGGCGACCTGATGTGCCACGAATCGCAAATCAAAGAAGCATGGCACGATAGTCTCTATGTGTTTGATTCATGCTACAGCGTGATTGCTCCCCTCTTGTCTGACGCCGATATTGTAACAGGCAATTTGGAAACTGTTCATGCTGGTAAAGCCCAAATTTTTACTGGGTATCCTCGCTTCAATACGCCTGATGAATACTCTCTGGCTACTAGGCGAGCAGGATTTAATTTTCTAACCACAGCAAACAATCATGCATACGACCGTGCCGACATTGGCATTATTCGCACACTGCATGTATTAGATAGCTTAGGATTGGCTCACACAGGAACAAGTCCCGTCAATGATGAGCGAGCAAAACCCAAACTCTTCAACATCAGAGGTATCAAATTAGGATGGCTGGCATACACGACATTTTGCAACGATAGCATACCGCCGGCGCACCGCAAGATGCTCAACTTATACGACACCACACACATCAAGGAGGATATTGCTTGGCTACGCAGCTTGCCCGATAGCCTACGACCTGACAAAATTTTGCTTTCCTTACACTGGGGATATGAGTATGAGTTAGAGCCACGTAACGAGCAGCGAGAGCGTGCTAAGTGGCTCTGTCAAGCTGGAATTGATTACATCTTGGGGTCGCATCCGCATGTAGTTCAGCCAACCGAGCGGCTAACGGTTGTGCGAGAAGGTGTAGCGCATGAGTGTTTTGTCATCTACTCAATGGGAAATTTTCTTTCAGGGCAGCGCACATTGCCGCGCCCGATGGGAATTGTGGTGTATCTGACACTGGAAAAAGATACGCTCAATCAGGTCAAACTGCTAAGTACAGAGTATGTGCTTACGTATGTGCATCTAAGCAAGCAGATAGTAGGAAAGAAACCCAAAGTCAGTGTGCGTACCAAAAGGCAGATATTGCCTTTGGCAGAATGGTGCGAAGGTGAAAAAGCTAAGCTCTTGCCAGTGAGCGTTGTGCAAGACATGAAAAAAATGAAGCAAGAAGTAGAAGCTCGCTTCCAAAAGGCTGACCCCTTGTTCAAGCCGCGTCGGACAGAGCTACCTATGAAATTTTAGAGAAAAGCCACTTTATTTTTTTTCTGCTGTTCGTGTCGCTCGAAGGCAAGGCTAATGAGCTGCTCAATGAGTGTAGGATAGGCAATGCCAGAAGCCTCAAAAAGCTTGGGATACATGCTGATGGATGTAAAGCCGGGAATAGCATTAAGTTCATTGATAAAAAGGCGGTTGGTCTCACGTTCCAGAAAGAAATCGGCGCGTGCCATGCCTTCGCATCCAGTGGCGCGATAAGCCACTTTGGCAGCCTCTTGAACTTTTCTGGCAAGTGTTTTAGGTAAAGCAGCTGGAATAAAAAGCTGAGAGCCAGATTTGATATACTTGGCTTCGTAGTCGTAGAACTCATTGACAGGAACAATTTCACCTACAACTGAAACCGATAGGTTGGTATTGCCTAAGACCGCAACTTCTAGCTCGCGTGCATTGATGGCTTGCTCGATAAGAAGTTTGGCGTCATACTCTGCGGCAAGTGCTATGGCTTGATGCAGTTGCCGGCGATTCTTGGCTTTTGAAATGCCCACTGATGAGCCCAAGCGTGCAGGTTTGACGAACATCGGATAGCCTAACTTCTTTTCGGCTTCAGCGAAAATGTCGTGGCGGCGTGCTGGAAGTTCATCGCGAAAGACAACCATGTATTTTGGCACGCGAAGACCAGCAGCTTTGAAGCAGATTTTGGCAAAAGCTTTATCCATCGTCAGAGCACAAGCCAAAACCCCACAACCGACATAAGGCACATTATGCATCTCTAGCAAGCCCTGAATTGTCCCATCTTCGCCAAACGGACCATGCAAGACTGGAAAGGCAACATCAAACTTGCTGAAATCAAACTTGAATAAATTTTGCAGAGCCACTTGTGCAAGTTCAGCTTCTACAGCACGAAGTGCAGCGCGGTCTTTAATCAAGTGCTCATATTCCAACGAAAGAACGCGTTGTGAAAGAGTTTTACCAAGCCATTTGCCATCTTTGGTAATGTAGATAGGCGTGATATGATACCGGGAGTGATCGATTGCTTGAACAATAGAGCGTGCAGAAATAATGGAAATTTCGTGCTCACCAGAGCGACCGCCAAAAATCAGGGCAAGACGGATTTTCATTTGGGTTTTTGTGAGTTCAGCCGTTGAATGCTTGCTCTCACTCCTCGAGTTCTTGGCGCACCTTCATGACTGCTGTAGCATTGAAGATGCGATAGTTCCTAAGATGCTGGTCACTTTCAAATCCGTATCCACTTAAGGTTTCATTAGGGCGCTGAATGGTAACAAACTTATCGGAACGAATTTTTTGGTCATTGCTTGTCCACTTGGCATATTCAGTGCGCACAGTCGTGCAGTCATCTGTCACCATAACAACGCGACCGAAAACTTCAATGTCATTGTTAGGGTAAATAATACCACGCAGGGCATTCAGGGAAGAGGTATGTTGACCAGCTGAGTTATAGAAGTGCACCTCGACGCCACCATCTAAGTGTTTTTCAGTGTTTGGACCGCCTCGGGCATACTGTGAAACATGGGGCGCGTAGATTGTAGCTTTCATTCTTCCTGAATCTGTATAGGTAATGCGCGCATTCCATGTTTCCTGAACAGGAAAGTCCTTGTGGATAATCAGTAAGCTACGGCGAGGCGGTGCAGATTTACTGCTGCAAGCCAAAACCCATGCAGCAAGAAGGAAAAGTATTGCACCTAAGCCAAGTCTAGGCAAGTGCTGCATAAAGCACTAACAGAACAGAAGGGACAAACCCTTGGCAACAAGACTATCTGATAGCATCAATGACTTTGTAGGTCAGATTGACATTTTTGTCGCCATATAGTACAGTGTTAGCAATGCCACCCTTGCTGATGACAAGGGAGTATCCTTGCTGCTGTGCAATTTTTTCAATGGTTTTTGCAATCTTTTCTTCAAGTGGTTTGAGCAACTCGGCTTGCTTTTGTTGCAGTGCAGCGCTCTTGCTCTGTTCAAGCTGGCGGTACTGTGCAAGTTGTGCCTGAAGCTCTTCTTCTTTTTTCTTTTGCTCGTCAGGTCTCATAAGGGTTTTTTTCCGTTCATACTCATCGAAGGCTTCTTTGAGGTCTTTCTGCTTCTTCTCCAGTTCTTTTAGAGCTTGCTGTTGCTCCTTTTCCAACTTTTCTCGAATAGACTTTGCTTCAGGCATTTCTGCCAAGACCTTTTCGACCTCAACAAATCCAACCCGTTCGCCAGGAGGCGGTACAGCCGCAGAGCCAACAATGAAGCCAAATGCTAAACCAAAACCGAGCAAAGCCCCCTTAGCGGCAGGAAATTTACTTGCAAGTTCTTTGATGCTTGCCATTGCAGTATGTTTCCCTCCTTGAATTTTTAGGTGTTTAGACATGTTAAAATCTTACCGACCAAATTGCAGGTTACTTGAACCACGACGCAAAGTACCTGAAACTTTCTCTAAAACTTTCTGGGTAAGATTGTGTTCTTCGTTAGCATAAAGCAGAAGTGTGTCTGAAGCTCTATCAAAGACAAAGTCATATCCTTCTGCAGTAGCTACTTCCTTGAGCGACGCAAAAATTCGGTCTTGAATTGGTCGCATCAATTCTGACTGTCTGCGAAAGTACTCACCATTTACACCAAATTTTTGGTTTTGATACTCCGAAATTTCTCGCTCGGCAGCAAGCAATTCATTCTGTTTTTGTTTCTTGATTTCTTCGGTGTAGAGAATTTCTCGCGCTCGATAGTCTTGAAATAGTCTCTCAAGATGCTCACGCTTTCTTTTAATCTCAGCTTGCCACTCGTTTGAAAGCAATTCTAGCTTGCGCTTTGCATCTTGTGCTTCTGGCAAAGCATCAATGATGACTTGTGAATCAATAAAACCAATCTTCTGCGTAGTTTGAGCAAAAAGAGCATTGCAATTGATGCACAAGTACAAAATCCCTAGCGCGAGTATGATGCGCATATTACTTGCCCCTTGAATTTTCTTCGTTACCCCCTACCCTTAGACTCTAAAAGTAGTAAATTTCTAAGCTTTCTTCAAGCCTACACATGTGTCATAACAGCACTTATGCGATGCAACTTCGCAATAGTTGCATAAATAAATCATTTCCTGAAATGGGAGTAAGTCGTATATTCAAAAGCAAACTTACCAGCAAACTGGGTAAGCTAATTAATCTAACCTAAAATGAACTCAAGGAGGGTTATCCAATGAAAAAGTTTTGCATTCTTCTCGCTATAGTGTCTATTTCTGCTGTAGCAGTAATCGGTTGCGGTGGCGGTGGTGCAGTTCGGCAGGTCGAAGAAGAATTCACGGAAGTCAAGCAAATGGCGCCAGAATTGTATGCTCTAGCAGAAACAATCAATAAGAAGGGCGGCATTGCCGAAGTAGCATACTCTGAATCACCCCGACAAGATTTTGCTGAGCAAAAAGCGATAATGGAATGCCAGCGCAAAATCTCCGAGCGTTATGAAGCAAAGGTGCAGGCGCTGACCAAAAAATTTGCTGAAGAAATTCAAGGCAATACTTCTGCAGGAGGACCTGAAATCAACGAGGCTTTTACGAATGTAATGAAAGTCTCAAGCAAGAGTGTATTGCAGGGTGCAACAAAACTAGCTGCTCCGAAAGTCTACAAAAAGAAAGATGGGCAGTATCGTGTCTATGTCGTCTATGGCATGGATCCAGACATGCTCAATCAGTCTATTATTGACCAAACTAAGACGAATCCCAAGCTTTACGAGAGATTTCGTGCCTCACAAGCCTATAAGGAACTAGAGAGAGAAATGGCGGAATACGACAGTAAGTAAAAGTTCCAAGCACCACTGCCAAAGGCGAAGCATGACTTCGCCTTTTTTGTTTATCTTTGAGAGACAAAATGCAATGCCGCTATGAAAGCCCTGCTGCTATTTCTTGCTTGGTGCATGCCTGTTGCACTCCAAGCGCAAGTCTACCCAGAATGGTTTCTCTATCCTTCTCGCTATCCTAATCTGGTAGTTGGGTTTACTTACAACCAGACGCCAGCTGAAATTGATGGCGCAAGAATGTACTGCGTCTATCAGGAATGCATTGCTGATGGCAAGTATATTGTCTACACTAATGAAAAAGATGACCGATTTTTGATTGAAAGTGACTACTACTACTACTTTCCAGACAGTCTTCTGCAAACGGTTCAAGATAGATTGCATCAAGTCGATTGCTTCATAACAAGTGTGGCTCGGCGTGATATGGCTTGTCTATTTTCGCTGGACTCGGCAGTTAGCATACCAAGAAAATTCATAGATATTTCTCAGCTCCCTGAACCTGAATGGATAAAAAAGCGATTTTGGATAGAAGGTGGATATGTCTATGGAGTAGGGCTATACACTTCACAGGGCAATAAGAACGATGCATGGAAGACTGCCGAAGAAAAAGCCTTTTTTGCGATAATGACCAATATGGTGAGCAAATTCTACTCGATACGACTGGCTACAGAAAGTAACATTGCTCATCAAAAGCTCTATGAGACAGCCTCTGCACTCAAGCTAAAGTTTCAACTAAAAAACATTGAAGTTTTGGAGCGCTGGAATTCGGTCAAGGATGAGCTCTTTTATGTATTAGTGCGTATCAAGCAATCAAACATTCGTTCGCCATTCCTGACGGTTCAGGGTCAGGTGCAAGATTCGCTGCGTGTGTCTAAAACAGCACCAGCTGTTGAGAAACAGGGTAAGATTAAACCAATGAGAGTGCAAGGTAGGAAGTAAAATTTTACGCACCATCAGGGTTAGGCTCCACAAAATTTTTGATTGCGGCTCGTGCTGAAGGAAGTGTGGCGGAGGAAGGGGGACTCGAACCCCCACAGGCTTGCGCCCGGCAGTTTTCAAGACTGCTGCCATACCAATTAGGCGATTCCTCCAGTAGGGGTAGTAGTGGCGCAAATATAACTAAAATTTCTCTTTTTCAAGTTGACTTGGGCAGGGTAGGCTGGACAGTTGGTAGCGTCTTTATAGGGCTTGGAGTACTATTAGCATGACAAGAACTGCTCTGAAAGCACCCTGTACATAGCTCTGCCATTGACAACTGTGTGGTGCAACGCGGGCACTTTGTAATAAACGGGTTTGTGACTTTAAAGCCACAAGTTGGGCACTTGCGCTCAAGCTGCGAAGCTGCAACTTGCCCAGAGGCTTGAACAGAGCAGGACGACATATACAAGTAGAGCTTGAAAATTACGAGACTTTACATTTTTCAGATTCATACCACTCAACCACACGCTCCAGTGCAATGTTCGCACCACACATGATAGCCACGACCACATCACTTTTTGACACAGGAATTTTGCCACCTAAAAGAGCGGCAATACAACATGAGGCAGCCGGTTCAACCAACAACTTTTCTTCTTGCAAAAGTTCTAGGAGCGATTGAATAGCATCGTCATCTGAGACGACTACGAGGTCATCGACATGCTTGGTAATAATCTCAAATTGCATTGGGCCAGTTTTTCTTGCCCCTAAACTTTCAGCAACAGAAGTGATGGCAGGCAACTCAATGATTTTGTTTGCTGCGCGGCTCAAATACAAACGATTGGCGCCCTCTGTTTCCACACCATAGACTTTCGTATGCGGTGAAAAATGTTTGACTGCTGAAATAATACCTGAAATCAATCCGCCGCCGCCAATGGAGACAACCATCGCATCAATGTGCGGCAGCTGCTGGAGAAGTTCCAGCACAATCGTACCTTGTCCTGCCATGACTTGAACATGATCGAAGGATGGGATATAGGCTTTGCCTTCACGCTTAGCAATCTCCATGGCTAATGCATCGGCTTCATCCCACGACTCGCCATGCAAGACGATTTTAGCGCCTAAGCGAGCAATGCGCTCGAGTTTGACTTTAGGAGTCTTTTCTGGCAAGTAAATAGTAGCTGGAATTTGCAATTTCAGGGCAGCAAGTGCAACTGCCATGCCGTGATTGCCTGCTGAAGCAGAGATAACGCCCTTTTGGCGCTGTGAATCCGAAAGCGAGAGAATGGCATTTGTAGCACCGCGCACCTTGAAGGAATTGGTCGGCTGCAAAGTCTCAAGTTTGAGATAGAGATTGGTTTTGAGTTTGTCACTAAAGTGACGTGAGAAAATAACAGGAGTAGGCAAGAGATAAGATGAGATGCGTTTGGCTGCAAGCTCAATTTCGTGCTTTTCAATTAGCATGGTTGAAGTAAATTGCCGTTGAAACAGCAGTTAATCTAACACATCAGCACAGCAATACCAATCAAAAGATGCGCGTAAATAAGCAAGAAAATCATTTTTTGTATTTTTACTCAAACCAGCTACGCTCATCATGAAACGATATCCATCGCGAGGCGACAAAGCTACGCGCGCTGGGTTTGGTGAAGCCCTTGTGGAAGTTGGCATGCAAGATGAACGCGTGGTGGCACTATGTGCTGACCTGACTGAATCGCTGCAGATGAAGAAGTTTGAGAGAACCTTCCCGCACCGATTTTTTAATGTAGGGGTTGCAGAAGCCAACATGATTTCCATTGGTGCAGGACTAGCGCTCTGTGGCAAGATTCCGTTCGTGGGAACATTTGCCAACTTTGCGGCTGGTCGGTGCTTCGACCAAATCCGCCAATCGGTATGTTACTCCGATATGAATGTCAAAATTTGTGCGTCTCATGCAGGACTGACACTAGGTGAAGATGGAGCAACCCATCAGATTCTTGAAGACCTTGCCCTGATGCGCTCACTGCCAAATATGACAGTGGTCGTACCATGCGATTTTAGCGAAACAAAGCGAGCTGTGCATGCCATTGCCCGACATAAAGGTGCTGTCTATCTCCGATTTAGTCGCCCAGCTTTGCCTGATTTTTCAACCGATGAGGTGCCTTTTGAGCTGGGTAAAGCAATTGAACTATGCGATGGAAGCGATGTAACCATCATCGCCTGCGGTGTGATGGTCTGGCAAGCCTTGGAGGCGGCAAGTCAGCTCGAAAGCGAGGGCATATCAGCACGCGTTATCAACATGCACACGATTAAGCCACTCGATGAAAACGCGATTCTCAAAGCTGCGCAAGAGACAGGTGCAATTGTGACGGCGGAAGAGCATCAAATTAACGGTGGGTTAGGCGATGCGGTGGCAAATGTTGTCGTCCGTCATGCTCCAGTGCCTATGGAGATGGTCGCTGTCATGGATAAGTTTGGTGAGTCGGGAACTCCGATGCAACTGCTGCAAAAATATGGTCTAACCGCTGAACATATTGTCGAGAAAGCAAAGTCTGTTCTGAGACGCAAAGCACTAGCGGCATCATGAGAAGAGGATTCAAATACCTTTGGGCAATACCAGCAACGCTATTGGGTGCGATGTTTGTGCCTCTGGCATGGTGTTCAGGCGGAAAGGTAGAGGTAATAGAGGGCGCGCTGGAAATCTACGGCGGCGTGCCGACACTGTGGCTGAGGCTATGCCGTGCGAACGCAATGACGATTGGGCATGTGATTTTAGGGCGTGATAAAGCCGCACTGCAACTTACGCGAGCACATGAGCATGTGCACATCAAGCAATATGAAGCATGGGGTGCTTTCTTTATTCCCGCTTATTTTCTCTCTTCCTTAGTTGCTTGGCTACGCTCAAGGCATCCCTACTACGACAATTACTTCGAGCAGGAAGCGTTCGAGAAAACCGCAGAGCCATGCAAGCGCGTGCAGAATTGACCGTGAGACAAAATCAACCATACAGCAAGTAAAACCTTTGGAGAGGACAAAAATTATTGCAATTTTTTATCGCCACTGAAATCTGTAAAAGCCGAATGTTATGATTACCATAAAAAAGATTCTCTGTCCTGTAGATTTCTCAGAGGTATCTCACAATGCTGTACGGTATGCGAAAGAATTTGCCTGCGCAATGGGAGCCGAGTTGATACTGTTGCATGTTGTAGAACCGATTACCATGACGGCAGAAACCGTACCATATGTGTCAGAAGCCGAGTTAGAGCGCAATGCCAAGGATGAATTGGCAGTGCTGGCTCAAAAAGAGTGTCCCCAAACGCTGACCGTTAAGCAATTGGTGAAAGTGGGTGTGGCGCCCGATACAATTATCAAAGTGGCAGAGCAAGAAAATGTGGACTTTTTAGTCATGGGGTCGCATGGCAGGACAGGGCTGACACGCCTGTTGCTGGGCAGCGTAACAGAGGCGGTGATGCGGCGAGCAAAGCTTCCAATTCTTGTTGTCAAGGAAAAGGAAAAAGAGTTCATCAGCTAAACTGGATTAAAGAATTGCCTAAATGCATGAAGTCTTCCCCCTACCAGAGTAACAAATTGCACGATAGCGATGCTGGCAAAGCTATACACAGGCCGGACCTTGTAACGGCAAGCACTGCAATGTTACGAGATAGATAAATCTTGAAAGTGGTATTGAGATAATGCAGGACATTATGTATCTCGCACAAACCCGAGTTCTGCAGAAACAAATCTACAGCAATTATGGCTCACAGCATTCCTGTCTGGTCACTTACACCATTTGTGCTAATGCTTAGTGCAATTGCCGTATTTCCTTTAACATTCAATCACTGGTGGGAACACAATCGCAATAAACTGATTGTGGCCGTTGTGCTGTCGGTCCCAGCTGCAATTTACCTCATTGCTGCAGGGCATTGGCACGAATTAGAACATGCCCTGATTTTTGACTATGTGCCGTTTGTGGTGCTATTGGGTGCGCTGTTTGTTATCACAGGCGGTATTCGAGTAACGGGTGATATTGAGGCAAAGCCAATTATCAATACGGCTTTCATTGGAATAGGTACAGTGCTGGCATCGTTGATTGGCACAACGGGAGCGGCAACACTGCTGATTCGTCCGATTTTGCAAACCAACAAAGAGCGCATCTTCAAAGCCCATACAGTGCTATTTTTCATTGGGGCGGTGGCAAATTGTGGTGGATTGCTAACCCCGCTGGGTGACCCACCACTTTTCATTCTTTATCTGCGCGGCGTGCCGTTTGATTGGTTTCTGCAACTCTTGCCACAATGGGCAATGGTCAATCTACTCCTGCTGGTGATTTATTTTGGTGTAGATACCTACTTCTATGACAAAGAGCCAATTGAAGCTATTCGGCGCGATATTACAGAGATTACGCCAATTCGCATTCGTGGCGGATTGAATTTTGTGTGGCTGCTGGGCGTCGTGCTATCGGTGGCCTACTTAAATGAGCAGTATATTCCAACCTTCAAGGAAGTGCCTGCAGCAAAGTTTGTGCGAGAAATCATCATTGCAGGGTTGGCAGCACTTTCGTTCTACACCACACCACGAGAGATTCGCGAAGGCAATAACTTTACATGGGCACCAATTCAAGAAGTTGCCTATCTTTTTCTTGGCATCTTTATCACAATGGTGCCATGTGTGATGTATCTTGAAACCAATGCCCAATCGCTCGGCGTCAGCACAACACCGCAGTTCTACTACACCACAGGAGCCCTTAGTGCTGTGCTGGATAATACCCCTACAGCACTCACTTTCTACTCACTAGCAGTAGGGTTGGCAATGAATGCGCCAAACATGGTGGCAAGTGTACCTGAGGATATTCTGAAATCTATCTCCGTGGCAGCCGTGTTCTTCGGCAGCCTCACCTACATTGGCAATGGTCCGAACTTTATGATAAAAGCTGTAGCCGAAGAAAACGGTGTAAAAATGCCAGATTTTTTTGCCTACATCTATAAATTTTCTTTGGTTGTACTGCTACCGATTTTCGTGATTGTGCAAATCATCTTTTTCTAAATGCCGGAGACTGCCGAGGAAAAAGTTTGTTTTATTACAGGCGCATCAGGTCGTCTCGGAAAAGCCATGGCATTGGCACTGGCACAGCGTGGCTATGCGGTCTGCTTCACCTACCGCACTTCGCTTCTGGAAGCGCGTCAGACACTCAAAGAGTTGCGTCAGTATTCCCCGCGGTCTCAGATGGTGCGCTGCGATATTGCAAAAGTGCGCTCAATTGAGAGAGCATTCAAGTTCTTTGAACGCCGCTTTTCTCGCTTAGACCTCTGCATTACCAACGCCTCAAACTTTTTCCCAACACCTTTGCCAAACGTCAGCGAAAAAGACTGGGACAGCCTGGTCGATACTAATCTCAAAGGAACTTTTTTCACGATGCAATATGCAGCACAAGTGATGATAAAGCAGCCGTTTTGCGCGCGCATCATCACCATGGCAGATGTCGCCGCCGAATTGGTCTGGCGACGCTACGCCCCCTACACCGTATCAAAGGCAGGTGTAGTGCATCTAACCAGAATCTTCGCAAAAGAATTTGCCCCAAAAATTCTCGTCAATGCCATTGCGCCGGGCACTATACTCCTACACCCTGAGCGCGATAAACAGTATGAGCGGGAAATTCTTCAAAAAATTCCACTCAAACGCTTGGGCAAGCCTGAAGATGTGGTAAAAGCAATGCTCTTCCTTGCAGAAAGTGACTATGTGACAGGACAAGTTGTAACAGTCGACGGCGGACGAATGCTGTATTAACAAGCAGAAGCAAGGGGCGCTGTGTGGACTCTGCAGAGCCTAAGAAAAGACCAGCTGGCGTTCATGCTGGCTTAGCACCTTCCATTTTCCGACAGGCAGATTGCCAAGAGAAAAGTTGCCAATCTGGATACGAATCAGGCGCAAAGTCGGATGCCCAATTGCCGCCGTCATCCGACGCACTTGACGATTTTTGCCCTCAATGAGCTCGAGAGCAATCCACGCTGTTGGCACCGTTCGCCGGTAACGAATAGGCGGCACACGCGGCGGAAAAGGAGGCTCTTCAGTGAGCAAGAACGCACGACAGGGAAGCGTCTTATACCCACCAATCACCACACCGCGCTCTAATTCTGCCAAAGCCTCTGGCGTAGGAATGCGCTCCACTTGCGCATAATACACCCGGCGATGCGCCGCCGAAGGGTCCAAAAGCTTTTTGTTCAAATGCCCTTCATCAGTGAGCAAAAGCAACCCTTCTGAATCAGCATCTAAACGACCAAGCGGATAGACATTTTTAGGAAAACCAAACTCTGCAAGCGTGCGATGGCGCGAGCCATTGGGGGTGAACTGCGAAAGCGTGCCATATGGTTTGTGGAACGCAATGAGCATGCAATGCCATCACATCATGTTGAAGTATCGCATGATGGTGTTGAGGTCTTTATCCCCGCGCCCTGAAAGGCAAACGACAACTATCTCATCACGCTTCATCTGCGGTGCAACTTGAATAGCGTAATGAACTGCATGTGCAGTTTCAAGTGCGCAAATAATGCCTTCAGTGTGAGCCAACACTTTAAGCGCCTGCATAGCTTCATCGTCGGTGGCGCAGACATAGCGAACAAGACCCAAATCTTTCAGATAACTATGCTCTGGACCGACGCCGGGGTAATCGAGCCCAGCAGAAATGGAGTGAGCCAACTCAACCTGCCCATCTTCAGTTTGCAAAAGATACATCATGGCGCCATGCAAGACGCCGGGCTTGCCTTTGGTGAGCGTTGCTGCATGGCGTTTGTCTAAACCTTCGCCTGCCGCTTCTACACCAACGAGTTTGACCGTGTCGGTATCATCCAAGAAGGGATAAAACATGCCAATAGCATTGGAGCCGCCACCTACGCAAGCTACAATGAGATTCGGCAATCTGCCCTCAAGTTCTAAAATCTGCTGGCGCGTCTCGGTGCCAATGATACTTTGGAAATCGCGCACCATCATTGGATAGGGATGCATGCCCACCACTGAGCCAATGATGTAGAACGTATCCTCAGGATTTGTTACCCAATCGCGGATAGCTTCGCTGGTTGCATCTTTGAGCGTCTTACTGCCTGACGAGACGGGGACGACGGTGGCGCCCAGAAGTTTCATGCGTGCCACATTTGGCGCCTGACGCACGATGTCTTCTTCGCCCATATACACCACACATGGTAAGCCAAAACGCGCACAGACCGTAGCCGTTGCAACACCATGCTGACCTGCACCAGTTTCTGCAATGATGCGGCGTTTGCCCATGCGCCGCGCCAGAAGCACTTGTCCCAGCGCATTGTTGATTTTGTGCGCACCAGTATGACAGAGGTCTTCTCGCTTCAGATAAATTTTGGCACCACCAAGCGTTTCAGTCAGACGTTTGGCAAAGTAAAGCGGCGTAGGACGCCCAACAAAGTGTTTGAGCATGTCGTTAAACTCTGCCCAAAATGTCGGGTCGCTTTTGGCACAGGCATATTCGCGCTCTAAGTCTTCGGCATTCTTGATGAGCGTTTCGGGAACAAACTTACCGCCGTAAATGCCGAAATGCCCACGCGCATCAGGCGCATGATAAGAAAGCAATTGTGGCATCGCAGAAAAACAAGTTACATTAGCTAAAAACTCACTAAACAAATCTACAAAGTGCAAATCAATCTTAGCACTCTTCAAAACAGTTCAAATGCACGAAATGATACAAGCGCAGCTCAACCAGCACATTGCACAAAAGCGTTCTTGGCTATGTGTAGGCTTAGACCCAGATATGGAAAAAATTCCTTCACTATTTTTGAGTTGCCAAAATCCTGTGTTGGAATTTACACGCGCAGTGGTCAGAGCCACTGCAGAATGGGCGGTTGCCTATAAGCCTAACTTGGCGTTCTATGAAGTCTTGGGTCGGCAAGGATTGTCTGCACTGGAAACCTTGATGCACGAACTGCCTAAAGATGCTATCACGATTGCTGATGCAAAGCGTGCCGATATTGGCAATACTTCACGCCTGTATGCAAAAGCCTTTTTTGAGACTTGGGGCTTCGATGCCGTAACCGTGCCGCCGTATATGGGTTACGACTCCATTGAACCATTTCTGGCATACGCAAACAAACTGACATTTATCCTGTGCTTGACTTCCAACCGTGGGGCAGAAGATTTTGAAGAACAGCTGATGCAAAGTGGCGAGCGACTCTATGAAATGGTGCTGAGCAAAGCAAAAGAGTGGAATCGGTTGGGCAATGTCGGAGTTGTGGCTGGCGCAACTCGCCCTGAAGCCTTGCAAGCGATTCGTCAAAGAGTGCCAGAGATGTGTCTGTTGGTGCCGGGCGTAGGCGCACAGGGCGGTGCGCTCCGTGAAGCCGTGCGTTACAGCGTAGATACCAAGCAAGCGTCAGCAGTCATCAACATCGGGCGCACGCTCATTTATCCTGACGGCGAGTTTGAAAGCATATCCGCTTTCGAGCAAGCCGTCGCAAAAAAAGCGCAAGAGTTTGTCAATCAAATGCGCCATGCCGTTCTGCAATGAAATGCAAACTTCAGCTGGCGAAGTTTTGATTTTTCTTTCCCAAGCATTTTGTGTTACTTGCACGCCGTTTTCAGCATCACCTAAAAATGTTTAGCGTCTATCGCAACATCTTCATACACTACATTCTCCGACGAAATTGGTTTGCACTCAAAGAGCGACTTGCGCCGCAACGCTATGCCGATAAAGACTTCTTCAAGCTCTTTGCCAATGCGCCCGATACGCCCGAAGCATTCCTTGCCTACTTCATGCGCAGCACGCGCTACAGCTTCTTTTTCAGTTCCGCTAACCGCAAAGAATTCTTTTTGCAATTGCTCTGGCGCCTGCATCCACAAACTGAACTTGTCATGCAGGCTGAAAAAATCATGCGAGGCAAAATTTCACTACTGGGCACCGAACACCACTTCACAGATGGCTGGGATTGGCACTTGGATTGGAAAAGCATGCACCGCTTCGATGCAAAGCAATTCTACACCCGCCTCCCCAAAGCAGTGCATCAAGCCGATGTGAAACTGCCTTGGGAACTTTCACGATTCAACTTGGTCTGGACACTGGGCAAAGCATACTGGACAACAAATCGCACGGCCTACAAGGAAAGATTCATAGAACTTGTCAAAGATTGGCAGAGCAACAATCCGTTTTGTTACGGCATCAACTGGGCAAATGCGATGGAAGTGGCGCTGCGCACAGCAAACTGGATAGCAGGCTTTTACTTTTTCAGCGATGAGCAAGACGACCCTACATTTTGGATTGAATTTCTCAAGTTGCTCTTTCAGCATGGCACCTACATCGAGCACAATCTTGAATACACGCGCCGCAGTGGCAATCATCTCATTGCAGATGCCGTGGGCTTGTTGATGCTGGGATTTTTCTTCAAACAAAGTGTGCCAGCGCAAAAGTGGATAGCACTCGCTAAAAAAATTTTGGAAGAAGAAATCTTAAGGCAAACCTACAGCGATGGCATGGATTACGAAATGAGCTTGGCGTATCACTGCTTTGTAAGCGAAATGTTGCTATCGGCGCTAATTCTGGCACACATCAACAAATCGCCATTCTCGGAAGCATTTAAGGCACGGCTTGAAAAAATGTTTGAACTTGTGCTCTACTGCCTGAAGCCAGACGGCAAACTGCCGCTCATTGGCGATAGTGACGACGGAAAGCTGTTCTGGTTCAATAGCGAAAGCGATTACAACACTCGGTCTGATTTGCTTGCCACTGCCAGCATAGTCTTCAACCGCAGCGATTTTAAGGCAGCCGCACAGCAATTTTCTGAACATGCACTCTGGCACTTGGGCATCGAAGGCTGGGAAAACTTTCAGCGCCTGCCCTCTAACGCACCGCCACTTGAATCAAAATTATTTGAACAGAGTCAACTTGCCGTGCTGCGAACAAAAAACATGCACTTGGTAATTGACGCAGGCGAACTGGGCAAACGCGGCTGGGGCGGACACGGACACAACGACACATTTTCCTTCGAGCTGTTTTTCAATGGAGCTACATTTATCACCGACTCTGGCACATACTGCTACACAGCCGATAGAACACTGCGCAACCGCTTCCGCTCTACACGCGCACACAACACCGTGATGATTGATGGCATTGAACTCGCAGAATTTGCCGGAGATTTCAAAATCAAGAAAGACAACACACAGCCAAAAATCATCAAGTGGGAGTCTTCGCCCGAGCGAGATGAACTTGTCGTGGAGCATTATGCTTACACTGTCTTGAAAAATCCCATAACACACCGCCGAGGCATTGTGCTGGAGAAAACAACGGACGAATGCATCATAACCGATGCGCTGTTCGGAAAAGGTCAACATGTAGCAGAGCTTTACTTGCATGTTGCACCAGATGTTCGCATCACGGAACAAACAAACGGAAAGTACATGCTCGAACATAGTGAAACCCAAACTTGTCTCACGCTGTGTCTTCAAGGGGCAGACCGCCTTGTACTTGAGCCATGTGAAATTGCGCCACGCTATGGTGTATTGGAGCGGAGCCTACGACTGAGGGCAGAAAAAGAATTTGCAAACGAGATGCAAATTCAAGTGAGAATTTCAAAAGAAAACTAAACTTTGCTGAGAGAGTCTGTAGAGAAGCAAATGAGAGCCTCTTTGCACGTTTTGCTCACACGCACCATTCTGCTGTGCCTTAGCCTGTGGATAGCCGCTTGTGGCACGACAAATGTACAAGGCTCCAAGATAGCGGCGCCATCAGCCGACTCACTTGGGCGCGCACTTCCGGCAGATTCATTGAAGGGAGCAGATGTTGGGCGCGTGAAGGCAGATACATCAAGCGAGGTTCAAAAGCAATCCGTGCAACGGAGTCCTTCAGCTAATGATGAGAGTGCTGTGCCGCGTCAGCCCGCATCACCAAGCCCGGAGAAAAGTCAGGCACAAAAACAGCTTAGCGATAGCAGTGCCGCAGTAAGGCTACCCAAAAAAGGAGCTAAAACAAAAGAATTACAAAGCGATAGTGTGCGTCCGCTCAAGATTCAAAAACCAGCGGAAGTGGTGCGAGAAAAACCGCTTCCGCCAGCCGAGCGACGGCGCATTGACAGAGCCAAGCGCTTTGCAATACTGCCACTGCCGCCACCGAAGTTAGAATTCATTGCCGATAGCATTCGCTTGGGCATCAAGCCCATTGGCAGGGAAATTTTTGGAAGACCTACGCTGGCAATTTTGGATTCGCTGGAGTCGATTGAAATCGCCAAACTGCGTGAAGGCGAGTTGGATACCATTGTCTTTTACACGGCTAAAGACTCGGTCGTGTTTGATTTGGAAACAAAAGAAATTGAGCTATACGGCGAAGTAAAAATTGATTACCAAGATTTTCGGCTACTGGCGCCTGAAGTGGTGCTCAAGCCCGAAAGCTACACCATCACGGCAAAAAGTTTGTATGATGAGCAAGGCGAGCCCATCAAGAACCCGAAGTTCCGAGATGCCACTGGAGAATACGATGCGGAAACCATGTCATACAACTTCAAAACCAAGCGTGGCAAGGTCAAGTATGTGGAGACGGTCATCGACAACGGCATCTATCGCGGGGCAACCATCAAGCGCCAACCAACTGGCGAACTCAATGTGCAAGATGCGTTTTACACCACGTGCGACCATCCCAATCCGCACTTTTTCTTCTATTGCCGAGAGATGAAAATCATTCCCGGAGACCGAGTCATTGCGCGTCCAGTAGTGCTCTACATTGAAGATGTGCCTGTATTTGTTTTGCCTTTTGCATTTTTCCCTTCACGGGCTGGGCGCTCGTCAGGCATTATTGTGCCACGCTATGGGCGAGACAATTTCAAGGGCTGGAACTTTGCGCAAGGCGGCTATTACTTTGCAATTAACGACTACATGGATGCGCGCATCGTCGGCGATATTGGCTTTCGTGGCAGCTGGCGCTTGGGCGGCGCCTTGCGCTACATCAAACGCTATGAATTTCAGGGCATTTTCACCACAGAGTTCGAGCGCCAACTCTTCAACGAAGCCGGCGACCCAGACTTCCGACAAAATGATGTATGGAACATGGCAATTCAACATTCACACACATTTGACCCAACCATGTCGCTCTCGGTCAATCTCAACTTCGTGAGCGGCAATCAATTTAGTCTGCAAACATTTAACCCGCAGAACATTCTTAGCCAGCAAGCGACCTCAAACGCCAGCTTTCAAAAAACCTTCGGTGAAAATGAACGCACCATCAACATTGGCTATCAACGCACACAAAATTTGCGCGAAACAAACCTAACCAATAGCGTAACATTTGGGTTCAGTCAAATTCAATTCTTCCCGTTTCGCCCAAGAAAAAGCACAGGCAAAGGCTTCTTAGAGCAAATTGGACTTGCCCCAAATTTGACGCTTAGCGGTACCTACAACAACACCGACAGCACCTTTACCTCGAGCCTCAACGGCAACACCCAATTTGGGTTCAATATCCAGCAAGAAATTACGCAAGGCTTGCAATACACACTGGCGGCAAATGTGTCAGCGGTAGGTCAGTATCAGAATGCACAGCGCTTTGGAACATTTAACCCCGAACAAGAAAAATCTGGCATCCAAATTCAATACCCGATTAACTTTTCGCTGGTCTTGCCGCGCTACACCACAAGTTTCAACTTTGGGCTGGCGCTAAACACAAACCTTGTCGACCGCACCATCACCAAATTTGTGAGCCCTTTCACACGCCGAGATACCACTGTGGAGACACGAGGGCTGTCAGGATTTACAACCTATTCGCTCTCGGCAGGAGTAAGCTCGCGCCTATTTGGCACGCTCTTTACGCCTTTTCTCGAAGATGTGATTGGGTTAAAAGCCGTGCGGCACACGGTGCAGCCAAACATCGCCTTTGTGTTCAGTCCCGATTTTCAGCGTCCAGAGTTTGGCAATTTTGGCACCTTCATTGATGCGCAAGGACGAGAACAGCGATTTAATCGCTATGAACGTGCGCTCTTTAGCAGCGTGCCCGGCGCCAGCCAAGCCATCAATGTCAGTATGCAAAATATCTTTGAAATCAAGGTTGCAACGCTCGACACCACAAAAGCCATTGACGACCCAGCGCGCAATGAAAAAGTCTTACAGGTGCTCAACTTGGGACTAAGCACCAGCTACAACTTTGCAGCCAATGAGTTCAATTTGGCACCGCTTTCCATCAATGCACAGAGCAACACGCTGGCACCGGCACTCTCACTCAATGGCTCGGCAACATTCGACTTTTACAGCTTCAATGATTCCACAGGGCAGCGCATCAATCGCTTTCTATGGAACGATGGCAAAGGCGTGCTGCGCCTGACACAAGCCACATTGCAGTTTTCAACCACTCTGGCTGGAGAGCGTCAGCGCAATCCAGAGCGGCAGACATTCGGTGCCGATACCACACAGCCACAATTGCAAAATGCCAGTGCAACCGTTTTACCAACCGATTTAGGCGGAGTAGCTTTGGGGCAAAATGTTGACTTTGATGTTCCATGGAACCTTGCCTTGAATGTGAATCTCAGTGCGACACAAACCAATCCGATTCAGCCGTTTGTGCTGGATGCAAACATCAGCGGACAACTTGCGATTACACCGACGCCGAATTGGAAAGTCAGTGCTACAGCCGCCTATTCAGTGCGCGACCGCCGCTTCTTAGCGCCACAAATTCAAATCAATCGCGATTTTCATTGCTGGGAATTGAGTGCAAATTGGGTGCCTGTGGGACAGTTCTCAAGCATCTTTTTGCAAATCAATGTCAAAGCCCCGCAGTTGCGCGACATTCGCATCGAGCGGCGCGATACACCGCAAAATATCTTCTTTTCACCTTGAGCCTTTTTGCATAAGGTTCAAGGCGCGTGAGGACAGGTGCTAAAGATGACCGCACATGTTGTATTTTTGTGCATCTAAACATCAACTTGCATGAGCCATGAAGCCAGAACTTCTTGAAACCTTTGAAAACAAATTCCCAGACCGCGATTACGTCATAGAGATTGTCAATCCGGAGTTTACCTCGGTGTGTCCGAGAACGGGCTTGCCAGACTTTGGCACGGTAACCATTCGCTATGTGCCAGATAAAGTCTGTGTTGAGCTCAAGTCGCTCAAATACTACTTTCTTGAATACCGCAATGCCGGCATCTTCTATGAAAATGTGACCAACACCATTCTTGACCATTTGCAGCAGGTGCTCAAGCCGCGAGAAATTACGGTTATTACAGAGTGGCGGGCACGTGGCGGCATTACTGAGAAAGTAACTGCTGAATACAAAGCTAAACCGCAGCGCACACGAACAGGCTTCGTGCTCGAAGAGCGCGCACAAAGCTAAGTGATATACTCGCCGATTTTTTTCTCAAATTCGGTGGGATTTTGGCGCAGGCGTTTTGTCTCCTCGCGAGAGAATTCATAGCGAATTTGACCTTTGTAAAGACAGCCGATTCTATCCGAGAGCGAGATAATTTCATCTAACTCTGCCGAAATGAGCAGAATGGCAACGCCTTGCGCGCGCGCATCCAAAATTTTGCGATGAATAAATTCAATTGCGCCAATGTCGACGCCGCGTGTGGGTTGAGCCAAAATCAAAAGTTTCAGTCGAGGGCGAGATAGCTCTCGCGCCGATACCACTTTTTGCTGATTGCCGCCCGAGAGATTTTCAATGCGCTCGTCAGGCGAGATGCCTTTGGCAGAGCGCACATCAAAGGCTTGAATCATGTTGCGGCAAAAGGTGTAGAGGGCATCAAACTTCAGCGCAAAGCGCGCTGAAAAATCTGGCTCATAATGACGCCCGAAGATGAGATTTTGTGCAATCGAGTAAGAAGGCACCACTGCATAGCGTAGCCTATCTTCTGGCACATGCGAAACCCCAAGCTGGGCAATGGCACGCGGCGATTTGCCCAAAAGACTTGTGCCTGAAAGCAACACTGTGCCTGAAACCTGCGCCCCTTCATCAATCATGCCCCAAAGTGTCTTGAGCAGTTCGGATTGTCCGTTCCCCTCCACGCCCGCAATGCCGTATATCTCGCCAGCGCAGATGCTAAATGAAAGCGACTGCAAATGCGGCACACCTTTGGCATCAAGGTAGGTCAGCGAACGCACCTGCAAAACCTCATCTTTCGGCGGCGTATCTACATGCGGCAGACTCAGTAGCACATCTTTGCCGACCATCAGGCGTGCCAGCATCGTCTTGTTTGTTGCCGCTGTAGGCAGCGTGTCAACCAGCTCGCCTTGACGCATGACACTGACATAATCCGAAAACGCTAAAACTTCATCGAGCTTGTGCGTGATAACCAGCACGGTTTTGCCTTGTGCAGAAAGCGATTTGAGGGTCGAGAAAAGTTGCTCGACTTCAAGCGGCGTGAGAACGGCAGTAGGTTCATCCAAAATGAGAATCTGTGCGTTGCGATAAAGCAGTTTGAGAATTTCAACGCGCTGCTCTTCACCGACTGAAAGTGACGAGACGGGCGCATCAGGATTGATGCGTAAGCCAAACTGGTTGGAAAGTGCTTGCAAAGTATGGCGAGCGGCAGCGAAATCAATTTTCACACGGCGCACAGGCTCGCTGCCAAGAATGACATTTTCAAGCACGCTAAGTGAGCGCACCAGCATAAAGTGCTGATGCACCATGCCAATCCCCAAACGAATTGCGTCAGCAGGTGAGCTGAAGAATGCACGCACGCCGTTGATGTAAATCTCACCCTCATCGGGCTGATACAAGCCGTAAAGAATTTTCATCAATGTGGATTTGCCTGCCCCATTTTCGCCGACAATCGCATGCACCGTGCCGCGCTCGACGGTCAGCGAAACCTGTTTGTTGGCATAAAAATCACCGAACTTTTTGGAAATGCGCTTTAGCTCTACCGCTGCCGACATGTTGAAAAAAAATGATTGTTCATGAAGTATTTCTTGTCGCAAGAAAAAAGTGTAAGTTTGCTTCGGAAAAATCTTGAACCTCAAGGCAGTAAAACTATGAGATTTCGCCGCCATCTTTTTACCTGCACCAACACTGCGACCTGCGCGCAGCATCATAGCGAAGAAATTCAGCAGTATCTCAAAGCTCGACTGAGAGAGTTAAAACTGCACCGAGAAATTCGGGCAAACAAGTCAGGCTGCTTAGATGCATGCTCATTTAGTCCTGTAACCGTCATTTATCCCGAAGGAATTTGGTATCGCATCAGCTCCATAGAGGAAGCGGAAGAGATTTTGCAACAGCATATTTTGGGCGGCAAGCCCGTTACGCGCTTGATGGTACGCGAGCTGAATCCGCACTACGATTTTGCCAAAGAGTCGGTCAGCAGTGTGTAGCCTATTGGGCATCGCCAGTTGTGCCGTAGAGGTTAATCGCAAGTGGGCGGTTCAAAGATTTTGAAGTGCGCCAAACCAAGTTTTTGCAAAGCATATTGCACCGAGACGCCAAGCACGCCAAAGCCATATTTGACGCTGCGGCGAAAATTGATAGAAGATGCCTCGGCAAAATACTTGGTCGGGCAAGTAACTTCGGCAATCTGAAAACCAGCCCAAAAAATCTGCGCCACCATTTGATTATCGAAGATAAAATCGTCAGAGTTGGCGTGATAGTTTACCTTGAGCAACACCTCGCGTGAAAAGGCACGGTAGCCCGTGTGGTATTCCGAAAGTTTTTGGTTCATCAAAAGATTTTGGACAAAGGTAAGAAAACGGTTGGCGATATACTTGTAGAGCGGCATGCCACCTTGACGAGCGCCCTTGCCCAAAATACGCGAGCCGAACACCACAGGGTAAAGCCCGCTGGCAATGATGTATGCCATAGGCACAATGAGCTTTGGTGTGTATTGGTAATCGGGGTGAAGCATAATGACCACATCCGCGCCTAACGACAGGGCTTTGTCGTAACAAGTTTTTTGATTGCCGCCGTATCCGCGATTGCGCTCATGCTCAATGATGTGGCGAATCCCCAAACGATGAGCAATTTCAAGTGTCTCATCTTTGCTGGCATCATCGACCAGAACCACTTCGTCGACCACATCCTTTGGAATTTCTTGGTAAGTGCGCTCCAAAGTACGAGCGGCGTTGTAGGCTGGCAAAACGACGACGATTTTTTTGCCGAGAATCATATAGCCAAGCCGATTTTCAGCATTTCAAGATAGTGTTGCAAATTGTAAATTGCTCAAGACTGTTCAGCAAAAGCTGGCAGGTTCAAAGTGCTTTTGCTGTGTTTCATGACCGAAAGCTATGAAGCCAATTTATTACTTTATTGCCTGTGGTCTTTCCATCGGGCTCTCCATCTATATGTTTGTGTTCGGCACAAGTCCAAACCATGAAGCGGTAGGTATTTTCATTGGGCTGTGGGCGCCAACGATTATTGGTATTGGTATCTATAACGAACTTATCAACATCTATGAGGAATTGCTACTGCAGCGTCGAGAGCGCGAAAAAGAAAGAGAGTATGAAAAAGCCCGAAAATAATTGCTCTACCTGCCAGCAACAGCATGGCTCGCATAAGCTCGTTCCTGCTTTCCTTAAAACACGCGAATGGTAACATAACGACTGGGATTTTTGCGCAGGTCGTTAAGTAAGGAATCTAATGCGATGGCAGTGCTGTTGAGATTTTTGTAGAGCGCTCCGTCTGTTGTGAGCTTGCTTAATGTGCCGTTAGGGTTTTCTAACCGTGTGATAAGTGTATCCAATCGCTGGGCAATCGTGTTAAGATTTTTGTAGAAGGAATCATCAACGAGGAGTTTGCCGAGAGTGCCTTCACCCTTTTTCAGTGCCTGAGAAATCTCCTCGAAGTTGCGCATGGTGCTTTCAAGGTTGCGGGCAAGTGAGCGCTCGTTGAGCAAGTAGGGCACCAGCCCATTACCCTGCGTTAGTGCGGCAGTGGCGCGTTCCAAATTGGAGAGCGTGTGCTGAAGTTGCTGCAAAAGTTCTTCAGATGTAAGCAGTTTGCCCAGTGTACCTTCACCGCGATTGATTTTGGAAAGCAACGCATTTACGCTATCAATCGTGTGCGCAACAGAGCCGAGCACAGTCTCCAGCCCGGTTGTGGCTTCATACTCCAAGTAGCTGCCAGGTGCCAATGGCTTGCCATGTCCGGGCACAACGGCGACAAGCTTATCACCCAAAACCCCGCGTCCAGTAATGGTGGCTTTCGAGCCCTCACGAAAAAGATAGGCATACTCTTGGTTGATAAGCAGAGTAACCTCAACCCCAATGGTCGTATCGTTCAGTGAAGCAAAATCTAATGACAGCACAGTGCCGACTTTTTTGCCAGCCACGGATACCAAATTGTTTTCGGCAAGACCGCCAATGTCAGGAACAAAAATTTTGTAGGTAACCTTCTTTGATAGCGCGCTGGTATTTCTGCCAATAACCAGTGCTAAGAACGCCATGACGGCAACACCGATAACAAACAAAATGCCTGTGCGCAGATTCCGCCACTGAACCGTATTGGATGTGAAGGTGCCAGTTGCAATTTCAGTCATTGGTAGGCAAAGATGATGATTGACAAATGCTTGCTACACTTCAGCGTTTGCAAGAAACGAGGTAATGAACGGATGCTGAATCTCACTCATTTTCTCAGGCGCACCGCAGTAGATAATTTCTCCGCCATATAAGACCGCTACCTTATCTGCTACACCAAACACATCCGTGATGATGTGCGTAACCATCACAGCGCCAAGACCAATCTCATCTTTAAGGCGCTTAATGAAATCAAGAATTTTTTTTGAGCTAATCGGGTCAAGTCCAGCAGTGGGTTCATCAAGCAAGATGAATTCAGGATGAAAAATAAGGGCACGTCCAATTGCTACGCGCTTTTTCATACCGCCCGATAAATGTTCAGGCAATGCGTTCTCGTAGCCTTCCAATCCAGCAAATTTTATCTGCTCTTTGATACGGCGTTGCACTTCTTCTTCGGGAAGGTTGAGATTTTCGCGCAAAAAAAAGCCCAAGTTTTCACTGACCGTCATAGAGTCAAAAAGTGCATTGCCTTGGAAGACAACCCCCATTTTCTGACGAATGGGAAAAAGTTGCTTTTCTGTAAAGCGGCTGATTTCAACGCCATCAACATAAATCTCTCCAGATGTCGGTTTGATTAAGCCCAACATTAACTTGATGATTGTGCTTTTCCCGACACCAGAAGGTCCTAAAATCATGTGAATCATGCGGTCTTCAAACGTGAGGGAGATGTTCTTCAGGATTTCCCGAGAGCCATACCTGAGATAGACATTGCGAAATTCAATCATAGAAGCTCGAAGACAAGTTTTGAGATATAGAAGTTAAAGACCATAACCAGTCCACACGACACCACAATCCCTTTAATCGTTGAATTACCAACACCGACTGTGCCACCCGTGGCTGAAAAACCGTTGAAACAGGTAACCAGCGTCATGAGAATGGCAAAGACAGGTGGCTTAAGAAATCCTACATAAAAATCTTTTGGGATAAGGTAGTTCAGTACGGGATTCCAGTAGAAGGCAGGATCTAAACTGTGGTAGCCAATCGCCATGAAGGCGCCAGCCAGCAGTGCAGCGGCATCGCATAGCGCTGTCAGAGGCGGAAACATAATCAGGGCGGCAACAAGACGCGGTACAACGAGCTTGGCAATCGGGTCAGTGCCAAAAGCACGCAAAGCATCAATTTGTTCGGAAATTTTCATGGCGCCAAGCTCTGACCCATTGCGTGCCCCCACCCGAGCTGAAAGCATAATACCAGTCAGCAAAGGACCCAACTCACGAATGACAGAGAAAGCCGTCGTGCGCCCAATTAACCCTTTTGCTCCAAACTCTGTAAGAATGTTGCCAATCTCAAATGTCAGCAAGCCACCGATAGAGACCGCACTGACCAGCACAATTAGTAACGACTGCGTGCCACTTACATACATGTAGTAGAGCACATCTTTCCAATAGCGACGCGTTGCGCCAAGGGCTCCAAAAGTCCGCATTGAGAACTCGAAAAACTCCTGCATCGTAAGAAAGAAATTCTTCAACCGCTCATTAAGCCGACTGGCATAAGAGGCTAAGGTGTTCTGCATATGCGTCTACCGTTAAATCATGAAAAAAAATACAGATTTCTAACTAAATCGTGTGCTCACTTGTTATAGACTGAAAAGTCAGGCAGAAGACTGCCGTAACTCTTCGGCACGAACCATGGCAATGACAAATATCCCAGCGGTATCGACACGCAAGATGGTCTCACCCAAAGATATCTCAACAAACCCAGCCTGATGTGCTGCCTCCACTTCTTCAGGCGTAAAACCACCTTCGCTGCCAATAACAAAAAGCACCTGTTTTCCAGCAAAACTAATAGTAAGACGCTGACGAGAAAATTCGTAGGGAATCACACGAAGTTCATCTGTGCGCTTTAGCACATCACCAAACGCCGTAATCGGATGAACTTTCGGAAGGTAATAGCGCTGCGATTGTTTCGTAGCAGCAAGCACAATTTTTTGCCACCGCGCCAGTTTGTGCGCGTATTGCTCCACCCTTGGACGAGAAACCGTGCGTGCCGTAAGCATCGGAATAATCTCACTAACCCCTAACTCGGTAGCTTTCTCCAAAAAATTCTCGAACCTATCGCTCGTTTTGGTCAGTGAAATGGCAACAGTGATGTGTGACTTTGGCGGTGGCTGAGTTTCTACATGCTCAATCTTCGCCGTAAGCGAAGTCTTCGTGACTGCCGTAATGCGTGTGGTATAGCAGTGACCTTTTCCATCAATGCAGTAGAGCAAATCGCCAACCTTTTTCCGAAGAACATGCACAGCGTGATGATACTCATCAGCCGTAAGCGTAAGCAGGTCGGAAGAAATATGCTCCGAGGGTGCGTAAAACAAATCCATGAATGCGCAGGTAGTTTTTTGGCGCTAATGTTACAAAACTTCTCTAAAAATTTAGCTCTCTGTTACAGCAAGCGTTGCAACAGTAATATGGGCTGCATGAGCAGCGCGAAGCGCCTGCGCGCAAGAAAGCAGGGTTGCGCCCGTCGTAAAGACATCATCAACCAAAAGCAGGCGCTTGCCCGTCAAATCCTTCGTGGCGCGAAAAGAGCCTCTGACATTCTGCTTGCGCTCATGAGCATCTAAGCCAGTTTGGGTGTCCGTGTATCGAGTTTTCTCTACGCAGGGCACGAGCGGAAGGCGGAGAATGTCTGCTACACCAGCGGCAAGTCGCTGCGCTTGATTGTATCCACGCTCAATGTATTTGAGCTTGTGCATCGGCATGAATACCACTGCATCGAACTGCGCATGCGGACGCTCTACCAAAATTTTGCGACCGAGTTTTCTGCCAAATTCTACGGCAACTTGCGGCAAACCCTCGTATTTGAAGGCATGAATGACTGCTTGAATTTTGCCACCCTTGTAGAAACGGTATAGTGCCAGTGCATCATGAATACTGTCTTGACCCGGAAAGTGCTTCTGCAAGCGCCGCTGCATTTCTTCGGAAGATTCGTTAGGGAGAGAAAATTCATCAAAATCGCGCTCGCATAGAGGACAAACATAACCGTCGTGAGCGCTAAGCAGATGGCTTTCGCAGACCAAGCATACCTTTGGGTAAAAGAGGTGCAGCGCCGCAGTAAGCGTTTGGAGAATCATACTGTGCTTGTGGTTGCATGGAAAACGAAATAGGGCGAACCGCTACCCCATTGAGCGGCTCGCCCCGCCATACTTCACAAGGAACAGTTTTTTACCTCGCCATTTCGCTTTACTTAACAGTTCAGTAATGCAAAAACGTTCCGAGAATGAAGCCAAGAATCATGAGCATACCAAACTGGGCATGAAGCTGCGCAGCACGCGCCACAATCATCGGGTCAACATTCGGCTGCGTCATGGAAGAGACTTCCTTCGAGAATTTGATTGCCGCAGGCAAGGCTAAGAGAGTTAGAAGCGAAAACCATGTCAATTGCGCAAATGCAATGAGCAAACCAATGCTTACAAAAGCCCCAAAGCAGAGCACATAGTGGAAGGTCTTGGCGCCGCGTTCTCCCAGCCAAATTGCCAGCGTAGCAATGTTTGCTTTCTTATCGGCAGGAATATCACGAAGATTGTTGATGTGCAAAATGTCATCTACAAGAAGCCCAATTGGAATGGAGTAAAGGATGGGTAGCCAAGAAAACGACTTGGTCTGCACATAGTAAGCGCCAAAAACCATGAAGGTGGCAAAAGAAAGAACGACTTGCAGGTCGCCAAGACCGCGATACTTCAAGGAAAGGGGCGGCGCAGTGTAAAAGTAAGCGGAAAGTGCGCCGAAAATGATGAGATAGATGAGCACATCAGCTTTGGCACCAGCTTCAACAATGAAGTATGCACCAATTGCCGCTGAAATCACGAATGCAACAATAGCCGCATTGCGCACCTGCGCTGGTGTCAGCACCCCTTGAACAAGGATGTTCTTCGCCCCAAAATTTTCGCTATTGTCCAACCCGGTCTTGTGGTCAAAGTAGTCATTGACCAGATTGGTAACACTGTGGATGGCGACGCATCCGACGATGCACAGCAAAAAATTAACCACGCTGAACTCGAACTCAACCATGCCGCGAGAGCGCATCCACAGCGCAATCACACCGCCCATCACTGCTGGAACAACGGATGCGGTAAAAGAAAATGGGCGCAGGGCAATCCACCACGTGCGAAGAGGAACAGACTTCGTTGCTTCAAGTGTAGACATATTCATTTTAGTTTAGGTTATTGAATGATAATAGCAATAGCGTAACCAATAATCATGGTCAAACAGCCCAGCGTGACCACGCCAATAGCTTGCGACATTGCGGGCTGATATTGTGAAAGGTCTTTGTATTGCCGAACCAGCTTGAGCATTTTGAGCGACATTGGCAGCGTAACAAAAGCAAGCAAGCACCACACAGGCAATAAGCCAAAAGCAATGCAAAGAGCAAGAAAGAGATACGCAAATATAGTCACGCCAGTAAGTAGCTTGACCGCAGTGTCTTGTCCTAACTTCACAGGCATTGTGAACTTGCGGTTGCACACATCATCATCATGGTCAAAAGTGTTGCTGACAATGCCAACATTCATCACGAAAATGCCAACGGGCACGGCGGCAAGAATCGGCGTCCAATCAAAAGATTGCGTAAGCACATAATAGACGCTGAAGACGGTCATCGGTCCGAAAGCTAAAAAGAGCGAAGTTTCGCCTAAGCCACGGAAATTTAGACGAATCGGCGGCGAGGTGTAAAAGAGCACAATGAATGCGCCAATCGCTGTAAGAATCAAAACAGGAGCGCCGATATGCACCAACAGATAGACCCCAGCCGCTAAAGCAAGCGCCATGCAGAGCAGAAATGCAATCATCACCTGTTCGGCTGTAATGACGCCGCGCACCAACGGGCTATCATGAAATTGTTGGTCTTTGTTGGCAAAGTTGCCGTTTTTGTAATCAAAGTAATCGTCTATGAAATCAGCAGCAGTATGCGCCATGACAATGCCGAAGAACGCCAACAGGAAAGTGGTCCAATCAAACGAATTGTGCGAATATGCAATGATGCCACCCAAAATGGCAGGCAATGCGCTGGTAACAAGGAAGGGAGCACGGGCAGCTTTTATCCAAATACCAATCCATGCTCCAAGCGAAAGTGATGATGTTGTGGTGTTCATGATACCGACTCCTCAAAATTTTTTAGTTGAACATGCGACAACGATTTATGAAAAGAGAAACCCAAGACTTGACAGCACGCCAAATGTGATAAGCACAGCAATAGAGCGCACCGTAGCCCAAAGGTATTCATGAACCTCACTACGGTTGCCATCGAGTGTTTTCACAACCGAGAGTGCAAATGGAATAGAAAGCAAGCCCAAAAGTGTAAGTGCGGGCAGAAGTTGCAACAAAACTCCAACAATCAAGGTCAGGTAACCAGCAACCAAAAGGGATTTGATGACCATACGGTTGAGCTTAATGACAAAAGTCTGACCCGCTTCCTCACGAACTTCGTAGCGCGCCCCTTTTAGGTAGGCAACAACGGTAACGAAACATGCAATAGGCAAAGACATCACTAGGGGCACAAGGTCAAACTTGGGATTGAGTGCATAATAGACACCCATCATGGAAAGCGGACCGAAGGTGATGAAGATGACCACTTCCTTGTAGCCACGCAGCATGAGCGGCGTAAAGAAAATGGCAACAAGTCCGCCTAGGAGCGCAAATACGATAATTTCATAACCGACTTTGTAGGTAAAGTATGCACCAATCAAAGCATCGAGAAATAGGCATAGAATGCCAGCGTGCAAAGTTTTTTCATCCTTGAAAAGCGAGTCGGCAAAAAATGGTCGCCAACCAGCAAAGATTTTGGTGTGCGCATCACGCTGGTCGGTGTGAAAGTGGGTCCCGTAGTAGTAGAGATAGTCGCCGCCAGCCTGACCAATGAATAGACCAAGCATGAGCAAGACGAATGAAACACCATCAAAATACCCCTGATGATACGAGATTGCGCCGCTAACCATAGCTGGAACGATAGATGCACTGAACAGCAGCACCTTGATGACGCGAATCGCTTTTTCGCGCTCGGGAGAAAGTTTCAGCTCTGGCGCACTGGCATACGAAAGAGCCGCTGACTCAACGGCAAGATTTTGATTTTGCATATTAGACCCCAAGATTGTTAGACTCCAAAGGAGTAATTTGAAATCGACCGACTCGTCAGTCGGGCTAAAGAACATTGCAGGTATCGAATTCGTTCATTAGTGCGGCAAGTTCACATCAACAATTTGCAAACAGACATTTCTGCACCATGAGACCAAAGTTTTTGCTCTATCTTCTGATGCTCTTTTGCTTGAGCATGCTGGTCAGCATAGAACGGGCACAGGCGCAAACCACCGCGCTACCGCCAGCTTTTAAGTGCGCTCGGCTCAAGTATTCAGGCGGCGGAGATTGGTATAACGACCCTTCAGCTGTGCCAAACCTGATGAAATTTATTCGCGAAAGAGTCGGTGTGCTGACCCCGCTAAAGGAAGAAATCGTAGAAGCCTCAAGCCCAGCGATTTTTCAATACTCCTTCGTTTTCATGACTGGGCATGGCAATGTGCGTTTTACCGATGCAGAACTCGAAAACCTGCGCAACTATTTGAAATCTGGCGGATTTCTCTATGTCGATGATGACTATGGAATGGATAAGAGTTTTCGGCGAGAAGTAAAACGCATTTTCCCGGGCACAGATTTGGTGGAACTGCCACACTCGCATCCGATTTATCACATCTACTACAAGTTCCCAAACGGCTTACCCAAAATACACGAGCACGACAATAAACCGCCGCAAGCCTTTGGACTATTCTACAACGGAAGAATGGTCTTGCTCTACACCTACGAATCGAACCCAAGCGATGGCTGGGCTGATCCTAATGTGCATAACGACCCGCCCGAGAAACGTGAAGAAGCGCTGAAATTTGGAACAAACATCGTGCTCTATGCCATCAGCAATTAGCGCCAGCATTAAATTGCCCACTACTCTGTAAGGCGCGATGACATGACAGCGGCATCACTTTTGCTCTGCAATGTGCGCATCCCAGACGCAAATGGCAAGCTCACGCCGTATTGCGCTGTGCAAATTGAGGCGGGAAAAATTGCGCGCTTCTTTAGCGAGCCATACCCTAAGGTGAGTGCCGCACAACGGCTTGACGCAAAAGGTCATCTGGCGCTGCCCGCATTTTGCGATAGCCACACCCATTTTTCAGAATATGGATTGCGCCTCACACAACTGGATTTGTCGGGACTTTCGCTGCAAGCGGCATTAGAGCGCATTCGCAAAAGAGTAGCAACCGCCCCAAAGGAAACGTGGATTACGGGAGGCGGCTGGACACGTCAGGCATTTGGGCTCTTTCCCACCGCCGCCATGTTAGATGAAATCTCAACAGAGCACTTCATTGCGCTACGCAGTGCCGATTGGCATGCCGCATGGTGTAATTCTCGAGTATTGCAGAAACTTCATCCGCATGAGTTTGCAGAAGCAGAGTTGCCTTGTGATGAGCAGGGCAGGTTCAAGAGCGTGGCATTTGAAAGAGCCGCCAAAAAAGCCATGTCGTTTGTAACCATCTCTGCACAGGAGCGACAAGCGGCAATAAAATTGGCGCAAGAAGAATTTTTTAAGCTCGGTATTACGGAAATTCTCACGATGGAAGAATCTGCGGCACTGCCTGATTACCACGCCTTGGGAGAGACGCTGAAGCTACGTGTGCGCGTGGCTATCTATCTCGAATCGCTTGATGCGGCAAAGAAATTTTATGCGGCACACCCTAACACAAATACTTCGCTTGAGGCAGCAAAATTATTTCTCGACGGTTCGCTTGGCTCTGAAACATGCTCTATGCTCGAGCCCTTTGAAGGTCAGCGCTCTTCAGGCATAGACTTTTATTCCGATGCAGACCTTGTGGCACTCTTCAAACTTGTGGAGCGCGAAGGGCTTGCCATTTCAGTTCATGCTATTGGCGACAGAGCCGTGCGTCGCGCACTCAATGCCTTTGAAAAATTGCGTGCTCAGTCATCGCCGCAAGCAACTGGCGCCGCCTTGCCGCATCGCATTGAACATGCACAGACCATTCACGATAGTGATGTAACTCGATTTGCAAAACATGGCATAATTGCATCTATGCAACCTGTGCACATTCGTGCCGATATAGCTTTGGCACGCCGACTGTTGGGAGCACGTGCTGAACGACTATACCGCTTCAACTCGCTACAGAGCTCTGGCGCCACACTGATATTTGGAAGCGATACACCCGTCGAATCGCCAAACGTGTTTGAAGGCTTGTTCTATGCAATTGTCCGATGCGATGAGCAAGGTCAAGTATGGTATGGGCACGAGCGACTAAGGTTGCAAGATGCTGTGCTGGCTTATACCGTAAATCCACGACGGATAATCCATGCCCCACGCGGCGCGCTTGAAGTCGGCTGTGAGGCAGACATCATCTTGCTATCGGAAAATATCTTTCAAATACCGCTTCAAAACCTTGCGCAAGTGCAGGTTTTAGCGACTATTTTGGGCGGTGAAGTCGTCTATTCAGTTTTGTAAATTTCTGCTTAACTCAAAAAAGTTCGTCAGGTGAAGTCATACATACGCATTGCATCCGGTCAGGGCTTTTGGGGCGATTTGCAGCGCGCACCAATTGACCAAGTGCGGCTTTCCAAAGGCGATACAGCCATTGACTACATGATGCTCGACTACCTTGCAGAGGTGACGATGAGCATCATGCAAAAACAGCGTCAAAAAGACCCTTCAATGGGCTATGCGCGCGACTTCCCAGAAGTGTTAGCGCAAATTTTGCCCGAGCTGATGGAAAAAAACATCAAGGTTATCTCCAATGCTGGCGGTGTAAATCCGCTGGCGTGCCGTGATAAAATTTTCGAGGTGGCAAAAAAACTGGGCATAAAGGGTTTGAAGGTCGGCGTTGTGCTTGGCGATGACATCATGGAAAGGCTCGATGCATTCATAGCGGAAGGCGAAGAACTGCGCAACATGGAAACCGGTGAGCCGCTCTCTACAATTCGCGACCGAGTGCTTAGTGCAAATGTGTATTTTGGCGCTCGCCCAATCGCTCAAGCGTTGGCAGAAGGCGCGCAAATTGTGGTAACAGGTCGATGCACCGACACAGGACTGACACTTGCTCCCATGATTTACGAATTTGGCTGGAAGCCCGATGACTGGGATTTGCTCGCAGCTGGCACCGTGGCAGGGCACATCTTGGAATGCGGCGGACAAGCCAGCGGCGGAAACTTTCTGGGCGACTGGGAAAGCGTGCCCAATCTGGAATGTATCGGTTTCCCAATTGCAGAAATGCATGCCGATGGTACCTGCTTTATCATGAAGCACGAAGGCACAGGCGGATTGATTAACCAAGCCGTGATTAAAGAGCAACTGTGCTATGAGATTGGCAACCCTGCAGAGTATATCACGCCTGACTGCATTGCCGATTTTACCACGATTCAGCTTGAAGATGCTGGCAAAGACCGTGTCAAAGTCTTTGGTGTGAAAGGCAAACCTGCAACGGAATTTTACAAAGTCTCAATATCATATTCAGATGGCTGGGTTGCCTTTGGCAGTTTGACCTACTCTTTCCCTGATGCACTGAAGAAAGCCAAACGCGCAGATGAAATTTTGCGCGCACGACTGAAAAACTTGGGGCTGACCTTCGAGGAAATTCATACCGAGTTTATCGGTGCAAATGCGTGTCATCAGCATTTGGAGTCGCTCGAGCATGTCAATGAAGTGCAAATGCGCATTGGCGTGCGCAGCCATGATAAAAAAGCGGTCGAGCGATTTGGCTACGAAATTGCACCACTGATTCTGACTGGACCGCCGAGCGTAACAGGCTTTGCAGGCGGACGCCCAAAACCTTCAGAAGTGGTGGCGTATTTTCCCGCACTGATTCATAAGAGCAAAGTTTCGCCGCAGGTCATTGTGGAAGAAATCTGAAAAAGAACGATTTTTGCAAAACAAGACTTTGAAAGGTTGCACACAAACCACCCAAACCAATGAAAAGTATGGTTCGACTGACGGTATGCCTCTTTTGTTGGCTGCTCACGGTGTCGGCATTTGCGCAGCAGAGCAAGTTGATTGGTCGCGTAACCGATGACGAGGGCAATCCACTTCCGGCTGTGCTGGTCGCAGTATCTGGCGCAACGGCAACGGAAGCGGCATTCTCCAATGCGCAAGGGTATTATGTGTTTCTGAACATTCCGCCCGGAGAATACAGCATCAAAGCAAGCAAGAAAGGACTGCCAAACTGGAAAGGGCAAGTAAGCGTCAGTGCAGGCACAACCAATCGGCTCGATATCCGTATCGGCTCAGATGAAAAGTTAGTCGCCGCTGCCCAGCCAAAGAAAGAAGCCCCAAAGCCAACTGAACCAAAATTGGCTGATGCAAAGCCTGCCGAACAACGACGCACTGAAACAAGAACCACCACAGAAAAACCCAGTGAACCTAAACCCACTCAACCCACCGCACCAGCAAAGACAGAAGATGAAAGAGCCGCAGAACAAGCTATTGAGTCAGCTTCACAATTGCTCTCGGATGCAGATGTCGCTGCATTGGAATCTATGTCGCCAGCCGAAGTGGTGGGTGGAATTGCCGCCGTCTATAAAAACTTGAAATATCCTGACTTTGCACGCAAACAAAAATTGCAAGGACAAGTCGTCGCAAAGGTCTACATCGATAAAGATGGTCATGTCGCAAAAATTCAACTGCTCAAGACGGCAAACGAGGTCTTCAACGAAGAAGTCTTTCGAACATTGACCGAAGAAGTGAGCTACAAACCGGCAACCATGAACGGCAAACCAGTGCCAAGTGCATTGATTATCCCCGTAAAGTTCGAACTAAAGTAAATTGCAAGGTTTGCCTGATAGGTGTGAGCAAGCTGTGCAGTTGCAAGATGCAGAAACGGATTTACTTCAAAAGCGTCATCTTTTTTGTCTCTGAAAACTTGCCTGATTGCAGGCGATAGAAATAGATGCCACTGGGCAGGTGTCGAGCGTCGAAATTGATGGTATAGCGCCCGGCCTCTTGTCGAGCACGAACCAGTGTTTGAACTTCTCTACCGAGCACATCAAAAATTTGTAGCGTCGTAAATGCACTTGCAGGCAATTCGTAGCGAATGGTGGTGGTCGGATTGAAAGGATTGGGATAATTCTGCTCCAAGCGAAACGAGAGACCAAGTTTGCTACGCTCGGCAATATCCGTCAGATTGAGCGACTCTTTGAGTATCCACTCATCTTCATCGAGAAACACGCTGGTGGGTTCTTCACTGAGCAGAAAAACGAATGTGCTATCACGCGATTGTATTGTGCGGCTGAACACTTCTTTTTTTGAGGCACTATAGACCTGAATATCCATAGGCAAAATAAATGGCGGTTCAGGTTGTGTTTGCCTGATGGCAATGCGCAGTTCCCAACTGCTGGAGCGCTGCGATTTGCTCCAGCCATACTCGAGCTTCGGAATACCGGTGCGAAAAATCCACTGCTGAAAAAACCACTCCAGCGAACTGCCATAAACTTCTTCAGCGACGCGCTGAAAATCGGCGGTGCGAACATTGGCAAACTGATAGCGCATGCCGTAGCGTTTGAGTAACTCTCTAAATAAGGTGTCGCCCATTTGTTTGCGCAGCATGTGCAGAACCCAAGCGGCTTTGCCATAGACAACATCACCAAAGAGCGGCGAAGCATTGTAAATCGGTGTGGTCCAATTTCTTGGGCGGATGCGGGTGCGCATGTATCGGCGCAGTGCCGTGGCGCCGCCAAGTGCTTCTTGCCACAGGGCTTCCGAGTAAGTTGCAAAGCCTTCATTGAGCCAAAGGTCACGCCAAGTTTCGCACGTAACCATATCGCCCCACCACTGATGCGCAAGCTCGTGCATGATAAGATTTTCGTTGAACAATAGTGCTTGATTGAGTGTGGTAAGCGTCTGATGCTCCATGCCACCGACTGAAAACGGGCGCACCGCCGCCTGCCCATACTTCTCAAAAGGATAGGCAATGCCATACACCGACTCACAAACCGCTATCATGCGTTTGACATCACGAAAGTAGCTAATTGCCTGAAGCGAATCTTGACGCCAAACATAGTGCTCAATCGGCAGGGTATCGCGCTCGGAAGTAGGTGGCAGAAAGTCTCTCAAGATGCTATATCGAGAAACTGTCACGCACATCAGATAAGTCGCAACAGGGAAATGTGTCGACCAGTAGTAGCGTGTAAAATTGCCAATGTGCTCAACATGCACAAGCCGACCAATCGAAGCAGCAATGAAGCCCGAGGGCACGGTAATTGAAATGTCTGCTGTGGCTTTGTCGTAAGGTTCATCGTAGCAAGGCATCCAGTATCGGGCGTCGTAGGGTTGCGAGAGCGTGTAAGCAATCGGCTCAGCACCAGATTCGGCGGCAGTGTAAAAGTAGTAACCACGTCGGTTCGGTGTGGCATGGTAGTAGATGGTCAGTGTAGCGCTGTCGTTCAGCGCAAGGGGAGAAGGCAAGTCAATGTGAAGCGAATCGCCTTGATGTGAAAAGCGAACTCGTTCATGATTGGGTTGCAGAGTGATGGAGTCAATGGTCATTTGCGCCGCAGAAAGCGAAAGCCGACGAAGCGCTGGCACCATACTCCGAAAACGAATTTGGTTGGAGCCTTGCAGGAAATTGTCTCGCATGCTAAGCGAAAGCGAAAGTCGGTAATGCAGAATGTCGGCAGGACGCAATGGCGATGTGGCAGAAGAAAGGGCATAGCGGCAGCCACACGGCGAAAGCGGTTTTTCAAGCCACTGTGCGTAAAGCGGAGAAACAAGCAGACTGCAAGCAATGAAGATACACCACCGCCATTGCATAGGGCAGAAAAGGATGCGGCAGCCATGCCTTTAGGACTGGCGCACTTCTAACTCTCGGCGCAGAGCTTCGCGCTCAATTTCAAGGCGACGAATTTCACGATTGATTCTATCTAGTTCTTCGGGCATGCTATCGATTTCAAGGCGCAATTTTGAAGCAGCCTCGTCAATAAGGTCGATAGCTTTGTCGGGCAAAAATCGGTCTGAAATGTAGCGGTTCGAAAGCTCGGCAGCAGCCACGATAGCTGCATCGGTAATGCGCACGCCGTGATGAATCTCGTATCGTTCTTTCAAGCCACGCAGAATTGAAATGGTATCTTCTACACTGGGCTCTTGCACCAGAACGATTTGGAAGCGGCGCTCCAAAGCAGCATCCTTTTCGATATACTTGCGATATTCGTCCATAGTCGTAGCGCCAATAGCGCGCAGTTCGCCGCGTGCAAGTGCAGGTTTCAAGATATTTGCCGCATCCATAGAACCGCCTTCAGCCGAACCAGCGCCCACAAGCAGGTGAATTTCGTCAATGAATAGGATGATTTCGCCGTCGGATTGCTGCACTTCATTGACAATGGCTTTGAGCCGTTCTTCAAAATCGCCTCTGAATTTTGTGCCGGCGACCAAGGCGGCAATATCAAGAGCATGGATACGCTTCGACTTGAGGTTTTCGGGCACATCGCCAGCGACAATGCGTTGGGCAATGCCTTCAGCGATGGCAGTTTTCCCAACGCCGGGCTCACCAATCAGAACAGGATTGTTTTTGGTTCGGCGCGAAAGAATTTGCAGAACTCGGCGAATTTCTTCGTCGCGTCCAATGACAGGGTCGAGTTTGCCCCGGCGTGCCAATTCGTTGAGGTCGCGAGAGTATTTCTTAAGGGCATTGTACCGGTCTTCAGCGTTGGGGTCGGTAATGCGCTGCGAGCCGCGAAGGGAAGCTAAGGCTTTCAAGGTTTTGTCTTTGGTGGCACCAGCATCGGCTAAAATGCGTCCAACTTTATGGGACGATTCTACCATTGCTAAGAACAGATGCTCCGACCCGATGAATTCATCTTTCATGCTGTCGGCAATGCTGGCGGCACTATCCAAAATTTTGGCTGAAGCCTGTGAAAGGTATTGCCCAGAAACTGATGCGCCAGTAACTTTCGGAAAGCGGTCAATTTCTCGCTCCAGCACAGCAAGAAGCATTTCGGTCTGCACGCCCATTTTTTCACAAAGCTGATAGACGATATTTTCTCGCCGCGACAATAGAGCCCACAGTATATGTTCCGGTTCAACTTGCTGATGCTGATTCTTACTTGCCTTATCCACGGCGTCTTGAAAAGCCTCTTGGGCACGAAGCGTAAATTTGTTTGGATTGAAGTTCATGGTTTATTCCTCCGCAGCGTTCAATCAAAAGTAAACTGACTCGTCAAAGTTATTGTAAAGCAGGCGATATTCCGAAGCGCCAGCGGCATAGAACTCTACGAAGAGCATAAATCGAAAGTTTGAAAACTTCCAAGCCGTTGCGCTGTTGCCGTGCGCTTAATTGCCAAAATTAGCTTGTAAGCGCAATGCAGCGATAATATCGGTTGAGCCACGGATAGCGACACCGTTGACATTAGCTGCCTGCACAAAGAAAGTCGCCACATCGCCCGAGAGCTGAATAGACTGTGTAATATCGTAGAGCACATTCAAGCCGAGCTGTGTGCGCGGAAAATCCCCAAAATTGAAATTGGCGCGCAAAGTCGGGCGAAGCGTGTTGTTCAATAGCCAATATCCGACAGAGACATCAATCGCCGTAAAAGTCTGCGAGCGCAATTGCGAGCCAAGTTGTCGGCGCGTGCCAACCTGCACACTATCCAGCACGAAGAATTCACTTTGCTGATTGGTAAGATTGGCAGTTAAACGAAGTGGGGTTCCGAAGTCAAATGTGCCAGAGAGCGTAATAGCGCGGCTGGAAAAATTCTGTGACACCTGCTGGCTATCGAGAGGCGAATAGATGACACCCGTTTGTCGCAGGCTCAAGTCACGATTATCGTTACGGTTTGTGAAAATGCCCGTCAAATCAAGTGTCATAACGATGTTGTTGGGAAGCACAAAGGTTCTTTGAATGTTACCTGTAAAGGAAAAAGTCGAGTTGTCGTTTTGCAGAGCTAACCCGCTGAAGGTCTCAAGACGTGCACTAGGACCTACACCAACGCTATCGCGGAAAGTGGGACCGATATTGTTTTTATTGTTTTGAAATTGAAAATCTACACGGACGTTCGGTAGCTCGTTACCTGGAAATACAGATGCTCCGAATCGAAAGAGAGAGCGTGTGGTAGTGGCATCAAGTGTACCGCCAGTGCGCAAAACACGGTTGCGCTGACGCAAGAGATTATCGCTCAAGGATTCGAAGGCGGCAGAGAGAATAAGGCGATTGTCGAGCACGCGCAATCGGTCGCTGATGCGGAAACCTTGCACATCAGGCAAGTAGAACGCCAGTCCAAATGAATTGAACTGGGGACCCTGACGCAGATACTCTAAACGCAGGTTGTTGTTGAAGGCATTGATTTGTGTGCCAGCACGAAATGCCAGCGATGAAAGGTCAAGAAACAAAATTGGTGAAAGGTTTTGGTTGATGGTGATGATACTGGTAAGAGTGTTGTAGCTACCAATAATCGGGATGTTCTGTAACCGGTCAGCAATACCAGAGTTGCCAGTAAGTTCATCGAGCTGGCGCGGTGTCAGGCTTCCGCCTGAAATGTCGCGATTGGTTAGTGAAAAGCCAACGTCGGCAAAGAGTTCGGCGACGCCAGCGACAGGAATGATTCTCAAGCTGGAGCCAATGGCAACATTCTGCTGTGGCGCTATGCCACGCTGCTGAATTTGAAAACGATTCAATCCCGTGATGTCATCACTGCCACGCAGCACTTGTAGGTTAAAATTGATAAAGTCGGAACTTACGCCAGCTACGGCTGCAAAAATGTTACGCGTAAAGGCGCCCAGCGTCGTGCGTCGCTGGAAGGTTTCGCCAGCGGCACTGGAGTCGATGCGCACAAAACCGCGCTGCAACAGTGCATTGATGGAATCCGAACGACTCGGAGATGGTGTAACGGGAATAGTGATGCGGTTCCCTACAAACTGTGCATCGTATCCATCAGCGGCATTGCCTACTAGAACTGTAGTACGCACTGGACCGGGTGAGGCTGTAACTTCTACGCCGCGCACGCGCACCCCATTGCTGAGGTAGTAGGTGTATTCAGGAAAAATATCGCCAGCCGCAACCTGTGCATATGGAATACTGATATACCCAAAAAAACGATTGGCAGGCTGACGGAAGGCTTGGTTTTCGTTTGTCACATATAGGCGTGCGCCAAACTTGAGAAAATTGATGGTAGCATCAAGGTTAAGATTCACCCGTGCGTAATTGATGGTCGAATCGTTGATACGCTCGCTACGGAGCTCGGCGGCATTCTGTGATGTAAATAGCACACTTCTCTGCTGCGATTCTGTAAGCACGCGCTGACCAACATCAAGGCGACTGATGACCGTAAATACCACACTGTTGGTCGAGAGAACATTTCCAGCGCTGTCGCGCACAGCAATCACAACTTTACTTCTGCCGAGGCGCGGACGGTCTGGAACATATGTAATCATGTTCTCAGAAATGATGGCACGCGAGGCAACATCTACGCCATCATAGAAAAGCTGAATTTTACTGCGGTCTACAGCATCACTAATGCGATAAAAAGAAAACGAAATCACTAAATCATCTTCAGAAACGGTCGCATTTCGCTCGGGCGAAATTAGTATCAAGTCTTGATTTTCTGGCTTCGGCGTTACGGTAACGCTGGCAGGTGTGCTTTCAGGCGACACAACAGGGTAGGTCAGACGCGTGCCGTCGGAAAGTTGAACAACGACATAAAACTCAATCGAGGGTGGAAGGACATCCTCGCCAGAAATTTTGGCAACAAAGAGATTGCCTTCTGGCTGTGCTTCCACGATACGATAGTCAGAAGTCCCATAGATGCGAAAGCGTACCACAGCGCGGTTGATTGAGACATTCTGTGGTGGCTCAATGCGTACCTCAAAGGGCTCACCTTCTTTGGCAGGCGAGGTAGTCACATTGATGACACGCTCCTGTGCAAAAGCACTGGCAAATGAAAACAGTAGGGTGATGAAGGAGACAGAAAGGGGTAGAATAAGTTTCATGGTAGTCTCCTTGTTTTTAGGTTAGTTCTCGTCACTTTCTGTTAGCATGAAGAGGGCTTCACGCAGCTCTTTATTTGCGTGAGTTTGGCCGAGCTGGGCGGTAAGCTCAATACCTCGCTCGTAGATGGCTTTGGCTTTGGCGCTTTGACCTTGTCTTTCATATAGCTTCCCCAAGTGATAATAGGTTGCTGTATAAGTTGGATGAATTTGCAAAAGGGTCTCAAATTCATCCTGCGCCTCTTTAAGTAAGCCAGCGTTGGCATATTCTAATGCCAGCGCATATCGGGAAAAAGCATCGTGAGGATCTTTTTCCAAAAACTGCTTCAGCTGCACGATGCGAGGATTTTCCATAATGTGCCACCAAGTTTAATACAAAAAATAATAATTCCCAATCATTTACAAGAAAAATCATCTGGGCGGAAAAGGTGGCCAGCCCATCGGCGTGCCCGCAATAAAATGCACGTGCAAATGAAAGACCGTCTGTCCGCCATCGCGGTTGCAATTTATCACGGTGCGATACCCAGAGTCAGCAAGCCCGAGCGAGCGAGCAATATCTTTTGCGGCAAGAAACAAACTGCCGACCAGTTCGGCATCATCGGCGGTCAAATCATTGAGCGTCTCAATATGGATTTTGGGGACGATGAGAATATGCACCGGTGCAACGGGGTTAATGTCATGGAAGGCAAAAATTTTGTCGGTGCTCAAGACCTTTTTCGATGGGATGCGTTCTGCGGCAATTTTGCAAAAGATGCAATTTTCGTCGTAGAGTGAGCGAGCCATACAGATTGTAAGTTTTGGTTATTCTTCAAGAGCCTGTTGTGCAGCAGATTTGAGACTGTCGCGCACCTGTTGCCGACGGGCATAGTAGAGCGCAACATTGGCAGCATGCTGCTCTGCCGTTTCAGCAAAACGGTGACCGCCGTAGCCTGTAGCCACAAAAAAAAGATACTTCGTTTTGGCAGGGTAGAGCACAGCTAAAATGGATTCTTTAGTAGGATTACCAATAGGTCCGGGTGGCAGACCGCGATAAAGATAAGTGTTGTAAGGTGAATCTCGCTTGCGATGCTTAGGATTATTGGGATTGCCATCGTAATCATTCTCAAGAATGGCGGCGTAGATAAATGTCGGGTCAGCTTGTAGTAGCATACCGCGCTCCAAGCGGTTAAGATAAACCCCAGCAATAAGTGGGCGCTCTGAAGCTAGGCTCGTTTCAGCCTCCACAATAGAAGCCAGCGTAATGACCTCCACTTCAGTAAGTCCCCTTTTGCGAGCAAGTTCACGCAAGGTGTCGTTGAAAACCTTACGAAATTCTTTGACAAAAAATCGAATTACATCTTCGGCAGTCCATGACCAAGGCAAAGAGTAAGTATTAGCCAAAAAGTAGCCTTCAAAGCTTGGAGCATCTACATCAAGTTCTCTGAGCAACTCCTTATCTGTAAAAGCTTTCATGAATGAAGCCGAATCAACATCAAGATTTTGTGCAATGATTTGGGCGACTTGTGGTCCGCGCGACGCTTCAGGAATGCGCACTTTTGCCTCATCTTGTTTGCGTGTATGCATAAAGCGAAGAAGCTCAACACTGGTCATTCCACTGGGAATGTAGTAGCGCCCTGGCTTGATGATAGTAAGCTCTGGCATAAAGCGTGCCACAATCAGCAGCGGCCAAGTCTGCTTAATAACCCCTTCTTTTTGCAACTCATTGACAATTTGTGTAAAGGTCATGTTACGATGAATCTTGACCAGCTTTGGTTGCTCATAACGCACAGAGTTAAGAGAGGACTTAAAGAGGTACATGTAAGCAAAACCAAGAGCAACTGTACCAAGCATAAAAAGAAGAAAGAGCAACTTTGAAGCGACTCGCCAGAAGATGCGCATAGCGTAGTCGGTAGAAGTGTTTCAGAGCTTAGTCCCCACGCAAGATTTTCTTGAGGTCAAGTGCAGGAAGTTCCTCCAGAGACGAGACACGGTAGAACCCTTTTGGCAATTTCTGCCGCTTGCGGTGGTTGTTGATGTACACTTTTTTGCATGCTGTTTCAGATATAGGCAAGAGGTCGCGTTCTAAGTTTGAGCCCACAACGATAACATTCGATGGCTCGCATTGCATGGATTCAATTGCCAGCTCAAAAATCTTGGGATGAGGTTTGAAGTATCCAGCATCACTGGAGGTGACAATTGTCTCGAAGCGGCGCACAAGACCAATGTCTTCAAGCATATCACTCAAAATGAATGCGGAAAGTGGGGTGTTGGCAATAATCCCCAGCATATATCCACTTTGCTGCAACGCAATCAGGCAAGCAGAAAATCGGCGAGAAATCGAGGGATTAATCATGCGGCTGGCTACCATCATGATTTCCGAAATTTCGTCTATGGTTGCATCACGATTGAGCACTTGTGAAATTGCACGCGAAGCAATCATGGATAAGCTGGGGGCTTGAAGACCGCGCATCAGTGTTTGCTCGACGCAGGCGTTAAAAACAATCAGTGTCGACTCGGCAATCTTCTGAATCTCATGTAGCGCAAGATGTTGATGGAGATGCGGAAACTGTAAAGCAGAAATATCCATGTAGAGCTCGCGAGTTTCTTCGCATTCGGTTTTTTGCCTTGTCAGCACATCAAGGCTAAACAAGATGGCTTGTGAATTTTTCATACCTTACAACCTTTTGCTTCTTGGAACTTGGCGCGATAGCGGTCGAGGCTTATGAATCCATACCAAACAAATTTTTCCACTCTTGTAGCTCTTGCTCAGAAAGCGGTGCTGACTTCTTGTGCACATCATGACGAGTCGGTTGAGCACTTGTTGAGGATGACTTGCCTGCATCCCTCAAAAACGAGGATAAAAAGTCTTGACACGACAGACTTGCTACACCAGAGACACGCGCATAATTGCGAATGCTGCGGTCGGAACTGACAACCGTAAGATTTCTGGAACGTGAAGCGTCGATGAGCAATTTGATGCGCTCATCAGCACTTTCCCCCTCAGGGGTGAAAATAATATGCAATGGTCCATGTTTCTCGCAGTTGCCAATCACCCCGCGTCCATCGTAGACAACTGTAATCTCAACTTTTTTCGCCGAGGCATAAGCACAGAGCTGCTGCTCAAGACTTTTTCTGGTTCGTTCTAATGTCTGCATGGAAAGAGGGTGACCTAAGCAATGCGCCAAGTTGTAGCCATCAATAATCAAGCGCTTCATCAGTAAAACACTGTTTCACTCCAGCCGTGTAAAGCCTACCACAGTGGCAATATACGAAAGTGGAAAGTAAAAGGAATGTGCTCAAAGTGCGAAAAATTAAAGCTCATAAAAACGCTCATTTCGCAAAAGAAGCGCGCAGAAGGTAAGCAAGACCGAGATACATCCACGAACTTGACCAACGCATGTATGGAATGGAATTGAGGTAATAGCGATGCTTCTGGTATGCAAAATGTCCATCAGAACGCTGCATGTGCTTGCACATCCAATGTGCAACTTTAAGTGCTTCGTCGAGTCTGCCAAAGCGCAGTAAGGTCAGAATAGACTGAGCGCCTGCAGTGGAGTCTATCGGATAAAGCGCATGGTCGTAGTACTTCGGTATAAGTCCGTCGGAATCTTCAACGAAAAAATGAGTGTAGTAGTAAGCAAAGCCTTTCTGAAGCGAGTCTGAAAAAGCCTGTTCGCCTGAGCACTTAATGAATTCATCGAGGCAATCTAAAACATAGCCCGTGTGAAAATTATCTGCCCATGTGCGTGTGTCGCCCCAAGAGTAAGACCAAGCGCCAGTAGGCTGCTGTTGACTGACAACAAAAGCAACAGTCTTTTTGGCTTCTTCAAGCAAATGCGGCACTTTCGTAACAGAATAGACCTGTGCCAGCAGTCGTGCCCCTTTCAGAGTAGCGTTGAGCACCACTTGCTTATCGAGCGGTGAATATGAAAAGCAAAAGGTGCCGTCGAACCATGTTCGCGGCAAATCGCGCAGCACAAACTCAGTAGCACTTTGGCAGAGTGCCAGCGCTTGAGGATGTTGGGTAGCACGGTAGTACTCAAACAATGCATGCGTGATAAAGCCAGTGGCAACAACCGTTGGAGTATAAGCTGGTATGCGCGCATAACGTGCTTCCCAATCAAAATCGTAGCCCCAGCAAGCACCGCTGTATCCTTTGGATTGCAAGCGGTTTAGCTCTGAGAGACAAAAAGCGCTCTGTGCATCGTAAAATGCCGCTCTATCTGGGAAGACGCATCTGAGTGCCGTATAAGCTTGCAAACATAGCCCCAGCGTAACCGGATTGTACCCTTTCGGAATGAAAAGAAGAGGACGCACATTAAGCGGGAGCCGCTTGAGAACTTGCTGTGCTCCCCAACGCAAGATTTTTTGCTGGTTGAGAATAGGGAGTCTAAAGAGAGGGGAAGTAAGAGCATCGTATGGGTCGTATCCGCGATAGGCATCTGCATGTATGCGCGCTTCAAGGCGTAAGAGTGATTGAATAAGAAAATCAAGGGTCTGCATGTCTGCAGCAACACTTTGAATAAGCAGGCTCACACTTGGCGCGGTCTTCTGCAGTGCATGTTTGCCGTGTTAGTGGCGAAAAGTCAATGCTGACAGTCGACCTGCGCATTGGTGCAGGCAAAACCCAGATGGAATCACATCATTTGAATACAGGCTCGGCAAGTGTTTCAAGACGAGCAAGTGAGTGTGCCTCAATTTCCTTGTGCAAAGAATTACCATGTGAATCCATGGTGCAGATTGCCGCAAAGCCCTCAACCTCTAAGTGCCACATGGCTTCGGGGATGCCCATTTCTTCCAAGAAATCGACGCCTGTTACTTCCTTGATGCACTTGGCATAATACTGTGCCGCACCGCCAATCGCATTGAGATAGATGGCACCATACTCTTGCAAGCCTTTTAGTGTCTTTTCGCCCATACCTCCTTTGCCAATGATAACGCGAAATCCGAGCCGCTTGATGACCTCTGCCTGATAAGGCTCTTCGCGAATTGAAGTCGTTGGTCCAGCCGCTGTGATGCGATACTTGCCATTTTCTTTCAGCACCACCGGTCCGCAGTGATAGAGCACCCCGCCGCGTGTATCAACGGGCATATCTTTGGCCTCAAGGCGATGATGAACAACATAGTGATGAAAAGCATCTCTGCCAGTATGCATCGCCCCATTGATGATGACAATATCGCCAACTTTAATTTTGCGAATCTCTTCTTCACGAATCGGAGCTTGCAAGACAATCTCTCTGCCTGTCAATGGAATACCATCGCCTTTTGCCAATCGCTTGATTTCGTCGGCTTCACGGTAAAGCCACTTGGTGATGCGACCTTGACTATCGAGACAGATGCCCAAGCGTCGATATGCCCAGCAGTTATAAGCCACGCTGACAAAAAAACTTGCTGGCAAGCGCTCGGCAACCCCGATTTTGCAACCCAATAGCGTAACCTTGCCCCCAAAGCCCATAGTGCCAATCTCAAGCGAATTAGCATGTGCCATGATGTATTCTTCAAGCTCGCGTAAGACAGGGTCAGGATTAATATCATCAAGTGAGCGCAACAGTTGCTCTTTGGCAAGTTCATAGCCTGAAGTTCTATCGCCGCCAATGCCGACCCCAATAAAGCCTGCTGAGCAACCTTGTCCTTGTGCCTGCCAAACAGCGTGCAAAATGCACTTGCGTATTCCATCCAAATCGCGATCAGCTTTACCCAGGCCTTCAAGTTCTGTGGGGAGCGAGTATTGAATGTTTTTGTTTTCGCATCCGCCGCCTTTCAGGATAAGCCTAATCTCGGTGTAATCTTTTTCCCACTGTTCAAAGTGCATGATAGGCACGCCTGCACCAACGTTGGTGCCACTGTTTTTTCCCGTAATCGGATGCACAGAATTGGGGCGCAATTTACCTGCTTTGGTAGCCTCAGCCACAGCTTCTCGAATAGCCGCTTTGATTTCCAGCTGATTGACGCCAACAGGCGTGCGGACGAAAAAAGTCGGCATGCCCGTATCTTGACAAATAGGTGAGACATTATCACATGCCATATCTACATTGAGCAGAATGGTCGACATAGCAAGACCAGACCGTGAATCAGTAGCTTCTTGCTCGGCGGCACGGGCGATGGCACGACGCACATCACTTGGCAAATTGGTCGAAGTCTCGGTGATAAGCTGGAGAATGGACTCTTTGAGAGTTGACATCGTACTACGCTCCTTTGAGGATGATTAAAAACAACGCCTAACGTTACGCACAAGAAAAATTGCAAACAAACGGCGCGCCAATAACTTAATTGGCTTATGAGTGCACAGCAGTTTCTGCGTAAGAGGCCACAGGTTCGCATGTGCAAACGAGATGACGGTCGCCATAGGCACCATCTACGCGACGCACACTGGGCCATATTTTATTTTCGCGCACAAATGGTAAAGGATAGGCGGCCTTTTCACGAGAATACGGCTTATCCCAGTGGTCTGACATGACCATCTCGGCAGTGTGGGGTGCATTCTTCAAGACGTTGTTGACTGGGTCGGCACGTCCGTCTTGAATTTCACGAATTTCTTCACGAATGCTAAGCATCGCATCGCAGAAGCGGTCAAGCTCTGCCTTAGACTCGGATTCGGTCGGTTCAATCATAATGGTGCCCGCAACAGGGAAAGATAAAGTCGGCGCATGGAAGCCGTAGTCTATCAAACGCTTGGCAATATCTTCAGCTTCAATTCCTACGGCTTTGAACGGTCTCAAATCCACAATCATTTCATGGGCGCAGCGTCCATTCTTATTGGTGTAGAGAATATTGTACTCGCCTTGCAGACGAGCTTTGATGTAATTGGCGTTTAGGATAGCAAACTTGGTGGCATTAGTTAAGCCCTCGGCGCCCATCATCGCAATATAAGCGTACGAAATAGGCAAAATCGATGCGCTGCCATATGGTGCAGCTGACACAGCAGTGATGCCTTTTTTGCCGCCAGTCTTCGCAAAGCGGTGTTTTGGTAGAAACGGTTCAAGATGCTTTGCTACACAAATCGGTCCCATGCCCGGTCCGCCACCGCCATGTGGAATGCAGAAGGTTTTGTGCAGATTAAGATGACAGACATCAGCGCCGATAGCGGCAGGACTGGTCAAGCCAACTTGTGCATTCATGTTGGCGCCGTCCATGTAGACCTGACCGCCAAAGCGATGCACAATCTCACAAATTTCCTTGATGTGCTCTTCAAACACACCGTGTGTGGAAGGATAAGTGACCATCAGGCAGGCTAAAGATGACGCATAGCGTTCGGCTTTTGCCACCAAGTCGTTGATGTCGATGTTGCCATGCTCATCGCATTGCACTACAACAACTTGCATCCCTGCCATTGCCGCACTGGCTGGATTTGTGCCATGTGCAGATTGCGGAATCAGAGCAACATTGCGAGCAGCCTGACCGCAAGAGCGATGATAAGCACGAATCACCATCAGACCAGTGTATTCACCCTGTGCACCAGAATTGGGCTGAAACGATACGGCAGAAAAACCAGTAATTTCGCAAAGCCACTCTTGCAAACGCTTGAGGAGCAACTCATAGCCTTTTGCTTGCTGAGCAGGTGCAAACGGATGCAGTGCATTGAATTCTGGCCATGTAATCGGAATCATCTCGGCAGCAGCATTGAGCTTCATAGTGCAACTGCCTAGGGGAATCATGGAGTGGACAAGCGAGACATCTTTATTTTCAAGCTTTTTCAGATAGCGGAGCATCTCATGCTCGCTGTGGTAAGAGTTAAAGACAGGATGCGTAAGAAAAGGCGAAGTGCGAAGAAGTGATGCAGGCAAATTCAACTCAAGAGACTCTGCCATCGCTTTCAAATCGGCACGAAACTCTTTGCCGACGGCAGTACTGATGACTTGCAGAATTTTTTCTACATCGGCAAGTGTCGTGGTCTCATCAAGAGAGATGCCAATGCGCTGGTTATCGTAGCGGAAGTTCATTTTGGCTCTCTCCGCTGCTTTTCGCACAGCTGAAGGATTCGGCACATCAAAAGTTAGTGTATCAAAGAAGTGTTCATGGTGCACATGAAGACCAAGTGTGTTCAAGCCTTCTGCAAGCAAGCGAGCCAAACCATGTGTGCGTTCAGCAATAGCCTTTAAGCCCTTTGGACCGTGATAGATGGCATAAGCAGCGGCAACTACGGCAAGCAGAACTTGTGCAGTGCAGATATTTGATGTGGCTTTTTCGCGGCGAATGTGTTGCTCTCGGGTCTGAAGTGCCATGCGAAGAGCACGCTTGCCATTAGCATCAATTGAGACGCCAATGAGCCGTCCGGGCAAATGGCGCTTGAAACTTTCGCGTGTAGCAAAAAATGCCGCATGCGGTCCGCCGTAGCCCATAGGGGTGCCAAAGCGTTGTGCTGAGCCGAAGACCACATCGGCGCCCATTTCGCCAGGTGGCTTAAGCAGAGTCAGAGCAAGCAAATCTGAACCAACCGCAACGCTGACACCTTGAGCATGCGCCGCAGCAATAAAATCCGTGTAATCTTCAAGACGACCATCTGTGGCAGGGTATTGTAGAACAGCAGCAAAAAGCTGAGGCTGATGAAGCTCAAGTGTGCGATGATTGCCAACAATAAGTTCAAGTCCAAGCGATTCAGTGCGGGTGCGTAAAACATCGAGTGTTTGCGGATGCAGCAGTTCCGATGCAAAGCACAGGCGACTGTTTTGCTTGGTTGCGGGGCGTACGGCATAGAGCAGATGCACAGCTTCGGCGGCTGCTGTAGCTTCATCCAAAAGCGAGGCATTAGCAATTTCCATCCCAGTCAGGTCTGCCACCATGGTCTGAAAGTTGAGTAACATTTCCAGTCGCCCTTGTGCAATCTCGGCTTGATAGGGTGTGTAGGCAGTGTACCAGCCCGGATTCTCCAGAATGTTGCGCAAAATCACCGGCGGCGTGAAAGTATTGTAATAGCCCATGCCGATGTAGGACTTGAAGATTCTATTTTTCTGCGCAATCGCTCTAAGTGATTCAAGTAACTCCTGCTCAGATTGTGCCGCAGGCAGGGTAAGTGGCTTGGGCAAACGAATGGCTTCGGGAAGAGCTTGGGCAATCAGGTCATCAAGGCTGCTGACACCAATAGTCTTGAGCATCTCATGAACATCTGGGGCGGAGGCATTGTGGCGAGATTCGAACTTCTCTTGGTATTGAACATTGAGTTTCATACTGACTTAAAATCTGGAGTTGTCTGACGATTAGAACAAAAGAAAAGAAGTGCAAGTTCAAAACTTCACTTGCCAATATGAGCTCGGTATTCTGAGGCAGTCATGAGTTTTTCAATATCTGCAGGGTTTGCCACTTTGAGTTTAATCATCCAGCCATCGCCGTAAGGGCTTTTGTTGACAAGCGAAGCATCTTTTAGAGCGGGATTGTGTGCTACAATCTCGCCATCGACAGGCAGGAATAAATCGGAGACAGTCTTAACAGCTTCAACCGTGCCAAAAATATCGTTAGCTTTGAGCACGGTTCCTACCTCTTTAAGGTCGACAAAGACAATATCGCCCAGCTCAGATTGAGCAAAGTCGGTGATACCAACAACGGCAATATCGTCTTTTTCAAGGTAGATCCATTCGTGTTCTTTGGTGTAGCGTAGTGTTTCAGGGAAGTCCATTTTTTGCACGAATTTGAAAGTTGTGCAAAGTTAACATATTTCCCTGACTTGAACGAAGACGCAATGAACTCAGTGCAGGTGAGAAAAGTTACAGAAAAAAAAAGTCCCGACACAGTGGCCGGGACCCTCTATCAACAAAACAACAAAACAACAAAGGAGGCTCTGCTACAAGCTTAGGAAGGCTTGACGGTAGGAAGCAGAGTCTTTGATGTGGAAAGAACAAGTTGTACCTGAACTGGTGCAGTTATACGCTATCGTTTGCAGTGTTGTTACATGAGAGAGGCTTAAATTTATTGTTAATCATCATAAGCTGTGCGCTCTATCACGAGCACTAGAAAAGCAGATGGGAAAAGTCGCAACATGTTAAGATGGGACTCTTAGGCTACCTACATATTCAGCGAAAGTGTATTCAGCGTTGGCAAAATGCGTCTCAATTTGGTGAGCCAGGATTTCACCGATACGGGGTTGGACGAAATTCATCGTGCCCACCTGCACAGCGCGAGCGCCAACGAGGAAAAACTCCATAGCGTCCTCAAAACAGGTAATGCCGCCCATGCCAACAATCGGGATATGCACAGCCTGATAGACTTCCCATACTTTTGCTAGCGCAATTGGCTTAATTGCTGGTCCAGAAAGTCCGCCCGTAATGTTTTTGAGCTTTGGGGTGCGGGTGCGGTAATCGACAGCCATGCCCACAACGGTATTGATGAGCGAAAGAGAGTCAGCGCCGCCACGCTCGGCAGCAAGAGCAATTTGCGCAATAGAGGTAACATTCGGAGTCAGCTTAATCATCAAATGTCGATGAGTAATCTGGCGCAGGGCTTGCGTGATTTCAAACGTGGCGCCAGCATCGACACCGAAAATGATACACTCGCCTTTTACATTTGGGCATGAGAGATTGATTTCATAGCCACTGATGCCGGGCTCGGCATCGAGGCGGCGTACCACTTCGCAGTAATCATCAATTGATTTGCCCACGATATTGACGATAACGGCAAGATTGAGCGAGCGCAAAAACGGTAGTTTTTCTGCAATAAAAGCATCCACGCCAACATTTGCCAGCCCAATCGCATTGAGCATGCCAGCTGGAGTTTCAACAATGCGCTGTGGCGGATTACCTTCACGAACCTCAAGCGAAATGGCTTTTGTGACCAAGCCACCAAGGGCATTCAAATTGGTGAGAGCAGAAAGTTCCTCGCCAAACGAAGCCGTGCCAGAGGCCAGCAGCACAGGATTTTTCAGGTTCAAACCCCGCCCGAGCGACACTGCACAAGGACGTGTAGCGTCATGCGAAATATCAGCATGAGCCGCTTGAGCAAAGGTTCTCTCTGTCGGTAAGTTAGTCATAGATGCGAGTCAAAATAGATTCCAATCGTCGATGGTCATCAGCTAAAAGATACGAGAGTTCTTTACCGAGTGCAATTAAATCTTGGCGAGAAAGTTGTGCTTGGTAGTTACGGAAAAAGGCAACAATCACTTCGTCGGGCGAGGTATCTTTGCTTTGCAAAATAAGGCGTAAGAAGGTCAGAGGATGTTTGAGAAACGCCGCCACATCGTCGTAAGAAGCGTGATAGACGAAGTCATGTAAGTCAGGCGGAGTTGGTGGCATAGCTTGCAAGATTTTGCTGCCGAGATAAAACCCAACAGTCAGGGCCGTAAATTCAGTGTGGACAAGTTCCAAGACTTGTGGCATTTCACGGCGAAGCTCTTCCTTCGTTTTGCCGTGCGGAACAATCTGGCGATGTGCAGCAATAGGGGATTGCTCAATGAACGAGACAATGCCAAACACGGCCGCATGTGCCGTAGCCACTTTCACCAATTGACCAAGTTTGACAGGCGATAAAGTCTCTTGCAACAACGCTTGCGGCACAACGGCCGAAAACTGCACGGTGTTCGAACGAACAACTTCTCCAATGTGTGTGCTCTTCATCGCTTTCTTTTCTTTTCGTTAGGTAGAGCAGTGGAAGCGTCGCTTGTCAGAAGTGCATCTTGCAAAGCGACTTCAACCTGACTGACAAAATCCTTGCAGTATCCAAGTTGGCGATAGATAATTTTGCCTGACTTGATAATCACAACGCTGGGCAAAAGCGAGACCTGATAATCTACAATCATCTCTGGCGTGGCAGTTGCAAAAGGAATACTAAAAGCAAATTCTTCTGGTGAGGATTTTACCGTCCGCAAATCGTCTTCAGTATCAATGGCAAAGAATCCTACGCCACGAGCGCGATACTTTGCACTAAGAAGTTGCAATTCAGAAAGTAGCAGTTTGGACATTGTAGAGTTAGGAGACCAAAAGTAAAGCAGAGTAAGTGGGTTTGCCAAACTTTCAGATGAGACGGTTTTGCCATTGAGCAGCGTAAGCGAGAAAGGTGGAGCGGAACGCAGGGCGGTGCTCAGCAGGCTACTTACAGATTCGCCCTTCTTGAATTTGGGTTTCAAGCTCGTGTTGAGCCATGCCTGCACTGCATCTGAGTTTTTGACTGCCAGTGATTTGATGGCATAATCCAACGCAGCACCATCTTTAAGTTTGTGTAGCAATTTTGCCATCTCAAAGTAGAGCTCAGCTTGTTGGGAAAGGCAAGTTTTTTCTGCTTCACGAAAGTTGGCTAAGGCGCTTTTGTCATCACCGATGCTCAAATATGCTTTTCCGATGTAGTAGTAAGCACAGCCAATAACATCTTGGTGAAATAAACGGCGAGCGGCTTCCGTTTGCACGAATTCAGGTTCTGGGCGGAAAACAAGTGGTTTTTGCTTATCCGCTTCAATAGCTTCAATGGCTTTGCTGGCAAGGTCGATAGCAAGACCAGCATAATCTTTTGTATCGGCATAGCGAGCGGCAAAACCAAGCAGTGTGAGAGGGTCATAAACCTCGCGGTCATAATCCATGCGCAGAACATCTCTCACATATGGCAAGGCTTTGGAAGGGTTAAGACTGGCATAGTAGTCAAAAAGATAGCGAATGGCGTAGGTATTGACCCGAGCATTGCGTAAGGCAGTCAAGCGACGATTCAAGATGCTTTCAGCAAAAATGGCGCCGCGGTCTCGGTAACTAGAAAAGGTCTGGTTGCTGAGGTAAAAGAGCAGGTGTGTAAGGTTCATCTTAGGCGTAAGTGGGTGTGTAGGATATTTTTCAGTCATGGCGGCAAGAGCAAGTTCGCGCTTGTCGTTGTCAGGCTCTATCAGGAAGCGGTTGTAGAGATTAAGCGGATGCAGGTAAGTATCAGGAATATCGCGTGTAATTTCATAGGCGCGGCGGCGGTTGTTCATGCCGTAGATATACATGAGCGAGATGGCTTCAAGCAAGCGTGGGTCATCGCGGCGTTGGCGGCGAACCTCGGCAATTTCGCGCTCAATTGTGGCTAAAGCCTCATCGGTGCGTCCCGCATGCTGAAAGTATAACGACCAATAAGAAATATAGGCATCATCACTATTGGGATAGAGTGAAAGTTCCGTTTTCAGAAGCGATAGCACGGTATCGATATTGGCTTTGCGGCGCAAAAGGGCATGCGCCAGCCGATAGTGCGACCACTGCACAGGTTTCCCCGCACGATTGTAGATGAGATAGTCCTCTGTGGCAAGTGAATCTTGGTTGGGAATGTCGGCAATGTAGTAAGAAAGTATCTGTGCCGATGAAGGTATGGCAATAGGCAAATACCAGTAAAGGTTTCGATAGTTTTCCATTTTGGCGCGCCGAATTTGCGGCGACTCGCTCTCAAAAAATTCAGGCTGCCAGAACTTGAAGGTATAGACTACCGTGGGCGGAGACTGATTGGAATCAATCGGCTCAGGCGGAAGATAGACCACGTTGAAGGTGTCGCCAATGACCGTAGAACTGCGCTTGATGCGGGTTTCCGCATCAATGATAGGTGTGTCATCTGGGTCTAAGGTAAGGCATGCAGAAAAAAGCATTGCACACACTGTGCTAAAAAGAAAAGGTAAAAGAACGAATAGAGTGGATTTTGGATACAGCGTCATGGTCAGTGTTTAGAGTTTTGAGATTCTCTTCGAGAGGCTTTTTGCAGAATAGTTGAGCGCATAGCCTTTTGCCGAGCAGATTTGCTGCAAAAGTCGATAGAATTCTTCTTGGTCCGATGGCTTGATGGTGGCTTGTTCATGAGCTTCTACGAGTGTCATAGGGTAACCGCCGCCCTTTTTTAGGTCGTCAAAGATAGCGGCATGAATAAAATCTACTTTGCCTTGCTCATAGCACCAACTCGGAAATTCAATGCGTGCAATTTCTTGACCGGTATGAAGATAGAAAAAATAAATCCTATCCGCAGGGTTATAATGCGCAAGCACTTCGGAGCGGCTGGCAAAAATTGCAGAGCGCTCACCTACGGAGAGAAAAGTGGCAAAGAAGGCAGCATCGTTGAGCGTGTTTGGCAAATGGATTTGCGCCGCATCCAGTTCTGGGCGAAGTAAAATTTGAAGCAAATTGACCACTTCTTTGCTACTTGGGCGACTGATGTAGCTTGCCAGCGTAAAGTGATGTTCACGAAACTGTGTAAGAAATCCGCCATAACGCACAACAAACGAGCGCTGCAAAGAAAGATTTTTGATGCGCTTGAGATGCCAGCAAATCAATGTCCCATCAGCTAAGGCAAGGAGCGGTCGGCGAGCACAGTGGGCATGATGAGCAGCATGTAGCAAGGTGCGCAATTCCTCTTCTTGGCGTAGCGCCGTAATGACTTCGGAAGATACAGGCGGCTCTTCATCCTCCTCGAGTTGAAGCTCTTGTGCAAGTTGGGCAATATCGTAGAGTTGAGCCTGACTGCATAGAGTGGGTTTTTCCGTCGTGCCGATGTGAAAGATGATTTGGCTAATGTTGAGCAAGAAAAAATCGGCGTTGAGATGTCGGTCAGGGAAAATTTGCGAGCCGTCGGTGGCGCAGAGAGTAAGCGCAGATGGGCGAGCGGGCACGGATTGCTTGAAGGTGGGTTCTTCTATGGGAACTGCGGCAACGGTATGAGCAATTTGCTGGTCGTCGTAGCGTGAGCGCAAATCAACCTGCAAGCGAAAGGCGTCATAAAACTGCGCCAACGCCTGCTGTTCTTGCTGGGCACGCACCATGAGCCGCTCGGCAAAGGTCGCTAAGTCGTTGTAGATGCTGTGAAATTGAAGCATGTCTCCTGAAGAGCAATTTGGTTCAAAAATAGGGCGCTCATGCCTTTTGACGAAAAAGTGAAAATTTTTTGGTGCAAGTGTTGCAAAAATGTTTCTTCAGTATTAAGTTTGTGTTAACTGCAAATCTTCAAACACCCGACGCCCGTCGGGTGGCTATACGGTGTGGGGGACGTATAGCACGCAAGGCGCCGAGAGGCGCTTTGACGTTTTAAAGCGCCAGCAAAACTTCAAGTGGCGCACCAATAACAACTACGCCAAAGCGTGTCAAATCGGCTAAAACACAGCGCGAACCTCTGCTCGTCCTGTATGAATCACGCGCCCAATAGGTAAGGCGCGACCGTCGTAGCCTATAGAAGCAGTAATGAAGTTGTTGATGCGGTAATCAGCATCGAGACGCCAGATGAGCGTGGTGCCGAAAGGATTGCCGTTAGAGAGCTCAAACACGGCATCAAATGGGCTGACGCCTGATAGAGTGGCTTCAGTGCGCTCGAGTTGAGCATTGAGTCGCCCTTTTCCGCGAAAAGAGTAAATGGCACGCAGTTGCTGAGCGTTAAGTAGAGACTGGGCGGCATTGCCCCCGCGCGAGAGTGGAAAGGTGTCTTCACGCTGCTCAAAAGACAGGCGCACGCCGATTTCCAAATCTTGAACAGGGCGATAAGAAACATCAGCGGCAAAGCCAAGCGAATTGATAAAAAACTGCCGACCTGTAGCACCAAAGTCACGGGCTTGCAATGCGGCAGCTTGTGCCGTGTTAAGACCAGAAAAAAGATTCAGCTCAATGCCAAGGGCGTAACCAAAGCGTGTAACCGCACGCACGCTACGCTCCACAAATAGCCGCCGCTCTACGCCAAGACTAAACTGGTTGATACCAGTGCGCTGCTGGAAGCGAAAACGCAAGTTGGTAAGCTCATTTTCAAAGAGGTAGAGGTCTTGCTGCAGGGTCAAGTTGCCAACAACGGTTGTAGAGTCGTTTTGGAAGGATGAAAAATCCAGAAAGTAGATGCGGCGCAGGTCGCGCTCGAGACTGCGCTCTTCGATGCGAAAGAGCGATTCGGTCGAGAAGGCGGAAAGAATTTTTTCAAGCAAAGTTTCGCGAGAGGCAAAAAATCGTATGGGGCGCAGGCGGAAGCGCAAACTGGTTTTCAGGTCAATGGTGGGGAAGAGTTGGTCGCTGGGAAAGGTGCGCAAGATGTATTGCAGGTTGTCGTCGCCCACTTCACCGATGAAGGTAATTGGCAAGAATTCATCAAACTCGCGTAGCCCATTGCCGTTGCGGTCGCGCCAGATGAAGTTGCCGCGTCCGAGTGGTACGGCAAAAAATTGTCGTTCCAAGCGAGAGGTCTGTTCGGTCGACACATCATAGAGCCATTCTATTTCCAGTGCAGAGCGAAACGGTGTGTAGCGCGTCTGAAAACGCAGAAGGAAGGTTTCAATATCACGCTCGCCACGCTCACGAAAGCGAGAGCTAAACTGCCGTATGCGGTTGGTAAAGTTCAGCCATGCGAGAAATTCGTTGGCGGTAATGAATTGCCACTCTGCTGAAACGGTGCGCGCAATGGAGGCAGGCACAAGCGATGCGCCAAACGGCTGCGGCGAATCAAAAAGCTCATCGGCACGGTATCCGAAGCTGAATGACAAATTTTGTCCGATAAAGTCGGTGAGCCCAAGTCCAGCGGTGGCATCAAGAATGTAGTGGCTATCGGAACGAAGCGTATCGGCAGGCAGCGAGCGTGTGGCTTTCTGACTAAGTTCCAAGTGGAAGAATGGACGAATGCCAAAATTCCAAAAGCCGTTGTTTGCCAAACGAAATTGTGCATGAAACTGACCGATTTGTCGGAGCCAAGTGGCTTGTTCAGCCAAAAGCTCATTGCGGCTCGAGGTGTAGGCGACGCTATAACTTGAGCTCAAAAGTGAATCCACTTGCAAGCGAGCTTCAGCTTCTTGGCGTGTGGAGTTGAAGAGTGTTTCACGGTCAAGTTGACCGATGCGGTAGGAGAGCGAAAAGGGCGTCCAAGGCGTGTAGGTAAAGGCGGCATTGCGAATGCGTTCGGCAGTTTGCGCGGTAAAAAGTGGGCGTCCGTCAAAATCAATCAAGTTGAAATCGCGGTTGAGGTCAACGGGCAGTGTGCGGTCAATGAAGGCAAAGAATTTCGAGGTTTCGCGCTGTGAAAGTTGCGCTTCGAATTTGCCAAGCGAAATGCCAAAGAGTTCGAGGGTCTGCGGCGAAAACTTTGCGCCAAGTGTGTAAGCGCGTCCGGGGCTCAAGGTGTCATCGAGGGTAGAGAATTTGTTGAAATCGTTCTGGGAAAGTGCGCCTTCGAGCGAGAGTGAGAAGCCTTTGAATGGCGAAAGTTGCAGCGAAAGGTCAAACACTTGCTGTGCGGTTGGAATGGGCAAGAGCGCAAAGGGAACATAGTTGCCTTGACCTTCGCCCACATAGTCGTAGATGCCAAAGTTCAGTCGTCGGTATGAGCCTTGTCCGTCGGGCACGGGGCTAAAGGGCGGGTTCCAAAATGCGCCGGGTGCGCCTTCGCCAACGAAGCGGAAAATCTCGATGCGGCGTCCGCCAATCAGCGTATCGAGTTTGATGTAGGCGCCGCGCGGGCGTCCGAGGCTATCAGTGCCCACAAAAGCCGTGGTGTCGGTTGCACGAAAACGGTCTGCCCCAGCATTGCGCAGACTTTCACGACCGCGCTCGGTCAGAAGAAAATCAATCGGAGAATTTTCATCGTCGGATTCAGAGACAAATGAGGCTTGAAACTTGATGCGCTCATCAAACAAGCTGGTTTGAGCTTTTCCAGAAAGGAAGTTGCGTGGATAGAGCCGCTCGGTAAACTGAAAATCAACTGTGATGCGCGACTGCTGCGTAATAAGACGGCGCGGCTGAAAGTAAATTTCACCAGTTGCATATTCAATTACATAGTCATTGTTTTGTCCGCGCACCATCAGTTCGCCATTGACATAGACCCGCTCGGTGCCTGCCAGCACAATGATAAACGGCTCGCCATTTGGTCCAGTGAGTCGGTATGGACCTTGCACGCCATCGCGCCCATTGAATTGATTGACATGGAAGCGCCCGCGTGCATTGGCAAAAGCAAGCAGTGCCGCCGCAGAGCTACTGTTGCCAATTGGCATAGAGCCCTCGACTTTGCCGCCCTGCAATCGGCGCTCGAGATTGGCAAACTCTGTGCCGCCAAGCGAAAGATTAAAATCACCAATGGTGGCTTTGGCTTGTTCTGCACGAATTTCAACAAACACACGGTCAAATTCCTGCAAGGTTTGCGTATTGCCTTCAGGCTGAATTGGAGTGTTTTCGTCGGTAAGTGCGGCCGCAATTTCCACGCCGGGCGCAATGGTGCCTTCAAGCTGCAAGCGTAGCCCAGATGTAATGTTCAAATCTTGATTGGAGCCAATGGTGATGCCGCGCACCAAACTGCCTGAACGGCGCAGCGTAGTGCCAGAGAAAATGTCGTCCAATTGCAGTGATGAGTTTTGAGACGTCGGCGCTCTAAGGGTTTGGCTCTGAAGCGTAGAATCCAAGGAAATTGGGAAAAGAATTTCGCGCCGCACATACTCTCGCTTCAGGGCAAAGGGCAAGGCTTGATAGCGAACTTCTAAGCGATGCGCGCTGCTGTCACGGAAAAGATAACGCAGATACAAAATGCCGCGTGTGCAATCGAGCCGATAGCGTGTGGAATCGACGGGGAGATTATCGAAGAAGATTTTCTCCGTGCCGCAAAAAATAAATTCATCGGGCAGTTTGAGCGAATCAATGGGCGGCGTGAGCCATATCAAGATTTTTTCGCTGCCGTGCTGTTCGGCGCGCTCAAGGCGAGGCAAATGGTGCAAAAGAGAATCGCTTTGCAAGGCGCATGCACAAAGCTCTGCGCTTGGATGCAGAAAAAACAAGATAAGCCAAGACAATAGCCAAAAGTATGGTGCAGGATAAGACCGTTGAGCAAAATTCAGGTGCAACGCCGTGAATCTGATGCAATCGCTAAGAAGTAGAGCACAAAACCAAGACACCGGGGCGAAGTTAGCATAAGCGCTGAAATAAATTCAAGACCAAAGAAGATGGCATTACTTCATCAAAATCATTTTGCGGGTTTCTGAGCCTGTGTCGGTTCGCAGGCGGTAGAGATAGATGCCACTTGAGAGGTCAAAGTCAGCGGCGTTGAACACATACTTGTAAAGTCCTGCCGGTTGCCAATCGTGGCGGATGCGTGTGATTTCATTGCCAAGCATGTTGTAGATGACAAGCTCGACAGAAGAAGGCGAAAAGAGTTCATACACGATGGTGGTGGTCGGGTTAAAGGGGTTAGGCGTATTTTGGTGCAAGCTAAACTGTTTGGTGGTGCCTAAGCCAACTTTCAGCGTTGATGAAAAGAGCGCAGAACGAGCAGGTAGGTTGGCACGAATGCGGTAGAAGACCACTTTTAGTGCCGCATCACTGGGTTGGTCGGTGAAGCGGTAAAACGATTGGGTGGGCGAAAAAGCAACTGTGCCAATGCTCTGAAACGTGGTGCCGTTGGTGCTGCGCTCAATGGTAAAGCCAGATGTGTTTGGCGGTCCAGTAAATTCCCAACTAAGCTGGATGGTGCCGTTTTGTAACTCGGCGCGCAACTCTCGGATGCGGGTTGCGGCGGCAAGCGAAGTGCGCACAATCTCTGGGCGTTCGCCAACAAGGGCGCTGCGGGCAGAAGGTGAAAAAGATTCCGAGACAAGCAGTGAGGCGTCGGTTTCTCGCTCTAAAATTTCAGGATTGGCTAATTCTTGTGCGGGTTTGGCGCGGCGGTAAATTTTCAGCTCGTCAAGTTCGCCATGAAAGAAGCGTTCGCGACCGGCGCGTGAGCCCAAATAGAGAAGCGTGCGCCGTTCCACGGAAGGCGTAAAGGCAGCGCGGTGAATCTGCGTGCGAGCGCTATCGTGCAGCACGCCATCAATGAAGAGGCGCATGAGCGACTGTGCACTGTCGTGCGTGACGGCGCAGTGATGCCAAGCCCCATCGCCGACAAAAGTCTGACTGACAAGGCGAGAAAAAGAAAACGGTGTGCCAAAAAATGCACCAAGCCGACCATCGGCAAGCAGCTCGACTTCCAGCGCATATGCGTCGGAAGTGGCGCCAGACCATGTCGAGAGCACGGTGCGACCTAATGCCGTAGAGCGTAGCCAAAATTCTGCAGTGAAATTGCGCTGCAAGGAAAGCGCTGCGGCGCGTTGATTAGGCAAAAACACACTGATTTGAGCCAGCGAGTCGAAGCTGGCGGCAGTGTTGTCGTGTCGCCATTTGGGTTGCAGCGTAAGGTTTAGTGTCAGGCGCGCAAGTGCTATGGCATCTAAGGTATCCATCAAGGCAGGGCGCACCTCGCGTGAATGCAAATGAACAAGATGAGCTTGAATGTATTCTCTGCGCTCTGAAAACGATTCACTGGGGCGAAGCGTCAGAACAAGCGACGAAGAAGCCGATAGCGGTTCGGATGAAAAGAAAATGCCGTAAGTGCGATTGCGATACGAGAGTGTTTTAGCGGAAAATTTTACAGGCGAGTCTATGGCATAGAGACGCAAAACCTGAATGCTGCGCGGCAAATCCAATATCAACGCATTTGCGGTATCGTGTGCAGAAGCATTAAGACTGAAAAATACATTGAAATCTTCGCCGTCATGAACCGCGCTGGGCGCATGCAATAAAGAAAAGGAAGTCTGCGCAACAAGAGGCGAGACCAAAGTCAGTTGCGCAAAAAGTAAGGTAGAAAAAAAGTTTTGCAATAGAGAATGTTTCATGCACCATTTGGTTATTTACCCATCAGAATAACCCCTGCGGTAGGTGGAATATACAATTTCCCTGCGGCGATATGAACCTTCTCTAAGGAAATCTCATTGGCGTTGCCAAGCATGACCCAGTTACCACTCGGGAGCACAAACTCGGCTAAACGATGAGGATGGGCATTGCAGATGACAATGAAATCAGCATCTGCTTGTAGACCGTAGGTGCGGTAGGGCTCGGCATTGGCTTGCGACATAGCCTGAGCAAACTGGCGATGATGCAAGCGGAAGGCAAGAACAAGTGAATCTTTGGTGTCAAAGAATTCAACAGCTGATGCTGGCGCGCAGTGAAAAATAGGGTAGCGTTTGCGTAGTGAAATCAAGCTCTTGTAGTAGCGATACAGTTCAGCATTCAGGTCAAGGTGGTTGTAGTTGATGTAATTGGTTTCGTTATCCTTTTCGTAGCTATTGTGGTCAATTTTGCCAACATTTGGGTCTGGTGCGTCAGTGGGGGCTATCACTTTGCTTCGGGCATATTCCTGTCCTTCGTGAATCATCGTGATGCCTTGTGCGGTGAAAAGTAGCAGGGCGGCAAGTTTATTGAGTGCAAGTGCCTTAGGTGAGAGTTTAGCATGCTTATTGACATCAGTGATGCGTGTGTCATGATCGACTTCGCGTATGGCAAGGCGGATGAAATCGCCCAGTGTGTAGTCATCATGTGATTCGAGATAATTGACGCTATGTGCAGCGGTGTGAAACAAGCCGCCAAATTGGCGAAGTGTGCCAACGACATAGTTGCGCAGCGAGTGTGGTGTATTTTGCCCTTGGAATTTGCCGAAAATAAAGCCATGTCCGTTGTCAGGATTTTGACCCTTGAAGCCATTTCGGATTTGGTCGTTCCATGATGCCCAGCCGATATCGCTGAAACGGTGTGGTTCATATCGACCGCCGCCCCAAGGTTCTGCAATCAAAATCACGTTTGGGTTGATTTTGCGGGCTTCAACGGTAATTTGCCGGCGAGTTTCTTCATCAATCATAGCGGCTAAATCAAAGCGAAAGCCATCAATGTGGTATTCAGTCATCCAGTATCGGATGCAGTCCAAAATCATTTTGCGAGCCATGGGACGGTCGGTTCTAAAGTCGTTGCCGCATCCAGAGTTGGAAAGAAAACGCCCTTCCGAATCCAAGTGAAAGTAGTAGAACTTGTCGATGTATTTGAAGGGGTTGTAGTCGTACTGCGAAACGTGATTAAAGACCACATCGAGAATGACAGCGATACCTTCTTTGTGCAGGGCTTTGACCATGTCTTTGAACTCTCGCACAGCATGGGCGTCCATGCCGTTGTAAGCGTCAGCAATCATGGAGGCGCCGCGTGAGTAGTAGGCTTCAGGGGCAAAAAAGTAGCTCGTCATGTAGCCCCAATGGTTGCGCGCATATGGATTCCACGTATTGACAGGATAGCCAAGTTTGACGACACTACTATCTTGGTATGGGATTTCAATTGTGCCAAAGCTTTGAATAGGCAAAAGTTCAATTGCATTGATGCCTAAATCTTTGAGATGACTGAGCCCGCCGCGCTTGCCTTTTTCAACCAAGCCAGCGTAGGTGCCCCGAGCCACCACGCCAGAGGAAGGGTGAGCCGTCAGGTCGCGCACATGAGCTTCGTAAATAATCAGCGAGGTGTGGTCAGGCGAAATGACCCATGTATCACCTTCCCAATCGTATTGCAAATTGGCAATGAGGGTGCGAGCAGGGTAGCGCCGAAAGTTATTGCGCGTGCAGACCGCCTTAGAGTAAGGGTCGGCAATGACAATTTCAGGATTGAACATCTCGCCCGGACCTTCCACACCGAAGACACGATAGCCATAGAACTTGCCGTAGAGCTCGCCTTGTGCCACATATTCCCAGACGCCTTGCTCATCGCACTGCATGGTAAATTCTTCGCCCTTTTGGCTATTGTGGCGCTCATAGATGACCACATTAACCTGCGTGGCACGCGGGGCAAAAATGCGAAAGGTCGTTTTGCCGCCAGAGACCGTGCAGCCCATCTCTTTGTCGGAGTAAAACGAATCCAGCGTTGCTTGATGATTACGAAGACGCTCCAAAGCGGGGTTGCGTTGCGCAACCGCATCATAGAAAGCCGTAAGGATCAGCATAATCCATAGCGCAATAATTGTTGAGAGGCAGACTGCAGAACGAGCAGACTGGTAGTTCGAGTGCAAGAGAACTGGTACAACTGGCAGCAGCATAATGGTTAGTGCGCAAGTCGAGCCGCTTAGGGCAAGTGCAAGTAAGCTGCACAGGTAAGGTAACATAAGCACAACACCCATCTACAGAAATTACACAGGTTTTAGAGAACAACTAGAGAACAAAAACCAATCCGCCGCTGATACCATTGATAGACTGATTGAGGTTGATTTCACCAGTAACATTGAAATAGAGATTGCGTGCCACCGCAAAATCGAAGCCCAGCACAAGATTAACCGGTACGGCATTGGCGTTGTTTTCAACGATGAAATCAACATCAAGGGCCGCCATCAGCCCCACAATGCCTGCACGTCCGCTAATCATCGCTCCGGCATCAAAACCGGCACCGAGCCCGCCAGCATGACCACCAGCATAGAGGTCAAGGCGAATCGAAGATGAGCGGTATATTCCAAAGCGTACATCGCCGCCGACATAAAGCCGATAAGGCTGCGCGCCAGCGCCAATCCGTCCGTTGATGTTGATAAAGTCAAAAACCCCATAAGTGAGTTGACCGTGGAAAATAAACCCCGTGTAAGGACTGAAGACGATACCGGGCTGGGCAGCAATGAGCCATTCTCTACTGCCAGCAGCAACTCGCAAGGGTGGCGGCGTGCCAGCTTGTGTCACATCGCTAAAAAGGCTCAGCGAAAGCAAATGTATGGCAAGGAAATAGCTGAAAGTTGTGGGTTTTTTTAGCATGCTTGAAAAGTTTAGGCGTTGAGCAAAAGGAGTAGAAAGATAAAAAATCGCTCAGAAGGTAAAAAAATGAGGATTTTGCCAAGAGCGAAGCGGCAAATGATGAGTGACACAAAAAGGCAGTGGCAAAGCGTCGCAAAACCATATTTGGCGAAAGCGTGTTAATTTTATTCTAACAAACTTCGCAAATGTGAAACTCGACGACATCTTCCAGCCGATTGAATCGGAATTGCAGATTTTCCAGCAGCGCTTCAAAGAAGCCATGAAGTCCGAAGTAGGGTTGCTGGATAAGGTTGCAAACTACATTCTCAAGCAAAAGGGCAAGCAGATTCGTCCGACGCTGGTACTACTTTCGGCTAAAATTGCAGGTGGCGTAACCGACTGTACCTACCGAGGTGCTACGCTGGTTGAGCTCTTGCACACAGCAACGCTCATCCATGATGATGTTGTCGATACTGCTGATATGCGCCGTGGCATTCCTGCCATCAATGCCTTGTGGAAAAACAAAGTCGCCGTGCTCATGGGAGATTACTTGCTCTCGCGCGGTTTGCTGTTGGCGCTCAAGCACAATGACTACTTGTTTTTGACAATTGTCTCTGATGCAGTCAGACGCATGAGCGAAGGAGAACTGTTACAGATTGAAAAGACGCGCTATCTCGATATTGATGAGACGACCTACTTTCGTATCATTTCCGACAAAACTGCATCGCTAATTGCAACAGCCTGTGAAATTGGTGCAGCAAGTGCGAGCAATGATAAGGAAGTGCAAAGGAAAATGCGCGAGTGCGGCGAAGCCATTGGCATTGCATTTCAAATTCGAGACGATATTTTGGACTACTTGGGCGATAGCAACGAACTTGGCAAACCAATTGGCGGAGACATCAAAGAAAAGAAAATTACCCTGCCGCTAATTTACGCCATGCATCAAGCCCCAGAAACGGAACGGGAAGAGATTATCTCGATTTTGAAAAGCGATAGAAAACGTGCGCTCTTTAGCCAAGATGTAGTAGACTTCACGCGCCGCTACAAAGGTATTGAGTATGCAGAGGAAGCGGCACAAAAATACGCCGCTCGTGCTATGGCGGCGTTAGAACCCTTCAAGGATTCACCCAGCAAGGCGGCTCTGCAGAAACTCATCGGTTATGCCATAAAACGCAAAAAGTGACACGCAACCTTTTGAGTTTCTGCGCAAAGTTCCTTAGCTTGTGGCGCTTACTTCTAACCATCTCGAACGCCTCAGAAAGATGAAAACTCTAAACCGAGTGTTGTCTGCTGCTATCGCGTTTGCTTTGACCACCGCTTTTAGCCTGCTGCTGGGCTGGCATACGCATAGAGCAGCGGGCGTGCAAGTGTGGTTACCTGACGACTGGAGAATAGAGATGCCCAGACCAGACTATCTGGCAGCAACAAGCCCCGACGATGAAGTCTATGTCGGATATATCGTCTCAAGTGCGCAGGAAATGGACGCTACGTTAGAGAGTTTGGAGGAACAGCTAAAAGGGGTAGTTGAGGATGCAAAGTTTGACAAAACTTACGATGACTTCAGCATCAATGGCATGCCTGCATGGGGCTTTGGCGGAACGGGCACATACCATGGGCAGCCTGTGGAAATGCGCATTGAGCTTATCTATACGCCAAAGAAAAAGGTCTTGATTGTGGCAGTTGTGGGCTCACACGCTGGATTGGAGCATCATCTCGATGAAGTCAAGACCATCATGCGCAGCATCCGCAGAGCTTGAGGCGAAGTAGAACAGGTCAGGCATGCTGCATCAAGAGAGAATTTTGACTGCATCGCCAAGGCGAAGAACTTTGCCAACCTCGCTGGCGGCAGCCCTTGTATTAACACCCAAGCGGTAAAAGTGACTAAAGCGTGAAGGTTCTGCCCACATCGGTAGTGTTTGGCGTCGGCGTTCTGAAAAAATTTTCTGGAAACTGCGATAGACATCACCGCTGAGCGAATTGCGTGTGGGCACCACGCATCGCGCACAAGGCTTTACGCCTTCATAAATGGCTGAACCAATTTGGAACTGCACACTTTCCTCGTCTGCACCGTAGAGACGGTCTTCCCAGAAAGCATCCGCCTCGCCCAAAATCAAATTTACACGAAACCGCCGCATCACTTCCTCGGTGCTCAAGTCCGCAAACCACTGTGCAACTTGCTGCAAGGAAGCATGTGCCACAACAGTTGCGCCCGGAGCATCTTGGTCGTCTGGAAACCCATGCTGAGCATTGTGCGCAAGAAAAACACGGAAGCCGAAGTAATCGCTGAAGTATTCCTGCAAGCGCACTGGCTCATGCCGCAGGTGAAATCGATGTGTGCCGACGCGTGGAGCAGAGAGCGTTACGACTTCATGTTCAAGCTCGAAAGTTGCCCGAATGTGATGAATCGCAGGGAAGCGTTTGGCATTGACGAAGCGGTGCTCGGCATCCACTAATGCAAATTCACGGTCGTACTGAAGGGCACCGCCATACACAACAGTAGCTGATGAGAGTTCCAGACCATCCAGCGATTTGATAGGGTAGATAAAAATTCGTTCCAAGATAGGCATAGGCAAGCAAGATTGAGCAAGTTGGCACAAGACTCAAGATGCGGACAAAAATAGCACGGCAAGGCATTAGACCAGAAGAAAATCAATTGTGCGGCGTTTGGTATCCACTGCGTAGACTTTAATTCTGACAGTTTGACCAAGCTGATAGCGGCGGTGAGTGCGTTTGCCAACAAGCGAATAGGTGCGCTCATCAAACTCGTAGTAATCATCCGACATGTTTTTGATATGCACCAAGCCTTCAACGCCCATATCATTGAGCCGCACATAGATGCCAAAGTCTGTTACCCCTGAAATAATCCCAGTGTAGATATTGCCAATGTGGTCGGAGATATATTCGACTTGTTTGAGTTTAATGGAATCGCGCTCGGCTTCGGTGGCATTGCGTTCTTGCTCGCTGGCATGTTCGCAGATTGCAGGAATAAGAGCGTTTAGTTTGCGCAACCGCGGCTTAGATAGCTTGCGCTGGCTCTGACGCAAGGTTTCATACTCATAGAGCAGACGATGCGTAACAAGGTCAGGGTAGCGGCGAATGGGCGAAGTGAAGTGCGTGTAGAAATCAAAGCCAAGACCGTAATGACCGATATTATTTGGCGAATAGACAGCTTTTGCCATGGAGCGTAGGGCAATTTCAGAGACTAAATACTCAACCGATGTGCCTTTGACATCTGCAAGCAGTTTGCGCAGTGCTTGCGATGTTGCCGTTTCATTGTTGAAGGCATTTTTTTTGAGCTCGAGCTCATAGCCCAAGCGTTTAACGAAAGCCGCTAAGGTCTTGATTTTTTCAGGGTCTGGGGCATCATGCACACGGTAGATGCTGGGGTAGTTCAGCTCGCCATTCTGGAAGTAGGTTGCAATATGTTTAGCAACCGTGCGATTAGCCAGTAGCATAAATTCTTCAATCAGACGATGGCTATCCAGACGAACTTTACGCATGACCTCAATAGGCTTGCCACTTTCATCGAGCTTGAACTTTATCTCTTCAGTGTCAAAATCTATTGAGCCATTGGCAAAGCGTTCTTTGCTAAGAATTTTGCTAAGTCGGTGCAGTGCGTGCAGTTGCTCATAAAATTCGCCTTTGCCAGCGTCGAGAATAGCTTGAACTTGCTCGTATGTAAAGCGTCGCCGTGAGCGAATAACTGTTTTAGCAATCTGGTAGTCGAGAACTTTACCATAGTGTGTCATGGTAAAAAAGACCGAGTATGCCAGCCGGTCGACATGCGGATTGAGACTGCAGATATTTTCTGAAAGATTTGAGGGTAGCATCGGAATAACACGATCGACAAGATAGACTGATGTGGAGCGACGGCGAGCTTCTTCGTCTAACTTTGTGCCTTCACGAACATAGTGTGAAACATCAGCAATGTGAACACCAACCAGATAAAGCCCACCATCGAGCATTTCAATCGAGAGTGCATCGTCGAAGTCTTTGGCATCGTAGGGGTCAATGGTAAAGACAATTTTATCGCGGCAGTCGATTCTATTGGCAAGGTCTTCATCGGTAATGGTATCGCTCAATTTGTTGGCTTCAGCAAGTACACTTTTGGGGAAGGTTTCATCAATACCCCACGCACGTGCAATGGCAGCAACTTCGACTTTGGAGTCGCCAGATTTGCCTAACACCTCAATGACTTTGCCACTGAGAACATCATCGCGTACAAACTGCAGTTTGCCGACAACGACCTTATCTCCAGCTTTAGCCGTTTTAGCATCTTTGAGCGAGATGAAAATTTCTGGCAAAATGCGATTGCTATCAGGAATGAGCTGAAAGTCTTTGTTGCGGCGTTTGAGAACGCCAACAAGTTCTGTGCAGGTACGCTCAACTACTTCAACAAGTTTGCCTTCGAAGCGGCGAGAAAAAGATTCGCGGTTGGCGTGCAAGTCAAGCGGTGCCATTGTTACGCGAACCTTCACAATATCGCCATCCAAAACTCTGCGTAGCTCAGTGGCAGGCAAGAAAATCTCATCGTCATAGTCTGCGACGCTGACCAGTCCGTAGCCATTGGGATGCGTTTTCAGTGTGCCTTCATAGATTTCGCCGACTTTGAAGCGCTGTTTGGGCGGCGGCACAAAGGGAGCAACTTTGGTGTCGGCATGTAGGGCGAGCTCTTCGCGTACACGGATAACTTCAGGCAAAGGAGCAGCACTGCGGGCAAGGCTATAGCGTCGCTCCGCATCCTTGTCTAATGCCCCTTCTTCATGGAGTTTGTGTAACACATACCAAAAGCCCGGCAGGTCGTCATCGGAAAGATAGCCCAGTTCAGCGGCAATTTCGCGAGAGCGAAAGGCTTTGCCGTCATGGACAGAAAGAAAATTCAAAATTTCGGCGGCAATAGTTTTTTCGCCCTGGCGAATCAGAAACTCTTTGACACGCTCTATATCATCGGGGCGCGGACGATTTGAACCAGTACGCTTAGAGTTGCTACGGGGTTTGCGCTTTTTAGGCATAGATTACTTTCGGCTTGAAATCCTCAATGCAAAGTCTATGCTGACACTGCGCAATATCGTCGGCATCGTTACTTGCAACAATTAAAATGATGTTTGGGCGCTGCTGGGCAACATAATCCCAAAGCAATGCAATGCCATGACGGTCTAAAGTTACCGTAGGCTCATCGAGCAAGTAAACTATTGGGGCAGCGGCAAAAGCATGAACAAATCGCAATCGCTGGGTCATACCAGAAGAGTAGGTACGAACAAATTTGCGGCAAGCGGTTGCAAGAGCAAAATGCTCAAAAAGCGATTCAACTTGATGTAAATTAGGTGTGATGCCTTTAGCGCGAAGTGAAAAGAGCACGTTTTCCAACCCTGTTAAATCATCATAGAACTGCAAATATGGCGCAACAAAACCAATGTAACGGATTTGCTCGGTTTTTTCAAGTGCTTGACCGTGGCGCAAGTAGGTGATGCGACCCTGCGTCGGCGTGCTAACTCCAGCCAACAACCGCATCAAGGTAGATTTTCCACTGCCATTTGCACCTTGAATAGCAAGGCTATCGCCTAGGCGAAGTTCAAACGAAAGCTGCTCAAAGATGCAACGACGGTCGTACTTTTTTTGAAGATTTTCAGCGCGCAGTACCATAGTAGAGTGTTGAGACAAGTTAAACAGATGTTGTAAACTTTGAAAGAGCATCCATACTTGCCGTGCATGCGGCAAGCTAAAAACCGTTAGTCTGACTTGTAAAAATCCCTGTATATTTGCGGCTAAAACTTTACGAATGATATTCGGCTTGAGTATCAATATCCAGCGCCCCGATGCGCTGAGTATCTCTGAGGCGCTCATTCAGTGGTTTAAGGAGCGCCAGATTGACTTTGTGGTAGAAAAAACAGCCGCCAAGATTTTGGGCGAGAAGCGTCGGTGCAGTCTGGAAGCGTTAGGCAAAGAAAGCGACGTGTTGCTCTCACTTGGTGGCGATGGCACGCTCTTGCGTCTGGCGCATTATGCCAACTCAAAGCCAATTCTGGGTATCAATCTGGGACGGTTAGGCTTTCTGGCAGAGTTTACCGTCGAAGAGATGTACCCTGCTATTGAGCGCATTTTGAAAAAAAATTACACGCTGGAGATACGTACCCAGCTTGAAGCGACCGTCAGCATAGGCAAGAAAAAGAAGGTGTTGCGAGCCCTAAACGATGTCATTGTCGAGCGAGGGGGCTATCCGCGCATTCCCACCATCACACTGCGTATTGATAACCATCTTGTCAGTGATTATCGTGCTGATGGACTGATTGTCTCGACCTCAACAGGTTCAACAGCCTATTCCATGTCAGCGGGCGGTCCTATTATTGTGCCAAAATCCAGAGTGTTTGTCATCACACCAATCTGCCCACACATGCTGACTGTGCGCCCAATTGTCGTCAGCGAAGAAAAGCAAATTGAGCTATCGGTAGAAACGCCCGATGAAGGTTTCATACTAAATTGTGACGGTAGTCAGCAATTGAAACTGACCACGCAAGCACGAGTACGAATTCGAAAGTCTGACATTGGTATCAGCATTATTGCCAATGAAAAACGCAACTACTACGATGTGCTGCGCCAAAAATTTCTTTGGGGAAAAGAGTATCTCTAAGTGCATTGCAATCCTACTTGCACTGATAGGGCTACTGGAAACACAAGCCTGTACCACGACCAACATAAGTGCCAGTCGTAACGAGCCTGCGCCCGATATGGTGCTAGGACAATGCTCATGGGAAGACTGGCAAAAAGAAGCCAAATGGGACGATTACAGCGCAAGTGACTATGTGCCCGATAGTGCTGCCATACAGCGCCTTACCACACTGGCTGCAAATCCAGAAATCACCTTCTTGGTGTTTGGAGCAAGCTGGTGCGGAGACAGCCGAGATGGTCTTCCAAAAATTTACAAGGTATTTCGTGCCGCTAAAATTGAGCCGCAGCGTGCCACGCTCTATGGCGTCGATCGCAAAAAGCGCGAGCAGACGGGCATGGCGGAAAAATTTCAAATCAAGCGAGTGCCGACACTAATTGTGCTCAAAGGCGGCAAAGAAATTGGCAGAATCGTCGAAGTCCCGATGCTAAGTTGGGAAAAAGATTTGGAGCAATTGCTGTCAAAATAGTCAAGTTGTGCCGTGCAAACGCCTCCGAAGAAAGTGTTGGTGTTGGTCGGTCCGACGGCATCTGGCAAGACCGCTTTGGCTATACCTTTAGCAGAACAACTGAATGCAGAAATTATCTCTGCAGACTCACGGCAAATTTACCGCGAACTGACAATTGGCACAGCAAAACCCTCACCGCAAGAGCTGGCACGCGTGCCACATCACTTCATCAATGAACTGTCTTTGCCAGCGCCATATGATGCCGGAATATTCATGAGTGAAGCACGAGAGCGCATTGCGAAAATTTTCGAGCGAGGCAAAATCCCACTCGTGGTTGGTGGCTCTACGCTCTATGTGCAAGGTCTTGTCAGAGGGTTTTCTCCCCTGCCTAAGGGCGACCCTGCCATTCGCAAGCGCCTATATCAGGAGCTGGCAGAGCTAGGCAAAGAAACCCTCTATGCCCGTCTGAAAGCGCTCGATGAGGCTCAAGCCCAAACCCTAGACCCGACAAAAACCCAACGACTGGTCCGAAGTCTGGAGATTATTGAAATTACAGGACAAAAGGTTTCAGAACTCAAACAAGAAATGCTGCCGCCGCCATTTGAGGTCGTGATGGTCGGCTTAGAAATGCCACGTGAAAAGCTCTATGAGCGTATCAACCGACGCGTAGAAAAAATGATGCAGGAAGGTTTCTTGGAAGAAGCAAAGATGCTATATGAACGATTCGGAGAACAGCATGACTATGAAAAGATTAATGCACTGCAGACCGTAGGCTACAGAGAACTCTTCGAGTATTTTCGTGGCAAGTACACACTAAGCGAAACCGTGGCACGCATTCAGCAACATACACGAAATTATGCCAAACGGCAACTGACCTTTTTCAGAAACAAATTCAAACTGACTTGGATAGAAGCGCCCCAAACCGAGCAAGATATTGCATTTGCGCTGCAAAGAGTTATTTCTATATTCACTCGCTGAATCTTGCGAACACACCTGACTCTATCAATGAAACTGACGATTGAACACAAAAAGGGGCTCACTATTCTGAAGTTGCAGGAAAAACGTCTGGATGCTGCCATTGCTCCTCATCTGAAATCTAAGCTAGTGATATTGATTGAAGGCGAGGGCGAAAAATATCTCGTAATTGACCTATCCCAAGTGCAAGCTATCGATTCCAGTGGCATTGGAGCCTTACTGCTTGCCCACCGCAACACCTTGGCACATGACGGTTTTGCCGCAATTGTTGGTGTAAATGAGCAAGTCTATGACTTGCTAAAGATGACCCAACTGGATAAGCAACTCTACATCTTTGACTCCATTCGAGACGTGCTGAACAATCTCGAAACAGTCGAAACAGACGATGAGGATGCCGACGAGGATGAACCTGAAAAGACATCAAAATCTTCCAAGCCTGCACCCGCTGTAGACTTAGACGAAAGCGAAAACCTCTTGGACGAAATTCCAGAACTTGATGAAGAAACCCTTGATGAACTGAACCTTGACCTGGAAGAGATAGAGGATTTAGAGCTCTCGGCAGAAGACGAGCCAAAGCAAAAGGAAAAGAAAAAGAAAACAAAGCGCTCGACAACGAAGACCAAAAGCACGACCAAATCACGCAAAAACACGGAAAGCAAAACGAAAAAGGCAGGCTCCACCAAATCTGCGACAGCAAAAGCAAAAAGCAAGAAAAAATCCAAAGCGTAAATGACCCTATTTTCAGCGCTGGATTGGACGGTCGTGGGGCTCTACCTCATCGGCATCGTCATATTCGGACTATTCAAGGGTGGAAAGCAAAATTCTGCGCAGGATTATTTTCTATCCGAGAAAAAAATTCATTGGTTGGTTGTAGCACTCTCTATTGTTGCCACAGAAACATCGTCACTGACCTTTATTTCTGTGCCGGGGATTGCCTACAGCGGCAATTTTAATTTTTTGCAATTGGCGCTGGGCTACATCGTTGGGCGAGTGGGCGTTGCCTACTTCCTGCTGCCACGCTACTATCAGGGAAGTTTGACAACGGTCTATGCCTTGCTCGAGAGCCGCTTCGGCTTGAAACTACGCCGCACAGCATCAGTGGTCTTCATCATCACGCGCATCTTTGCGGATGGAGTGAGGCTCTACGCCACTGCTATCCCGCTGGTCGCCATCTTTCGTGGCTATCAACTGTTTTCAGAGGCGTCGGAGCCAATGCTGTACGCTGGTGCCATTTTAGTCATTGCCGCAGCAACCCTCATCTATGTGCAGTTTGGCGGCGTGCGCGCCGTCATCTGGACCGACTTGGTACAGCTTTGCATCTACATTCTGGGTGGCATCGTCGCCGTGGTGCTTATCAGCGAAAAACTGCCAGCGCCAATGGAGGCGCTCTCAGAAGCCTACAAGCAAGGTAAGTTCGCCGTCTTTAACTTCAGTTGGCAAAATCTGTGGTCGTCGCCATACCAGTTCTTCTGGGCGCTGATTGGTGGGGCAGCACTCTCTATGGCATCGCATGGTGCAGATTACATCATCGTGCAGCGGCTATTTGCAACGAAAGAACTGCGTAGTAGTCAAAAAGCAATTATCGCCAGCGGAATTATCGTGCTTGGACAATTTGCCCTGTTTCTGCTCATTGGTGTATTGCTCCATGCGTTCTACAACGGTATAGCCATGCGAGGCGATGAAGTGTTCCCAAAATTTATCGTCTCGGGCTTACCAAGTGGCATAGCTGGTTTGGTTGTGGCGGCAATGCTCTCGGCGGCAATGTCGACGCTCTCAAGCTCTATCAATGCGATTGCAAGTTCAACCGTCTTTGACCTCTACGCTGCCACGGCACGCGGCAAGCGTGCCACGCCTGAAGAAAAACTCAAACTCTCCAAGCTCATCAGCCTGATTTGGTCAATCGTGCTGACGCTGTCAGCTATCGCCTATCTTGGACTAAGTCGGTCAGTGGTAGAAATTGCATTAAGCGTGGCATCTTTCACCTACGGGGGATTGCTGGGCGTCTTTTTCCTCTGCCTTTTCTTTGAGCGCATCGAAAGCCACGCGGCAATGATAGGATTTCTCACCAGCATCGCCGTCATGACACTGATTATCACGCAAACCTCCATTGCATGGACACTCTACACCATCATTGGACTGGCAACAACGCTACTTGTAGCGCAGGTAAGCTCATGGCTATTCAAGCCGCAGACAGTGTAGGCAACTGCATGATGCATCGTGCCTGATGCAAAGGAAGTCAGACAAGCAAGAATCCAAAATGAAAAAGGCTCGTGCAAAGCATCACAGTAACTGCCACGCACAAGCCTTCAGCAATTAGCCAATGCCAACAGAAAGCCCATCACGAACGGTCGTGGGACTGGCTGGTTCGCTCAATGCAGGTTTGTTGGAAATATGCCGCACAGGTAAGCGGCGGCTGACCGGGCTTTGCGGCACAAACCAGCGCTCAATTTCATATGCCTCAAGCAAGAGCTGCTTGTCAATACCGACTCGGGCGCGCACTTCGCCCAAAGGCAAGTCAAGCAAGGGACGAAAATCAATCTTGTAGATTTCTTTGCACGGCGATTTGATGCCGCACTCGACGCCTAAATCGAAAACCTTCAAATCGTTGTCATCAAAGCGATATTCTTTGGGATAAAGATGCTGTGTAGCAAACTTGAAGAAGTTGCGCTGCCATGAAGAAAGTCGCTTGCTAGTGCCCATCGTAAAGCCGATGACGAAGGCTTCATCTTGAGCCAGCAAACCTCTACCCAAAAGGACATGGACGCAATCGTGCCCAAAAAGGTCAATCGCGCCAGTAAGCGCAATTGGGCTTTTTGGATTTTCTAACATCTTGACTAACCAATTGATTTCGCTCTGCGAGTATCCGGGAAGTGAGTCATAGACTTCGCGCAAGGTCAGCGTGTCGTTATTCAAGCCGGGATTCCATTCCATCCAATGCATGATGCCCTCCTTAGAAATTAAGGCAAATTTAAGATTTTTGTGCCTTGCACGAAGACAAACTTATGAAAATGAAGCGAGATTTTCAAATGCACACGAAGCTAAAACAGGCGAGGTATAGTCAAGAAAATTTCAAAAATGCCCTTTTTCTGCATAAAAACGCAGATTTTTGCATATTTATGCAGTCTCGACCGAGACAAAATCGGACATGCGTGAAGAGAGCTTTATTACCGCTTGGTAATAAAATGGGTGGTTTAATTTTTAAGGTATTAGTCGCGCTGGCGCGGGTCTAAAGCATCTCGCACGCCATCGCCGACGAGGTTAAAACACACGACTGTCAGCACGATAGCAAGACCGGGAAAAGTTGAAATCCACCAGTGATTGAGCAGGTTGTCGCGCCCTTCGCTGATGATGTTGCCCCAGCTGGGCGTCGGTGGTTGCACCCCTAAGCCAAGAAACGATAAAGCCGCCTCAACCAAGATGATGTTGCCAATGCTAAGTGTGGCGGCAACAATAACTGGCGTGAGCGCATTAGGAATGAGGTGGAAAAAAATGATGCGCAAATCTGAAAAACCTAATGCTTTGCAGGCTTGCACAAAATCTTGCTCCTTGAGCGAAAGTGCCTGACTGCGCACAATGCGAGAGACATTCATCCAGCCCGTCAGCGAAATGGTCAGCACCACGAGAAAAATGGAGTTGCCAAAGAGCGCAATGACTATCAAAATCAAAAAAATGCGTGGGAAGGCAATCAGCACATCCACTGTGCGCATGATGAGGTTATCAATCACTCCGCCGAAATAGCCTGCCGTAATGCCAAGCACGGTGCCAATCGTGATGGAAATAAACACCACCAAAAAACCAATTGAAAGCGAAATGCGAGAGCCATAAATGACACGGCTAAAAATATCGCGCCCGTATTGGTCTGTGCCGAGCAGATAAAACTTTTTGAGCACAAAGTCGCCATCGGCTAAGTCGTGGCGCATAAGCTGACGCGTGCGAAAATCCTGCTTAAGAATAACCGTATCGCCCACGATGTCAAAGGATGTTACAAACACCTTTTGTTCGGTTTCGCCGCGCAGGCGTAGCCACCAATTTTGCTCAATAAGTGCATTGACCAACTTTGCCGTAAAAGTGCTATCCTGACGCAAAGGAATTGAAAAAGACTTCTGGGCTTTGAGTTTGAGTGCCGTCAAGGTCGAGAGTGGCGGACGAAATGCCGTTACGATAAAATCTTGCTGGTCGTTGGGTTCGTAGGGCGCAAGGAAGGGTGCCAGTAATGCTGTGGAGTAAAGCACGCCGACAATGACTAATGCAACCACGGCAACCGTTCGTTTGCGAAAAGCACGCCATGCCAGTTGCCACAGACTCAAACTGCGGCGAGCAGTGTGACCTGCAGCCAGAATCTGTTTGTATCGCCGATGCGCAAACACATAAACAAATACCACGCCGAAGACGAGATACAAGGAGCCAATCCAAAACTCAATTACATCTGCCGTGAACACATCAACAAAGTCGGGCAAAGACACCCCAAGCAGCAGAAGCGATAAGAAGAAGGATTTTAAGCCACCAACAAATAGTTCAAATCGGAAAAAAATGACAGATAAAAAGATAATCGCCGCGCCCATGAGCAGCACGCCTGAAAAGGTTTTGCCTAAGCGCAGCAGTCCAAGACCTGCAATCAAGCTATCGAGAGGCGACGGCTTGATGTGCGCATAAGGCGACGAAGGTGCGCCAACCTCACCAAGCGGAGATTCCGACGCAGGCGAAGAAACCGTTTCAGATGTACGTTCGGTGTATTCAGGCATCAGGTCAAAAGTTTTAAGAAAATAAAGAAAAGCATTTATATTCGCTCGGCTCTCTAACCAATCACTTATCATCTATGCAGAAGTTCATTCTTATCCTGCTCTTGCTCCTATCATGGGCGCAATTAGGCATGGCGCAGCGCGCTGGGAAAAGCGAGAAATCGCCACGGAAGAAAATTGAATTTGTCGAGTATGATTTGCCAAATGGTTTGCATGTCATTTTGCATCAAGACCGCTCTTTGCCGATTGTGGCAACATATATGCTCTATCATGTCGGCAGCAAAAATGAGCGCCCAGACCGCACGGGCTTTGCACACTTCTTTGAGCACCTGATGTTTGAAGGCACAGAGAACATCAAACGCGGACAAATTGATAAACTTGTCTCTGGTGCAGGCGGCAGTCTCAATGCCTCCACATCCTTCGACCGCACCGACTACTACTTGATTTTACCCTCGAATCAGCTCAAACTGGCACTTTGGATTGAGTCGGAGCGCATGCTGCATGCCAAAATTGATTCCATTGGCGTTGAAACACAGCGGCAAGTCGTCAAGGAAGAACGGCGGCTACGCTACGAGAACCGTCCATATGGCACCGTGTTCTTCAACATGGCAGCCTTGGCGTTTGAAGGAACACCCTACGCATGGACCCCAATCGGCGAAGCACAGTATATCGACCAAGCCTCTATTGAAGAATTTCGAGAGTTCTACAAGAAATACTATGTGCCGAACAATGCCACACTGGCGATTGCAGGCGACTTTGACCTTGAAGAAACCAAGCAGTTGATAGAGGCTTATTTTGGCGAGATTCCGCGTGGCAAAGACATTGAGCGACCGAAAATTGAATTTGCGCTGCAAACGGCGCCAAAGTATAAAGAAGTCGTCAAGGACAATACGCCTCTGCCAGCCACAATTCATGTGTGGCGAGCCACACACCAGCGAGATAAAGATGCCTTCGCTCTTGAAATTCTGGCATCGGTATTAGCAAACGGCAAAAGTGCACGCCTCTACAAGCGCATGGTGGAAGATGAACAGGTTGCTGTAAATCTATCGGTCTTTCCGTTCTTGCAGGAAAGTGCGGGTATGATAGCTGTCCTTGCCATTGGCAATCGTGGCGTGGAGATTGAGACTTTGGACAAGATTATTGATGAAGAAATCAAAAAGATTGTCGAGAAGGGCATCACTGCAGAAGAACTTGAAAAAGCTAAGAATCAGAAGGAGACAGAATGGGCAAATGCCTTCGGCTCAATGTTTAGCCGCGCTGTCAATTTGGCAAACTACTATCGCTTCTATGGCAACACCAATCTTATCAATACCGAGATCGATGAATTTTTGAAAGTAACGCGTCAAGACGTGCAGCGTGTGGCAAAAAAATATCTCACTGAAAAGAACCGCTCGCTGATACATTACCCAACACCAGACAAAAAGAAAAATCAGTAGAACCCAAAACCAAAACGCAAATCATGTCAAGACTCGCATTTGCCCTTTGGATACTGCTTTTTTTGAGCCAAGTAGCTTTAGGTCAAAAAATTGACCGAACCAAGAAGCCAGAAGCAGGACCGGCACCAGCGGCATCCTTTCCAGATTTCAAGGAAACTGTGCTCTCAAATGGTCTGAAAGTCTTTATCATTGAATCGGACCGCAAGCCGACCATCACAGTGCGGTTGCTCGTCAAAGCCGGTGATTTTTTTGATGGCGAAAAACCGGGCGTGGCAGATTTTACCGCTGAACTCTTAGGCAGAGGGTCGCTGAAACGCAAAGCATCTGACTTTGCCCGAGAAGCTGACAAAATCGGTGCAGAATACAGCGCAAGTTCAGGTGATGATGCCACATCGATTGTGATTTCGGGGCTGACCAAGCATACCGACAAGCTCTTAGAGCTACTCTCGGATGCTGTGCTGAACCCCACTTTCCCTGAAGAGCAGCTGGAAATTGTGCGCAAACAAGCTCTCTCAAACATTACGGCGGGAAAGAAAACCCCACAAACATTAGCCGCAAACCTGCTGCGAAAGGTGCTCTTCGGTGAGCATCCATATGGCAAATTACAAACCGAGGCGAGCGTCAATGCAATTACCGTAGAAGACCTTAAAAACTTCTACGCCACACACTACTTTGCAAATAATGCTACCATTGCCGTCGTAGGAGATGTAAAAGCCGACGAGATTACAAAGAAGTTGGAGAAATACTTCGGGAAGTGGAAAAGAGGGACGCCAGCCAAAGTGCAACCAGCTGAACTGCCAGATAACAAGGGCATGATGATTCACTTGGTGGATTTGCCCGGCGCAGTGCAGTCGAACATTCGCGTCTGTTTTCGCAGTGTGCCGCGTAACAATCCTGACCTTGTCGAACTGGGCGTCGTGAAGTCGGTCCTTGGAGGGGGATTTTCAGGGCGACTGTTCCAAAACTTGCGTGAGAAGCATGGCTGGACTTACGGCGCATATGCCAGTGGGGCATACCAACGCTATCTGGGCTATTTTGCTGCCAGTACTGAAGTGCGCAATGCGGTTACGGATTCGGCTATTGTAGAAATCTTGGCGGAAATGCGCCGCATATACTCGGAGCCGATAGACGAAGAAGAACTGAAATTGCATCGCGAATATCTTGCTGGCAATTACCTCCTGAGCCTCGAGCTCGCTGAACAAAATGCGGCACGGCTACAGAATATCGAGTTCTATGGCTTGCCTGCCGATTATTACAAGACGTATGTACAAAAAATCAGTAGCGTAACGCCTAAAAGAGCGCTGGAACTGGCAAAGAAATACATCGAAGTCAATGACCTTGCTATCGTCGTGGTCGGCGATGCTAAAGAAATCAAGCCGAAGTTGGAGAAACTTGCCAAGGTTCGTGTCTATGATACCGAGCTTAACCCGATGATTTCATTGACACTGGACCTCTCTGGCGAAGAATTGCTCAGAAAGCACATTGAAGCTATTGGTGGAGAGAGCGCCGTGATGAAAATCAAAGACCGTATCATTGAAGGCAAGGTGAGCATTTTTGCAGGTCCGCAAACGATTGAAGGCACTTTCAAGCGCGTAGAGAAGTTTCCGAACAAGCAAGTTTTCATCATCAGCACGCCGCTCTTTTCGCAGGAAGTCTACAACGATGGAAAAAAAGTGGTGCAAAGCGGCATTGGTGGCACAAGGGAGCTGTCGGGCGATGAACTGAAAAAGGCACTGGAAAGCTCACAGTTCAACATGCTCTACCGCACAGCAGAACTGGGCTACAAAGTAGTAGCAAAAGAAAAAAAGATGCTCAAAGGCAGACCCGTCTATGTTGCTGAGCTGGAGCAAGCACTGAATGGCAAAATGACACTTATCTTTGACGCCGAAGATTTCATGCTAATTTCAGAAACCCGAAAGCAAAGTACGCCGCAAGGCGAAATTGAGGTGACAACAACGTATTCTGATTTCAAGCCTGTCGATGGCGTGATGCAGCCATTTAAGGCTGTGCAGTCGCTAGGAATGGCAGATGTGCAGTTGGTGGTCACCAGCATCAAACAAAATGTGGGCGTGCCTGACGAAGAATTTGTGAAAAAGTAAGCAGACCTGCCGAGCATCGCTGCTATGCGCCAGAAGACGCACTGCACTGTAGATTAGCCTGTGTATCGGAGGTGCAGTGCACCTTCTCAAAGTGTTTCAGCTGGTTTTCTGCGCAAGACGTGCCCAAGCCAATTTGCGTTGCTTGATTTCAATCTGTGCCTGAATCCATGCCTTGGCATTTTGCTCTTCTCCCCAAGTGAAGATTTTAATAGGACATTTGGGCATAGCTTTGGTTAGACCAATGGAGAGCGGGCGCAGGTAGCGAATCATTTTTGTAGATTTCATAATTGCCACAAGCCCAGCAAGACATTCTGGAAGTTCAGGCGGAAGCTGCTCTACCAAAAGAGTGGGAGATTTGGTGCGAGGAAGTTTCGGCGTGGTGGCATGACAACGGTAAAGTATCCCAAAAGCCGTCTGTCGCTCAACAGCTGCATGAATCGCCTTATAGAAATCCTTGAGCATAGCCTGACAAACCGGTGAGTCGCTCTGGATTACAATAAGCGGAAAGCTCGAGATGTCAATGTTATACATAGACCCTATGTGTAAAAACTTGAATGTTCTACAAAGAGCAAAAATGCATCTAGCATTTCCAAAATAAAAATTGGAGAGCTGCTAGGTTCAAGTCACAGTGGGGCAGCGCATGAAAAGTAGAAAAAAGTGAGACAACTTTCAAAATCATAGCTTGGCTTGTGTTGATTTGTTTGTAGATGCAAGACGCTGACGTGCTGATGACTTAAGTTGCCGATAGTGAGTGCACAGTGCTGTAAGCTCGCAAATATGGCACTGCGGTGATATAGCCTTGCATGTATATCGTCCGTGCAAAACAAGGTAATGATGAAAATTATTAACCTCTTCAGGAGCTAGGTGGCGCATGAGCTGTTTTTCTGTCTGTAAAACATCTTTAGCCTTGGCGAGCCCTAAGCGATTGGCAACACGAAAAACATGCGTGTCGACAGCCAAGACGGGCTTTCCAAAACCATTACTGAGCACTACATGAGCGGTTTTGCGACCAACGCCGGGCAGAGCCGTAAGTGCCTCAAGCGTATCTGGTACCTCACCGTTGAACTTCTCCAAGAGGATGCGCACAAGTGCATGAATGTTTTTGGCTTTATTGTTGAAAAAATTGATGGATTTGATATGCTCACGCAGCTCATCCAGCGATAGCTGGCTCATGGCTTTGGCGTCAGGATATTTGGCAAAAAGCGGCTGGGTAACGAGATTGACACGCTTATCGGTGCACTGTGCCGCCAATATTGTGGCAATAAGCAGTTGAAACGGTGTCTGATAGACAAGTTCAGAGCGTGGCGAAGGAAATTTTTTGCTAAGAATGGCTATAACTTTCTGAATTTTCTCTCTTCTGGTCATAAAACATGCGCTGCACAATCAGCGCTCAGCGGCTGATATTTTGGCTTTTAACCAGCTAGCAAAAGAAAATTTTGACAATTTTGGCGAGCGATTGTCAACCTGTACAGTTTCCAGTGAAGGCAAGCGAATTGCTGTAAGCCGACCAAGTTCTGGAGAATAGTTATAGACACAACCTGTATCGATTGAAATAAGCTTATCCTTGATAATAGGTTCAGGGCAAGGCGTATGACCACACACCACAGTTTTTTCCCAAGCATAGTCTTCGTAGAAAAGATGATGCGGATTCAGATGGTCGCGTTCCCAAACAAGGTCAATAGGAGAGAGCAATTGTAGATTCTCTGCAATAGAGCGTGTCGGTTTTAAGCCACCATGCACAAAGAAATACTTTTCGGTATCGTAGTAATAGAGGCAATTGCGCAAAAACTCTATATGCGATTCGGGAATGTGAATTTCATCGTTAAGAGTGTAAGAAGCCAGAGTAGCTTTGCCGCCGTTTATAATCCAGCCTGCTGCACGACCAAAGTCTATGTATTCAAGCATCATAACTTCGTGATTGCCCATGAGGAAAATGCAGGGGTGCGTCTCTTTCAGGGTAAGTAGGTAGTCAATTACGCCTTTAGAATCGGGACCTCTATCGATGTAATCGCCCAAGAAGACGAGTGTTTCGTCAGAGCTGGGCGCAAGCTTATCAATAAGTGCTTGCAGTGGTGAAAGACACCCATGAATATCTCCAATAGCCACAAATTTTTGCGCAGTAGCAGGCTTTGTGTCGGTCATGTTATCGTAGCTCATTTTGGTTTTGATTTCTGGGATGCCGATGCTGACTTCTTACTTGAAGAATTGGGCGAAGGTTTTGTGGTGCTTGGTTTGGGTGAGGATTTCGGTGCTGCAGATGAACTAGGCGGTTTTTCAGCAGGCGGAGCAGGCGTTGGATTTCTGGGCTGCTTAGCTGGCAAGTCAACCAGCCCGCGTCCAGACTTTTGCAATTTGCCAGATTGCCTAAGCTCGTTAAGCGTTGCATCCAAAATGCCATTGATAAATTTTCCACTCTTTTCAGTGCTATACTTCTTTGAGATTTCAATTGCTTCGTTAATGGTAACCTTCGGCGGTATGTCTTCCATGAAAAGAAACTCTGCAATTGCCATACGCATCAGGTTCCTGTCAATGACAGCCATGCGGTCCAGCTCCCAGTTGTCGGCATGCTTGGCAATATATTCATCAATCATCTTTTGATGAGTGACAACATCAGTAAGGAGTTTCTGGGCAAATGCTCGGGATTTTTCTTGCGCAAGAATCTCCTCTGGAATAAGTCCCTCTGCCACCTTCTCAAGACTATCTTTGCGAATGTCACGGGCATAGAGGACCTGCATAACCACTTCGCGAACTTGTCTACGATTCACCATTGAACTAAAGAACGAAGTGTTTGGGTTTTACGGGTACGGTAGAATCAACAAACAACGTTACAGCTAAAGAAATTCACCTCCAAGAGAAATTGTGCATCTTTAACGCAGCAATAAAAATTAGCAAAAGTTAATTAGCAAAAGTTCATCGGCGGCGAGAGCGCATTTCCCCTAAGCGCCCAGCATAGTTGCTTTCGCCAGCATAGATGGACCTGATTTGTCCGATTTTCCGCAGTCGCTCTTCAGCCAAGTGAATAGCGGCGGAGTTTGGCGTCAGGTTTTGTTGCCGAGCAATGCGCAATACATCGCCAACCACATCATAAATCTCACGTGCCTGCGAGAGTGCACGTTCTTTGTTGTAGCCTTCTAATTCATTTGCTACGTTAATCAGACCGCCAGCATTGATAACGAAATCTGGCACATAAAGAATATCGCGCTCGATGAGCATTTGCTCGTGAACGGTTTCATCGCGTAGCTGATTGTTTGCAGGTCCAGCTACGATATCTACCTTCAAGCGAGGAATGGTATCGCTGTTCAAAATCCCGCCAAGTGCGGCAGGGCAAAAGATGTTCGCTTCTTGGTCATAAATTTCTTCGGGTTTGACATAAATGGCGCCGAAGTCATTGACAATGCGGCGAGCTTTTTCTTCGTAGATATCTGTCACATACACGATGGCGCCCTCAGAGCGAAGGTAGTGGCAAAGGTGATAGGCAACCTGACCGGCACCTTGCATAGCCACTTTCTTGCGATTGAGGCTATCATTGCCGTAACGAGCTTTGCAAGCGGCTTTCATACCCATATAGACACCAAGTGCAGTAACTGGGGAAGGGTCGCCACTTCCTCCCAAAGCCCGTGAAATTCCCGTAACGTATTTCGTCTCCATACGCACCCATTCCATATCGCGCACATTCGTGCCGACATCTTCGGCAGTGATGTAGCGACCAGCAAGCCCTTCCACAAACCGACCATATGTGCGGAACAGTGCTTCAGATTTATCTCTCTCTGGGTTGCCAATCAGCACAGCCTTTCCACCACCAAGGTTCAAGCGCGAAACCGCCGCCTTGTATGTCATGCCGCGCGCCAAGCGCAAAGCATCAGCAATGGCATCTTGTTCAGTGGGATATACCCACATCCGTGTGCCTCCAAGTGCAGGACCGAGCGTCGTGTTGTGAATGGCAATGATGGCACGCAGACCAACTTTATGGTCTGAACAGAAGATAAGTTGCTCATATTCGTGACGCTCAAGTTCGGAGAAGATGCTGAGACTTTGAGAAACTTCGGCTTGCTCACCCAAATTTGTCATAGTTGTACTAACAGATTGAATGGAAAAAGTAATAGTACCTCAAGTTTGAGGAGCAAATTAAAAAAACTCGTGTGCATGTCAAGAATGTGAGGCATGTTGCCATCGTTGTTGCGCCTGAAGCGTGCAGGTCGCAAAGCAAGGGCGCAATAAGAGCCGCTTCTAATGCAAAGGGCAAAAAGGCTACCCAGCACAGAGCATGACGCCGCATGCAATGCAGGAAGCATCAAGCACTTAATTTTTGCGGTAATACTTCATGGCTTCAGGAATCGCATTTTGCAAATCTCGAATGCGTGTTTCGTCTGATGGGTGGGTGCTAAAAAATTCAGGGGGTTTTTTACCGCCAAGTGCCGCCATGCGTTTCCAAAATTCAGGGGCGGCGTTGGGATTGTAGCCAGCCATAGCCATAAAAATCAGACCTAAGCGGTCGGCTTCACTTTCTTGCAGACGACTAAAAGGAAGTATCACACCAAGTTGTGCGCCAAGACCGTAGGCAGCAAAGAAAAGCTGTCGGGTCTGTTGGGGTCTATCTTTCAGTGCCACATCTAAGGCAACACCGCCTAGCTCAGCCAGCAAACCCTTGCTCATTCTCTCATTGCCATGCTCAGCCACTGCATGTGCAATTTCATGTCCCATGACCACAGCGAGCCCTTCCTCATCTTTTGTAATCGGCAAGATGCCTGTGTAGAAGACCACCTTGCCACCGGGCATGCACCATGCATTGACTTCAGGGCTTTCCACCAAGTTAAATTCCCATTGGTAGCCCTCAAGCTGTGCTGAAAGACCTTGCTCAGCAAAATAGCGCTCAACGGCCGCCTGAATACGACGACCCACACGGCGCACCAGCTCAGTTTGCGCCACATCATTGCTCAGACGCGCACGTGAAAGGAAGGCTGCGTACTGCTCATAACTCATTGCCAGTATTGTCTGCCGAGGAATAAGATTGAGTTGCTGTCGCCCAGTAATTGCTACAGTGCGGCATGCCCAAATGGCAAAAGCCAGAACAAGCGTAAAAAGAATGCCAGCAGCAAGGGGATGTAAGCGAAGCGACATTTGGCGTAAAGTTTGTAATGATGAGTTATTGTAAATCAAACAGATTTGGTGTGGATTTTGGTTTTTCAAATCCCAAGCGTTGATAGGCAAGCTCGGTAGCGACCCTGCCACGCGGCGTGCGCATCAAGTATCCTTCCTGAATTAGATAGGGCTCATAAACTTCTTCTACTGTGTCAGGCTCTTCGCCGACGGCAATTGCTAGTGTGGAGAGCCCAACTGGACCGCCAGCATATTTTTCGATGATGGAAAGCATGATGCGTTTATCCATTTCGTCAAGTCCGTATTCATCAATGTCGAGAGCGGCAAGAGTTTGGCGCGCTATCTCAAGGGTAATTACATTGGAGCCACGAACTTGTGCAAAATCGCGGGCGCGACGTAGCAAGCGATTGGCAATGCGCGGCGTGCCACGCGAGCGGCGAGCAATTTCAAAGGCGCCTTCTCTATCGATACCAATATCGAGAATCTTTGCCGAGCGCAAAATAATTTTCTCAAGCAAATCTGCGGTGTAGTAATCCAAACGAGCGTTGATGCCAAAACGAGCCCGAAGCGGCGCTGTAAGTAACCCTGCACGCGTCGTAGCGCCTACTAAAGTAAACGGAGGAATAGAAATTTGCACGCTACGAGCCGAAGGTCCCGAATCAATCATGATGTCGAGCTTGAAATCCTCCATCGCAGAATAGAGGTATTCCTCGACCACAGGATTGAGCCGATGAATTTCATCAATGAAAAGAATATCGCCTTTGTTCAAATTGGTAAGCAAGCCAGCAAGATCACCGGGCTTATCTAACACAGGACCAGAAGTGGTTTTGATGGAGCGACCCATTTCATGGGCAATGACATAAGCTAAGGTGGTTTTGCCCAGCCCAGGCGGACCAGACAAAAGCACATGGTCTAAGGCTTCACCACGAGCACGCGCCGCTGCAATAAAGACTTTGAGATTATCAACAATTTTCTGCTGACCAGTAAAATCCTCAAAACAAATTGGTCGCAGTCGCTCCTCAACTTGTGCATCAGCAGGCACCTTGTGAGTATCTAAGTTCGTATTACGCATAGTAAGTGTCTTTCTTGATAATGCTACGAAATTAGCGTAAAATTACGCCTTCAATAGTGTTATGCCTTTGCAAAGTATGAAATTGTTACTGCATAAAAGACCTTCAGTCTGCTTAAAGGAATCACAAAAAATGAAGGTATTGCTTTTACGGCTCTTACTATTACTATACGGTATTTTCTACTTGTACGCAGATGTTTGGGCACAAGACCGCTATGTCGAAATTGTGCAGCGTTACGGTAAGCCGCAGTTTTATCTTGAGACCGCTATTGCACCAATGGCGTCGCCAGACTCAATGCGGTTGATTGCACACATGAAAATCTCCTACGACAATGCATTTTTTGCAAAGCGGCAAGATGGGAAGTTCGGTGCAGAACTCAGCTTTACGGTCGAGGTGCTGAACCGTCAAGTGTCAGTGGCGCGCAAAGTGCAGCGGCGTGTAATTGTGGTCGATAGCTTTGCGGCAACAAAAGACCGCTCTCGCTTTGTAGAAGCAGCATTTGATATACCACTCAGAGCAGGCGAGTACGAAGTGCTGTCTGAAATCTACAGCGATGAAATTCAAAAGCAAATTCGCTTAGATAAACGCCGCATTGCACCAAAGCCAAGAAAAACAGTAACGATGTCTGACATCATGATGGTTAGCCGCGCAACGCTACAAGCCGATGAACTATACTTCAAACTTCTGGGGGCAGCTGGCAATGGCATTTTCGGCAAAGATTATGTGGGCATAGTGGAGGTGATTGCCCCGCAACCCATTGATGCCCTTACATGGGAACTCTATGAGAAAAGCACGCAGAGCGAAAAACTGCTCGAAAAGAAAAGCGTGCCAAAGGAAAACATCATTCCTATAAAAAGCATAGAGGTAAATGAAAAAGGCGAGAAAAATTACACACTGTCGGCGCAAAGACTAGACCGCTCAGTGCGTTACCTTGCAGTCATTGACTTTCAAGCCGAGCGATTGGCAAACATGCGCTTCAAACTCAAAGTTATTGCGCAAAGTGGCAAAGAGACCAACGAAGTCGTCAAAGAGTTTGAAAATGCATGGATTGACATTCCTTTTGCACTCTACGACATCACGCTTGCAATTCGCTTAATGGAGTACATCTTGCCTGCGGAAGCCCTTAACGAAATGCAAAGTGGCTCTGCTGAAGAGCAGCGACGCAAGTTTTTAGACTACTGGAAAAAGCGCGACCCCACACCAGATACTGAATACAACGAGTTGATGGCAGAATACTACCGACGAGTCGATTATGCCTTTTTCAATTTCTACACTCCACGCGAATTTGGCTGGCGCACCGATAGAGGCAAAACCTACATCCTGTATGGTGAGCCCTCAAGCATCACGCGCGAATTTCCCGTCAATCGACCTACGCAAGAAATTTGGACATACAATGAAATCAAAAAACGATTTATCTTTGCCGACAGAACCAACACAGGTAACTACGAACGAATTGCTGAAGAAGACCTACCTTAGAACATAAATTAGAGAACATTAAAGCTGTGAGGACATGAACGAAGTATTTACTTACCCACAAACTCAGCCCACACTTTGGTTGGAAAATTATGCTACAATTACTTGGCTGCTATCAATGTTAATGCTAGCTGTTGCATGGGCATTATTTTTCCGCTATGGTAACTTTCGGTATGGCATTGATATAGGTTGCTTGGTGAAGACTATCCTGATTATTGGAGCTACTACCCTTGCCTTTGGTTTCCCAATGATGTATAACACCAAATTCTATGCAGAGCATGCACATGAAGGAGATAAGATTATTCTAACGGATAATGAAGTAGTGTATGAGACGCGTAATGGTAAACGTAAAGCCCTCAAGTACAGCGATATTCAACGCATTTACCGCGAACCGCTCACATACAATCCACCAAAGAGCTATCACATCATCGGTTTGATTGATTCCATGCGCGTCGACTCTATCAGTGTCAAGGAAAACTTGCCTAACTTTGAAAGGTTCCTACAACAGCTGTCAGAAAAAACAAATCGCAAAATCGAACGCTCAATCTAAGAAAAACCTTGCTAGACCAGCACCGCATAGCACATGCTGCGCTAACACATTACTCCATAGGTAAGTATGTGCAGAGTTACGATGAAATTGATTCAACCAACACAGAAGCTTTTCGGCAAGCGCATCTGCCCGACGGTGCTGTGCTGACTGCAGAATTTCAAAGTCAGGGCAGAGGACGCATCGGCAAAACATGGCACGCCGCAAAAGGCAAAAATCTCTTGTGCTCAATTGTACTGCACCCAAAGTGTGAAACCGCTCGCTTGGGACTGCTTTCACTAATGGCTGCGGAAGCTGTGGCGCAAACCGTCGAGCAACTGACACAACAGCCGACTGAAATCAAATATCCAAACGATGTGCTGGTTGCAAGTAAAAAAATTGCTGGTATTTTGGTCGAAGCGCGCAGCAGTTCCACAGAAACGCATACAGCTGTCATTGGCATCGGACTGAATGTCAATCAAACCGTGTTCAATAAAGGCTTACATGCCACTTCACTCAAACTGCTGACCCAGCAAGAGTTTGACCGCACCGATGTGCTCATCACGCTCCTGAAAATTTTGGACACCAAGTATCAAGCCTTTTTGCAAGGGCAGAGCGCAGAACTGCTGAACGCATGGAAGGCACGCTGCACCATGCTGGGTAAAGTGGTGGTCTTTCGACACAAAGGCACGATATGCACTGGCAGAGCGATTGATGTCGATGAAGTCGGCTATCTGTGGATTGAATCAGAGGGTAAATCTGTGCGCTATGCCCAAACGGAGGTCAGCGATGTGCGCTACTAAGCCAATGCTGGCGCTGGATATTGGCAATACCCATAGCACACTGGCAGCGATAAAGAAAAGCAAAATTCTGTGGAAAACCACTCTGCAGACCAAGCAACTGACAGAAAAGCGCCAAGCCAAACAGCTTGCAAAACAGATAGGTCAAGCAATTGCTCTGCGATTTGAGACCATAGAGTGCATAGGTGTAGCATCGGTGGTGCCGCAAGCCTATCAAGCGTTTGTACCTGCGCTCGAGAAAAACCTGCGTGCAAAGTTGTTGACCATTTCCGCATCGTTGCGCTTGCCTTTCAAGATGGGCTACAAAACCCCGCAAACGCTAGGCGCAGATAGAATTGCCGCAGTAGCATTTGCATCAGTGCACTTCCCAAATCAAGCCGTAATAGTTATTGATTTTGGCACTGCTATCACCTACGATATTTTAAGTTCAACCGCTAAGTATCTTGGCGGATTGATTCTGGCAGGTCCTCACATTGTAGCAGAATCACTTTGGCAGCACACGGCGCAATTGCCCAAATTTCAGTGGCGCAAAACTTCGACGCTGATTGGACGCAGTACGCTAGAGTGCTTAGAAGCTGGGCTCTTCTGGGGAAAAGTTGCAGAAACTGAAGGGTTAATTGCCAAACTCAAGGATGAGCTCAAGAAAAAATACAATGAAACAAATGTAGTGGTGATAGCTACTGGCGGCGATGCAGAACAGTTTGCACGTACCATTCCTGCTATCAACATCACAGAGAAACATGCTGTGCTGCGCGGTATTGAAATGATTGTTGAAAAAAATTCTTCTGCACACAGCATCGCAAACGGAGAAAAGCACATGCAAACTTAAAGGTTGATGACAGGCTTGTCTTGAAGGATGTTACGAAAGCGGATAGCATACTGCACAAATGAGGCAAAAAGAAGTACCGTTGAGAGCCACAAAAAAATTGTCTTAGCCAATTCAAGATTGAGAGGGTAGGGAAAGACAATCATAGTATAGAGCACTGCCAAGAATCCGACCGCCCATTTGCCAGCAGGTAGAGAAGTGGTAAGAATGTGCTTGCGCTGTTTGAGATAGATTCCGCCAATAAATATGATGGCATCTCGCAGAAAGAGAAAGACGACAAACCACACAGGCAATTCACCGATATAGGCGAAGTAGATGCCAAGCAAAGCAGCGCAGAGTTTATCGGCAAGTGGGTCTAAAATTTTGCCCATGTCAGAAATAGTATTTGTCCAGCGCGCCACACGTCCATCAAACCAATCGGTCGAAATCGCAATAAGAACGAGAACAAATGCAATGAGTTTTTCGCCATTTGAAAAAAAGTAAATAAAAGGTGCAACAAGTAGCACGCGTAGAATGCTAAGGAAATTAGACAGCGTGAAAATGCGTTCCTTTTCTGAATGCATATTTTGAGCTACAGCTCGAGTCGGTCTTATGAATGCAAAACTAATCTACAAATGATACCAAACAAATATACGGCGCTGGAACGCTTGCAGCTTTTTAAGCCTGTGGCATCTTTTGGAGTCCTGAAAGCGGCACTGATAGAAGAAATTCAGTTAGGAAATCGCTTGCCCGTAGAAATAAGTACAGATAATATCATTGCGTTTGCAATTGAAATAGGCTTTGAAAAATGTGAAAGTGAAGACTGCGATTTGTGGTTTAATGCTCGCAAAGAGTGGTTTATGATAGATGAAGGACAGCGAATTTGCCGCATGTGCGCCGTCTTACGAGGCTTAGAGCCAGAGTTTTAGAAGAATTTACTGACCGGCGCCCAGTAGCACGATTTTTTCGCGATGATGCCGAACAGCCTTGGTGGCATTGCGCGTGTCAATGACGCGTTTGGATTCACGCACGATAAAATCGTAGTCAAAGTCGCTGTGGTCCGTCGTAATAATGACGATGTCAGCAGCATGAAGGGTTTCTTGCGTAAGTGGCAAAGCATGCATTTCGATAATAGTGTTGTTTGCCCCTTGCTCTTTGAAGTGTGGCACATACGGATCGCAGTAGTGGATATGCTTGGCGCCTTCTTGCATCAGAAGCTCAATAATCTTGATAGCTGGTGAGTGGCGGATGTCATCGACATTTTTCTTGAAGGCAACACCGAGAAAGAGATAGCGCGCCGTCTCAATGGTGATGGGCATGCGGGCAACTTCTCTCATAATCATGTTGCGCACATAGAAAGGCATATTTTCATTGGTTTCGGCGGCCAGCGTAATAAAATTTGTCTGAAAATCAAAAGCACGAGCTCGCCAAGCAAGGTAGTAGGGGTCAACCAAAATGCAGTGCCCACCAATGCCAGGTCCGGGATAAAATGGCATAAAGCCGAAGGGCTTAGTGGAGGCGGCTTCAACAACTTCCCAGATGTTTATGCCACCCATGCGGTCGCAAAGCATCGCCATTTCGTTCACCAAGGCAATGTTGACGCTGCGGAAAATGTTTTCCAAAAGTTTTTCCATTTCAGCCACTTTCGGTGAAGAAACGGGATAGACTTGGGTTACAATCTGCTGATTAGCAAGCATCGCTAACTCAGTACAAGTCGGGGTCACGCCGCCAACTACAATCGGTGTATTGCCAGTGTGCCATTTGGGGTTACCAGGGTCAATACGCTCTGGAGAAAAAGCAAGGTAGAAATCTTGTCCAACCTTCATACCGCGTCGTTCCAAAATAGGTAGCACATAACCCTCTGTAGTGTTTGGAAAGGTTGTAGATCTAAGAATAATCAACTGCTCCTTGCGAAGATGCTGGGCGAGTGATTCGGTTGCCGAGATGATAAAGGAAATATCGGGCTCCTTGTTAGCTGTAAATGGCGTGGGCACGCAAATGTAGATGACATCGCATGTACTGGCACAGTCGTAATTATCCATGGCAGTAAAACCATGTCGGAGCGCCTCTTGAAAATCTGCGTCCTTGATGTCTTGGATGTAGTTCTTCCCAGCCGCAATCGATGCAACCTTGCGTTGGTCTAAATCAATGCCAATGGTCTTGAACCCTTTGCGAGCAAACTCAACAGCAAGCGGCAAGCCGACATAACCAAGCCCAACGACACCAATGACAGCAGATTTATTCTCAAGTTTTTCTTTGAGCGACATAGTTTAGTTAGTGCGTTAAGTAAGACGCAAAGATAGACCTTTTATCCCTGAGAAGAAAAATGCTCTGTTCAGCCTTAGTTTGCAAGGTGGCAGTTCTGGCACTGACTCTCCGTTGCTTATATACAGCCGGCGCATATCGTAGCCAGTTGGCGCTGGAAGATGCATAGCTCAAACTCAGGCAGAGTAGCAATGATGACTGAAAATTTCAAAAAAATCGGTGCAGAGAGTTGCAAAACAATTGCTGGAGCAAGATGTACCAGACGGTCAAATGTCTTTTGTTTGACCGATGCATCGTCCCAGCTGGCTTTGCTCAATTCAGCCCATTTGTGAATCCACGCTAATAAAATCCGACGAGAGACAAAATGTGAAAGCCAACAAACCAGTAGCAAAAGCACTAAACCCATCAAAACGGTCAGAACATTAGCATGCGGTATGCCAGCATACTCAAGTGAATTGATAACGTTCTCTTGCTGAAAAAAATCTGGGTAAGCAGTTCCGCCTGTTTTGAGCTAGCCGAAATCAGGCTGAGTTTCAAGTCGAGTGACCATAGCGTATGGCACTACGACTGAAGCTCTGCTTCTGATGAAACTTCAGGCTCTTGCCACTTGCCATGCGCCTTGATGAGCTCAATAAGTCGGTCAACAGCTTCGGATTCAGGGATATTGCGATGAACAACTTCCTTGCCCACATAGAGCGAAATTTGTCCAACACCAGTGCCCACATAGCCAAAGTCTGCGTCAGCCATTTCACCCGGGCCGTTTACAATACAGCCCATGATACCAATTTTCAAGCCTTTGAGATGAGCCGTGCGGGCTTTGATTTTGGCAGTAACTTCTTCCAAATCGAAGAGCGTGCGACCACATGAAGGACAAGAGATAAACTCTGTCTTCGTCATCCGATAGCGTGTGGCTTGCAAGATGTTGTAGAGCAGATTGAGTTCATCGCCACGCGAAAGATTAGAACGAAGTGCTACAGCATCGCCAATGCCGTCGCAAAGCAGCGCACCGAGCTGGACTGCAACCTTACACAGCGTTGCAACATCCGTTGTCGAGTCAGGAATTTTAGCTTGCGGATTTTGGGAAGGCTTTATCCAAGTGGCATCATAGCGAAGCAGAATCGGATAAGTGATGCCCGCCGCTTTGAACGCCTGTGCCAGCCGTCGATATGGGAAAACAATCTCCTTTGCCTGAATTGAAAACATTGCCTTTTCAAGTCCAGCGGCTTTGCACTTTTCAGCAATGCGCGTGAGAATCTCCGCAATCGCTGTATCGGATTCTTCATCTTTGACAAACGAAAATTCAATTGCGGCTTTGCCGACCAAGTGCTTAATCCCACCAGTATCAAACGGTGCATCGCCACGCTTGATGTTGAGGCGAATTTTATCGACGGAATTGACAAGCGCTTGTGCCGTGAGCATATCGCTTACAGAAACTGACAAGATAGGCGAGACAAATTTTTCAGCAAGCGCCTGTTGAACAGCCTTGACCTCATCAATGAAATCGGTCGTGATAGATGTGAATTCCGACTTTGCGCCATCGGCAAGAAAAGGCTTAGCTGAGAAAATAATCTCATCGCGAACTTTCTCAACATTAGAAAGTGCTTCTTTGACCTCAAGTTCAACGCGCGGTACAGCATCGCCACCCATCTCCAAATTTCCAACTACAATTTTTTGTGAAACGCGCCGATTGAATTCAAACGGATTGAACGGCGGCTCTTCGGGCTTTGGCGTAACAAATTGCCGCGCAAAATTGCCAATCGTCTCAGCAGTAATCCAAAGCTGGTCGTTATACTTCTTGACAAGTTCAAAGCCAAAATGAACCTCATTCACAGGGTCTTCGGTAAGCGAGACACGAATCGTATCACCCAAGCCATCCTCAAGCAATGCCCCTATGCCAATAGCAGATTTGACGCGCCCTTCTTCGCCATTGCCTGCTTCCGTAACACCCAAATGAAGTGGATACTTGTGCTTAAGTTCCTTGTCAGCTTTTTCCACAAGCAGGCGATAGGCTTGAATCATCACCAGCGGGTTAGAAGATTTCATCGAGAAGATGAAGTCATAGTAGCCGTAAAGTTCGCAGATGCGTGCAAATTCAAGAGCGGATTCAACCATGCCCAGCGGCGTGTCGCCATAGCGGTTCATGATACGGTCGGAAAGTGAGCCGTGATTGGTGCCGATGCGCATGGAGCGACCGTATTCTTTGCACTTCAACACCAAAGGTTTGAATTGCTGATGGACGCGTTCAAGTTCAGCTTCATATTCAGAATCGGTGTATTCGCGGACGACAAATTTTTTTCTATCGGCATAGTTGCCTGGGTTGATGCGCACGCTTTCGACGAACTCAACGGCTTTAAGTGCCGCATTGGGCGTGAAGTGAATATCGGCAACAAGTGGCGTATGAATGCCCATCGCACGCAGTCGCTTAGAGATTTCGCCCAAGTTTTCAGCTTCTTTCATGGAGGGCGCGGTGATGCGAATAATTTCACACCCGGCTTCGTAGAGTCGGCGGCACTGCTCGACGGTGGCGGCGGTATCCATCGTGTCGGTTGTGGTCATGGATTCAACCCGAATGGGGTTCTTGCCACCGAGTTTGATAATGCCAAAGCCAACTTCAACGGTTTCGCGTCGGCGGTAGGTGTATGGATTTTGGACGTAGGACATAATTCTAACTTTTTTGTGCAACTTGGTGGTTATTTCTTGCCTTCCACAATGACGGCATCAATGGTGCGCGATTCAATTTCTATCTCATCAATGTCACTGATTTCGCTCTCAAAGGGTTTCATGATACGTGCCTTAAATCCGATGTCGTTCATAATCTCTACAAGTCGGGTCTCATCATACATACATTTATGCGGAAATCTGACGAATGGCGCAAGCAATTTTTTTAATCGTGAATCGGAGTCTTCCTCGTATCCGACATGCAACGCAATTAAAAATTCATCGGATTTAATTTTGTTCTGCAGATAATCCGCAACAATCGCTCTCAAATCGGGGACGACGACTCTCATGACGCCGTTTGGCTTTAACACTCGATACGACTCGCTCAACATTTGATAGCCATCGGCTTTGCTTAGATGTTCAAGCGTGTGAGATGTGTAGATGCAATCAACAGTGTTGTCGCCAAACGGCAGTTTTTTCCGAAGGTCATGCAGCATAATTCGGCTGTCCCATTCGTTGCGCAATAAGCCGGTTTTTCGCAGGAAAAATTTGCTCAATGGAATTTTGGCAAGATGCGCTCCTAAACTGTAGTCGATATTTATCCAACCGTCAACAACATTTGTGCCACAACCCAGATGCAATTTTATGGCGCCGTTGGAGTTTGTTGAATTCATGGTTGCAATAGACCGACTTTTGAACAAATTTCAAGGCTTAAAAACATAGATAGTTTCACCGGGTGCTGAAAGGTGATACTTTTCTCTTGCCCAGCGCTCGATTTCTTCAAGGCGCTGCATGGTTTGAATTTCGTTTTGAAGGGCTTGAGTGCGAAGCCTTTCTGCTTCAAGCTGTGCCTGAAGGTGCATTTTTTGCAACTCCAAGCGCATGCGTGTAACCAATCCATAGTTGCCAAACACGATGTAAAACAAAATCAATCCAGCAAAAGCAAGGCGCACGTATTTCAAGGGCGAGCGGGTCGCATCTTTTGCAAGAAGTCGCAGACGGAGGCGAAGGCGCAACCGGCGACCCATGCGCGAAAACATACGCTCAAAAACTGGCAACCTGAATTGTAACATGAAAAGCCCTAAGTTTGAAA
>Ga0308407_1000018_pt1 | contig 177654 bp, 146 predicted proteins | sample HotsprSampleMSe2_FD_203476 | JGI IMG/M metagenome (GOLD analysis project Ga0308407, IMG submission 203476) | Hot spring phototrophic mat microbial communities from Mushroom Spring, Yellowstone National Park, Wyoming, United States - 20060911_MSe2 ...
CCTTGCAGGTTAGGTAGCTTTCAATCCAAGAGATCGGCTTGTTCGTTGACCAAATACTCGTTTCAAAGAGCACCTTGATGATGCAATCTGCAACGCGACTTGGATTGCTGCTTGTTATGAGCGTGTGACTTTGTTCGGTCTCAGGGTTGGTAAGTATAGGCACATCAGAATACCAAACCCATCAGAGCCATCAAAAAAGACATCTGGCGAGTCGTCGGATACTGGGGGGGAGCAACTCCAACCCACTGAGCACAAGTTGCTACATCGAGTACTGGAGTGCTGAACAATCTGGCAACTGCATAAGTTTCTTTGCCATCGTGAACTGTGGCACCTTTTTTGCGCCAGAAATTAGTATCTGTTCAGCCTCAGTATGTTTTGGCAACCCCGGGTCTGTCACATTGATTTGTTCTTGATAGGGAGGTGTTTTGAAGATGAGACACATCAAAACTGGACTGTTTTTGTTGGCGGCAGGCTTTTTTCTCATTGGCACCGGCGGTACGGCACTGGGGCAGCGCCGGGCTGTTGAACACCGTATGGAGATTCAGGTGACGAACCAGACGATTAATGTTGGGGAGCAGCTCACCATCCGAATTGACGGTGTCCAGCCGAATGACATGATTAACCTTGCCCCCAAGGAACAGACTACAGCCCAGGTTGCAGCCGGCATCCTGGTGCCAGCGCCAGGACGTGTCACGACACTGGGCATTGGCTCTACCGCACCGTTGCCTGACGGCGCTCTGTCAGTAACGCCCTCTGAAGTACGCATCACGCGGGCAGCGAACTGGACGGGTAACATGTTCGTCCATGTTGATGTGCCGATGCAGACCCAGGTGACCCTGGTTATCAATGACCAGCCATTGCTCAACGCCAGGCTGTCCGCACCGATTGCCTTCTGGCGGGAAGCCTTTCACCCAGGCTTCTCCATTGCCCCGGAGACCTTTGTGCGTGCTACCTTGCCAAACATTGACCGGGAAGAGCGGATTCGCCCGGAGGAGGAAGCCTATCGCGTGCCGCCCTCTAAGGTGCAGGTGCTCAAGCGGGTACTGCCGTCTTCCGATACGGCACGGGAGTTGCTGGTAGCTTTCCGCGTGAATGAGCAGGGGCAGGTGTTTGCCGCACACGTACTGACCCACGATCCCCAGGCTGCGGCGTATGCCGAAAAATTCAAGGAGTGGGTATTTGCGCCGTACGTGGTGGATGGCAAGCCCGTGCCCTTTTTGACGGTTATGAAAGTTTCGTTCTGATTCCCAGCGGCGACAACCCGGCTGCATAAAAGCAGGCCGAAGCTGCCCTATGGAAGGGTGGCTTCGGTCTGGTCGTTTTTGGCGGAGCTTGCCGTGAAGTCGGCGAATTGAAACCCAGCCAACCCATTCAGCGCAGCCTTGAACGTTCAGCAGATGTGATACAAACGAGTGCTATACTTGCTTTCCTGAAAACAGGTTGACTCCCTTCTGTGGCCGGTGGACTGGAAAGCACAAAGGCCGCCCATTGCCGCAGGAAATGGGTTACCGAAATTCAATGTGCTGGCCTTGCTCTGCATGTGAGTAAGCTGCCAAAGTCCGGGCTGTGAACTACATCGGTAGTAAGTTCTCACTTCTTCCTTTTTTAGAAAGGCACATCACGCAATTCTCAACACCAGATTCGGGTTGGACGTTTTTTGATATATTTTCGGGGACAGGAATTGTCGGAAGGCACTTCAAAAGGCTTGGATTCCGTGTTGTCTCCAATGACATTCAGTATTACAGTTACTGTCTCAATCGGGCATACGTAGGTATCAACAGTCAGCCAAATTTCAGCGGCATTGTAGGGAATCTACCAAGACCGGTTGGTCTTCTGCTATATGATGCCGTTGATGCCGTTTTGGATTACCTAAACAGACTGAAAGGAGTTGAGGGCTTCGTCTATCGGAATTATTGTCTAGGTGGCACAGCCGGGACCGAGTTTCCACGCCAATACTTTACGGATGAGAACGGAAAACTCTGTGATGCCATTCGTCTCCAAATAGAAGACTGGTACATGGCACATCTCATTTCAGAAGACGAGTATTTCTATCTGCTGGCAAGTCTAATTGAAGCTGTTGACAAGGTTGCCAACACGGCTTCTGTCTATGGTGCTTTTCTCAAGCATGTGAAGCTAAGTGCGCGTAAACCTCTCAGGCTTGAAAGGCTTGAAATCATACCTGACAGCAGGTTGCATCGAGTGTACAATTGCGATGGAAGCGAACTAGCAAGCAAGGTGCAATGCGACATTCTCTACATTGATCCACCTTACAACCGGCGCCAATACTGCACAAACTATCACGTCTTAGAAACTGTTGCAAAATATGACAACCCAGAACTCTACGGCATTACGGGATTAAGGGATTATAATCACCAGAAATCAGATTTCTGCCATCATGCAAAGGCTCTTCGATCCCTTGAAAAGTTAATTCGGGAAACAAAAGCGAAATATGTCTTTCTAAGTTACAATAGTGAAGGCCTTATGCACGAAGACGAGATCATGCTGATGATGAAACAATATGGAGAGGTGGATTTGAAAAAAGAGAACTATCGCCGATTCAGAGCCGATATAAACAGGGAAAACCGCAAATACAAGACAGATAGTGTTACTGAGTATCTGTTTTGCCTGAAAAAGACCGGGCGATGAAATCACTGGCTGGTAGGATTGAAAGCAGGATAAGTCCGCTTGACTTAAATGCTTTCGAGCCAGCTTTTTGAAGGTGGGCTGGGCTGTATAGAGAAGGTCCGAATGATCAAGTACATCGGTTCTAAACGAACCCTTATCCCACTCATTCTGGAAACTATCCGCCGGGCAACGAAGGCTCGAACGGTTCTTGACCCCTTTTCCGGTACAGCCCGTGTCGGACATGCCCTCAAGGCAGCCGGCTACCGCGTTCTCTCCAATGACCACAATGCCTATGCGGCTGTCTTGGCGCGCTGCTACGTTCAGGCCGATGCCGAGGATGTCCTCGAAGACGCCCGCAAACTTGTTCGGGAGTTCAACGCTCTCAAAGGCACGCCGGGCTATTTCACTGAGACGTTCTGTATCCGATCCCGCTTTTTCCAGCCTAAAAATGGGGAACGGATTGACGCCATCCGCGAAGCCATTGCTGCCAAGGGCCTCGACCCGGAACTAGAAGCCGTCATGCTGGTTTCGCTTATGGAGGCTGCCGACCGCGTGGATTCCACAACTGGCGTGCAGATGGCGTATCTCAAGACTTGGGCGCCACGCTCGTACAATGACCTTGAACTGCGTGTCCCTGACGTGCTCCCGCGCGCCAAATACGGCAAAGGTCAGGCCACATGCCTTGATGCCCTTGATGCTGTCCGTCGCTTTGCGGCTGATGTGGCTTATCTTGATCCGCCCTACAACCAGCATTCCTACCTGGGGAACTACCACATCTGGGAGTCGCTTGTGCGGTGGGACAAACCCGAAGTCTATGGCGTCGCCTGCAAGCGCCTCGACGTACGCCAGCGCCGCAGCGTCTTCAACTCCCGCTCCCAGTTTGCGGCTGCCTTGCAAGCGGTGCTGACTGCCGTGCAAGCGCCGGTCATCATTGTATCGTTCAACGATGAAGGCTATGTGACCCGCCAGGAAATGGAGGCAATGTTACGGTCGCTGTGGGGCGGTACCGGACAGGTCATAACCATTGAGAAGGATTTCAAGCGGTATGTCGGGGCGCAGATTGGCATCTACAACCCACGTGGGGAGAAAGTAGGGGTGGTGAGCCACTTGCGAAACCGGGAGTTTCTCTATGTGGCGTCTCGTGAAGACCTTTCGCCAGCCCTATTGCCTGTAACGGCTGGGCAGTATCGGCAGGGCTTGCTGTTTGGTGAACCCTAGATAAACAGTGTCGCCCTGGAAAGCCAAGCCTTCCGTGTTGCGGAAAGCGGCTTATCGGTATGATACGAACCACAGCCGGTTGATGTGCACACAATGACTTCCGATCTGACCGCTGACCTCTACACGCTGACGGCGCACCTTGCAGCGCTTTCGCCACCAGGCGGCCCTTTGCGCGTGCAAGCCATCACTCCACAGGGCTCCAGTAGTGGCAACTACCACGTAGAATTTGCGGTCAGCTATGGAAAGTTGACGGTGACATACTGGGGGCCAAACGGTTCGGCCTGCTGGCGGGTTGAACGTTACGCGCGGCACGGCACGGTACTCCGGCTCGATGTTTCCCGGCGGGTCGGAGCCGAGCGCGGACAGCTCATCATCACCTCTCCAGACGAAGCCATGCCGGATGCCTTTCCCAAGCCTGACATGGCTCGGTGGAAAACATGCGTCCGAACATGGCTCGGCCAAAACCTTCCGGCTGGCTCACGCATTACCTGCTTGCCCCGGCGGCGGCATCCGTCGCCGGTTACAGGCTGGCAGGCGCAGTATGGCAACACGGTCTGGCTGGTCTTCACAACGACTGAGCCAGCAGCGCTGCGCCGACTTCTGGGAGACGCCCTGCACGCGCTCGACACGCTGCCGGCCGCAACCCATCTCTGGCTGTTGCTGCCGCCCGCCAGCCAAACGGAGTTGTTGCCGTTTCTGTCCCTGCTGCACGTGCCACATCTGATGCTCTACGAAGCTGCACCTGACTGGTCGGCCATGCGTCCAATTGTGCCCGGTCACCAGTTGCCGCTCATCACCGAACCTACCCGACTGTGGCAGTACAGGCCACCCACGCTGGCCGAGCTTGATGATCTGCGCCAGTGGTTTGGTGATGCTCTGGACACCCATTGCGAAGTCGTCCCGGCCGGAGCCAACGCCCTGTCTATCCGGTGGTACGGCCTAGAATGCGCCCGGTTACAACCCCGTGCCATAGCCGAAGAAAAGGCAGCCGGGCGCACAACACCGACCCTGCGTTTTGGGTTGACGACGCTGGGCCAGCCGAGCCGTCTGTTGACTGCCCGAAACCGGGCTGAATTCTACGCGCTACTGGAAAATCTCAACCGCTACCGGACGCCAACCACGCGGGAAGTTGGGCATCCACTCTACCGTGCCCACCCGGAACGCTGGCTAGAAGTGGTCGTGCGCCGTCAACTGCGCCTGATTGACGAGGCTTTGGACCCGGCACACATCCGGGTGCAGGCGCCCCACTTCAGCCGCGATACGCTGGGGCTGGCCGATTTCATCACACTGACCCGCACTGGACGGCTGGCCGTGGTGGAACTCAAGGCAGACGCTGACGCCGACTTCATCTGGCAGGGACTGACCTACTGGCTGCGAGCCGTCCATCACTGGCAGCAGGGAGACTTCTTGCGCCGGGGCTACTTTGCTGGCGCACAGCCTGAATGCTGCGCCCTGCCACATCTGTATCTCTTGGCTCCGACACTGCGGTTTCATCCCACCGTCCGCGCTGTTGTCCGGCGGTTGCGCGCGGACATACCAGTGACACTGGTAGGCATCAACGAGCGGTGGCGGCAGTCACTGCGTGTTGTCTTTCGAGAGTGCTTTGGCAATCCTGATGGATACCAGCGTCAAAAATGAAAAAGCCGCCGGAACTGGCGGCACGTGTGGTGTCTCGTACGGGAGTCGAACCCGTGTTACCGCCGTGAAAGGGCGGTGTCCTAGGCCACTAGACGAACGAGACGCAAGGGGATTGAGCAAAGCTCAAAAAACGAATGGGCAATTGACCATGACCGAGGTTTGGCTGTCAAGCCCGCAAGTCTCCCCAAAGGCTTTCACCTTACCATAGCTGTTGCTCCATACCGGCACGGGCAGTTGGGGTGTGAAACCAAGCTGGCGGTATTCAACAAATAGGGCATTCCGTGCAGCTTGTTGGCCTTGGTGTTGTAAGCTTGGCACAAGCTGTTGCATGGCGTGGCGGAGATCGACATCAACATTCCGGCGTACATCTTCAAGGGTCAGCTTGACGGGGACGTCGGGTGTGACCCCCTGCCCTTCAAGGCGGACGCCACGCACCGTGCGGTAGTCGCGGATGCTGATCTGCACTTTGCCGCCATCCGGGAGCGGTTTCTGAATGCTGGCCAGCACGGCTCCGGCTGTTCGCCGTCCGATGACCGTACCACGTGCCGTTTCTTGGACTGCCGCTGCAAAAATTTCGGCTGCACTGGCCGAGTGTTCATCAGTGAGTACCAGTACTGGTCCGGTAAAGGCCTGCCGGTTGCCCCTGACTCCCATCCGCAGCGGTTTTTGGTTGCGTTGGATAAAATTGCCGACAACAACGTCCTGGCGGTAGATAAGCCGCAGGCAGTCAGCGAGAACATCCAGCAGCCCGCCAGTATTCTCACGCAGATCAAAAATCAGGCCCGTAGCCCGGGGATTGGCAGTAATGTGCTCCTCCAGCCAGTCGGCCGTCTTTGGCGCAAATTCGGTAAACCGCAGGTAGAGAATGCCATTAGGAAGGTATTCCACCCGTTGCTCGGGCGTTGTGGCAAAGGGGCGACAAATGATTTCGACCCGCCTAGGGCGATTGTTGGAATCGAGAAATTTGATCTTGACCGACTGACCCATCTGGAAATGTTGTCCCCGCTGGAAACCGGTAAACGGCTGTCCGTCAACTTCCAGTACAATCCACCCCGGACGGACACCGGCTTCCTGCGCTGCTGAACCACCAAACGTATGGGTGACTACCCATTGTCCTTCAAGCTTGCGCAACTGAATCCCTAGCCCTATCCGCGCCCCCCGTTTCTCTTCACGTACACGGCTTGGCGGCACTGCAAAGGTGTGTTGGTCGTTTAAGGTTGCCAGAAGCTGATTGATCGTGTTGTAGAGAGCAAATTCATCTTGTGCTGCAAGTGCCTGTTGCCGGAACTGCTGGGTGAGGTCCCGCCAGTTTGCGCCGTGTAGGTTGGGGTCATAGTATTGGCGCTCAACCAACCGACACACTGTGTCGAAAACCCGCGCATTCTGCTGGACGCCGAAGGTGGTTTCCCGATGCAGCGCTAAAACCGCCGGGCAGGTCAGGCATGAAAGGCCACCGGTTAGAGTCAGCGTCAGGAATAGGCTAAGAAACTTCCTCCATAGACGTTGCCAGCACCTACCTCGGCTCAATGGAAGACCAGGCAGCATGGCCAAAAAGTAAAGTGGACCTGAGAACGAAAACAACGCTGGGTCTTGCTTTGGCAACAAAGGTTAGGAAAGTATAGCTTAACTGTGATTGCATGAGGGGATGTAAACTTGAAATCGTCTTTGAAGGCCGGCCCCGCTGCAGCAGTCGACTCGCAAGAGTAAGTAAGTATGATGGAAACCGATGAGTCAAAATTTGAAGGCATGCGACGCGAAAATCGGTTGTCATGCCGCTTACCTGCTGTAATCGAAGGGCGTGACAAGGATGGTCTCAAACGGGATGCTGCGGCTCAGTGTATTTCCATCAGTCGGCGCGGCGCATGTGTCATTACACCGCTACAGGTCACGGTTGGCGAGAAACTCACGCTGGCGCTCCCAACTGTCAATGCTGAACGCAAGGAGATGATGGTGGTAGCTTGGGTTCGCGAATTCGAAGGCAAGCAGCACGTTGGCTTGGGACCGATTGATGAAGATACCTTCGTTATTTTTAGTGACGCTGCTGTGACTGGTGGAGCAGCCGGCGAAGCCTCTGCGACCGGTTAGGAGCAACCTGTCACAATGCTAAAGCGTCTCATTCAATCCTGGGAAATCCGCCTGTCGAAGGTAGATCGTCACCGGCACGCCTCGCCATTTGCCTGGGGACTAGAATATCTCACAGCCCATAGTGAACACCTGACCACACCCTTGTCAGTGGCGGATTTTCCCCACCCATCTGCCTTCCTGCGTGAATACGTGCGGCAGACCTTGGCTGCTGGGGAGCGCTTCTTCACACCACCGCCACTGGCGCAGTGGCAGCTCCACGACGGATGGCTAACCTTTCCCAGCTCGATTCAAACGCCGGACGAGCCCAACAACCTAGCTTGGGCGCGTTACTTCCCGGTTCGGGAACGACCGGGCGCAACAACCCGACCGCCAGTCGTGTTGGTCCTTCCCCAGTGGAATGCCGATTATGCTAGCCATGTTTCAGTCTGTCGCGGCCTTAATGCCTTTGGCATTGCAGCCGTCCGCTTGAGCTTGCCCTACCACGGCAGTCGGCGTCCTATCCATCAGGTGCGTGCTGATTACATGGTCAGCCCCAACCTCGGACGTACTATCCAGGCCGTTCGGCAGGCTGTTCATGAAGTGCGGCTCGTGCTCGACTGGCTTGAAAGTCAAGGCTATCAACGCTTTGGTATCATCGGCACAAGCATTGGTTCATGTGTGGCCTTTCTGGCCTATGCTTTTGACCCACGCTTGCAGGTTGCAGCGTTCAACCATGTGTCAAGCTACTTTGCCGATGTGGTCTGGACGGGCATTTCCACAAGTCACGTTCGAGCTGGCCTGGAACCTCATGTCACTCGCCACGAATTGCGCGAGTACTGGTTGCCTATTAGTCCCTTCCCTTACATTGAACGCCTCGGCCGCCCGGAGAACCGAAGCAAAAAGACCTTGCTCATTGCTGCGCGCTATGACTTGACGTTTCTACCGCATCTGACCCGCCATGCCATGAGCGAGTTTGAGCGCCATCGGGTGCCTTACACCTCAGCTTGGATGTACTGCGGCCACTACACGACTGGCCAAGCCCCGTTCAAGTTCCAGGATGGCTACTTGATGGTCAACCACATGCGTAAGCATCTCAATCCAGGAGGCCATGTCGTACGCCGGGCTTTACAAAGCCAGCTTCCGGCAGTCCTGCGGCCGCGCTCACGGGTGCTTCGCCCGCCTGCGTAACGGTTCTGGTTACATCTTTGAAAAAACTCAGTAACACCTATCACACCTGCCTTGCCCAAGCTCCCTAGTAGGGTAGGCTTTATGTGGACACAAGCTGTGTTGGCCATTGGGCTGGCACTGATGGTAGTGACAGCTCCATATTGCGCCCCGGCAGGAAAGGGGTTTCCAGTTATCCGGGTGGATGGCTCAAGTACCCTCTACCCGCTGGCCGAGGCCGTCGCCGAAGAGTTCCAGCGGAATCATCCAGGCGTGCGCGTGACTATCGGCGTCTCCGGCACAGGTGGGGGCATGAAGAAGTTTTGCCGTGGAGAAACTGACCTAGCGACGGCTTCGCGTCCCATCGCCGCATCCGAACGTGAAGCATGTCGCCGGGCCGGACTGGCCTACTACGAACTGCCCATCGCCATGGATGCCATCGTTGTCGTCACGCATCCTGACAACGTTCAGGTGTCCTCCATGACGCTCGATGAACTGCGGCGCATCTGGGCGCCTGAAGCACAAGGACGCATCCACCGCTGGTCACATGTCAACCCGGCGTGGGGCGACCGCCCGCTCAACCTGTACGGCGCCGGAACTGACTCCGGGACGTTCGATTACTTTACCGAAGTCATCAACGGCAAGGCACGGGCCAGTCGCGGTGACTACATGGCATCGGAAGACGACAACGTGTTGGTTCAGGGGATTGCCGGCGATCCCAACGCACTGGGGTACTTTGGCTTTGACATCTACTACGAAAACCGTGACCGGCTGCGTCCTATCCCGATAGCGCGGGCTGCCGGTCAACCGCCCGTAATGCCGACCGTCCAGACGATTCTCTCCGGCGAGTATGCGCCGCTGGCGCGGCCGCTGTTTATCTACGTCAACGCACGCTCTTTGGAGCGCCCGGAAGTTGCCGACTTTGTTCAATTCTGGCTTGAACACGGAGCTGCCCTGGCAGATGAAGTGCACTGTATTCCACTGCCGCCGGAAGCCTACGCTATCGTCCGCCAGCATCTGGCCAACCGGCGCGTCGGGAGCGTTTTCAACGATCGCCCAGCAGTAGCCGTTTCGATCCAAGACCTATTGACCTGGCCGGCCGCATTGTAAGGACGACGCTAAACCCTATGGACACAATGCGAAGGCAACAACAGCGCTGGCGACACCGGTGGGAAACCGGCATTGAGTGGCTACTGGCCGGTGCAGCCCTCGTGGCCGTGCTAACCACATTGGGTATCGCAGCCGTGTTGGTTGCAGAGTCGCTGCCGTTTTTCAGGGTGGTTTCCTGGCGCAGCTTTCTTACCGATACGCAGTGGACGCCGCTTTTTGCCGAACCGCGCTTTGGCATTGGCGTCCTGCTGTCGGGAACTATCACTAGCTCTGCCGTGGCGCTGGCCGTCGCCATTCCGTGTGGCACGTGGCTGGCCATGTATCTGTCGGAGTTTGCCACAGGGCGCTTCCGGGAAAGCGTCAAGCCCATCCTCGAACTGCTGGCCGGCGTGCCGACGGTGGTGTTCGGGTACTTTGCGCTCTATACCGTCACCCCGCTGCTGCAAAAGCTGTGGCCGGCGCTGCCCGGTTTCAACCTGCTCTCGGCCGGGCTGGTCATGGGCGTGATGATCGTGCCCTACGTGGCCTCGCTCAGCGAAGACGCCTTGCGGGCTGTCCCAATGAGCCTGCGCGAAGGCGCTTACGCCCTGGGTGCGACACGCCTGCAAGTGGCCTGGCAGGTGGTGCTGCCGGCAGCGTTTTCGGGCGTGGCAGCGTCGTACGTTCTAGGTATCTCCCGCGCCATCGGCGAAACAATGATCGTGGCAATTGCAGCCGGACAGCAGCCGCGCCTGACGTTCAACCCACTCGAACCGGCGGCAACGGTCACAACCTACATCGTCCAGGTCTCCAAGGGAGACGTACCATACGGCAGTCTGAGCTACCGGACGATTTTTGCGGCGGCGCTGGTGTTGTTTCTTCTGACGCTGGTGTTCAACCTGGCGGCGGACTGGATTCGCCGCCGGCAGCGTTTACATGGGCGTGTCCTATGACCAACCCTGCAACAACTGACCGCTTGAGTGACCGCGCGGCGGCGCGCATCCGGTGGGCCAGGCAGCTCGAACGTGGCTTTGTGCTGGCGGCCTGGGCGTTGCTGGGCCTGCTGGCGGCGGTGTTTCTTGCCCTGTTTGCCGGTGTGCTCCAGACGGGTTGGGAGCGTTTGCAGCCGGATTTCTTTCTGACCTTTGCTTCCCGCCGAGCGGCACAGGCCGGGATTCTGGCCGCTTGGGTTGGGACGCTGGTGGTGATGGCGGTGACGGCAGTCGTGGCTATCCCACTTGGCGTAGCGGCCGGGGTCTATCTCGAAGAGTACGCCCGCCCGGGCCGTCTCACCACGCTGATTGAAGTCAACATTGTCAATCTGGCCGGTGTGCCTTCGATCGTCTATGGCTTGCTGGCGCTGGGGCTTTTCGTCCGCCTGCTGGGGCTGGGCGCGAGTATCCTGACGGCCGGCCTGACCCTGGGGCTGCTCATCCTACCCATTGTCGTTGTGGCCACGCGCGAGGCCATCCGCATGGTGCCCCAGTCCATTCGGGAAGCATCTTACGCCGTCGGCGCAACCCGCTGGCAGACGGTGTGGCAGCACGTCCTGCCGGCGGCGCTTCCCGGCATTCTGACTGGCATCATCATCGGCCTGGCGCGAGCCATTGGTGAGACCGCCCCGCTGGTGACGATTGGGGCTGTGACCTTTATTGCCTTTCTGCCGCCGGCACCCTTCTCGCCCGAAGCTCCGTTTCTCTCGTTCGACTGGCTGTGGGCGCCGTTTACGGCCCTACCGATTGTGACGTTTGACTGGACTTCCCGCCCCAATCCGGCTTTTCGTCCCAATGCGGCGGCGGCGGCATTGGTGTTGACCTTTCTGACGGTGGTGATGAACGCCACAGCGGTCTGGCTGCGCTATCGGCTGCGTCGGCGGCAACTGTGGTAGCGTGGAGATTTTTGGTCATGAACGGTGCTCATGGACAGCTGGCCAACGGCCACAAACCCTACCTTACGGCTGAAACACGCAACCTGAGTTTCTTCTACGGAGACAAAGCTGCTCTGCGAGAAGTCAACCTCCCTGTACACGCCCAGCGTGCAACGGCCCTTATTGGCCCTTCAGGGTGTGGCAAAAGCACCCTGTTGCGCTGTTTCAACCGGATGCACGACCTTTATCCGGGGCATCGCTACCAGGGTGAAATCCGCCTCTATCCCGATGACATCAACCTGCTTGCCCCAGAAACCGATCCCATTCTAGTGCGGTCACGCATCGGCATGGTTTTCCAAAAGCCGAATCCCTTTCCAAAGTCGGTCTTTGAAAACGTTGCCTACGGGTTGCGCCTGCGCGGCATCCGCCAGACTGCTGAACTGGAAGCGCGGGTTGAACGCGCCTTGCGGGATGCCGCCCTGTGGGATGAAGTCAAGGATCGGTTGAAGGATTCTGCCTATGCGCTTTCCGGCGGGCAGCAGCAACGCCTGTGCATTGCCCGTGCGCTGGCCGTTGAGCCGGAACTGTTGTTGTTCGATGAACCGACTTCCGCCTTGGACCCGCTGGCGACAGCCAGCATCGAGGAACTGCTGTGCAGCCTTAAGAGGCACGTCACCGTGCTCATTGTAACTCACAACTTGCAGCAAGCTGCGCGGGTAGCTGAGTTTACGGCTTTTATGTACCTAGGCGAACTGGTTGAGTTTGGTCCCACCGAATTACTTTTCAATGCGCCTTCACAAAAGCGAACAGAAGATTACCTTGCTGGACGGTTCGGCTAGGGCAACTTTCTGCCCAGGGGGTTAGGTAAACCCGGTCGTCCGCGACCGAGAAGCTTGCCGCCCGGAGGTCGAAAGGGCTACGGTCATAGACCGACATTACGCCGGGTGGAAAGTTGCCTATGTCGCACCTACGCTGTATCTGGCTGTTGTTGCTCTTCGTTGGTTGGGCAACCGGTGAGTTGGTGGTCGGCCAAACTCGTCGCCGAACAGCTCCACCGGTGACATCGCCGGCCCCTGCGCCGGCCAAACCGGCCCCCATTCGCGGTCTTGTGGAGCAAACCCAGCGCGGCGCGCTGACCCTGACTCGCTTCAGCAACGGATTGCGTTTGATTTGCGGTGAACGGTACAGCACGGAACTGGTGGCTATTGCTGCGCGGCTTGGCTTTGGTGCCGCCGACGAGCCTGAAACCGCATCCGGTGTCGCCTGGGTTGTGGCGCATGGGTTGCTCTCAGAAGCCGATGAAGCCGAACTGACGGCCGTTGGAGCCACAGTCGAAACCGTTGTTGAGGCGCAAGGGACTACCTTGACCATCACGGCACCCGCCAGATACCTAGCAACGGCCGCTGGCACGCTGATGCGCGCCCTGTCACGTCAAGAGTTTTCCGAGCGTCAGCTTCAGAAAGGACAAGCGCAAGCGGCGCACCATCACCTGGATAGCCGCTTGCATACCAGCCATCTAGCCCGGTCAGCCTGGCTGACGCTGGCTGCCGGCCGCCCATCCGGCGTGCCGGATACCGAAGCCCATTTCAAATCCATCAGCCTGGAAACGGCCCGCGCGTTTCACACGGCGCATCTGTCGCCCCGCCGGACGGTGCTGGCTGTGACCGGTAACCTCAACCTGGTTGAAGTGTTGCGCGTCGTTGCTGAGGTCAATGCCGGCTGGAAGCCGGAAGCGGCAGCAGCAGCCACGCCCCGGACATTGACCGGCCGGCAGTACCGTGCCGACCGCGGCCCACAAAACCTCACCTGGGCTCATGTGGGCTACGTCCTACCGGCCGTACGGGACGAAGAGCGCGCGGCGTTGGACATCATCCGCGCAGCACTGGCGCTTGGCGTGCGTTCCCGGCTTCAAGATGCCCTGGTTGAAAATCGCCAGATTGCTTCTGAAGTCAGGGCGTATCTAGAAGCCACGCCGCAGGGCGCAACCTTTTGCGTGGGTCTCAACGTGCAGCCGGAGCGTCTTGACCGGGCCGAGGTGCTGACGCTCGAAGCCATCGAGCGTTTGCGTCGGGAACGCATGTCGGACGGCGAGCTTCAGCGAGCCCGGGCCCAACTCGAACTTGAACGTGTTCTCGGCGGTGACCGCCTCAGAGCATGGGCCCAGCAACTTGCCTGGGCTGAAACCACATGTGGTTTGCTAGCCTGGTTAGATGATCTTGACCGGATAAAAGAACTTGACGCCGAGCAGGTACGCGCCGTTGCTGCCAAGTATCTTGTTGCATCGCGGCTGGTTGTCCACGAGCACGAAGCCATCACTGCACCGCCACGCACGTTTACACCGGAAAAGTTCTTTGAAACCGTCGGATTGCTCGTACCGGCGACCTTGGCGGTTGACATCCCGGACCGGGAGATAGCCGATGCCCCGGAAACAGTGGTCGTCCCTACGAAAGTTCCGCCGAAAGCCAAAGAAGGTGGGTTGCCGGTCATCCTGCCGGCCGAGCCGGTACGTGAATACGCAACCCTGCGTGGCCCGCGCGTGCTTGTGCGTCCTGACCCATCTAACCCGCTAGTAGCCATCGGATTGTACTTCCAGGGGGGACGCTTCATCGAAGACGAGCAAACAGCAGGTATCACCGAGCTGATGTTGCGCGTGATGATGCATTACACGGCAAAGCAGCCCCCAGAAGGTATTTTGGACGAGCTAGAGCGTCTCGGCAGCCGTTTACAGGTGGTCAACGAGCGCGATTTCTTTGGTTTTGAGTTGTACGTCCTTGCCCATCACGCCGAGGCAGCCCTGCGGCGGTTGGTTGCCCTGGTGGAGCGTCCGAATTTCGATGCTGCTGGCGTCAAAGCTCACCGGGAGCGGTTGCTTGCCGAGCAGAAACTGCAAACTGCACGACCTGTAGAGTTGGCTACCTGGCTGGCTAGAAAGAGTCTGCTGCCGTCGCATCCGTATGGTTTTCCGGCGCTGGGAGTCGCCGGTACGCTGCGAACACTCGATGAAAGCGCTGTACAGCGGTGGTACGCTGCAACAATCCAGCGCCAGTTACCCATTATCGTCATCGCCGGTGGCACAGAAGGTTCCGCACTCGTTACGCGCGATATTGCTGAAGGGTTCATACGACGCGAAACCGATAAGGCTCTCAAGGCCCGGGTAGCACAACCGGCTCCTTCTCCTATCCTTCAGGAAGTGACGGCTGGAACACGCGACATCTCGGCATTTGCCTTAGCGACGCCAGGTGGAAGGGAAGCCGACCACTGGTGGTCGGTATTCGCAACATGGCTGGACAAGCACCTGAATGCCAACCGTTCGAGCAAGGAAAATTTCCGAGTGTGGTTTGCCCCAGCTTTGCAGCTTGGTGAAATCCTGGTGGTTGGAGAAGGCGAGCCGGGCGATGCACCCCGGCTGACAGAAAGCATTGCACGTGCTTTGCGTGAACTCCCCAGACAGCCGCCGTCGGCAGACGCCTGGCGGATGGCTGCCCAACAAACCGCTACGTGCCTGGCAGAAGCAACGGATGCTGTTCTAGAAAGGGTGCGGGCTTACGCGCGGGCTGTGTATCTAGGCATACCCTATGCTGAAGTTGATACTGCCGCAGCAGGCATCCGACAGCTAGCACTGCCGCCAGCTGAGGCATGGGAAGCCTTTTCTGTAGAAGCTGCCGGGCGAGGCCTTGTGCGGGGGACGCGCCTAGCGCAACCCAAAGCGGCTGCTGCAAGTGGGGGCAGTCTAGTTAGTTCCAGCAGGCAAGAGCCTTTTTGGCCTTGGTGATGTGGGGTTCGAGAGCCTGCCGTTCAGCTTCGGATGAGGTGAGCCGTTTTTGGCTTTCCAGCCAACTCAGCGCTTCACTCCAGTGTTCAAGCCGAAGGTACAGTAGTCCGATGTCGCGGCGGGCGTAGGGATCATCCGGGCTGACAACAAGTTGCATCCGACGTGCGCGCACGGCAGTGCACCAGTCCTTGGTGTTGAGGGCGACGTGGTACACATTCCACAGCATCCGTAGGAAAATATCGACCGGTTGGGCAACCCGCAGGTCTTCCGCGCGCAGTTGGGCTTGATCACCCTGGACCTGACATAGCAACTGCCGTAAGTCTTCGGCATCCAGCCACCGGCACTGGTGGAAAGGATCGAGATAACCGACGCCATCCGGCCCGCTATAGCGGACAAGAAAGTGGCCTGGAAAGTTGACGCCTTCACACCTCAAACCAAACCGTTGTGCCAGTTCGATGAAAACCACGGAAAGAGTAATGGGAATCCCAACACGCCGGGTGATTACGTCTTCAAGGAAGCTGTTGCGTACGTCATAGTAAGCTTCGGTGTTACCGCGAAAACCGAGGGCTACGAAGCCAGCCGCTACTGCTTCAATAGACAGCGGTTGGGAAAGGCCATGTCTAGCAGCCCATTGCAATAAAGCATCAGCCAAGGCATTGAGTCGCTCAGAAATCATTGTGATTTCCTGCTGCGGGGCTGCCGCCCACATTACGGCTGCGGCTACCCAGGCAAGTGGCGGCCTAGAAGAATGTTCGTGCCACACAGCAGACAGTTCAGCAAGTCGCTGTTCAAAGCGGCGTTCAGTGGCAGCAGAAGTCATGGCTTGGTGGAAGTGTCTGGCTTGTCTTTACTGGCAAACGACTTACATGGCGGGCTGTTGGCATCGGCGTCCCCGGCAGAGACTGGCAAGCAGCGTAACACGCCCGTTTCGTCAAGGTAAAACGTCTGATCGCCGGTGCGATCAGGGCCTGTCCGAACGGCTGGAAAGGCCGTCAGAGAGAAGCCGGCTGGTTTGCCACCTTCGGCCGGACGCAAAACAATAGCGCCTAGGACGTACCCCCGGTAGGGCAGGCGAGTCATCAGCTCAACTTCTTCGCCAAAGGCACGGCTGCCATCGGCACGTTTGGCGAGGGTCGGAAGGCTGTCGGAGTAGTTGCCCTGGCCAGCACCACGCGCATATTCCATCTGGGCTTCGTAGATTGTCCGCAACACTTCATGCACACCTTCTTCGTTGGCCTGGCGTTCACTGGCTGCAGAACTGACGCCCCACTGAGCACCAGCAATGCCCACAAGAAAGGGTAGGGATAGTTCTGCCGTGCTAACGATCATCCTTCCTTCGCGCCCGATGTGGGTAAAGAAAGGAAAGGGGGTCAGGCCTTCGAGGAAGACCTGGTAGCGTTTGGGAGTTTCTTTCCGCAGCTCATCTAGAGCCTGGGCAAGAAATTCTTGGGAAATGTACGCGCTGCCCATCGCGTCAGCCGGACGTGCTCCGAAGCCAAGGTTGAAATCTTCGCGCCGTCCAAGGGTTTGTCCACGCCGGTAGTTGTCAATCACCCATTTGACATCGCGGGTACGGCCGGCAACGAGTACGCTGGCAACTACCGACACGGCAAAGGCGTTTTCTTCGTCACTGTTATCCCCTTCAAACAGCCAGATGGTTTCATCTCCGTGGGTGATGACACGGGGTTCAAAGATGGGACGCGCCATACCTTCTGCCGGTTTGGTCATAGCTTGCCAGGCCTTACGGTCAGCAGCTTTGCGGGCTGCTGCCGAGAAAATTTTGGCAAAGGCTTCCCGCAGTGCCTGGGGATTGTTACTTACGGCAAAAGCTGCTAGGTGGAATTTGTCAACGGGTGAGAGGGATAGGCGACCAGCGATGATCTCTTTGACCGGCAGATCACTGATGGCCAAGGTAATTTCGCCTGTCAGGGCAGCGGCAATTTCCTGGCGGAAGTTGACGCCAAACTTGCGTTCAGCCGCCTGAATGTCAGTTTCGTACTTGGCATTGAACGTCCCGGCCATCTGGCGCAGGGCATCGTAAACGCGCGTTGGGTTGATGCTGAGGGTGGCAAAAATCTGGGTGTTGTTGGGGAGAAAATCAGCCGCGCGCCCGCTCACACGCGGGCCGTCGGCAAAGGCTGGAAAAAGCCCGGCATTGGTGCGGTCAAGTCCAACAACAATACGCTGTGTGATACGTCCACCCTGCAACCCGTAGGCAATGGCTATACCGTCTACTGCCGCAATGCCGGATAGGTTGATGAGTTGGTTGATTTTGGTTGCCAGCTCCACCCCCGTGGGGAATTGCATCCGGGAAGCTGGCTTGTCTGATGGAAGCGGCCTTAGCAGCTCGGCAACCAGTCTGCTGAGAGAAGTACCAAGGCTGGTGGTATTGATGTACACCAACCCATTCCGCTTATCCACCAGTTGTCTTTGAATGTCTTCAAAGCCCTTGGTTTTGCCGAGCGAGTTGAAGTTCGGCTGGGCCACCTGTGCCAGCCAGCGGGTCATTGCCGGGCGGAAACCAACCGCAATCACCTGACCGCTATGCGCCATAACCAGCGATTCGGTGACTCTGGCAGCGGGAAAGGTAATGGTACGGAAGCGTCCGTTACGTCCCGGAAGAGGCTTGGCCCGTTTGGTATTGGTCACAAGCGTTGGCAGCCACTGCTCCCCAAACTGCGCAAAACGCGCAGCAGCAGCGGGGTCAGGGGCAATGAGGACCACAATAAAGTCAATTTCAGGCACAGGGAACAAGCCACCGGTTGATTTTTTCTGGTTTGGAGCCAGCATCAACCCAATGCCGACGCGGGTTGCTGCGAGAATGGCTTTGTCGGGCAAACCGATAGCAGAGAGGGCTTCGGCATACTGTGTCAGGTCAATTGGCAGGGGAGACTCCGAGTCGGCTAGGAAACGCCTGAGATTCTCCACCGCAAGAACTTCGTCAATGGCGTCAGTGAGTCGCTCAACTTCGCCATAAAACAGAGTATCGGCCGGAAAATACTCGGCTAGGGGCAGGGGAGTGGTTATTTCCTCGGCTGGCGGGGGCTGCGGAGTGGCTGCTGGTGGTGTCTTGCGCCTTGGTTGGCGCTGAGCGCGTTGGGCTTCCACTACGCCCCAGTTTGAAAGGATGACTGCCAAAAGAAGTCCCCCGGTGATCAAAGTGCGATAAGTAGCCAGCTTTTGCCAGCGCCAACGAATCCAATGGGAGACAGTAAGTATAGGGAAGCTCATAATGGCAAGTCCTCAAAAGCAGACATAGAGTGTGCTTGTGTAATAGGCGCGTGAACACTCTAAAGAGATTCAGTTGAGAGAAGCCCTAGGCAGCGCCAAAAGTTGTCGGACGCGCTGCGTGAGTTGCTCCATAGCCGGTTGATGGCCTGCCGAAGACGGAAACAATCCACTTCCGATAGCTACAACCGATGCACCGGCTTGGAAATACTCGGGGACTTGGGGCAGATCGATGCCGCCGGCTGCCAGCAAGTGCAAGTTGGGAATGGTTCGACGCAGGTGCCCTACGTAGGTGGCGCCTCCAAAGGAGCCGACCGGAAAAACGCGCACCAGTTGCAGCCCCCGCTCGGCTAACCGCGCGACTTCGCACGGTGTCGCACCGCCGGGAATAACCAGCACGCGGTGCTTGTGGCAGAACTCAATAACCTGGGGATTATCGTAGGGCAACGTTGCAAACTGAACATTGGCCTTGATAGCACGGTCGGCAACCTCGACGGTTGGGACATCCCCGATACCTATTATGACTTCATCGGCGAACTGATGCCGGATGTCGCCGATGACCCGCATCGCGCCTGGAATCGTGTACGGCACCTCAAGAATGCGGATGCCGCCGGCAATAACTGCCCGCGCGGATTGCACGGCAATTTCGGCTGTCGCCGCGCGCAGGCTGGCCACAATACGATGCGTAAAAAACTGCTGGAGCAGGTCGTTCATCGCCATGTCAGCCCCGCAGGATGACGCGCGCCGGTGCGCCGTCGCTGTCCATAAGCTTGAGTGGGAGACAGATCAGTTCATAATCGCCGGCATCTACAGCACGTAAATCCAGCCCTTCCAAAATGACCACTCCATTGGAAAGCAGTTCAACGTGGGTTGGGAAGGTTTTGCTGCCGTATTCCTCAACCGATAGGTAATCAATGCCGACCAGCTTGATACCGTCGGCAACCAGCTTGGCAGCCGCCTCTGGCGTAATAAACACATAGTCAGGGTTGAAGGTTTCCTGCTGCCAGAGTTGCGAGTTGCGGGTTTTGAACAGCACCCGGATGTGTTCACCCAAATCCAGCCGGGAAAGGGTTTCAACGTCTATTTTCCGCGCCGTGACCTCAACGACCCGCGCCCGCCCGACCAGGAGATTGAGTGGAATCTCATGCAGTTTGCGTCCGTTTTCGATGAAGTGAAAGGGGGCATCTATGTGCGTCCCAGTATGCGTTCCCATCCCACAGTAGCTGACATTAGCCGGGTCGCCTTTGGAGATTTGCAGCCGGGGTTCAAACACCACGGGCGGGTCGCCGGGGTAGATGGGCATCCGTGGATGAACCGGAACGGTTACATCATAAATCTGCATAACCCTGTTTCCTTCCTGATGGCAACCGATGCTAATGGGATTGCCCGAAGACTGTCAAACAGCTCTCCACGCTGGCACGTCTGAAAATATCCTGTTCGATGTAGGAAGGATCGGTGAAACAAACAGCTTGTAGGTAAAAAGGGCAATGGTGTCCCCAGTTGGCCCTTGTTGCATTGCGTCACGGCTCTTGCCACAATCAAGCCGTGCCAAGGGATGTCGTTGCACGGATGCTTGTGCTTGTTTCAAGCAAAGGCCCCCGATGTGCCAAGGCTTTTCAGCCCTGTGAGTATCTTTCCTGTATCAAACCCTGCCCTATCTGACCAGGGGTTCTGCTTACGGAGGTGAGACTATGCGCTTGTTTCAACTAGGCTGCCTAGTGTGTGGGATTGCCCTTAGCGTCGCCTGTGGCAGCAAAGAAACCCCAAAGCAAGAAGATAAAGCTGCCAAACCTGCCAAGCCGGCTCCAAAGCCCTGTGATCCCAAAGACCTCATCCCCGTCAAGCCAGAGACTGTCCCGGAAACTCTCGAAGTGCAGCATATTCTCATTGCCTACAAAGGGAGCGGCGCGGCGAAAAACCCACAGATCAAAGTGACCCGATCAAAGGAAGAAGCCCGCAAGCTCTGGGAAAAAGTCTTTGAAGAAGCCCGTAACTGCGCTGATTTCAACCAGTTGGTCATCAAGTATAGCGATGATCCCTACAAAATGAACGACAGCAAGTACAATGCTTATCCCGGCTTTTACGAAATCACGCCGAAGGGGGTGTTTGATGAGAACTTCAAGAAGTGTGCCCAGGGACTGAGTCCGGGCAACATTGACAAGGTCGAAAGCTACTACGGGTTTCACATCATTCGGCGGAAGGCATAGGCGGCACCATGGCCAATGAAACAACGGCCTCGGCCGCCGCACCCACGATTCGCTTTGCCTGCATCTGCGACCGGGGGCTGCAACGCACCTCCAACCAAGACCGAGCGCTGGCGGAAGTCAGTGCGCGACTCTTTGTCGTATGCGATGGCGTTGGGGGGAACACCGGAGGCGAGATTGCAAGCCAGACGGCTATCGAGACAGTACGTGACGCCTTTATTGCCCCTGATGAGCGACCGCCCATCGTACGTCTCGAACGCGCTATCCATTATGCCAACCGGGACATCTTCGAAATGGCGCGCCATGATCTCGACCTTGCCGGCATGGCCACCACGTTGGTGGCTCTGCACCTCGATGGTGACACCGCCTACGTAGCCCATGCCGGCGATAGTCGGCTGTATCACTTTGTGGATGGTAAGCTGACCCAGGTCACCATGGACCATACGCCGTTGCATGAGGCCGTTCGCCGTGGAGAACTGTCACTGGAAGAAGCCGAACAGCTTCCTAAAGCAAACAGTGAAGTGAGTCGGGCGCTGGGCGTCCTACCAGAAGTCGAGGTGGAAACCCAAACCCTTCCTTTCACCATTGGGTCGCGCTTTTTGCTGTGCACGGATGGCGTCACCCGTCACATCACAAATGCAGAGCTAGAGCGGCTCATGACGACCTTTGTGGACAATCCCGACGGGCTGTGTGATGAGATTCACCGGTACTGCTACGAGCGTGGAGCTGAAGACAACTTCACAGCCCTTGTGGTGTGCGTTGATCCGCCCCTGCCGGCATCAGACCAAGCGCTTTCTTCTCCGCTGTCGCTTCAGGAGCGCCTTGTGCGCACCAAGGAAATGAACAGCGTCCCAAGCTTCCCGGCTGACCGGACAACCGGCGATCACCATCCCCTGCGTGAACTGGTCGAAGCGCGCCGCGCCCGCTCCCGGCGCGAGTGGATGCTGTATACGCTGGTGGTGCTTGTTCTGATGGCGCTGTCTTTTGTCGCCGGCTGGTGGGTGGGAAGCCAACGGGGCCTAGCTGGACCAACACCGGTCCACTTACCCCGCTGACTGTTCGCGGATAGGTGTCCACTGCCGAGCAGCCGGAAGACTTGGCTGCCCGACCTCGCTGCTGCGGATAATGCCGGAAGCATCAACGTAAAATGCCCGCTGTCCGGTAAGGCCAGGAATGCGTGGTACTGCTAGAACAAAGAAATCAGCAGGCCCAAACGCCGTGGCTTCGGTCACGTACATACTAACCACATAATCTTGTTGGCCGGCAAAGAGGGTTTCTAGGTCGTGGGCTTGTTCCCGAATTTGCGCTAGGGTGGCAAAGCTGCCGCCGGAAGCCGTCCGAAAGTCCAGTTGTGCTGCAACAAGGCGCTCCAGAAGGCTGATGATCTGAGCTTCATTGCGGGCTATCAGGTCGGTGGGGGCAGAGCTTCCCGCTGGGAGCTTCATGCCCAACGATAGCCAAGTGGAAGCTGCCCGGGCTTCCGTCGCTTTGCGCAGCGGTAGAGACCGAGCCGTAATCACGGCAAGCGAAGGGGTATACTCGGTGGCACTCTGCACCGTTGGGCGGATGGCCGGAACTGTTTGCAGCGTCGGAGATGAGGTCAGAGTTGGTAATGTTGAGGCGGTTGTCGCCGTTGGTGGTTGGGCCGCAGCTTCTATCGAACCGGAAGGTGGAGCTTCGCCGGGTTGGACGTTAGCGCTCACAGCAGCCGTGGGGAGTTCTGGTGGCAGCAAGGATTCGGCCGTTGCATAGGGCATGTCCGGTGTTCCCACAACGATGGCTGGCGACGCAGCCACAAGTGCCGACGGTGAAGGAGCAGGGGGTAGGGGACGCACTGGTGAAAAAACCAGATCGGGCACAGATGGCGGCGCTATGTTGGCTATTGCTGGGAGCATTCGGGGAGGGGAAGGCAGGATAATCTGGGGAAGTCGGAGGCGATCAAGCGCTGCAACGGCTGCCTGCCGGACATCTGAGACCGCATCTTGCCGTGCGAGCTGGCGCAAGGTCTCTGCTAACGCTGGTGAGATTTCCTGAAGCTTTGGGAGCAGGGAAAGCCACTCAAGGCGTACCGTCGGGTTAGGTTCGGCCGGCAACCGTTCAGCCGTGGCCTGGGCAAGGCGGGCTGGATCAGTACGGGCTAGTGCTGCCAGGGCGGCGCGGCGCACTTCTAGATCACTATCGGCCAGGGCCTCGAGGAAGGTGTTCGTAGCCGCCGGTGGAACCGCTACAACCATTAGCCCTAGCACTGCCCCACGCCGCTGCAACGTATTGGGCGATTGAAGAAGGCCTTTGAGCCTGGGTTGGCTTTCCGTTACGGTGCTAAAAAAACCGCCAATCGCTGCCCGCCGGTTGAGTACATCGTCAAAGGTCATCTGTCCAATGGCTTCAACGACACCGACAAAGGCTTCTTCCGAACCAAGCCGGGCGAGAGCAAAAGCGGCTGCGCTCTGCAAGGTGGTATCGGGGGACTGAAACGCAGTCAGCAGCACAGGTAGGGCTTGGTTACCGCCAATCCGTGGTAAGGCCGCCACTGCACTGGCTCGGACAGCCGGATTGGCATCCCCTAGCGCCGTCTGAACGGCTGGAAGGGTGCTGGGATCGCCGATTTTCGCCAGCGACTCAACTGCCCGGCGACGCAGAAGTGCATCATCTGCTGCCAGCGTTTGCACCAGGGCGGCAGTGGCACGTTCGTCCTTGAAATTGCCGAGCGCCTGTACGGCCATGGTTTGCACAAGAGCATCGCCGTCACGCAGGCTGTCCACGATAGCGTCGAGCGTGCGTGGCACTGCCAGCGCACCAAGGGCATCCACAGCACGGGCGCGAACGCGCGCATCTTCATCCCGCAGGGCATCAACGAGTCCGTCGGCAGCGGTCTCATCGCCGATTTTTCCAAGAGCAAAGGCCGCATTTTGGCGCACAACGGCTTCTCGGTCGCGCAGGGCATCGAGCAACGGCAGCACGGCCTGCCGGTCGCGAAAACGCCCTAGGGCCTCGGCAGCGCTGGCCCGTACGGTCCGTTCCTTATCGAGCAATAGCTCGCTGACAGCCGGCACAGCACGCGGATCGCCCAGCGTACCAAGTGCCATGGCAGCCCGGCTACGCACGTACATGTTGCTATCGCCAAGTGTACGCAGCAGGGGTTCAACGGCTTCCCGGCGTCCCAATGCGCCTAAGGCTTCAGCAGCACTCGTCCGTACTTCCGGCTCTGCATCGGCTAGGCAGTTGATCAGGTCTGGCAAAGCTTGGCCATCACCGAGTTTGCCGAGTGCTTGTGCGGCGGCACTGCGCACAATTGGCTCAAGGTCGCGTAGCCGCCGGCGAAGGGCAGGATTTCCCTGGGGCTTTCCAAGCCGAGCCAGGGCAAGAGCCGCTGCTGCACGCACATCCGGGCTGGCATCGTCAAGCGCCGCAATGAGCGCCGGCAGCCCCAGTTCGCTTTTGAGGTTGCCCAGCGCTTCGGCAGCCGCACTACGCACGAGGAAGTCACGGTCTCCGCGCAGGGCTTCGACAAGTGGTGCAACTTGGCGCTCGTCGCCCGATCGGCCAAGTTCTTCAATCGCCCGCCGCCGTGCTTCACGATCTTCAAGGGCCGGAAGCGTCTGGCGCCCTTCCTGAGCCGTCACCGGAGGGGTGGACACCCAGCACTCGCACACTATCACTCCGGCTAAAAGCAGAACGATAACTAGCCACCACCTGCCAGACTTGATGTGCGACATCATTTGGCCTCCTTGTTTGTGCGGTATTGTCAGTTAGAGGGTCCATCGAGGGTCAATTTGCCGTAGCGCCGTGCAATGGCACGCGCACGCCAGGCTTGCCGCAGCCGTTCAACCGACGGGGGGAGCAACAGGCGTGCCAGCATTTTCCCACGCACCCACCAGTTCGGAGCACCTGCCCAGCTTGCCCATGCTAGTGCTGCTGCTTGCCGGTATAGACCTGCCCGGGCAAAGGCCTCGGCATACGTCCATGTGAGCTCGTCCGCAGCACAGCGGCGTTCAGCTTCGGATAAGCCAAGCCAGTCAGCCAAGCGGGCTTGGGCAGCACGGGTTTCAGCCAGCATAAAAGCTACATCGTGGCTGGTGTTATAGCTGTGGCGGCGCCAGGCGGCCTGGATGTTCGTGTCCAAGGCAAAAGCTCCAACACGGCACAGCCGAAGGTACAGCTCATAGTCCTCCAAACGCGCTTGTTCGTTCCAGCCAAACTGGGTCAAAGTACTGGTTCGGTACAGCACCGTAGCACTAACTGGTGCGCTGCCGCGCAAGAGCATGGCGCGGGCATCCCCATCCACGTAGCGTGCCCACCAGCGGGTGTTGTCCACAATGTCATCATCGGCATTGATGATGAATGCATGTCCATAGGCGAGAACCGCTGCCGGACGTGTTTCCAGCATTGCCACGCGCGTGGCAAGAAAATCCGGTAACCAGAGATCATCTGACCCAAGGTAGGCAAAATACGGTGCATTGCAATAACTCAGAGCTTCGTTGAGCGTGGCACATAGGCCCCGGTTGGTTCCGTGGACGATGAGTTCACATGGGAACGGGCAATTAGCCAGGGTTTGAGCGATGATGTGAGGCGAGCCATCTCGCGAGCCATCGTCAATGACCAGCAGTTTCGTCGGAGGTTGGGTCTGCCGAAAAATCGAGCGCAGGGTTCGAGCGACAAAACGAGCATGGCCGTAAGAAGGAACCACCACAAAGACCGGGGCAGCAGCCGCCTGATGCTTCACAAAGCCAGTACCGCGTCGTAAAAATTGCGTAGTCGGGTCAGATACGCCTCAAAAGTATAGTGCCGCCGAGCGTGGGCTTGCCCACGCGCAGCCAGTGTCTGGCGATAGGTTGTATCATTGAGTACATAGTTTAGAACCCGCGCGCAATCGGTGGCATCCCCGGCGCGAAAAAGAGCAGCGGCTGTACCATTGGCCGTAATTTCCCGCAAGGCGGGAATATCCGAAGCAACACACGGCAGCCCGGCTAGCATGGCCTCGACCAGCGCCAGCCCGAAAGTGTCACTACGTGAGGAAAGGACAAACACATCAAGTTGGGGCAGCATCTCGGCAGCCGGACGGCTACCGCAAAAATGCACCCGGTCAAGGATGCCAGCATGTTTGCAGAAACTCCGTGCAGCAGCCCAAAGATGGGCGTTATGTGCTGCGCCGACCAGGAGACAGCGGGCTGTTGGATGGCGGGCAAGTACCTCTGGCAGCGCTCGGCACAAGGTGGCGTGATCTTTGATCGGGGTAAAGTTAGCAATCATGCCGAGCGTTGGGCCAGGGGGTCGGGAAACCGCTGGCAGCGTTTTTCCGGCATACGGGTCAGGGGCGCCGTTAGGTACAATGGCAACGTACCGAGTGTGGGCCAGATGAAGCTGCCCCTGGGCCAGGTGCCACTGGTACGCTGCCTCTGACACAACCGACACTGCATCAAGACGGGGCAGAAGAAAGTTCAGCGCATGCCGGTTCTTAGCATCGTATTCTAGGTTGTGGAGCGTGAGGACGAGCTTAGTCGGCAAGCCACGCAACGCCCACCACGCATGAAGGGCTTCAACGGCCTGGTTGGCGTGAATCAGCTCGATACCATGTGTCTGAACAAGCCGCCGTAGCCAGGCGGCTAGAAACGGATCAAACGGCGCATGCCGCTTGCCAAAAAAGGTTCGTGGTAGCGCGTGAAAGTCGGCAGCGGCTTCGCCTGGGCCAAACCCAGCCAAGTAGGCCGTGATCCCGACTTCTTCTGCCCGCTGGCAAATGGCACGCACCAGCGTTTCGACGCCGCCACGGTTTAGGGAATCAAGCAAGTACAGGACGCGCAACAGAGGGACCGGGAGCGGGCCGCCGGCTTTCAGGCTGTGACATTGCCAAGAGATGGGGGCGCGGGTGGTGGACTGATAAAGGGTTGCATCAGTTGCTCCCAGCTTTGGCGAAGCGGCTCCATAATCGCTTGGAATTCTGGATGTTCACGTAACCGCGCCCAGTCGGGGTTGGAGATAAACCAGGGGTAGTTTTCATTGCCTAGGGCAATGGCCCGACGCAGCCAGTACAGAGCGTCTTCATCATCGCCAAGTGCAGCATAGAGTGTCGCCAGCCAGTAGGCAGCATCACCATCGGCATTCGCAATTTCGCGCACGGCATCGTTGATGAGCGCCCGCGCTCGGTCAGGCTGCCCTTCGATGACAAAAGCCAGCCCGTAGATGGGGCGAAAAGCATGCAGGTCAGGATTGCGCTCGAACAACTCCCGGAATGTTCGCGCTGATTCTGCATGTCGCCCCTGGTAGTAGAGGACCTGCCCCAGCACCATCGTGGCAAAAGGATGGTTGGGTTCGACAAATAAAGCTGCGTCGAGATGCTCCAGCGCTTCTTCGTAGTGTCCTTGGTAAAGGGCAATGCGAGCGCGGTTGTATGACACGCGCACAATGTCGGTCGGATCAAGCCGCAGGCAGGCGTCATACTCCGCCAGCGCCGGCCCATACAGCCCATCCCAGCGGTGCAGGTAGGCGGCCGTGTTATGGGCTGCTGGATCGTTGGGTGCAATCGCCAGCATGCGTCGCACCTGCTCGCGGGCGCGAGCTTTCTCGCCTTTGAGCAGGTAGTAATAAACCATATTGATTTGAGGTTCGATAAGGGAGTCGTCGAGCGCCAGCGCTTGACGGAAGCGCTCGGCTGCGCGCTCAAAATAAAGCGCCCCACCAATACCCTTCAGCACATACTCGACGTAACACAACCCAATGCCGGAATGAGCAAGCGCAAAGTTGGGATCGCAGGCCAGCGCGTTTTCAAACATTTCAACGGCGGCGCTGAAATCATCCTTGAGCATGGTCTGGCGGAAGCGCTGCAACTGGTTACGCCCACGCAGGTAATACTCAAAAGCCTCTGCGTTACGGGTGCTGGGCTTAGCCAGGCGTTCCTGCTCGGTGGGGCTGATGCGAACACGCAATTCTTCGCAGATTTTTTGCGCCAGAGTATCCTGCAAGGTAATGATGTCCTCGGCATCGAGGTCAATTTTGTCGCTCCAGAGGATTTCTCCCGTGTGAACATCAATCAACTGGGGCGTGACGCGCATGCGGCTTCCCGATTTGACGTAGGCGCTGGTCATCACGGCGTCCACTTGGAGTTCATTCCCGACATAGATCGGATCGAGATCACGCCCTTGGTACTTTGCCATGTAGCTTGATGGACGCACGACGATGGATTTGAGACCTGCTAGTTCTGTGATGATGCTGTCAGCTAGGGAGAAGCTATAGAAATCCGTCTGCGGATCGCCACTGAGGTTACGGAAGGGCAGGATGGCAATTGAGCGCTTTTCAGAAGTACGCCAAGAGCTGGGCATCGAGTCCCGGAGAGCTTGCCCTTTCTCGGCAACATCGTCGGCCTTTTTCTCAACCGCTTGTGAGGGTTGTGGTGTGGCAAGAGATTGGCTCTGACTGGCCGGTGGCGTATGGGTCTGGCTGGCAGGCGTCCGTTCCACTGTTCCCCGCAATCGGCTGATGAGTCGCCCCACAACACCTCCGGTAAGCCAGTTGCTGCGTTCGTGGCGTGGGGCGACCATCGGCAGCACGGAGTCATCGGTCAAAGGCTGACCTGTCTGCATCTGGACCGCACGAAGAAGCTGCTTGAGGTCGGCCTGGAACTCGCGCATGGTTTGGTAACGTGCCGCTACGTCTTTGGCCGTGGCTTTTTCGAGAATGCTTTGCAAGCGCTCGGGAACGGCCGGATTGAAGGAAGACAACGGCGGGAGCGGTTCATGCATGATGGCATGCATGATGTCCACAGTGCTTTTGCCCTGAAATGGCAGCCGTCCGGCTGCCATTTCGTAGATGACAATACCCAGTGAAAACACATCCGACCGGGCATCTATTGTGCCGCCACGGGCCTGTTCCGGCGACATATAACCGGCTGTCCCAAAGGGAACGCCGGCTTGGGTCAGCTCCATGACCGACGCATCACCGATGTTCTTGGCTGTGGCTTTCGCTAAGCCGAAGTCGAGAATCTTAGCCTGCCCGCGCTCGTTGACGATAATGTTGGTGGCTTTGACATCCCGGTGAATGATACCGCGTTCGTGTGCTGCGGCCAGGGCATCTGCCAGTTGGATGGCAATGGAAAGGGTGCTCTCTATATCCAGCGGCCGCCCGCGTACCATCTGTTTGAGACGTTTCCCTTCAAGGTACTGCATGACGATGAAATGCAGCCCCCGGTCTTCGTTGATTTCGTAGATGGTACAAATGTTTGGGTGGTCAAGGGCTGAGGCAAGCTGAGCTTCACGAAGAAATCGTTTGCGGGTCTTTTCATCTGCCACAAGCTCAGCCGGCAGAATCTTGATGGCTACGATACGCCGCAACCGGGTGTCTTCTGCCTGGTAAACTTCCCCTTGCCCGCCTTCGCCGATTTTCTTGAGCAGCTTGTAGTGGAGTAGGTACGTACCGATCATATGTCCGCCGTTGTATGGGACATCAGTTCTGGAAGATCAACCCAGTGAGCGCTGTCTGCGCACTGTCAACACACGAGAAAATGTTAATTTTGGTCGGCTTTTGCCGGTTGGCAGAAGCGATACTAGATAATTTGCCGAGGCTTTTCCACCAGAAAGCAACGCGGCTGAGAGACAAAACAGCGTACTTAGGTCTATAAAGCTGGGCTGTTCCTTACTTCCCCCCTTGGTAAACAGCTATGCCCGGTGGCTACGTCCAACAGCCCGCAGTGGGACAGGCAGCGGATATTTGCCGGTGTAGCAGGCAGTGCAGAACTGGAGCCCTTCGTCTGCACCGCAGGCAGCAAGTAGCCCTTCGTGGCTCAAATAGCCAAGGCTATCGGCATTGATGTACTGGCGGATGGCTTCTACGGATTGATTAGCTGCAATCAGTTCAGCCTTTGAGGGAGTGTCCACACCGTAGTAGCAAGGGGAAATGGTAGGTGGACAGCTTATCCGTAGGTGGACTTCCCGTGCGCCTGCTTGGCGGAGCATCTCAATGATTTTCCGGCTGGTCGTGCCGCGCACCAACGAGTCATCCACCAGAACAACACGCCGGCCTTCAATCAGATCGCGCACGGGATTGAGTTTGACCTTGACGCCAAAGTTGCGGATGGATTGCGTTGGTTCGATAAAGGTACGGCCAACGTAGTGGTTGCGCACCAGTCCAAACCGGAAGTTGATGCCCGACTGCGCTGCGTAGCCAATAGCGGCTGCTACACCGGAATCCGGGACGGGAACAACAATATCCGCCTCGACAGGATGCTCTCGGGCCAGTTGCTTGCCCATTTTGTGGCGGCTTTTATTGACACTGCGTCCATAGACACGGCTATCTGGGCGCGCAAAATACACATGCTCGAAAATACAGAAAGCCGGAGGTTGAGGCGGGAGGGGATGTTCTGCCTGTAAACCTTCTCGGTTGATGGTCAAGATTTCGCCAGGTGCAATGTCGCGGAGGTAAGTTGCGCCAATGAGGTCGAAGGCGCAGGTTTCTGAGGCCACGACCGTTGCCCCATCCAGCTCACCGAGGCAGAGCGGACGGAAACCACGCGGGTCGCGCACGACGTACATGCTGTCCGGCGTAAGAATAAGAATCGAGTACGCCCCTTCGAGTTCGCGGAAAACATCGGCAATCGCCTGCTTGAGGTGTGGTTGGCGGGAGCGGGCGAGTTTGTGGAGAACAACTTCCGTGTCGCTGGTTGAAGAAAAAATTGCCCCTTCCTGTTCCAGTTCGGCGCGCATCGCCTCTGCAAAGGGGAAGTTCCCATTGTGACAAATCGCCAGTTCGCCCCGGTGGCATTTGATGGAGAAAGGTTGGGCTTCATTGAGGCTAACTTCTCCGGCGGTTGAGTACCGCACGTGTCCAATGGCGTAGTGACCGGGCAACTTGTCCAGGACCGGCTCGGTGAAGATTTCATTGACTTCACCCATGCCGCGCACGGCATAGAGGCGCTGCCCATCACTTGTTACGATTCCAACCGATTCTTGCCCGCGGTGCTGTAGGGCATACAGTCCCAGATAGGTCAGGCGGGCAGCTTCGGGATGTCCCCAGATGCCAAAGACGCCGCATTCTTCACGCGGCTTATCCTCTAGGATTTGCCAATCCCCCACCGCCAACTCCTCAAATCCGCGCCCAAACACGGCAAACCCGCTGCTACATCCGCCTGCGTTTGGGTGTCGTCAGGGAATAAAGTAAAAAAGCCAGCTTATGGCCAACCCGACGCCAACAAAAGCACCAAATGTCTTGAGCCCGTAAAGGCAGCGCTCACGGGTAGTTTCTGCTTCGTTGGTGATGGCCGCCAAAACGGTCGAGGTAAGCGCCGCAAAAGTTATCATAGCGAGAAGGTGCATGGCTTTTGATGCTGGCTGAAAGTGGCTAGGCTTTGCGGCCTTTGGCAATGTCAAACGCATCAAACATCACCAGGTAGTTCAGTAAGCCAGCAACCACGAGAAAGTATGTCCCGTATTCGTATGTTGCCGCTTTGAACTCAAAGCCAGCCCCTACCCCTAGCAACCGCAGCAGCGGCTGGATCAGCCCAATGCCCATTTGGCCGATCATGCAGACTTTTGATAGCACGTCCCGTAGAGCAAGCAGCTCGTCAGGATCAAAGGGTGAGTAGAGATGTCCGCGCATCAGCAGCCCGAGCCCGACCATGGCATAGATGCTACTGCCGATCAGGACGGCGCGCCCGTAGCGCCCGAGCAACCCGTGACCGAGTCCCGGCACTAACCAGGCCGCTAAGCAGACCACCACTTGTCGTGGAAGGGAAACCGGCGCCAGCGTTGCTACTGATGGTTGCTTCGACTCAAGAGGCGGAGCGTCAGAAGTTGGTGTCATAGCGTTGGAAAGCTTCAGTTGGCAAACATCAGTCAGCAGCCATGGAGGTGGCCCTGAGGGCTGACTGTAACGAGGACAAGACACGGTTTTCGACACTATCCTGCGTACCAATCACAGTGCAGCCGGAGGCGTATTTGTGTCCGCCGCCGCCAAAATGTTCTGCAATCTTCGACACATCCACCTTGCCTTTGGATCGCAGGCTGATGCGGAAATGCCCAGGGCGAATTTCCTTGAAAAATACGGCAGCTTCGACATCGCGAATGGAGAGCGGATGGTTGACAATGCCTTCAAGATCATCTTCGGTGGCGTCGGCAGCTTCCATCATTTCGCGCGTCATGGTCACCCAAGCGACTCGCCCGGTAGCGTCCCGTCGCAGGGTTGAGAGTACGTGTCCCAATAGCTTGACTTTACCGAAGGAATGAGACTCATACAGGGCACGGGCAACATGGGCTGGTCGGGCCCCGCGCCGCACCAGCTCAGAAGCAATTTTGAAGGTGCGTTCAGTGGTATTGGCGTAGTGGAAGGACCCAGTATCTGAAAGCAGCGCTGCATAGACGCATTCGGCGATTGGTTGGTTGATGTTGATTCCAAGCGCCTTACAGAGGTTGTAGATCATTTCGCCCACGGCGGCTGCTGTGGGGTCAATCCAGTTGATGTGACCGAACAAAGCTGTCGTAGTATGGTGGTCAATGTTGACGATAAACTGTTTTTCCAGGCCTGGCAGCCCTGGCCGGTCTAGATTGCTGCACTCGATGACAAACGCTGCGTCATAAAGCTCGTCAATTGCCGGGCGCGTTTGTACTTCCCCTGCACCAGGTAGTTCCTGATAGGCTGGGGGAATGGGATCGCGCATGACGACGACAACATCTTTGTGTAACGCGCGTAACCCCCAGTAAAGGGCGAGTGACGATCCAATACTGTCCCCATCGGGGCGGGCATGACCGGTGATGAGAAAACGGTGCTTCGACTCAATGAGTTCGACCACCTGACTGAGCATAGGGCGCAAAACTCCGTACAGAGGAATTGAACCAAAGCTAACCGCCACGCCAGACCATGCTGGGTTCGTCAGGGGCTTGGGGCATCTACCGGCTTGTCCAGAGCCGCCAGACGAGAGCGCTCTTCATCCAGAATGGCTTCGATTCGGGAAGCGGAAAGCAAGGTTTTATCCAGCACAAAGTGCAGCGTCGGCACGCGTTGTAGGCCAAGATGCTGGCCAAGCGCGTGCCGAATGAAGTCGGTTGCCGCATTGAGCGCGCGTACCGTTGTGGCAAGGTCTGCTTCGCGATTGCCATCGCCACTGATATAGACCCGCGCTGCTGTTCCGGCAGCGTTTAGTGCCACATGGTGAACCTCGACCGCGTCAACGCGCTCGTCGGCCAGCTCAAAACGCACGATTTCATTGAGCTCCAAGCGGAAAGCTTCACACAGGCGTGCGCGGCGGTGGTTTGCCCGTCTCGGAGGCTGGCTTGTGCGGCGTCGCATTGTTTGGCGTGTGACTCCCTTACAGCTCTGCAGCGTACTTTTCGAGTGTGTAACACTCGATGATGTCGCCCTCCTTGATGTCCCAGAAGCGGTCGAGGCCTACCCCGCACTCAAAGCCGGCTTTGACTTCTGAGACATCGTCCTTGAACCGGCGTAGCGAGGCAATTTCACCTTCATAGACCACGACCGAATCCCGAATCAGGCGTGCTTTGGCTGCACGCTTGATGAGTCCATCGAGTACGAAACAACCGGCAACGTTGCCGACTTTGGGGACTTTGATGACTTTTCGCACTTCTGCCCGCCCTAGCTCGACCTCTTTAGTCAGTGGGTCGAGCAGGCCAACAAGAGCTTTGCGCACTTCTTCTTCGACCTTGTAGATGACACTGTGCAGACGGATGTCCACCCGCTCCCGCTTGGCCAGCTCGGCTACGCGCGGCGCTGGCCGGACGTTGAAGCCGACGATGATGCAGATGTGGGACATATCGTTGGAGGCTGAGGCTAACATCACGTCTGACTCTGTAATCGCCCCGACATCGGCCCGAATGACACGAATGCTAACCTTGTCGTTGGAGAGTTTCTGAAGAACTTCGCGCAGGGCTTCAACCGAGCCTTGTACGTCAGCCTTGAGGATAACGAGCAGTTCCTTGAGCTGTCCGCTCTTCATCTGCTTGTGCAGGCCCTCTAGCCTGCGCGCATCATAGTTCATCAACCGTGCCGTACGCGCTTTGGCCTGCCGGTATCGGGCCAGCTCTTGAGCCCGCGCTGCATCATCTACAACCTGAAAAAAGTCACCCGCTTCGGGTACGTCTTGCAACCCCAGCACCTCGACCGGAACAGAAGGCCCGGCTTCCTTCAGTGACCGGCCGCGGTCATCAATCAGGGCGCGGACGCGCCCGAAGTGAAGCCCGACAATAAATGGATCGCCCACTTTGAGCGTGCCCTGCTGCACCAGCACCGAAGCTACCGGGCCGCGCCCTTTGTCAAGACGCGCTTCAAGCACAACGCCTGAGGCTAACCGTTTGGTATGAGCCTTGAGGTCAAGCAGGTCACTTGTCAGCAAGATCATTTCAAGCAGCAAATCGAGATTGCGGCGGTGCTTGGCCGAAATTTCAACCATGACGGTATCACCGCCCCAATCCTCGCATAGGAGTCCAACATCGGCCAGTTCCTTTTTGACGCGCTCGACGTTGGCCTCGGGCTTGTCAACTTTATTGATGGCCACAATGATGGGCACCTTAGCGGCCCGGGCGTGATCAATGGCTTCGATAGTTTGGGGCATCACGCCGTCATCAGCAGCAACGACGATAACGGCAACATCTGCGCCTTTGGCACCGCGCGCCCGCATCCTTGTGAAGGCTTCGTGGCCAGGGGTATCCAAAAAGACGATACGGCGCAACTTTTCGCGATTGTCCGGGTCAGGGACTTCGACGCTGTATGCCCCAATGTGCTGGGTAATTCCACCGGCTTCACCAGCAGCGACGCGCGTGTTGCGGATGGCATCGAGAAGAGTGGTCTTGCCATGGTCAACGTGACCCATAACCGCCACCACGGGCGCACGCGGCTCAAGGTCATCCAGGGCATCTGACTCCAGCGCAAGGATGTCTTGCTGTTCGTTGATGATTTCTTCGAGGCTTCGCACGTTGACTTCATAGCCGAACTCGCGGGCAACGTCGCGCATAACCTCTTCGGAGAGTGGCTGGTTGATGGTCGCCATGATCCCCTTGGAAAGCAGCGCAGCTAAAACATCCTTGGGCTTGACCTCAAGCTTCTCAGCGAGCTCCTTGACGGTCGTTCCTTCGACTACTGTAACCGGTTTGAATTCTGTAAAGACTGGTTTGGGTCTGGCAGCTGCTGCAGCTACTGGCGCACGGTAAGTAAAATCCTTCTCGAATTCTTGCTCACGGGTGGTTTCATTTCGCGCTTTGAAGTTGCGCCGCTCACGGCCGTTCCGTACTCGCTCGGTTTCTGAACGAGTTGGTGCGATGTAGGTTGTTGTGGGTGCAGTTCCTGCCGAAGGCACACGGCCGGTCGAAGGACGGACGCTGCGGCCTTCTTCAAGGCGTCCTTCCCGCAGATGCTCATGCAAAGACTTTTCTTCGCCCTGGGGCGGCTTTGTTGCCGGTGAGGTCTTGGTTGCTGTGGTCGGTGGTGTCGGAACGGTGAAGCTCCGAATCACGGGTTGGCCCAAAGACTTTGCCGATTCTGGCTTTGCTTCAGGCGCTGACGTTTTTTCATTGACCGGTTTCGGCTGGGAAGACGTTGAAGTGACCGAGGGTGGTACGTGGATAGGCCTGACGCTCGTGACCGATGCCGTTTTGGCTTCTGGGGCTTTAGTAGTTGTCGTTGTGACAACGTCTTTTTCTTTCGCTTCAGTTGCCGGAGACGGCGTTGGCTCTTTTGTCTGTGGAATAGGCAGGGTGACGACGCGCAACGTTGTGGCTGAAGCAGGGGAAAGCTTTGCCGGCGGGTTTGTCGTAGGGGAAGGCTGGGTTACAGTCAAAGGTGACACGTGCACAGAGCTTCCTTTTGGTGTCTCTGTTTCCGGCTGCTGTTTGATGAGCTTGGCCGCCGTGGCACCTGTTGCGGTCGCGGAAGTGGTGGTTTCGGTCGCTTCGACAACGGGTGGAGCTGGGCAGACAGGATGAGATGGCGCCTTGGATGCTTGCGACTTGAAGAGTATGGGCCTTACAGGAGCAGCATTTGCGGCAGTGTAGTTGGGGTTGTGGCGTTCACGTACTTGGTTAGCAATTGCCTGATCAATGCTGCTCGAGGCAACATAGGAACCACGGACGCCAATCTGTTGCAAGTCTTCAATAATTCGCTTGCTGTCCACCTTGAGCTCTTTGGCTAGCTCGTAAATCCTAATCTTTGTCGTCATGCGCCTTGCCTACCCTCCACTTCCAGTCTCAGCAAGATGTGCTATCCGCCGCCTGATTGGCCTTACGGTGGCTGGTCAAATTTCTGTCTCTGCTCCGTGAGGAGTGTCGGTTGCTACGTCAAGTGCAATGTTTGCCTGAGCCGTGTCTCCTTGGGTTGAAGGGGCTGTAGCGGCTACCTGCTCCGTTTTTACCTCGGTTGCAGCTTCTGCTTCGGTCTCTGCCTCGGTTGCTGAAATCGCCTCTGTCTTTTGGTCAACAACTCCAGCGTCGGCGCGGTCAGCATGGCTAGGTTTGGTTGGCAAAAGCTGCCTAGCCTGCTCAATCAATGCCACAGCTTCATCCAAACTGATGTCTAGAATGCTGGCAACGTCGTTGACATTGGCTTCGGCCAGCTCCTCAAGGGTAGCGATCCCGGCCTTCTTCAAGTACTGGGCATAGGACGGGTTGAGCGTAGCCAAATCGGTTAGTGGGGCGTCAGCCCGCGAGAGCAGGGACTGGAACTGGCTGGCAATTTCGCGTTTCATTTCCGCATCGCTGCGGATGTCAATGTTCCAGCCGACCAGTTTGGAAGCTAGGCGTACATTTTGCCCCCGCTTGCCTATGGCGAGGCTAAGCTGTGACTCCTCGACAATAACCTCCAGCCGCTGGTTGGTGAAGTCGACAATCTGGACGCGACTTACCTTCGCCGGAGACAAGGCATTGGCTGTGAACACCACGGGGTCTTCTGACCACGGGATAATGTCAATCTTTTCCCCGCGTAGCTCACGAATCACAGCCTGCACGCGCGAGCCCTTCATCCCAACGCAAGCGCCCACGGGGTCTACATCAGGGTCGTTGGAGGCAACGGCAATTTTAGCCCGCTCGCCGGGTTCTCGCGCGGCTGCCTTGATGGTCACAGTTCCGTCATAAATTTCGGGGACTTCCATCTCAAACAGCCGCTTGAGCAGTTCAGGGCTGGTGCGCGAGACGTGAACCTGCGGCCCCTTGGCATCTTTTGTCACCTGAGTAATGACAACCCGCACCCGGTCGTTCTGGCTGAAGGTTTCTGCCGGCGATTGCTCCGAGCGCGGCAGCAAGGCCTCGGTGCGTCCGATGTCAAGAATGATGTTGCCCCGCTCAAAGCGTTTGACGACGCCGTGGATGATTTCGCCCACCCGCCCGATGTACTCGTTGTAGATGTTTTCGCGTTCGGCTTCCCGAACCTTTTGAATAATAATCTGTTTGGCTGTTTGCGCTGCGATGCGTCCGAGCTCCTCGAAACGGTCCTGCCGCGGTTCGTAAAGCACATCGCCGATTTCAGCCGAGGCATCAGCCTGAAGGGCTTCTTCGAGCGAAACTTCTGTTTCCGGGGAAACCACAACGTCGGTCACACGCTTGGCGGCGTAGAGTTCCATGCGGTGGCTTTCCTCGTTGTAGATGGCAATGAGGTTTTCATTCGACTTGAAGTGCCGCCGTGCCGCAGCGGTCACCGCATCCTGCAGAGCCTCAATGATAATGCGCGGATCAATATTTTTATCCCGGCTGATGGCTTGAATCTGCTCTGATAGCAACGACATGGTTTTCGTGCCTCCGTCTGGAACCGCTAGCGTTAAATGTCTATCGCTTCCTGTTGGCGTTCCCTTTCGCGGGCTGCGCGTTTTTCTTCGGCGATGCGAAAGAGGTCTTCTGCTGTGACTTCAAGCTGCGCCTGGGCGATATTGGAAAAGGCAATTGGTGTTTCTACGCCGGATTTGTCCCGCAGCACAATCACCGGCTCTGCGCCTTCTGCACAAACTGCGCCGATCCAGCCACGAAACGTCCGCTTGCCATTGAGTGCTACCGTCGTCCGCAACCGGACGCGATGTCCTGTGAACCGTTGGTAGTCCGCTAACCGATATAACTCCCGTTCGACGCCAGGTGAAGAAACCTCTAGCGTGTAAGATGTCGGGATCGCGTCCAAAGCGTCGAGATGGTCGCCAATACGCCGACTGAGCGCTGCACACTGGTCGAGGGTGATGCCGTTAGGATGATCCACCACGACCCGCAAAAGGTGCCGGCGTCCGGTCTTTTTCATCTCGCAGACGACAAATTCAAAGCCATGCTGCACCACGAGGCGTTCAATGGTTTCGGCAAGGCCTTCTGGTGTCTGGGCTCTTGAGGTGGAAGTCGTTGTAATGGCAGCCCCCTCCCGTTTGCCACTTTGCGGGTGTGCACTGTCGGGCGTACCGGTAACGATGACCGCGCGCCTGTCCGTGCGCCCAAGATAAGTCTTTCAGTATAAACAAGTGCGGCAAAAGGGCAAGAGCTAGCGCCCTAAACGCGAAGAGCTTTACTTGGAGTTGGGACCTGGGGTCAGCGCCGTGAGCCGGTCGCAGAGCGTGCGCGTGCGTCCGGCATCACCCACGATGACAAACCAAAGGTTGGACATATACTTGCGCGCCGCTGCCTGCACTTGCTCAGGCGTAACGGCTTGTAACTGGTCCATGGCCGCGCCCCATCGTCGCCACCCGCCGCCTATCAGTTCGTACAGCGCCAGAGCTGCCACCTGCCCACTGTTGGTTTCTTCGGCCAAGTAGGTCGTGGTGAGAAATTGCGCCACCGTAGCACGTAATTCAGCCGGTTCAACAAGCTCGGTTTTGAGCCGCTCTATTTCCTTCAACATAACTTCCACCGCTTGCTGGGCTGTGACGGAAGAGACATAGATGCCCCCCAAGTTCGCCCCCTGCGCCGTCAAAAAAGCCGTTGGTGCATACGAGAGGTTGCGCTTGACGCGTACTTCTTCAAAGATTCGGTCCCGCAGGATGGCTGCCGCTAAGCGCAGCGCCGGGAAGTCTGGCGCCGTAAGAGGTGGAGCAGCATAGACGCCTTGCACATAGTCGGTTGGCAGTGGGCGATTGACAACGGTGACGCCGGGCACTACCCAAGACACTGGAGGAACTGGTTTCGGAGGCGTTCCGGCCGGTAGTCCGGCAAACAGCTTGGCTGCTGCTTTGGCAATCTGACGAGGTAGTACATCCCCTACGACGACCAACAACATCCGCTTCGTTGTCAAAAGCCGGGCATAATGGGCGCGGACTTCGGCTACCCCCAGCTGCTCCAGGGTTTCTGGCGTGCCATGAGGAAGTGCCGCGTAAGGGTGCTGGCGGTACACGGCTTTGGCCTGGACCTGCTGCAGCAGAGCATCAGGGTCATCTTCATCATCAAGCAGTGAAGCTACCAGCCGCTCACGTGTCAGCGTGACATCTTCTGCTTCAAAGCGTGGGTAGCGTACGACATCGGCAAAAAGCGTCCAGCTTTGCTCAAAGGCGCGGCGTGTCGCAGCTAGGGTCAAAGCCGAGTAGTCGTATGTCACAAGGTAGCTGAGACTACACCCCAGTCGTGCAGTCTCCCAGCGTAGAAGATCACGGGGAAAATGGCGGCTTGCTTGAGTGGCTGCTGCTAGGGTCAGCGCTTCAATGCCGGCCTGCGCAGGCGTAATATGCCCTGCGCCACCAGCAAAGAACAGGCCAACGGCAACGGTCTGGCTGCCCGGACGCCGCTTGACAAGGGTTTTGACGCCAGCAACCGTCTGCTCTGTGACAAAATCATGTGGCCGGAGGCGAGCAGCAGTGTCCTGTGGTCGGGCCCAAGACGTAAACCCACTGCCGGCAACAAACAACAGCATCAGCGCCAGTTGCCACCCGGCCCGAGGCTTGCCATAAAGCCCGGTAGCGGGATGCGTCCCGTATGCCGCGCGGTGCGGCTGTGTCATGGCATTGCGCCTTAGCCACCACGGCTTTGTCCAGCCGGATAGGATGTTCATTGCATACCTCTCAAAACCTACTTTGGACGACACAGACAAGGCTACAACCGAACCACGAGGGACGCCAACCGTGATGCCTGTACCTTTTGACCGTCCGGTGTTGTTTCGGCTGCGTTCAATTGGCGACACGGTGCTGATGACGCCAGTTCTAAGCGTACTGAAGGCGTGGCGACCCGACCTGCCGATTGCCGTCGTGGTAGAGCCGCTCTCAGCCCCGCTACTTGAGCCACACCCGCTCGTAGATGAACTTTTTGTGATACCGCGTCCCCGACACAACCTAGCTGGTCTGGGGGGACGCCTTCAGGCTATTTGGGAACTGCGGGCCAGAAGATTTGACATAGGTTTCAACATGCATGGCGGTACGACTGCCGCGTGGCTGATGCGTCTGGCCGGTATCCCCCGGCGAGTTGGCTACGCGCTGCCCAACACACGCTGGCTGCTGACGCATGTTGCGCCTGCCCCAACCGAAATCTGGCAAAAGGCTGTCATTCACTGCGTCGAACAGCAGCTTGGCCTACTGAAGCTCGTTGGCGTGCCTGTGCCGTCGCCGCTTCCACGGACGAAACTCTACTGTGCTCCCCAGGCTCGCGCGGCTGTCACGGCCAAGCTGCGCCAAGCTGGTGTTTCCGGGCCCTATGCCATCATCCACCCGGCAGCAGCTTTTCAGAGCAAGCAGTGGGCGGCAGCGCATTTCGCCGAGATTGCCGATGATCTTGCCCGGCGTGGGTTGCAACCAATCGTCATTGTCGGCCCCGGAGAAGAACCGGTTGCTGAAGCCGTCCGCAGGGCCCTGCCGGCTGCCCGCCGAGTGCTCTTCTTCACCGACCTACCGCTTTCCGAAACCATGGCGCTCATTGCCGGTTGTGCCTTTTTTGTGGGCAACGACAGCGGCCCGGCCCACATTGCTGCTGCCTTTGAGCGACCGCTTGTGGTTATCTTTGGCTCGTCAAACGACGCTGTTTGGTCTCCCTGGACAAATGTCCCGCACCGAGTTGTGCGCCACCGACTACCTTGTGTCCCATGTGCTGGGCGCGTTTGCCAGGCCTTCCCAGAACCAGAATGTATCCGGCGAGTGACGGTTGCCGAGGTCATATCTGCCATTGAAGCCGTCTTTTCAGCTTAGTCTGCGGCTGTACGCCACCTTGGGTATCCATCGCTTCCCGAGGCCCTAATCCCGACGGCGCACGCGGGCGTGCAGTCTTGCATCAACCGTGCTAAAACACCGTACTGCGCTGTTTTCCAGGGGTACCTTCCAGGGCTATCGCGTTCACAACTGCTGTCATATTGGCAATGCTGCGTCTGTTTTGCTGCCAGGGAGCAGGGTTGGTGCTGGTGGTGCTGCTTGGCTTGTGTTTGCCAGCAGCCGGACAGGTGACGCGCCCCCGGCAGGTGAGTGCTCCGCCAGCGGCACCGTCTGTGGAAGCCGCACCGAGTGGAGTTGAGCCGGAAATCCGTATTGCCCTGATTACCAACGCCGACTTTGCCACGATCACATGCGAAGGGCCGATGGCCTGTTCGACTGATCAGACGGATGACTTTCTACCCCTCACAGCAAGAAAGGCCACCGTGCAGCTAGAGTTTGCTTCTCGCCCTGGACCGGGTAGGGGAGCAGAGCGCTACCGCGTTGAAGTTGCTTCATTCAAGTCCCATGAGGCTGCTTCAGAAGCCGTTGTCCGGTTGCGTGAACGTGTCGCCGGGCCGGTAACGACACGCTACGACGTGCGCAGGCAAGCTTATGTTGTCGTTGTTGGGGATTGTGCTGCGCCGGAGGACGCGGAAGCCCTCATGGTGAGTGTGGTCAACGCTGGTTTTCGCCGCCCGGTTATCACATGTGACGTTGCCCCAACACCTGCTAAGTTGGGCTTAGGCGTGACAGCCGAAGGTGGAAGCTCCTTGCTACGCGGTGCACAACGCTGCACCTTCATCGCCCTAGAGGAAGAACGCGCACCGCTCAGGGTGGCCGGCCAACCCTACCGGGGACGCATCGAGGTTTTTCTCAACCGGCGCGGGCGCTTGACTGTCGTCAATGTCGTTCCGCTGGAAGCGTACCTGCGCGGCGTCGTTCCCAATGAACTGTCGCCGACGGTGTTTTCCAATCTCGAAGCCCTCAAGGCCCAGGCCATTGCCGCCCGCACTTATGCCCTGAAAAATCGCGGCAAGTATGCCGCCGAAGGCTATGACCTGCTGCCGACGGCAGCTTCGCAGGTCTATCGCGGGCAGGCTTCGGAGCATCCGCTGTCGGACCGCGCGGTGCTGGAAACACGCGGCATCGTGGCCACCTACAACGGCGAGCCAATAGATGCCCTGTACACTTCCACTTCCGGCGGGCGTACGGAAAGCTCCGAGTATGTCTTTGGCACACCGCAGCCGTATCTGAAAAGCGTACTGGTTGCCCCTGTCCCCCAAGTGCGGGCCGGGCGGTGGATCGTTTCCAGCCAGAGTGTCGAGCACTGGCAGGACCCGGAGGTGCGGCTGCTGGCACGGGATTGGGCTCTGCTGCGCGTTCTCGGTTTCAACCTGCCGGAACGACCCAGCGCAGCGTACTTCACCGCTCCGGCAACCGTTCGTGAAGTGACACTCTGGCTCAACCGGGCAGCGCGGCTGGCAACGACCGGGCCGAGTGAGCGGCCTGCGGGGACGGTGTTGCGGCTGAGCGGCTTTGTGCAGGCATTGATGGCCGCGCTCTACGGTACAGAGTCACCCGCCCGTCTGGTGACGCCAGAAGATGCCCGCTACTGGCTGGGCACGGAGGCGGAACGTTTCCCTCCAGAGGCGCAGCCGGCACTGGCTTACCTGGTACGCGAAAACATCCTGCGCCCGACGACGCTGCTGCATGCCGGGCGGCCGCTGACCCGTGGCGTTGCTCTCAGTTTGCTGGCCCGATCGCTGCTGGCGCGGGGCATCCCGGCGCTCCAGAGCGGCACGGCCCGGCCATACGATGGCACGGCGCTGACCGTGCGCCTCGGCAAGGGAAAGGATGAGCAACGCTGGACAGTGGCGCCAGACGCCTACCTGTTCCGTACCTTTGGCGGTGAATGTCTGCCGGTCGAACGGGTCGAAATCATCGGTGGCGAGACCGTGCGCCTATATGCTGATCAGGATGGGCGGGTGCGCTATCTCGAAGTGTCGCCGGTGATCAATGGCGCGACCGGCGACCGGACTTCGCCGTTTTCGTGGTGGGAGGTACGGCTTTCCTGCGCTGAACTTCAGACCCAGCTTTCCAAGGCTGGCGTCAATGTGGGCGATATCCGGGAGCTGAAGCCGCTGGCGCGCGGCGATTCAGGGCGGGTGGCGCGTCTCCAGGTTGTCGGTGCGACCGGGACCAGCACTCTGACCGGTCTCAAGATACGTTTGGCGCTTGGTATCCGTGAAAATCTCTTTGTCATTCTACATGAGCGGGATGCCGCCGGGCGGCTGACAGGCGTCCGGTTCATCGGACGCGGTTGGGGGCATGGCGTCGGGATGTGCCAGGTTGGAGCTTATGGGCTAGCTCTGGAAGGTTACACCCACGAGCAGATTTTGAAGCACTTTTACAAGGGGATTGCCCTGACGCGGCTGTATCCCTGAATGGATGGAGAACTGACCAAATGGAAACCTGGCTTAGCTGGCCGGTTTGGAAACTGCTCGGTGTAGGCGTCCTGATCGTCGGCCTGGCGCGGCGGTGGCCAACGGGGCCCGTCGTGCTGGGCGCGGGAGGTCTGACGGCCTGGCTGGCCGGGATGCCGCTGGTGGGCCATCAGACACAGCCGGGCATGCTGGATACCCTGGGCAAAGCCTTTGTTGAAAACCGTGTCATCACGCTCTATCTGCTGACGCTGCCGGCGGTCGGTCTGGCCGAACGCATGGGGCTGCACACCACCATGGCGCGTCTGATGGGACGACTGACGGGCGTTTCCCTGGCACGGCTGCTCATCGGTTTTCAGATGGCGCGGGTGGCAATGGGTGCTTTGGGGCTGCGCCTGCAAGGGCACGTCACCTTCGGGCGGCCGATTGTCGCACCGATGGCCACGGCTGTACTGCCCTCGCCGGCTGGTGAAGGGGCGGCCAAAGCAGCAGTCGCGGCAGCCGAAAACTACGGCAACTTTTTCGGACAGAACCTCTTTCCGGCCTCGGCCGGCTGTCTGCTCGTGGCCGGGGTGATGAAGGGTGCCGGGTATCCGGTGGATGTCGTCCGTCTGGCGCTGTACGCGATTCCCATTGTGGCGGTGTCGCTTGGCGTAGCGGCTGTGCAGTTCGTGTGGCTGGAGCGGCAGCTTGGGCAACGCGCCGAACACACTGCCGCGCAGCAGGATACCGGCCATGGCTGAGAGGGCATCCGTTCTGGCTCGGCTGGTTGGTCATCCGGCCACCCTGGAAACGGCCTTTGCACTCATCGGTGCGCTGCTGTGGGGCTACGCCGTGCAGATTGCGTGTGATCGTCGCCGCGCCCGGCGGGCGCTGGCAGCAGCCTACTGGTTCACTCTGGGATTGCTGTTTGGGTTTGGCGCGTGGCTTCCCCACTGGATGGCCGGGTTGCTCGTCGTCGGGCTGGTGGCGATTGAAGCCGTGGGGGGTGTGCGTACCCAGGCAACGCCGACGCCGTCCGGTGACATTTCTGCTCCGGGCTGGCGCGCACTGTGGCCGGTACTGACGATTCCGGCGGTCACGTTCGTGCTGGCCGGCCTGACGGCGCTGGCCGGCGGCGAAGTGGGGCGGGGCGCGGTGGTCGGGCTGGCGCTGGGAGGGATTGTCGCCGTTGGCGTGGCGCTGGCAGCCGGACGGTTTTCATGGTCGGCAGCGCTGGCTGCCGGGCGGCAGTTGACCGAGGACATCGGGCCGCTGCACATGTTGCCCCAACTGCTGGCATCCCTAGGCCTGCTCTTTACGGCAACCGGCGTGGGAACGCTGCTGGCTGAAGGCGTGCAGCGGATCGTGCCGCCGGGCAGCCTGCTGGGGGCAGCCGTTGCCTATTTTCTCGGCATGACGCTCTTTACGGCGCTGGTCGGCAATTCCTTTGCGGCGTTTTCCGTCATCACAACTGGTATTGGCGTCCCGCTGGTTGTTGCACCGTTTGGGCTGGACCCGGCGTTGGTGGCCATTCTGGGGCTGACGGCCGGCAGTTGCGGCACGCTCTGCACCCCTATGGCGGCCAACTTCAACCTGCTGCCGGTCGGCCTCTATGGCCTGCCAGACAACTACGCCGTCATTCGCTGGCAGTGGCGCGTGGCGGCCGTACTGTGGCCAGCCCATCTCATTGTCTTAGGGCTGTTCTGGCTGTGTCAGTAAGGGCGACGGCGGTTGCCAGTCGTCTGAGCTGCCGGCGCTGTGCCGCGGCCGCGCGCTCGGCTTCCAGAATCGTCGTTGGCTGGAAGCGGACGGGTTGACCGGGCCAGCGCTGAACAAAGTCTGGCAGGTCAGCCGTGATGATGTGCGCCACACGCGGATAGCCGCCGATGGTCTGGGCGTCGGCGAGCAACACCACGGGGCGGCCATCGGGCGGGAGCTGGATGCTCCCACAGGCAACGGCTGAAGACAACAGTTCCATGGGGTGCGCTAGACGCAGGCGGACGCCTTCCAGCCGCGTTGCCATGCGGTTTGAGTCTGCGCCAATCGTCATGGCTTCGCCAAATAGCGCCGCCTGGCTGTCCGGGTCAAGAGCGTGGAATTCTGCGCCGAGCAGGACGCGAATCGGCCGGCTGTTATGCGTGGCGTACTCCGGCCGGGCCCGGTGCGCTAGCGCCAGTCCCGCCGGCGGCGTCGAAAGACCGGGAGACAGTGGAATTTCATCTCCGGCGCGCAGTGGCCGCCCAAGAAGCCCCTCCAGCCCGGCAAAAGGGTTCATGCTGGCGCTGCCCAGCCAGCGGGGCGTATGCAGGCCGCCGGCGACGGCCAGGTAAGCCCACCGTCCACGGCGGGGTTGGCGAAAGGCAAGCTGCTGTCCGGGCTGCACCGCATGACGTTGCCAGTTGGCCAGCGGCCGCCCGTCAAGTGTTGGGTCAAAGTCAGCGCCGCCAATGGCTATAACCGCGGCCTGCTCGAAGCGCAACCGGGGGGCTGGAAAGTGCATTTCCAGCAGGGCCGCTTCCGGTGGGTTTCCCAGCAGGATGTTGAGCAGGGAAGCCGCCAGCCCATCGAGCGCGCCGCCGCGACCGATACCCCAGCGGCGATACCCACTCCGCCCAGCATCCTGAACCGTGGTGTACAGCCCGGCTTCCAGAACACGGATGCCCATGGGAAGTCTGTAGAAACGTTCGCGCTCAGCGTACGTTGTTTACTCATACCTCAGCTTGCCGGTGGATAGCGTGTAAACCGTCCAGCAGAGCGTCGTTTTCTTCCGGCGTGCCGATGTTGAAGCGGACGTATTCGCTAAGCAGCGGATACCGGCTGACATCCCGAATGAGCACGCCACGGGCCAGCAGGGCTTCAAACAGGCGTCTGGGCGCCACAGCGGGCGTATGCAGCAGGTGGAAATTCGCCTGACTTGGCAGCAGCCGGAAGCGGTCAAAGGACGCCATGGCTGCGCTGACACGCGCGCGTTCGTGGATGATGCGTTCGACGAGCGGCTGCAACTCGCTGGCATACATTTCAACCGCCACCTGCGCCGCCGCCAGCGAGAAGAAGTTGACATTGTAGGGCAGTTTGGCTTTGCCCAGTTCGGTGGCAATTTCAGGGGCCATTAGCCCGTAGCCAATCCGCAGCCCGGCCATGGCCATGGCCTTGGAGAATGTCCGCAGCACAACCAGCCGGGGAAACTCGGACAGCAGCGGAACGAAGTTCTGCTGACAGAACTCGTGGTAAGCCTCGTCCACGACGACGAAGCCATCAAATTCCGTCAGGAAGGTGCGCAGTGCAGGTTCGTCAACCGTGACGCCAGTTGGATTGTTGGGCGAGCAGAGAATCACGGCCACAGCGCGCGTCCGGTGGGCAGCTTCCAGCATGGCCGGGATGTCGTAGCTAAAGTCGGCGTGTGGCGGGACGTTGACCACCGTGCCGCCCAAAACTTCAACCATCAGGCGGTAAACGGTAAAGGTTGGCTCGCTCAGGACAACTGGCGTTCCGGGGCCAACGAGAATCATTAGCAGTGCCTGGATGATTTCATTTGAGCCATTGCCCACCACGATGCCATCTGCCCGCCAGCCGGCAAACCGGGCCAGCGCCGTTTGTAGCTCGGTTGGAACAAAGTCGGGATACCGCGCCCAATCCCGCTCAGCAACCCGGCGGAGGGTTTCCGCCACGATAGCTGGTGGGATGCCAAACGGGTTTTCGTTCTGGTTGAGCTTGATGGGCACGCGGTGCGGCGTCAGGGTGTAAGCCTGAAGCCGCCGCACCGAGGGTTTGATGAGGTCGTCGAACGTCCGCATAGGCGTTTAGCCACCGCAGACCTGTGCCAGCCGGGCGGCAAACGCATCCATTGCTGCGCGCGAGGTGTTTTCTGTGGCACAAACGAGCAACTCGTGCGTGCGCTCTGGGAAATAGCGCGACAACGGCAGCCCGGCCAGGATGCCGTCTTCCAGCAGCGTCTCCACAAGTTGCGCTGCCGGCAAGGGCGTTCGAATGACAAATTCGTTGAAGACCGGCGCACGGTAGGTCAGCGTGATGCCGGGCACGGTCGTGAGGACGCCTTTCAGATAGGCAGCCTTCTGAAAGTTGCGCTGGGCCAGTTCCTGCAGGCCACGCCGTCCGACCGTTGCCAGAAAAATGCTAGCAACGAGCGCGCACAGACCTTCGTTGCTGCAGATGTTCGAGGTGGCTTTTTCGCGCCGGATGTGCTGCTCGCGGGTGGCCAGGGTAATGACAAAGCCCCGGCGGCCTTCGGCGTCATAGGCCTGGCCGATCAGGCGGCCCGGCATCTGGCGGGCGAAGCGTTCGTGAGTGGCAAAAAAGCCCAGATGCGGACCCCCAAAGGACGGTGGTATGCCGAAGGATTGCCCTTCGCCTACCACGATGTCTGCGCCGACTGTTCCGGGTGCAACGAGCAAGCCCAGCGACATGGCTTCTGCTACCGTGACGACCGTCAATGCCTTGTGTTTTTGGGCCGTTGCCGCCATGGGGGCAATGTCTTCGATGCAGCCGAAAAAGTTGGGCGACTGCACGGCGACGCAGGCGGTAGCGTCGTTGACAAGCGTTTCGACAGGCTCTGTTGTCCCTGCCTCGGAAAGTGGAGCAAGGACAAGTTCGATACCAGCCCGCCGGGCGTATGTCTCGCACACGGCACGGTATTCAGGGTGGATACCTTCTGACAGCACGGCCCGATAACGGTTCGTCAGGCGCGTAGCCATCAGCAATGCTTCCGCCAGTGCCGTAGCCCCGTCGTACATTGAGGCATTGGAGACTTCCATCCCGGTCAGTTGGCAGATGAACGTCTGGTACTCGAAGATGGCCTGGAGCGTGCCTTGGTTGATTTCCGGCTGATACGGCGTGTAGCTCGTGTAGAACTCCGACCGCGACACCAGCGTGTCAATAATGAGGGGGCGCACGTGGTCATAGACCCCAGCGCCCAGGAAGGAATGGCGCGGTAGGCGATTCTGCCCGGCCAAGGCTTCCATCAGTTGCATTAGCTCCGCTTCACTCGCCATGGGTGGAAGGTTCAGCGGGCGCTGAAGGCGGAGCTTTTCGGGAATGCCTCGGAACAGTTCGGCAATACTGGAGACGCCCATCGAGGCCAGCATGGCCGCCTGCTCATCGGGCGTCGCATTGGGGATGTAGCGCATGGTTTTGGGTCATTTCCTAAAGTACAGCGTTTTTTGGTAGTCTGAAAGTCGCCGAGCGCGTTGCGACCAAACAAAGTAAGACATCGGTTTCGGTCGCTGGAGTTATTTATCCTTGATGAAGTCCTCGTACTCAGCGGCGCTCAACAGGGCGTCCACTTCGCTGGGGTCAGAAAGCTTGATCACAATCATCCAGCCTTCGTCGTAAGGCGACGTGTTGACCAGTTCGGGGGCATCGGCCAGCTTGGTGTTGACTTCGATGACTTCGCCGGAAACCGGAGAAAACAACTCGCTGACAGCCTTGACCGACTCAACCGAACCAAACGGTTCATTGGCTTTGACTATTGTGCCGACTTTTGGCAAGTCCACGTAAACGACATCGCCTAACGACTCTTGGGCATAAAACGTAATGCCGACCCGTCCGGTGTCACCCGTGATGCGGATCCACTCGTGGTCTTTGGTGTACTGCAAATCGTCGGGATAGTTTGCCATGAAGATTCCTCGCCAACGTTAGGATGCGCCTTATTCACTACTTGGGACGCTTGTAGAAAGGGGTTGGGACAATGCGGCAGGGGACTTCGCGCCCGCGCACTATGGCAAACACTTGCGTCCCCACCGCGGTCTTGTCAATTGGAAGATACGCCAGTCCGATGTTTTTCCTGAGAAAGGGCGACGGGCTGCCTGAAGTGACGCGCCCGACTTCCTGCCCGTCGGCCACCAGTGGGTAGCCGTCACGTACCGGCACGCGGTCTTCCACTTCAAAACCGACCAGCTTGCGGGTTAGCCCCGCTTCCTGTTGCCGGATCAGAGCGTCACGTCCGAGAAAGTCACCCTTGGAGAATTTGCATATCCATCCCAGATCAGCTTCCAGCGGCGTGGTCGTATCGTCAATTTCATGGCCGTAGAGAGCCATTTTGGCCTCGAGCCGCAGGGTGTTCCGGGCACCAAGACCACATGGCATCGGGTTGCCGGCTTCAGTCAATGCCTTCCACAGCCGCTCCACATCGGCCGGTGCGCAGTAGATTTCAACGCCATCTTCGCCCGTGTAGCCGGTGCGTGCCACGAGCGCTGTTACACCCGCAATGACAACATCACGCCGAAACCGGTAGTAGCCTAGACTGGTGATGTCATGTATGGTCAGGTCTTGCACCAGGGCCACGGCACGCGGCCCCTGGACGGCTAGTTGGGCGTATTCGTGGCTGACATCGCGGATGTCAACCTCGAAGCCCACCGCGTGCCTGCGCAGCCATTCCACATCTTTGGTCGCGTTGGCTGCGTTGACGCAGAGAAAGTAGCTGTCTTCAGCCAGGCGGTGCACCAGAATGTCATCTACAAAGCCACCGTGTTCATTGAGGAGCGCGGAGTATTGGGCTTGGCCGTCCACAAGGCGGGCGGCATCGTTGCACGTCACATACTGCACGAAGCGCAGGGCGTCGCGCCCTTGGATAAGGATTTCTCCCATGTGGCTGACATCGAAGATGCCCACCGCCGTACGCACGGCCATGTGCTCGGCAACCAGCCCGCCATATTCAATCGGCATCATCCACCCGGCAAAGGGTGCCATTTTCGCGCCAAGCGAGCGATGTAGTGCATCTAGTGGCAACTGGCGAAGTTCGGAAGACATCCCTGTGGAAAGCTTTTGAAAGGAAACAGCAGGGGTCAAATGTGCAAAAAGACAGGAACTGGGACGCTACCATTGCCCTGCTGACGGGTCAAGCTAGCTTATCCCTATGGCCGCTACTTGCCAGCCCATTTGGAGCGGCCTACGATAACCGGCGGCTAAGCGTGTGCCGGCTACTATTTGCTGTTTATGGAGGATGACTCCCATTCGTACCCAGCTTATCCAACCGTCTCACTCTGACCTCTGACGCCCGGTAGTTTCCTCACGACCACCGTGGCGTCAGCCAACGATGTTCGTAAGGAGGAAACTCACCATGACCGACAAGCTGGTTTTTGAGCCGTCTAGCTCTCATTTACCAAAAGCGTGTACATCCTCTGTCAACACACCAGCATCGCACCTGGTCCGGTGTGACCAACCTGCCACCTCGGCCTTCCAACCTGATATGTTCGATGATGACTTGGTTTCGGCTCTGGCCGTGGCCAAGGAAAATGTCCGCGCGCGCCAGGTCTTTGACTGGGAGCGCGTCCGCCGGCAATGCGCTGTCTAGCCTTGCCTGGCATTGTCCGGTGCAGTTCGTTGCACTGGGTTCGGCTGTCATTGGTGGACTAACCCTGTTGTGGGTCTATGCCCGTGGCTGGACAAATCTGTATGGCGATGGCCAGGCCCATCTAGCTATTGCCCGCAAGCTTGTGGATGCCCCACCAGGAACAACCTGGTGGGAACATTACATTCAACTGGGCAGCCCATGGCTTCCGCTGCCGCACGTGCTGGCTGCCCCACTTGTGCTTTCCGATACGCTCTGGCGCACCGGGCTGGCCGGCAGCCTTATCTCTTGCCTTGCCTTTGTTATTGCGGCGACAGTGGTGTTTCAACTTACGGCTGCCCTTACCCGGTCGTGGCTGGCAGCGCTGGCGGCCTGGCTAGCCTTTTCGCTCAACCCCTCCCTACTCTACATCCAGACCACACCGCTGACCGAGCCGCTGTTTCTCGCTACATGGCTGAGCAGCGCATGGTGGATGCACGACTGGACGCAGCACGGTCGGCGTGATCGTCTTGCTCTGGCGGCGCTCTGTACCCTGGGGGCACTTCTGACCCGCTATGAGGGCTGGATTCTGTTTCCAGCCGGTATGCTCTGGGTGATCTGGTCTTCACCCCGCCGTGGATGGGCGCGCCTGGCCGACCTGGGGCTATGGTGGGGGATCGTGGGCGCAGGGGTTGTGTACTGGCTCTGGCATAACTGGGCCATTTACGGGCGGCCGCTGGAGTTTCTTGAAGGAACTTACTCGGCGCGTGGCTATTTTGCGCGCCACCGGGATGAGCTCAGCTACTTGAGCTTTGTGGTTGGGCAACCACTTTATGCTGGCATCGTTTTAGCCGCCACTGTCGTTATCTGTGCCACGCCGGCAACGGCGTTATTAGGGCTGACCGGGCAGATACTGGAGACCTTCCGCACATGCCGGCTCGACGTTTCAACCCTAGCGGTTCTGGGGTGGCTCTGGCTACCGCTGCTCTTTACTGGCTACAGCCTGTATTCGGGCAACATCCAGATTTACCCGCTGTTTTTGAACAATCGCTACGGCTTGGTGGGATTGCCTACCTTGGTCGTTGGCATTGGGCTAGGGGTGGCGTACTTACAGAATCGCTTTCCAGCGCGGCGGGTCTGGGCAGCCGTCGGCGTGGGGCTAGTGTGCGTTGGACAATCGCTGTGGTGGCTGCGGGATGGCGTCTATCAGCTTGCCGTCTTTCAGGAAGCCTACCGGGCGCAATTTACGCCGCTTGGGCGTGAGCGCCGAGCATTGGTGCAGTTTCTCCGGTCTGATCCAGCCTTACAGGCTCTGAAAAAGCGACCAGCGGGCGTTTGTATCGCTCTGTTTGCTGGTGAGCTATCTGCAGTCATTGCCCAAGGCGGACTATCCTACGCGCATATCTTGCACGAAGGGTGTTCGGGCTGGCACAGCTTGGAACAAGCCATTCCACCTACGGTGACCTGGCTGGTGGTAAAGCGGGGAGATGAGCTGGATCGAAAGCTTCAGCGGCGGCCGGCCGGCTATGAAGACTTCTCCACAGTGTGGGTGTCAGAACAGGGCAATTTCCGTGTTTTATCGCGGCACCGGTCAGCGCCTGCGCTTTGAAAGCGCTGACCAACTTTGGAAGCTATTCTGACTTCCGCCGCAAGAGCGTTGGTGTGTCGAGAGTGTCCACTTCCGCGGCTGGCGAGGCACGTTCGGAAGTTGGTGCAACACGCCCGAACGAAGACACCGAGACCACGTTGCTGGCTGTGACTGTGGTTGCTGGCAGTTGCTCAACTGCCCGGGCAGCGTGGTCGAAGCCGGTAGCAATCACGGTAATCTTCATCTCATCTTGCATTCGTTCGTCAATGACTGCGCCAAAGATGATGTTGGCGTCTGGGTGGGCTGCCTTCTGAATGATAGAAGTGGCTTCATTGACCTCGTGGAGGGTGAGGTTGTTGCCGCCGGTAATGTTGACAAGCACCCCGCGCGCCCCCTCAATGGAAGCTTCTTCAAGAAGTGGGCTAGCAATGGCCGCATTTGTGGCTTGGATAGCGCGATTTTCCCCAGAGGCTTGGCCGGTACCCATTAGGGCAATCCCAGAGCCGCGCATGATGGTGCGCACGTCAGCAAAATCGAGGTTAATCATTCCAGGAACGGTAATCAGGTCAGAAATGCCCTGTACAGCTTGCCGCAGCACATCATCTGCCATACGGAAGGAGTCTGCCAGGGAGGTATGGCGATCAACCGTCGTCAGCAGGCGGTCATTGGGGATGGTAATGATGGTATCAACGCACTCATAAAGCTCACGGATACCTTTTTCGGCATTCTGCATGCGGCGGCGCCCTTCAAATCCGAAGGGCTTGGTGACAACCGCCACGGTCAAAATCTCCAATTCGCTGGCAAGCCCGGCCACGATTGGGGCGGCACCCGTGCCGGTGCCACCGCCCATGCCGGCAGTAATAAACACCATGTCTGCGCCTTCGAGCGCATCAATGATCTTTTCTGTGTCTTCTAGGGCTGCTTCCCGTCCTACTTCAGGGTCGGCTCCCGCCCCCAAGCCGCGTGTCCGCTTGCTGCCGATCTGAATCTTGATCGGAGCCTTTGACATGCTAAGGGCCTGCAGATCGGTATTGACCACCAGAAAAGTAATACCTTCAATGCCGGACTCGATCATTCGGTTGACGGCATTGCCACCGCCGCCGCCAACACCAATAACCTTGATATTTGCGCCTTTTGAGATGGTGTTTTCCACAAATTCAAACCTCACTGAAGGGGAACTTGGTGATCGCTTATCTTCTGCTCCCATGGGATTTAATGCCTCCTGCCCATAACCTGGATCGGGAACCGTCTTCCTGGAAAAAACAGTATGCTCAGCGTGCCGAACTCGGCAAAGAAAAGAAACTTTTTATCCCTGCTAGCCAGTGGCGCCAGCTTGTCTCGCGTTGCCGTAAATATTGATTAGCACGCGGGCGGGTGCTCAAGAGAACAAGGCCAATCACTGTTGACCATTCGGGACGGCTTAGTTCTTCGTTGAGACCATCTAAGCCGGTAGGCATGCCTATCCGAACTGGAAGATCAAGCATTCGCTCAGCAAGCTCGGGAATTCCAGATAAGAGGCTTCCACCGCCTGTCAAAACCAATCCGCTGGACAATTTTTTTTCAAAACCTGCCTTCTGAAGATTCTCTTGAATTTGTTTGAAAATCTCCTCTGCCCGTGGCTGAAGCATCTCGCAGAGCACCTGTCGCGAGAGCGTCCGTAAACGTCCTCCAGAACCGGAAAATTCAAGTTGTTCCTGCCGCTCGTGAGGATGTAAAAGCGGTGCAAAAGCACATCCGAAGGTTTGCTTGATACGTTCGGCTTCAGGAACCGATGAACGCAGCCCAACCGCAATGTCATTGGTGAAATGGGTGCCACCGACGCCAAACATGGCGGTGTGGCGTACGGCTCCATGCTGAAACACAGCAAGGCTGGTGATCTCGCCGCCAATGTCAATAATGGCCGTCCCATATTCACGTTCTTCTTCAGTAAGGGTGGCTGTTGCGGCTGCAAGCGAGCCAAGGGTGAGGTCTTCGACAATGATACCCAGCCGGTTGGCGCTTGTCACGATGTTTTGCGACGCTGTGAGTGGTGAAGTCACAATATGTACAGTGACTTCGAGCCGCATCCCCAACATACCCAGGGGATCGCCGATCCCGTCTTGTTCATCTACAACAAATTCTTGGGGCAAGACTTCCACAATGCCTCGGTCTGAGGGGAGGTTGATGGCGCTGGCTTGTTCGATAACCCGCTGGATGTCTGCCGCCGTGATTTGCCGATTACGCTGAGAAACCGTCACGACCCCGTGTCCGTTGAGCCCGCGCACATGTAACCCCGAGAGGCTGGCGTGGATTGTGTCAATCTCAAAGCCAGCCATTTTTTCGGCTTCCGTCAGACATTGGCGGATGGTTTCCTCGGCCTGCTCAATGCTCACCACAACCCCTTTACGTATGCCTTTGGAAGGCACCTCGGCATAGCCAACTACCGCCCAGCGTGTGCGGTCTGGTACCGGCGTAGCAATGACCACGCGCGTCCGAGTTGAGCCAAGATCAAGGCCGGCAAGGTAAGGAAGAGCGCGTACCATGGGGCTACCTCCGCGAGGCCGAACCCGCCGAGCGGGATGTAGGCTTGGGTTTCTGGGTTGATAGCGATCCCCTAGCGCCTGCTCCCGAACGTGATGGCGGTGTAGACAGGCGTTCGTCAAATTCCAAATTGACCTGTCTGGCACTGACCATGTTCACGGTCTTGAGGTACGGAGCTTTCTCGAAAATGTGCGGGTCAGAAAAATGCATGTGCTCGAGAATAGACATCTCCCGGCGCTGGAGCGCATCCACAATCTCGCAGGCGTGGAGAAACCGTTCTCGGAAATCTTCCTTACCCAATCCAACAACAATGCGGCTATTGCGGAGCTGAACGCGCACGTCCTGCAGGTGGGACAGATCAACCGACTCGATACGTTCAGAAAGCCGTGGCTCGGCTGCATCGAGCGCCCACATCAGGTTGCGGTACATTTGCAGCCGCTCTCGGTTTTCGCGTTGTCCGCTCTGGTCTCGGTCGGAGGCAAAGCCAACTGCCAGGATAGGCGGTTCGCCATCAACCTCAGGATCGTATGCCGCAACCACAACGCCTTCTTCATCAAGCCAGACAAGGTTGCTCCGCTCTGCCATCTGAGCAAGAACAAACCGTTTGCGTTCTTCCACCACGACCCGCAGAGTGTCTGGCAGGATGCGAACCACACGCACCCGCCGTACCTGCGGCAAGCTTTCTAGGTGTTGGCGAAGGGTAGGGAGTGAAACCATGAGCAAAGAGCCGGTAGATTGCTGGCGGACGAGGCGTTCAATGTCCTCTGCAACCGGCGGCTGGCAACCCACAACTTCCACTTGGCGTAGCATGAACAGGTCGGAATGCGTCATAGCCAGCCCTAGGCCGCTCAATCCTATCAGCAGCATTGCCCAGAGAATGCCAGTCCGCCAGGCGCAGAGGCGCTCCCACACTGCTCCTTGTTGCATACGCAATCCACGGATGGCTGCCGCCTCACGGGTTTGTTCGTGGCGGGAAGGTAGCGCCTGGCGAGTTTTATGTTTATGAGCGACTGACACGTTGGAAACTCCCTACAGCTTCTATGTCCAGAAGGCTTTTACTCCCAGACTTCGACTTCCATGTCGAGTTCGATGCCACGGGCTGCACGAACCCGTGACCGAATTCGCTCAATCAGCGCAAAGACATCGGCAGCTCGGGCTGACCCATTGGTGACAATAAAGTTGGCGTGAAGTGGGGAAATTGTTGCCCCGCCAACGGTTTCCCCCTTCATGCCAAGTTCATCAATAATGCGTCCGGCGGCCAGTCCCGGCCCGGGATTTTTGAAAATGCAACCGGCGCTGTTGTCCCTGACCGGTTGCGTCGCTGCCCGGTGGCGACGATAGGCAGTAATCTCTGCCCAACTGGTTTTGGGGTTGCCCGGATGGAGCTGGAGGGTTGTCCCCAGAATCAGGTCATGATCGGTAAAGGGCGAGTGACGGTAGGCAAAGTCAAGTTTCTCACGTAGCAACGTAAGAACCTGCCCGTTGCGGATGACATCCACTGACACAATGACATCGGCAATCTCATAGCCGTGGGCGCCGGCATTCATCTTCACCGCCCCGCCGACACTCCCGGGAATCGGGGCCAGCCCTTCAATCCCAGACAGCCCCCGGTCGGCACACTGGCTGACCAGCCGGGGCAGGCTGTAACCGGCTGGCACGGTGACTCGGCAGCCTTCAAACACCACGGGCATTTTGAGCTGCCGCAAGCTGATAGCCACACGGTCAATGGGCCCATCGGCCACCAAGAGATTTGTGCCGTAGCCCAAGGGGCTCCAGCGCAGTTTGTGCTTTTCAAGGCGTGCTACCAAGGCAGCTACTTTTTCTGGCGTATCAGGAAAGGCTACACAAGTGATCTCCCCGCCAATGCGCAGCGAAGTCAGGTCGCGCATTGGTTGGTGAAAGCGAGCCGCAACATCAAGCTCAGCACAGATTTTCTTGATAGACTCAAGCATCCTGTAAAAACCTTTCACCGAGTTGCCAGACATTGCCTGCCCCCACCGTCAACATCACGTCGCCGGGGCGAAGTTGCGCCGCCACGGCTGGCAGGGCTGTGTCGAGCGCGCCAACGGCATACACAGCCGGATGTCCCGCCGCATGTACGGCTGCCGCTAGCGCTGCCGCTGTCACCCCAGGCAGGGGCGCTTCACCCGCCGAGTAAATATCCACGATACAGACCACATCCGCCTCCCGCAGCACTGTTACAAACTCAGTAAACAGATGCTGTGTCCGCGTGTAGCGGTGCGGCTGAAACACCAAGACAAGCCGACGTTCGACGCTGCGCGCCGCGTCAAGTACGGCGGCAATTTCAACCGGGTGGTGGCCGTAATCGTCAATGACGAGAACATTATTCCTTTCTCCGCGAATTTGGAACCGTCTGGAAACATTTTCAAACATTTCCAGCCCGATTTGTACATCTCTGAAGTTTAAATCAAGTTCAAGTCCGGCGGCGATAGCCGCCAGTGCGTTGTAGATAGCGTGTCGGCCCGGCACGCGCAGCCGGACTGGGCCAAGACAGGCCTGCCCGTGCCAGACCGTAAAGCGCCAGCCGAAGGGCTTTTGGGAAACAATGTCCGCGGCCCGTACGTGGGCTTCTGCTGCATGTATGCCGTACAACGTACAGCGCCGGGTCAGGTGGGGCCGAAGCGCCTGCACGCCGGTATCGTCGGCGCAGGCGATGACGACCCCCGTTTCAGATACGCCCTCGGCAAAGCGTACGAAGTGGTCCAGGATGGCGTTGAAATCACGGTAGAAGTCGAGATGATCGCGGTCCACGTTGGTGATGACCGCCAGGGTGCGCGGCAGCCTGAGAAACGAGCCATCGCTTTCGTCGGCTTCAGCAACAAAGTGCGGCCCTGTGCCAACCATGGCTCCGCTGCCGAGACCGGCAAAAGCCGCGCCAATGACGGCGGTTGGGTCCTGCCCGGCTGCGCGAAGCACGGTGGTGATCATGGCGCTGGTTGTCGTCTTGCCGTGCGTGCCGGCGACGGCCACGGCCACCTTGCCCGCCATAAGTTCGGCCAGCATCTCTGCCCGGTGCACGATGGGAATGCCCTTGGCTTGTGCTGCCAGCCGCTCAGGGTTGTCGGCCTTGATAGCCGTAGAAACGACAACTCGGTCAGGATTGCCGAGCTGGTGTGGCGCGTGGCCAATGAAGACCTGCGCCCCTAGCGCCTGTAAGCGGGCGGTCGCTGCCGAAGCCGCCAAGTCTGACCCGGAAACCCGCCAGCCGCGCCGGAGGGCGACTTCGGCAATCCCACTCATACCGCTGCCCCCAATGCCGATAAAGTGCAATTGCCCGTCCATGACCCCTCATCCTGTGCGATGCAGAATCTGGAACGCAACCTCTACGGTGCGTTCGGCTGCCTTTGGTTGCGCCAGCGCCCGGCTGGCGGCTTCCATCTGCGCCAATCGCACCGGGTCGGCCAGTAGCTTCAGGATAGTCTGGGCCAGTTTTTCACCCGTTAGTTCAGCTTGCAGAATCATCTCTCCAGCGCCGGCGCGGACAAACGCTTCGGCATTCCGGCGCTGGTGATCATCGGCAGCATAGGGAAAGGGAACGAAAATGGCGGCGCGCCCAGCAGCGGCTACTTCGGCGATGGTGGCGGCTCCGGCGCGGCAGACCAGTACATCGGCTTCGGCCACGGCTTCGGCCATGGCGTGGATGAAAGGCTGTACTTCGGCCTGCACACCGGCTGCCACATAAGCGGCGCGCACCATTTCGACATCGCGCTCGCCGGTCTGGTGGACAATGCGCAACCCGGGATGCGTTGCCAGCCAGGGCGCGGCTTCGGCCATGGCGCGGTTGATGGCCTGGGCTCCCTGGCTGCCGCCAAACACAAGTACATGCCGACGTGGAGCTTGGGCTGGACGCGGCGGAATCCGCTCAAATTCGGCGCGTACCGGCGTCCCGGTCAGGACGGCTTTCGCCCCGAAGTAGGTTGCTGTTTCCCGGTAAGATACGGCGGCTGCCGTAACCAAGCGGGCAAGGATTCGGTTAGTCAGGCCAGGCAGCACATTGACCTCGACGACCAAGGTCGGAATGCCACGCATCACTGCCGCCAGCATCGCCAACCCAGAGGCGTAACCGCCGACCCCAATAGCAATGTCCGGCTTGAAACGCCCGATGAGTTGCCAGGCTTTCCAGAAGCCGACGGGAAGCACGGCTAGACTCTGGAAGCGGCGCTGCCAGGAAACGTTGTTGAGCGCGCCAGAAGGAATGCACGTCAGCGCAAAACCGGCGGCCGGAACCAGTTTCCTTTCCAGTCCGCGCTCTGTACCCACAAAGTGGATTTCCGTCGTGGCATCGCGTTGCAAGAACGCCTGGGCAAGAGCAATGCCAGGGAAAATGTGTCCGCCGGTGCCACCGGCCGCCATCAGGACACGCACGACAACGCACCCTATACCTTCCGAAAATGCTCAGACAGCCGCCGCTGGAACGTCGGCTTTCTACTCGGTTAGAGCCTTACGCTCGCCGCGACACACTGAGCAGCCACCCGGCAGCAAACAGGCTCATCATCATGGAACTGCCGCCGTAGCTGATAAAGGGCAATGGAATCCCCTTGGCCGGGACCAAACTCAACACAACGCTCAGGTTAAACAGCGCCTGCCCCACAAGCAGAACGGTGATGCCCGTTGCTAGGAGTTTGCCAAATTCGTCCGGGGCCAAAAAGGCCGCGCGCAGGCCGCGAAAAGCGAGCATGCCGAACAGCCCAACGACCATGAGGCTGCCGATAAGACCGACTTCTTCAGCGATGACTGAAAAGATAAAGTCGGTATGGGCTTCCGGCAGATAAAACAGCTTTTGCCGGCTCTGAGCAAACCCGACGCCCGCTACGCCGCCGCTGCCAATAGCCATTAGCGATTGGATAATCTGGAATCCTTCTTCACGAGGGGCTTTCCAGGGATCGAGAAACGCCAGCAGACGCGCCCGGCGGTAGGGCTCTTTGAGTACGGCGTACAGTAGTAAAGGTGAGCAGAACAATCCGGCCAGGACGGGATAGCGCAACGGAATGCCGGCGACGACAAGCATCGCTGTCGCTGTCCCCCCCATCATCAGAATCGTTCCTAGGTCCCGCCCCAGAAAAACCAGCCCGATTAGGAGTCCCACGACCAGACCAACTGGAAGAAGCACATCTCGCAAGTTGCGACGCGCCAGTACGTCTTTTCGACTGAGGAAGTAGGCAAGAAACAGCACCATTGAGAGCTTAGCCAGCTCGGAGGGCTGAAACATCAGTCCTGGCAGACGAATAAAGCGATGGGTGCCCCGGATGGGCGGCAAAAGCAGGACGAGCACCAGAAGAAAAACCGTAACCCCGAGTAGCCCATACACAACCCATGGGTGCTGGAGGCGCGTGTAGCCCAACCATAGGCTGCCAAGCAGCAGGCCAGCCCCTAACAAGGCAGCCAGAGCCTGGCGCAGGACAAAGTGAAATTGGCTTTGGTAAGCTTCACGGGCCAAAGTTGCCGAGGCGCTGTAGACCATCACCAAGCCAAACATCACCAGCGCAATAATGGTGACGAAAAGCCATGGGTCGACAAAAGTCACCAGGTTGCGTGAAATAGGGATCACCGTGGGAGTAGCCAATCTAGGCTGCATGACGCCCCTCACTGCACATTGGAAGTCAAACCCTTGACTGTTGCTTTGAAAACCCGTCCCCGGTGCTCGAAGCTCTCAAACATATCAAAACTGGCACAAGCCGGTGCTAGTAAAACAACGTCGCCAGGCCGGGCGCGCTGAGCCAGGCTATGAACGGCATCTTCTAAACTGGCATGGCGCGTAATGGGTTGGTGTAACCGTCCGGCGAGGGTGGCGGCAATTTTTTCGGCTGCCGCGCCGATAAGCGCTATCGAAACCGCCCGTGGCGCCAGAGCGTCTACGAGCGGAGCAAAGTCACCGTTTTTGTCTAACCCGCCAAGAATGACGTGTAACCCGGACGGAAAGGCCTCAATGGACACCCGTGCCGCTGCCACATTTGTCGCCTTGGAGTCGTTGAAGTACCTGACGCCGGCGATTTCGGCTACAAACTCCAGCCGGTGTTCCAACCCGCGGAAATTCCGGATGGTCGTCCGCGCAGTTTCCGGAGCCACTCCGGCGGCAAGAGCTGCGGCCAGACTGGCCAGGATGTTTTCCAGGTTGTGCCGGCCGGGCAGGGGCAGGTCGGAGCGTTGGAGCAACACTCGTTCGGCTTGCCGGGTGCGGCACACCAGATCATTTCCGCGCAGAAAAAGACCTTCTTCCAGTTCCCGGTGGGCTGAAAAGAGCGTCACCGGCGCACCATGAGCTGCAAGCTGCGCTTGGGCACGGGGTGTCGTCGGGTCATCGGCATTGAGCACAGCAAGGGTTTCACCGTCAAACCGGCGAAACATGTTCAGTTTAGCGGCTACGTAGTTTTCAAATGTGCCGTGGCGGTCGAGGTGATCCGGCGTGATGTTGAGCAGGATGCCGATATGTGGGCGAAAGGTGACGACGGTTTCAAGCTGAAAACTGCTGCATTCAAGCACCGTCCAGCCGTCGTCGCGCGAGGTCTCCACCAGTGAGACGGCGGCTACACCGATGTTACCGCCAACCTGGGTTGGCAGCCCACCGTCGGCAAGTAGGCGTCCGGTCAGGGTCGTCGTCGTGCTTTTGCCGTTGCTGCCCGTAATGGCGATGATGCGCCCGCGCATGTGGCGAAAGGCCAGTTCGATTTCGCCGATGATGGGTATGCCTGCTTCCCGCGCCGGCTGGAGCACTGCCAGCCCAGGCGGGACGCCAGGGCTGAGGACAATTTCATCAGCGCTGCACATGGTCTCTGGCCGGTGTTCTCCGGCTTCAATGGTGATGCCTTCGGATTGGAGTTGGACGATTTCTGGCGGTAGTTTTTCGACGGGCCGCTGGTCAGTGAGGGTCACCTGTGCGCCGCGCGCCGCCAGAAACCGCGCTGCACTCAGTCCACTTATGCCGGCGCCAACTACGACGAAGCGACGGCCGACATAGCTCTGGTTGGTGGTGTTGTTGGAGGTAGGCATTCTGACATGCATCGTTACCGTAGCTTGAGCGTCGCCAAGGCGACAAGGGCGAAGAAAATCTGCACGATAAGAAAGCGAAAGACGATTTTGGATTCCTTCCAGCCAGTGAGTTCAAAGTGGTGGTGCAGCGGCGACATCTTGAAAATCCGCTTGCCGATGCCAGTCTGCGGGTCTTTCGTCAGTTTGTAGTAACTGACTTGCAAAATGACAGAAAGCGTTTCAATAACAAATACCCCGCCCAGAATGACCAGCAGCAATTCCTGCTTGATAAGGATCGCCACGCAGCCAATACAGCCGCCAATAGCCAAGCTGCCGACGTCGCCCATAAAGACTTCTGCCGGCGGCGCGTTGAACCAGAGAAAGCCTAGGCTTGCGCCAGCCAGCGCTGCACAAAAGACGGTGACTTCAAGCGCCAGTGGGCTGGGTGGGAGATTGAGGTAAAGCGCCAGTTCGGTCAAACCCGTGATATAGCACAGCAGGGTAAGTGTCAGAGCAACAACAAAGGTCGTGCTGATGGCCAAGCCGTCGAGGCCGTCTGTCAAGTTGACGGCGTTTGAGCTGCCCGTCATCACTAACAGCATAAACGGTAGGTAGAGCCAGGCCGTCAGGTCGGGCTGGAAATCCTTGAAAAACGGGACGCTCAGACGGGTGGTATAGTTGCCCGAGCCGATGAGGACGCCCCCGATGAGTAGAGCCGTCATCACTTGTCCGAGGAGTTTCCACCGCCCCTGCAGGCCGAGGTTCTGCCGCTTGGCGATTTTCAGGTAGTCGTCCAGAAAACCAATCGCCCCATGTGCCAGCAGGGCAAACAGGGCAACCCAGACGTACAGATTGCTGAGATCAGCCCACAGGAGCGTTCCGGCGACAATGCCTGTGATAATGAGCACGCCGCCCATAGTCGGCGTCCCTTTTTTGGCCTGGTGCGCCTTGACGCCTTCTTCCCGGATTTCCTGCCCGTACTTGAGGCGGCGCAACCAAGCAATCATCGGTGCACCGAGCGCAAGGCAGATGAGCGTGGCCGTCATCGCCGCCAGAAGGGCGCGAAAGGACGGATAGCCAAAAACGCGAAATGGGCCAAAAAATTGGTACTTTAGGTAGAGGATTTCATAGAGCAGGTGGTAAAGCATTGCGCGTGCCTAAGCCGGCAGGGCCTCCAGACAGGTTTCCAACTGTACCTTGCGTGAACCCTTGATGAGAATGACATCCCCGGCTTGGACGCGGTTCGCTAACCAAAGGCCAGCTTCGGCCGCGGTTTCAACGAAATCTGTGATCATCGGGTGGTTCTGTTCGGCCTGCGCTGCAGCAACCAAGTCGCGGGCATGTCCGGCGACACCGAGCAGAATATCCACCTTGGCCCGAGCAATGGCGCGGCCGCAGGCGATGTGCATATCCTTGGATTGCTCGCCGAGTTCAAGCATTTCGCCTGCTACGACAATCCGCCGCTTGGCATCGGGCACCTGCTCTAACAGCCGTACGGCCTCCTGAAGGGCAACTGGGTTAGAGTTGTAGCTGTCGTCTACCACGGTAAAGCCGCCGGGGTAATGCCGGATAACACCCCGGTGCGGGCCTGGCTGTGCCAACCGGAGCTGAGCCGCAATGACTTCAGGTTCAACCCCGAAATGGATGGCAATAGCTGCTGCTGCTAGGGCGTTGTTGATGTGGTGTTCGCCGGCAAGAGGAAGTTCGACTGTGGCCTGTCCTTTCAACGTAGATAGCGTAAACGTCGTGCCTAACAGCCCACGGGATACAACATCAAGCGCTGTGACGTGGGCTGCTTCGTTCCGCCCGAAGTACATGACCTGAGCTCCGCTATGCTCTTGCCGCCGCGCCAGAACAATAGCCGCCATACGAGCTACGCGCGGATCGTCGGCATTCAGAATAGCCGTGCCGTTTGGTTTCAACCCGTGGACGATTTCTGCTTTGGCTTCGGCAATGCCTTCCAGGCCGTCAGGAAAGTTCTCAATGTGAACCGGAGCGACGTTGAGGACGACACTGACATCCGGGGGTGCAATTTCGCACAGCCGGGCGATTTCACCTTTTTTGTTCATCCCCATTTCGAGTATGGCCAGATCGTAGTCTTCCATGCGCCGCCCGTCTGAAAGCATCTGAAAAACAGCTAGAGGCAAACCATATTCGTTGTTGAAGTTGCCGACCGAGGCGTAGATACGTCCGTAAGGCGCAAGCGTCAGCGCCGCGAGGTTTTTAGCCGTTGTTTTACCCATGCTGCCGGTGATGCCGACGATGGGGCGTCCCCACCGGCGCAGCAACGCCCGGGCCAGTTCCTGCATGGCGTAGAGCGTGTTTGACACAAGCAAGCACCGTGCTGCTTGAGCAGGCGTCAGCTCCGGCAGCGGACGATGAATGACAGCCGCGCATGCGCCACGCGCCAAGGCTTCCGGTACAAAGGCATGGGCATCGAGACGTTTTCCGTGGATGGCGAAAAACAGGTCGCCGGGGCGAATGGTGCGGGAGTCAATCGAAAAGCCAACCGGCGTGATGGTACGTAGTTCGTCAGGGCAAGCAATGCCCAGTAAGTCAGCAAGGTCGGCTAGGGTCACAGCAAAAACTCCACAGAGAGGAGGATGGTTTGGGTGTGGTCACAGTTTAGCCCGTCGGCGTTCTGTTAGCCGAACGAATTGCATGGAGTGCGCGGCGGGCCTCTTCGCGGTCATCGAAGTGGATGGTCATGTGATTGAGAATCTGGTAGGTCTCATGTCCCTTGCCGGCAATGAGGACGACATCACCGGGTTGCGCCATCTGGATGGCAAAGGCAATCGCCTGGCGTCGGTCAAGTATCCGGTAGTAAGGCTTCCCGACAGCGCGCAGGCCAACTTCGGCATCATCTAGGATGCGCTCTGGCGCTTCCTGCCGTGGATTGTCCGAGGTTAGGATGGTGAGGTCACTACCTTGGGCGGCCGCTTCGGCCATCAGCGGGCGTTTGGTGCGGTCGCGGTCGCCGCCGCAGCCAAACACGGTGATGACCCGTCCTCGGCGGAGGCGTGCCAGTTCACGGGCCGTGGCTGTGACATTGGCCAAGGCATCGGGTGTGTGAGCGTAATCCACTGCCACCAGCAGGTTATCGTCGCTGCCTTCGACAACTTCAAATCGCCCGGGCACAACAGTATTGGCCACGCCGGCTAGGATGGCATCGGTCGGAACATCGAGCGCCAGCGCCGTGGCCGTAGCCGCCAAGATGTTGTAGGCATGGGGCGTGCCCACAAGGTGCGTTCTCAGATTGAGTGTCCCACGGGGTGTGTGGAGAGACAGCGCCATGCCGCGCGTTTGAAGGTCAAGCTGGGCGAGGCGTACTTCAGCGCCGGGGTCATGGACGGCGTAGGTCACAATCCGGGCGCGGCCGTTGATAGCCGTGATGATGTCGGGCGTGCGCGCGTCGTCGGTATTGAGAACGGCGACACCGGGAACCTCTCCGTTGCGTCCGTCAAAGAGCCGCAATTTTGCGTCGAAGTACCGCTCCATTGTGCCGTGATAGTCCAGGTGATCCTGGGTCAGGTTGGTGAAGACAGCAGCCGCAAACCGCATATCGGCTACGCGCCAGCGGTCAAGCCCAATTGAGGAGACTTCGATAGCTACGTGACGGCAGCCGCTGTCGTAAGCGCGCCGCAGAAAAGCCTGCACTTCCGGGGCTTCTGGCGTGGTTAGGTGCGAGGGACAGCAGTCATCATCAATGCGCTGTTCAATCGTGCCGAGCAGGGCAGCGTGTCCGTAAGCGGCGCGGAAGATTTCGTAAAGCAGGTAAGTGGTGGTTGTTTTGCCATTGGTGCCGGTGACACCTACCACATGCATCTGACGGCTGGGATGTCCGTACAGCAGCGCCGCCACCTGTCCAAGGGCGCGCCGGGCGTCGGCAACCTGAATCCAGCCCGCAGGAAAGTCTGGCGGGACCGGTCGTTCCGAGAGAACAGCCTGAGCGCCACGGAAGAGGGCTTCCGGGATAAAGTCGTGTCCGTCGGCTTGGCTGCCAGCGAGGGCAACAAAAATACTACCGGGCTGGCACGCTTTAGCAACGCAGGTAATGTCACGTACTTCAAAGTTTTCACCGCTAACGCAACCGGCAACGGCGGTTGCTATGGCATGTAGGGTAGGCATGAGCAAAACGGTCTAGGTGCGGCAGAACACCTGCCGCCGGGTTTTTCTGAAGGGCACAAAACTCAGCGTGATCACTGTGGAAGCCCTATCCACCCGGCAAGTTGCTTGGCGTGGTGCTCGATGTTGCGGAACATCTCAAACTGCTGTGGATTCATTGGCCCATACTCACCACGGTGCAACAGCTCGGCAAAGCCTAGGACCATCTGAAGGGAAGTACGCATGGCGGTCAACTGCTCGGGCGTAACCTGCAAGGCCGAAGCCGGGGCTGGTGGGGGAGTGAGGGTTTCCATCAGTTGGGCAAATTCGGCGCGCAGACGGGTTTCATCCCGGATGGCAATAATCCGTCCGCCCGGCCATGAGTCATGCGCTGGCAGTTCCAGTACCACGAAAGAAGCCATCATGGATTGCCCATCCGGGAGGGTTATGTTCGTTGAAAACTGCTGCATTTCAGAGGTCACCGCCAAGTGCTCCCACAGGGGAGCATTGTCACCACCAAGCTGTTGACCAACTTCAAGCAAAGACCGCCCCAAGAGTTCCTGCCGGGGTGCGCCAAGCAAGTACTCAGCCATTGGGTTGACTTGCTGAAGTACACCTTGCGAGTCAAGCAGGATGAGTCCTTCGTCGAGATTTTCAATCAACCAGTCTGACCAACTTGCCGACTGGCCGCTTATGGTAGTGCTCTCCGCAGTTGGCTCGGTCGTATCTGTAGCTGGGGCTGTCAAAGCCACGCCACTACTGGCAGTAGGAAAAGCACCCTCGTGTGGAAATCCCCAGCCGGCCGACGGCGGCCCTGCTTCGACGGGCGAGAAGCTTTCGGCGGCTGGTGCAGAAGGGGGGGATGCAGTAAAAAAGTCAGACGAAGGCGCAACGTAGGTACCGCCCAAAGCTTCTGAAGGTTGGGAAAAGGCTTCCACATGTTGGGGTACATCCACTGAGGAAGGGGCTGTTGCAGTAAGCGTGGAATCCGGCAGGGGCGACAGCCAAGCAGCTTCTGCCCCAGTGGTGTGCGGGCTCAGGGAAGCAAATCCTTCCGTTGTCAACGGCGCAGTAGACGGTGCGAATGCCTCAGAGGATGATGCAACGGAGGATGGTGCAACCCAGGTCAGGTCTATTTTGCCTTGGACTTCAAAAGCTTCAGCCGCTGTTGTCGCCGGTGGCGGTGGGGTGTTTGAAGGCTCTACGTAAGCGGTACTCGGTACTGTGACATCCGGTGGCAAGTCCAAAACGGGAACATCGGCGGCAGGAGGCGGTATGTCACCTAGGGGCACCTCAAACCAATCGGTGTCAATAGGCGCGGTAGAAACTTCTGCAGGCATTGTGCATTCTGCAGGATTAGCTGTTGAATTAGTTGCAGGCGCCGATCCAGGCGGAAGCACCGAAGCCAGGACATCGTCATGCTTATTCGCCGTCTCTTGGGCAGGTGGGATCGGAGCAGCAGAGGGAGTAGGAGTTTTCCGCCGACCGCTTGTGAACTGGCCAAGCAGGGACTGTACAACACTTCCGGAAGTATGCCCAACCGGAGGATGATCGGCCGCAATAACTGTGGGCGAGACTTCGACAGGAATGGTGGTTTCCGCCTCTGAACGGTTCTTGGGCACGGCTGATGGGTCAGTCGCCTTGTTGCCGCGAATCGCATTGAGAAGCTTACTAAAATCCATTGATGCCTCCGTCGCTGATGCGCCGGTAGGGTTGGAAACCTTCTGAGGGAGGTAACACCCTCACCGCATGTTCCGTTGTGTGAAGACTCACTTGGTAGCGATACCGCGTGTGTTATCTTTTGGAACTGTTTACCCCTACTACAACAGTATCTTTGTCCTCTGCACGACAGGACAGACAGCAGAGCAAAATGCAATGGTTCGGTTTGGCAGGAGTATAGATAACAGGTATGCACCCTACAAGTCTTGGCATAGGATTTGCCGACTATTACGTGATGGGCAAGATAAATCCATAGTTTTGTTGGATTTTTCGGAGTGAAAAAGCCATGAATGTGCGGGAAAAACTCGAAGCTGAGCTACGACAACTTGAACAAGAGTTAAAGGTTGATCTTCCACGTGAATTGCAACGAGCAGCCGCTTACGGCGACCTGCGCGAAAACGGTGAGTACCAGGCAGCGCGGGAGCGTGTCCGATTGGTTGGAGCGCGGGTCGCCGAACTGCACCAACGGTTGGCAGAGCTGGCTGCTATCAATCTTGATTCCTTGCCCCGCGACCGGGCAGCCTATGGTTCAACCCTGCGGGTGCTTGATCTTGATAAGGACGTTGAATTGACCTACCGCTTGGTGATGCCGGAGGAGGCAGATGCCTCCAAGGGCATGATTTCCACCACTTCGCCACTCGGGCGCGGCTTTATGGGCAAGCAGGTGGGAGATGAGGTCGAAGTGCAAACTCCGCAGGGGTTACGCCGCTTTGAGATTCTGAGCTTACGAACCATTCATGATGACGAACCCACAACCTAAATCGGCCCACGTGTATGCCGCACGCTTGAGTGGCGTTGCCGTGTAGAAGGGAAATCCGCCTTTACTTTTTCTTCGGTCCACGGTTGACAGTTCCGAGCCCGGCAACCTAGACTGCCTAGCGTCACACAGACTAGGCTTATGACGAACCAAGCGATGCGAGGGGCAAAAGAGCCCAGGCAGTCGTCGCGGCTCGGACAACCCCTGTTGAGACTGGTACTTTTGTCGGTTGGTCTCTGGCTGGTAAGCGTGTCAGTGCTGGCCCAGGAAACGAAACCTTCCCCTCGGACGCACACCAACGATGACTTTCGTGTGCCGCGTACGCTTCCTGCGTCACCCGTAACACCTGCGCCAGTTTTAGCCGATACGTCTGTGCCAGCGAGCCACCAGTCGCCTAGCGGAACTGCGACATCCGCCAGCAAAACATCCGAGGAAGTGCCGGCTGTGGCTGGGACATCCCAAGAAACACCCCTTGCCGAACTCATCGCACGGCGGGATGCCAACGGCATGTGGATTCTGATCAGCCGGTCTTTGCCTCCACCTGAGCCGGAAAAACTCGCCGCACCGGCCCCAATTTCGACCGGTAAGCCGGAACTCGATGCCATCATTATGGAAATGGCAACCAAGTACGGCGTCGATCCGCGTTTAGTTGTCGAGGTTATCCGCCAGGAGTCAGGCTTTAATCCCTATGCCATCTCGCCGGCCGGCGCCAAAGGCTTGATGCAGTTGATTGATGCTACGGCTGCGCGCATGGGGACGCACGATGTCTTTGATGTGCGTCAAAACGTCGAAGGTGGCGTCAAGTACCTGCGTCTCTTGCTGGATATGTTCAATGGCGATGTTGCGTTGGCCCTGGCCGGGTACAATGCTGGCGAACACCGCGTGATTCGCAGTGGCTATCAAGTGCCGAACATTGCCGAGACGCGCCACTACGTCAAAGCCATCCTGGCACGTTATGGAAAAGCCTTCCACCGGGTCTCCAAACGGAAGGCAGAGGCTGCACCGGCTCCTGAGGAACCACCTCCGCCACCGTTGCGCGTTTTTGTTCAGAATGGTGTGATTTTGCTGACCAACCGCTGACTGACTGTAAACCAGTTGCAAAACAATAAGGATAGGGCGAAGAGTACCCTTATACTGGTACAGGCACTGTCTTGAGGATTTCTTCGAGTGCTGACCGGGCATCGTCAGTCTCACGCCCTCCACTGGCATAACGCGGACTGACAATAATACGGTGAGAGAGCACCGGAATAGCGAGACGCTTGATGTCGTCCGGTAGGCAGTAGTCACGTCCGTCGAAGAGCGCAAGGGCTTGCGCTGCACGAAACAGTGCTAGGCTGCCCCGTGGACTGACACCCATTTCCAGCAATTCCGATGTGCGGGTGGCGTTGACGATGCGCAGCAGATAGTCCACCAAGGCATCATCCATCCGCACCGTGCGAGCGCGTTCCTGCAAAGCCAGCATATCCGCTGCTGACAGAACAGGTTTCATCTCCAACAAAGGATCACGGCGGGCTTTGCCAAGCAGGATTTGTCGTTCATCTTCAGCCGAGGGATACCCCATGCTAAGGCGCATGGTGAACCGGTCGAGCTGGGATTCCGGTAGTGGGTACGTCCCGTGGTGCTCAACCGGGTTTTGCGTTGCCAAAACGATAAATGGCTTAGGTAGCTCAAACGTATGGTTTTCAATTGTCACTCGCCCTTCGGCCATGGCTTCGAGCAGACAACTCTGGGTTTTGGGCGTGGTGCGGTTGATTTCATCGGCCAGAACGACGTTGGCAAAAATGGGACCCGGACGGAACTCAAAACGGCCGGAAGCCTGGTCATAAACGCTCAATCCCAGGACATCGCTAGGGAGCAGATCGCTAGTAAACTGGATGCGCTGAAAGGAACAGTCTAGGGCGCGGGAAAGGGTACGTGCCAACGTGGTTTTGCCAACGCCGGGCACGTCCTCGATGAGGAGGTGTCCATCGGCGACAAGCGTGACCAGGGCCAGGCGGACGACATCGTGTTTGCCCCGTACCACAGTCTCAATGGCGGATTCCAGTGCCTGTAACTGCTCGGCCACACTCGACAGGCTCGACACCACAGGAGAAGAAGATGGCGTCACCGTTTGATTACTCACTTTCTTGCGGACGAGGTATTCTTTGCCGGTGTACGGCTACGAGTGTACGTCATACCATGCCGCTGACCAGTCTCGCAGCACACAGTTACCGTCTGGCGTTGTCGTAAGGGGCATCCGGCGTGCGGCCGCGGGAAGGTTCTGGACCGGAAGGTTGTGGGGGACGAGCTGGCGGAGACATCCGGGAAAGTCTTCACCTGGAGGTCTTCACCTGGAGGGAAGAGAACTATGGCGACGTTTAAAATCCGTGATGGACAACTGGCGTTGGAGTTTTCCCCTCTGGAGAAGCTGGGCGGTTTGCGTTCCGGCGCTACCGTCGAACTCAAGGACATCCACACGGTTGAGAAAGTGGATGATCCGTGGGCCATCCTCGATGGCTTGCGCTTCGGCACAGGCATCCCGTGGGTCATTGTGCTGGGGACGATGCTCCGGTGGGGCGGCAACGATGTGGTGGCTGTGTACCGCCGGGACCCGGCAGTTGTCGTCACCTTGCGGCCTGGCGCGCCCTACCAGCGCCTCATTGCCACCGTGCCACAGCCGGAGCAGGTTGTGGCTACCCTCCAGGCCGCTCTGGAAAATGAACGCAGGAAAACCTGACAAGAAAGCCTGAACTGGTGCGCTACTTTATGCTGCGCGACTGGTTGGGGTAACGACTTGGGTTGTGAGGCGTTGGTTTGCTGAACTTCCACTTCCGCCTGCCCACACTGAAAGTGATTGGTGAAAGCACCGCTTGGGCACTCACCGTCTGTCTGCAAACATCTCTGTCAGCACCCCTGGCACCGCCCGTCCTGTCTCACGGGGCATCACTCCAAGTTGCCTGACCAAGCGTGCCTTGTCCACCGTCCGCAACTGATCCAAAACCACCTGTCCTTCTTTCCCCCCAAACCGGCACTTCACTCGCGTGGGGTACTCCCGCCCCTTCGTCCACGAAGCATACTGGTTGTGGATGCCAGTGGTGGCAACCCGAAGCTTGCTACACCGGGCAACATACTGGGCCGGCTGTGGTGAGCAGCCCGGCTGTCTGTCTGTGTGATCCGGTGATGCCGTCAAGCCAATATGGCTGGGGGCAATGGTGGCTCTGTTGCTCAGCCGCCTTGAGACCGCTTCGGGCACTTTTGGCGCTGATTCCGTGGCGCTAAGCTTGAGCACGTCGGGCAACGTCCGCAGTTCGTTGCGCAGCACGGCCCCCAAGGCTGGCGTCACGCCATGGAACTTCTGCTTCAAAGTCTGGCTATCGTGACCGCTGTGGTTCTGGTGGCTTCGCTGGCCGTCCTTGGGCGCGGCAACCGAGCTATCCGTTTTCTGGTGGATGCTGTCGGGCCGGATGTCCGTCCCCACGCCACCGTCAGCATCATTGTCGCGGCCCGCAATGAAGCTGACACCATCGAGCCGGCGCTGCGGTCATTGCTTGCCCAGGACCATCCGGGGCTGGACATCATCGTGGTCAATGACCGTTCCACCGATGCCACCGGTGACGTTCTGGCCCGCCTTCAGCGTGAGTTTCCGGCGCTCAAAACCGTGACCGTCACCACGCTGCCCCCCGGCTGGCTGGGAAAAAATCACGCCCACTGGGTCGGAGCGCAGGCGGCAACCGGCGATTTCCTGCTCTTTACCGATGCCGACATCATCATGCACCCCAGCGCCGTGCGCCGCGCTGTAGCCTTTGCCCTTGCCGAAGGCCTTGATCACGTCGCCGTCGGGCCCGAGGTCCACCTGCCTGGCTTCTGGCTGACGGCCTTTCTCGGCACCTTCACGATGTGTTTCTCGATGTTTGTGCGTCCGTGGCGGGCGCGTGACCCGCGCAGTACGGTCTTTGTCGGCATTGGCGCGTTCAATCTCGTCCGCCGCACAGCCTATGAGCGCGCGGGCACTCACGCTGCCATTCGGATGCGGCCCGATGACGACATGAAACTCGGCAAAATCATCAAGCTGGCTGGCGGGCGACAGGAACTGGTGGCCGGAAAAGGGTTGCTGGCCGTCACCTGGTATCACTCCCTGAGAGAACTCATCCGGGGGCTTGAAAAGAACACTTTTGCCGGTATGGATTACAACTTGGCGCTAGCTGTAGCCGGGCCACTCACGCTGTTTCTGCTATTTGTTTGGCCTTACTTGGCGCTGTTGGTGACAGACGGTTGGGTGTGGCAGGTCAACCTGCTCAATGTTGGGCTGGGGCTTGCGCTCTATGCCGACAACTCACTGCGGTACGGCGTCCGGTGGCAACACGTCCCACTCTTTCCGCTGACCATCCTGCTGATGATGTTCATCGTGTGGAATGCCACGCTGCGAACCCTGCTGAGAGGCGGCATCACCTGGCGCGGCACGTACTATTCCCTCGCCGAACTCAAGGCAAATCGCGTTTAGGCGGCCTGTCTGAGTGGGTTGTTGCTGGCGAAGGTGTCAGTAGAATTTTCTCAAGTCCATGCCGGCGTAAAGATGTGCCACCTGCTCGGCATAGCCGTTGAAAAGCAGGGTCGGCCGCCGGGTGAACTCACCAATGCGCCGCTCGGTCGCCTGGCTCCACCGGGGATGACTCACCGCCGGATTGACGTTGGCATAAAAGCCGTACTCATGGGGTGCGGCTTCTCGCCAGGTCGTGCGTGGCATGCGGGTCGTCAGCACAATGCGCGCCACCGACTTGATGCTTTTGAAGCCGTACTTCCACGGCACAACTAACCGCAGCGGGGCGCCGTTTTGGTTAGGTAGGGTTTTGCCGTACAGGCCCACAGCAAGAAGCGTCAGCGGATGCAAGGCTTCATCCAGCCGCAGCCCCTCGCGGTAAGGCCAATCAAGCAGTTGTCCCCGTTGCATAGGAAACTGTTTGGGGTCGTGTAGGGCCTCAAACGCCACAAACTGTGCTTTACCTAGCGGTTCGACCAGCTTGAGCAAGGAAGCCAGCGGAAAGCCAACCCACGGAATGACCATGGACCAACCTTCAACACAGCGAAACCGGTACACCCGTTCCTCAAGCGGAAAACGACGCAGCAGGTCATCTATGTCAAAGGTTTGTGGGCGTTGGACATCGCCTTCAACCGTCACCGTCCATGGGCGTGTCACTAGCGCGCGGGCTTCATAAGCCACGTCATGCTTAGAGGTCGAAAACTCGTAAAAGTTGTTGTAGTGCGTGATGTCGTCGTAGTCCGTCGGCGGTTCATCAGTCGTCAAGAGAGGGTTGCTGGCAGGGACTGTAGCCAGTGGGTACGGGCCAGGGCCAGGCGGTGGACGGCGCGCAGCCCTAGCGAAGAAATGATAAATCCCGGCCGTGGCTACAAGCGAACCGGCTGCTATCAGACCACGTAGCAATTCCCGCCGCCGGAGATACAGCCATTCGGGTGTGATTTCTGAGCTTTTGATGTCAGCCGGTCGCTTGATGAGCATAAACTTGGGCTGAAGGGACCTTTATTTCTCAATGCCAAGTTGGGTGAGCAGAAAGGTGTAGGAAAATGCTGTTTCACGCAAGGCGTCATAGCGGCCTGACGCACCACCGTGCCCGGCGCTCATGTTGGTCTTGAGCAGGAGGAGATTGTTGTCCTTTTTGAGCGTCCGCAGCTTGGCCACGTACTTGGCCGGCTCCCAGTAAGCCACCTGGCTGTCGTAGAGTGCCGTCGTGACAAGCATAGCTGGATAGTTTCCGGGCCGGAGGTTGTCATACGGGGAATACGAGCGCATGTAATCGTAAGCCGCCTTTTCATTTGGATTTCCCCACTCGATGTATTCCCCGGTCGTCAGCGGCAGGGTCGGATCGAGCATGGTGTTCATCACGTCTACAAAAGGCACCTGCGAAATGACCACACGGAAGAGGTCCGGGCGCATATTGACAACTGCACCCATGAGCAGCCCTCCGGCGCTGCCACCTTGAATCGCTAGGTGTGCTGGCGAGGTGTATTTCTCGCGGATGAGAAATTCCGCGCAGGCAATGAAATCAGTGAAGGTGTTTTTCTTTTGCATCATCTTGCCTTGCTCATGCCACTCTTCACCCATTTCGCCGCCGCCGCGAATATGCGCCACAGCAAAAATCACCCCTCGGTTGAGCAGGGATAGCCGGTTGGAAGAAAAACCATCGGGAACTGAGATGCCATAGCTCCCGTAGCCGTATAGAAGTGTGGGATTTTTGCCAGTTCGCCGGATGCCTTTCTTGTGGGTTACCGTAAGTGGAATCTTTGTACCATCTGACGCCGTTGCAAACAGGCGCTTCGTGACGTACTGCGTCTTATCGTAACCGCCAACAACTTCGTCTTGCTTGAGCAGGGTTTGTTGGCGGGTTGCCATGTCATACTCGTAGACTGTGCGTGGTGTGATCGGCGATTCATAGGTATAACGAAACTTAGTCGTCTCAAACTCAGCATTAATAGCGCTGCTGGCCACATAGGCTGGCTCGGGAAAAGTAATGACGTGTGATTTACCCTGCTCTAGGTCAAACACGGTAAAATTCTGAAGCCCATTTTCCCGCGTCGTCACAACGGCGTGGCGGGCAAACAGATCAATGGATTCGATTTTGACCTTGGGATTGTGAGAGACGAATTCACGCCAATTGGATTTGTCGGGAGCACTGACCGGAGCGCGCACAATCCGGAAGTTTTTGCCACCATCCTGCGTTAGGATGAACCACTCGCCGTTGCGGTGCTCGACAAAGTAGCGGATGCCTTCGGTACGTGGAAAAAGTACATGAAACGTTCCGTAGGGCTGATCGCTTGGCAGGTAACGGACTTCACTTGTTGTCGAACTGATGGAAAGCAATGTGAGATATTTCCGGTCACGGGTACGGTCAAGCCCCAGGCTATACAGTTCGTCGGTTTCTTCAAAGATTTCTTCCGTTTTGCCGCCCAGCGTATGCCGAAAAAGCTTGTTGGAACGCTTGGTCACTGGGTCTTCAATAACTAGGAATAGGGTTTGGTTGTCGGCTGCCCACTCGACGCTTGTGACCCGCTCGGCGGTGTCAGGCAAGTGCTTGCCGGTGGTCAAATCTTTGATGTGGAGCTTGTACTGGCGGTAGCCCGTTTCGTCTGTTGTATAAGCTAACCACCGGCCATCATCGCTGACGGCAAATGCCCCCAACGCCATGAAGGATTTACCTTCAGCAAGCTGGTTGAGGTCAACCAAGATTTCTTCCTGGGCATCAAGTGAACCCTTTTTGCGGCAGTGGATGGGATATTGTTTACCCTGTTCGGTGCGGTAATAGTAGAAAAAGTTGCGGTATGGATAGGGCACGCTAAGGTCAGTTTCTTTGATACGTGCCAGCATTTCCTGGTATAGCTTGTCCTCAAATGCCTTATACGGTGCCATCACACTTTGCGTGTAGGCATTTTCGGCTTCAAGGTAAGCAATCACTTCTGGGTTCTGGCGTTTGTCGTCGCGCAGCCAGAAGTAGTCATCCACGCGCCGGTCGCCATGCAACTCAAAAACGCGCGGTTCTTTTTTAGCAATTGGAGGCGTTGGACGGGTCGTTTGGGCCATAACTGCAAGCGAGGCCATGAACACCATGGCAATAAGTTTGAAGGCTTTGTGAACAAGGTACTGCACAGCGTCAAACCTTCCTAGGAAGAACTCTTTAGGCAGAAGATGGGCAGCAGGCAGGTCGCCTGGGCAACCCATGGAAAATCATACTGAAATGGCCTGTGCAAGGTAGGTTAGCTGCCGTTGACACCGGCTGGTGGCTTTACAATAGTAGTCTAGAGAAGACCGCTAGACTTTCGTTGGTTACGGCTGTTTGTGCCTGGTGGTGGTTTGAAGAAACTAACGCTTCCTGATGATAGTCTTGAGGTCCTGTTTGGGCCCTACGATGAAAACATCCGTTACCTTGAATCGCTGTTGAACGTCCGCATTGGGGCGCGGGGAAGCGAGGTGACCATCGAAGGGGAAGCCTCCGACATGGCTGTGGTTGAGGCGATCCTGACCGACTTTGCCGAGCTAGTCATTGAAGGCGCGGCTCCGTCAAGCCAAGAGTTGCGCCAGGCTTTCAGGCAGATTGCCGACGACCGTACAGCTTCACTAAAAACCTTCTTTTCCAAGACCTACCGCTTCAACCCCACCGGACGAAAAATGGTTTCGGCGCGGACGCCGACCCAGCGCCGCTACCTTGAAGCGCTCCAAAACCACGAACTCGTGTTTGGCATCGGTCCGGCTGGGACGGGAAAAACCTTTCTCGCCGTCGCCGTCGGGTTACATTACCTGTGGCAGAAGAAAGTCTCACGGATTATTCTGACGCGCCCGGCTGTCGAAGCCGGTGAAAAGCTGGGCTTTCTGCCAGGCGATTTGCAGGATAAGGTCGATCCCTACCTGCGTCCGCTCTACGACGCGCTGTTTGATTTGGCCGATGCAGACAAAATCACTCGCATGCTGGAGAAGCGCATCATTGAAGTCGCACCACTGGCCTTTATGCGCGGGCGGACGTTATCCGAAGCCTTCATCATCCTTGACGAAGCGCAAAACACAACCTCCGAGCAGATGAAGATGTTTCTAACGCGCATTGGCTTCGGTTCACGGGTCGTAGTAACAGGAGACGCCACCCAGATTGACCTACCCCCTGGAAAACTGTCCGGCCTCATTGAGGCTATGACCATACTGCGTGACATCCGCGAGATTGCCATTGTCGAATTCACAAATCGGGATGTCATCCGGCACCGGCTAGTGCAGCTTATCGTACAGGCATACGACCGCGCCCGTCAGGGCGCTTGAGGCATTTTGCTGGAGGCTATGCAAGCTCATGTTTTCTGAGTGTCAAGCCGTGGCATGAGGTGCAACGGTGAAGCCGTTTGCGGGTTCGGTACTGTCAAGCGCTGCCACACAACCTGTGCCGCTCGCGCCGAAGCGCCAGATTCACCAAGCCGCGCTCGAATGGCAGCATAGACCGCCTGCAAACGTTCCCGTTCTGCCGGCTGATGCAGCAAGTCGTGCAGTCGCCGGGCAATATTTTCGCCAGTGACGTGTTCTTGGAGCAATTCCGGCACGGTTGCCTCGCCCATCACATAGTTGACAAGGCCAACGTAAGGTAGTGGTGCAAAGCACCGCAGATACATTGCCGTCAACGGCGCTACTTTGCCAACAATGACCATGGGGACACCAACTAAAGCCGTCTCCAGCGTGGCAGTGCCCGAGGCAACGACAGCCGCATCAGCCAGCGCTAGCGTTTCATAGAAGGCATCTGCAGTGAGCTTGATTGGAAGCTTGAACTGCCGCAGCCAGGGCTTGAAATCATCCTCTGTAAGTGATGGAGCACGAGGCAGGACAAAGTGCAATAACGCATCATGACGCGCCAGACGTTCAGCTGCGTCAAGCATTGGAGCCATGTAGTGCTTTAGCTCCGAGCGACGACTACCCGGTAAAAGGGCAATGACGCGACCGGTGGCTTCGATACCGAAAGGTTCCCGCAGGCGTCGCTTTTCGTCTTCTGAGAATTGCGGCACACGGTCAAGCAGCGGATGTCCAACAAAGGTTACGTCCATACCGTGGCGCGCATAGAACTCAACCTCAAACGGAAACAGTACCAGCATGTCTGTCACAGTTTGCTTGAGCTGCCAGACTCGTCCCCGGCGCCAGGCCCAAACCTGGGGGCTGATGTACCAGATGACGGGAATCTGCCGTCGCTTGAGTTGACGTGCCAGACGCATGTTGAAATCGGGAAAATCAACAAGGATAGCCACGTCTGGGCGGTTGTGGTCCGCCATGGCTACGATTTCCCGAAAGGTGCGCCAGATGGTCGGCAGGTGACGCACCACTTCGACAATGCCGATGACGCTAACAGCTTCCATACGGATGATCGGGGCAACGCCAGCTGCTGCCAGACGTTTGCCTCCCATCCCGTAAAACCATGGCGTAGGCACGCCATTCTGCTCTGCCAGAAGGCGTATCTGGTGGATGAGTTCCGCCGCGTGGGCGTCGCCGGAAGCCTCTCCGGCAACGACCAGAATGCGATATGTCATTGGTGTGCGTCAGTTAGGGACAGGCTGCGTCACGGTTCTTCTGAAACCCTAACAACAAGTTTGCCGACATTTGAGCCGTCAAAGAGTTTCTGCACGGCTTGTGGAGCGTTTTCAAGACCGTCAACGACATCGAGCCGGTACTTGAGACGCCCTTGATTGACCCACTCTAGAAGTTGCGGAATGGCTTCTTGGGCGCGGGGCATGTAATCAAGCACAATAAAGCCTTCGATGCGCAGGCGCTTGCTAATGACAAGCAAGAAGTTGGAAGGCCCAGTAGGTGGTTTCTCACTTGTGTATTGAGAAATTGCACCGCAAGCAACGATGCGACCAAAGTTGTTCATGCGGGCCAGCGCCGCATCGAGAATTACGCCGCCTACGTTGTCAAAGTACACGTCAATACCCTTTGGACAGCACCGCGCCAGCGCTGCTGCGACATCCTCATGTTTGTAATCAATGGCTGCGTCAAAGCCCAAATCTTCGACAATCCAGCGGCATTTTTCCGGCCCGCCGGCAATACCCACGACGTGGCAGCCTTTGATGTTTCCAATCTGGCCCACCAGTGATCCGACAGCTCCGGCTGCCGCCGACACCACAAGGGTTTCGCCTTCTTTGGGGCGACCAATGTCGAGCAAGCCAAAGTAGGCCGTCAGCCCAATAGCGCCCAGAACACCGTGATACAGCAGCAGGGAATGACCGGGAACTTTGGCAATTCGTGTCAACCCTTGTCCGTTGCCGACGTAGTAGAGCTGCCAACCGAGTAATCCCTGAACAAATGTACCTACCGGGAAGCCTTCGTGCCGTGAAGCTTCGACGACCCCAATTGCAACGCCGCGCATCACTTCTCCTAAGGGCACGGCAGGAAGGTAGGAATCCTGTGCCGCCCAGATGCGGTTTGTCGGATCAAGTGACAGATAAATGTTGCGGACAAGAATTTGCCCTTCCGCAAGGTCAGGAACGGGTTCTTCGTGCCATGTGAAATCGGTGGGCTTGAAATTGCCCACCGGACGAGCAGCCAGTCGCCACTGGCGGTTGATGTATTCGGCCATGTGCCGGAAGATTCCTTTCATTGCACGGTGTCGTGGATTGTGTGCGCCAATGCGCACGTGCAAGCATGCTAGATTTTGAAGCAACTGCAAACCCGTATGTCGGCTGCAATGACATTACACACCAGCGACGCTTTTGTGCTCCATACCTACCCGTATGGCGAAGCGCACAAGGTAGTCGTTTTGTTTACCCGTAGCAGCGGCTTGGTGCGCGCTGTAGCTTATGGGGCACAGAGCAGGCGCCAGAAATACGGGGCAGCACTGGAACTGTTTTCTGAGGTCCACGTGGTGTACCGCGAACGTCAGGGGCAGGAACTTGTGTCGCTAGTTGCCTGCGATGTCAAGCGCTTGCACTTCGCGGCTGCGTCTAATCCAGTGGTAATGTCCATGCTGGCTTACTGGGCAGAACTAATCAGTGGTCTGTTTCCAGCTCACCAACCCAACGACGCCGTATATCGGCTGCTGGTTGCTGGCTGTGATCTGGTCGAACGCCACGCGCAGGGGCTGCTGCCGGAAACGCCCGACGCCCTGATGGTCTATGTCGAAACTTGGCTCCTGCGGCTGGCCGGTTTTCTGCCGGACTGGAAACACTGCGCCCGGTGTGGCGCCGATTTGCTCTCCACGCCGACTGCGCGCCTGTCTGCTGACGGCATGCCGGGTTGTGTCACATGTCTGGCGTATGGGCGGGAGATCAGCCTGCCAGCGCGCCGGGCTTACGTTGCGATGCAGCGTCAGTCGCCGGGTGATTTCTGTCATCATGCGCCGGCTGCCGATACCCTAGCCGAACTGGCTGCACTCAATGGACAACTGGTATGCCTGGCTTTGGAGCGTCCCCCAAAGAGCCGGGCCGTCTGGCAGCAGCTTCGGGAAGGAATAGCGTCTGCGACATAAACTGCACGGAAAAAAGAGGGCTGTTGAGAAAGCTCACGACAATGCGTCTCCCTTTGATGGTGATATGCCTTCTCTGGCTGGTAGCAGGCGGTGTGCAGCCCCTGTTTCCAGCGGCACATGCCCAGGTGCGCGGCTATGATGCACCGGGTCTGGTTGGGCTTCAGCTTCAGCTCCGGCGGCTGCCGACAACAGCTAGCGTCCTGCACATCGGAGCCCATCCTGATGACGAGGATTCGGCGCTGATCGCCCGTTTAGCGCGGGGGGATGGCGCGCGGGTGGGCTACCTTTCGCTGACCCGTGGTGAAGGCGGGCAGAACATTTTGGGGCCAGAGCAAGGCGAGGCGCTTGGTGTGATACGTACCGAAGAGCTGCTCCAGGCGCGCGCCCTCGACGGTGGCGAGCAGTTTTTTACCCGTGCCTTTGACTTCGGCTTCAGCAAGACCCTTGAGGAAACCGAGGCGAAATGGAACGCCATGCATGGCCCCGATGCCATTTTGCAGGACGTGGTCAAAGTCATTCGCCAGTTCAAGCCACTGGTCATCGTTTCGCGCTGGGGTGGGACGCCGCGTGACGGCCATGGCCATCACCAGTACTGCGGTTATCTTGCGCGGTTGGCCTTTGCCAAGGCCGGCGATCCCGACTGGCATCCTGAACTCGGCCCAGCCTGGCAGGCGCAAAAGCTCTATGTCAGCGCTGACGCAGCGCCACCGGACAACCCCCATCCGCCACTCAAAATTCCCACTGGCGTCTACGACCCGGTACTCGGACGAACCTACTTTCAGGTGGCTATGCAGGGACGCAGCCAGCACAAGTCGCAGGAAATGGGGGCGTTGGAGCTGGAAGGCGAGCAGTTTTCCCAGGTGAAGCTTGTTGAAAGTCGTGTGCCGACCGATCCGGCAAGCGAAAAGAGCCTGTTTGATGGTCTGGACACCAGCTTACGCAGTTTAGTAGGCGAGTCGGCTCCAGAAGAAGCCAAACGGTTGCTCGATGACATCCAGGCCATGGTAGAGCGTCTGGCGGCAAGCTGTGTTACGCCGACTGAAGCCTACCATGTTCTGACCGAAGCTTACACAAAGCTGATGCGATGTCGGCGGTTGCTTGACGGTGCGCCGCCGGAGAGTGTGGAGCCGTTTGTCATTGGCGAAAGATATGGGCCGGGTAAAATGTCCCCGCCGCCGTCATTGGTGCTCGATGTCAAGCGGGAGCAGTTGGCGCAAGCCGTTCTGCTGGCCGCTGGGTTTCAACCGGCGGCCTGGGCGGATGTCGAAACCGTGACCGAAGGTGACACGCTCAATATCGTGTTCAACCCCTGGCCGATAGACCCACCCCGCTTCAAAATGGGCAACTTTGTCATGTCTCTCCATGCGGAGACGACGACCCTGGGGGAGAAACGTTTTCCAGAGGGCTACCTGGCGTCGGTACGCCTGAGTATAAAGCCCCCCCTTGACCAGCCGGTGCGTCCGGGCCGGTCGGTGTTGGACATTTTTGGGTGTGCGTACATCTTCGGGCGGCCATGTCAGGTTGGTGTGCCGCTCAGGTATCGCTACGCCGATCCGGTACGCGGTGAAGTGCAACGGGACGTGGAACTTGTGCCGCCGCTTTCGGTTAGCCTGAGCGATACCTTGCTGGTTGTTCCGAAGGCTGACGAACGGGAGGACAAACAGGAATCAGCGCCGCAGCGCATTGTGGTAACCGTCACCAACCATGCCCAGACAGAACGCAGTGGTAGCGTCAAACTCGACGTTCCCCGTGGCTGGCGCGTCACACCGGCCGAAGTTGCCTTCACGCTGCCGCCAAAGGGAAAGCAACCATTCGTCTTTGAGGTGGTTGTTCCGCCAGCGACACGAGCCGGGCGTTACACCATATCGGCCGCCGCAATGAGCAACGGCCAGCGGTATGACCGCACCATGCAGGTTATTGCCTATCCCCACATTCCAACCCGCCGTCTCTATCCGCCTGCCCAGTTGACCGTTCTGGTCAGTGACATCCGGGTTGCCCCGGTCAAGGTGGGATACGTCATGGGCAGCGGGGACTTTGTGCCGCAGGCCATCCGGCGATTAGGGTTACCGGTGACGCTTCTGGACGAAAACACCCTAGCCACCGGCGATTTGCAGGCTTTTGATGTCATCGTGGTGGGGATTCGCGCTTCACAAGCCCGCCCGGACTTTGTTGCCGAGCACGCCCGTTTGCTGGAGTACGTCCGGCAGGGCGGGACGCTCATCGTGCAGTACCAGCGCCCAGACTATGTTGCGCGCGGGCTTCCGCCCTTTCCGGCAACCATGGGGCGGCGCACTACGGATGAAACCGCCCCGGTCACGGTGTTGCAGCCGGACCATCCAGTATTCAACGTTCCCAACCGGATCACGGCGCAGGATTGGGAGGGTTGGGTCCAAGAGCGGTCACTGTATGACTGGGCCGCCTACGATGACCGCTACACGGCGCTGCTGGAAAGCCACGATGCCGGAGAAGCACCCAACACCGGCGGGCTGGTCATCACGAAGCTGGGACGCGGATACTACATCTACACCAGCTACGCCTGGTTTCGGCAGTTGCCGGCCGGAGTGGCAGGGGCCTACCGCATCTTTGCCAACATGTTGAGTTTGTCCGCCAGCCGCACGGCGGAGCTTCTCCATCAGCGCCAGCGTCCGGCCAGAGGCAGGTCGCCGGGAAGGCCGAGCTGAACTGTGAAGTCGGCGAAACCGGGCGTGTTTGAGTTGCGCAGGAAAAACGTTCCCTGGCGATAGACACCGAAGGTGTCAAAGCCCTGTCCTGTCCAGTCGCCCGCAACGGGCATGTCACCGGCCAGACCATAAAAGAAGGCCACGTCGGCAAATCCACTGGTGTTGGTGTTGCGCAGGTAGGCAAAGCCATCCGACGGCCGGAAGCAGCCAACGGTCGTGAACAGATCACCGTCCCAGTCGCCAACCACAGGCATGTCGTTCGCGTTGCCGTAGTTGATGATGTAGTCGGCAGGGCCGGCGTCGTTGGTGTCGCGCAGAAAGAAGACACCGTTTCGGTATACCCCAATGGTGTCGCGTCCATCGCCGTTCCAGTCGCCGGCCACGGGCCAGTCCCCCGGTGCGCCAAAGTTGAACACTATGTCGGCTACACCGGGGCCGTTGGTGTTTTTGAGGAAAAACTGTCCCTGCCGAAAAATCCCGACCGATTGCACGCCGTCGCCATCCCAGTCGCCCACAACCGGGATGTCGCCGGCCTGTCCGTAAAAGAAGCTCATGTCCGCAAAGCCTGAAGTGTTGTCAAACTTGAGGTACACGTTCCCGTTAGCAGGGCGGTACACGCCAACCGTTCGGGGACTTGGGCGGGGCGGCGTGGCTTGTTGTACAGCGTTATTGACGCTGGCTCGGACCTGTTCTGTGAGCTGAAAGACCTGATTGAGCGGCGTTTGGGCAAAGAAGACGCCCAGCACCCCGGTGCGGTAGTCAATCCACGGCAGTGTGCCAAGGGCGCCGCCGTCGCTGACATTGATGCCAACGCCGTTGCTGTCGAGCGTATTGAGCCACCATCCGAAGCCATAGCGGGTTTCCGCCTGTCCGTAGCCCTGGTAGGGCGAGGAAACAATACGTGCGCCCTGGGTCTGATCGCGGCGCATCTCCAGACAGGCCGCAGCCGACAGGACGCGCCGCCCCTCGAAGAGTCCATTCGCATACAGCATGGTGAGAAAGTTCATGTAGTCGTCGAGAGTGGACCACATGCCACCAGCCACGTGTGGATTGGCGGTGAAATCACCTGATTCGGTAAATGCCGTACGGGTCATGCGGCACGGTACGAGGATATTCTGTCGCACAAACGTGTCAAAGGGTGTACCGGTCACGACCTCGACCACGCGCCCGACCACATGCATCGAGGCACCGCCGTAGAAAAACTCCGTACCCGGTTGGGCGCGCAGCGGCGTGTTTTCCTGGGCAATGATGGCTACGGCTTGCTCTAAGGTGATAGCTGGATTGCCGATGGCAGCAGAAGTCCCCCGCATCCCGGATGTGTGCGCCATACACTGCCGGATGGTTGGATTGGCCCGTCGGGTTGAGCCAACAACGGGCATGTCACGGAAAGCAGGCAGGTATGCGCCAACTGGGTCGTCAAGCCGAATCAAACCCCGATCCACACAGACCATTACGGCTGCCATGGAAATCAATTTGGTCGAGGAAGCCAGAAAAACCCTTGATTCGGTGGTGAAAGGGATGCCGAAAGCAATCCGTCCGTAAGCTTCCCGGAAAATCAGGCGGTTACGGTGGCGAATGCTTAGAGAGAGCCCCGGTGGCTGATTGGCAGCAACGGCTGCCTGGAGTTGGCTGCGGACGCCGCTCAGATCATAACCACTGGCAGATACTGCCACGGAGGCCATAGATGTCGTTCGGGGAAGAACAAATCCACCTAGGCACAGACCAATTAGGAGACAGCCCAGCGCCAACCGATATGTCACCGACCGGGTTCGTTGATGTGCGCCTTGCTGGATACTGCCTGACATACCACGAGTTTGACCAAGTCGAATAGGGATTTTCTTTCGCGTTTTCACATTGGCTGAGAATTCTGACGCGGTACGGTTGCAAAAGTCGAATTTCCTACTGCGCTGTACGCGGGGACATGTGAAGTGATAGCAACAACCCGCTTGGAACTTCCACCTAAGGCTGCTAGACTGCTGCACGGCCTGGGTAAGCCGCCGATAGGAAGCAAACTTCGCGGAGCTGTTCAGGCCCGGTCTGGACATTTTACTGGCGGAGGCATCCGGTACATGTGGGAAAGGTTGAAGCGCCTGTTCCGTTCGATTTTCGGAGGGATAATTGACGCTGCTGAAGACCCTGAGCTCATCCTTCAGCAGGTCATTCGTGACATGCGCGATCAGGTTCCGAAGCTGAACGAAAATGTCGCGCAGGTGATGTCCCACGAAAAGCTGCTGGAACGGGAAATCGCTACGCTGGAACGCGAGATTACTGATCTCGATGGCAAGGTCAGGGCAGCTATCAAGATGGGGCGCGACGACATCGCGACAACCTACATTGCCTCCATGCAAGAGAAGCAAAACTCGCTGGCGCGCGCCAAAGAGCAGCTCGTGGTGGCCAAGAAGGCTTCCCAGCAAGCGATCCGCTTCCGCGATGAATACCTGCTCAAGATGAAACGTAAGCAGGAAGAAGCTATGCAGCTTATCAGCGAAAGCAGGCGGGCGCGGATGCAGGAGCAACTTGCGGCTACAATGGCCTCTTTCCAGATTGGGGATACGGCAGCTTCCTTTGATGAAATGCGTGACAAGATTAGCCGCCGCGCTGCCGCTGCTGAAGCCAAGCTGGAGCTGTCCACAATAGGTGTAGATAGCCAGATGGCACAACTTGAACGCGAGGTCTATAACGTTCAGGCGCAGGACGCCCTTATGGCTTACAAGCGTCAGATGGGAATCATCCCCGACGAGCCCCAACCGCTGCCGGAATCCGTTGGACCAGAACGAACCCTTGGTCCGGCGCAACGAAAAGCCCTTGAATAGTGCCTGTTACGGGACAGGGGGGACGCTTGAAATCGGAGGAAGCCTTGTGAGCTGTCCCATGGGAGACGAGAAGAGCAACATGTCAAGGAGAAGATATCGTTCCCACCCCCCCAAGTAGATCGCAGTGGCCGCCAGCTTTTGTCCTTCCTTTAGTTACTTATCTTTCGGGGGAAGGCGGAAGGTAGCCATGACCGGCGCGTGGTCAGAAGGGCGTGCCTTACCGCGCTCGGCGCGGTCAATGCTGGCCGACAAGCAAGCATCTGCTAGAACCGGCGTCGCCCAGATGTGGTCAATCCGCCAACCCCGGTTGCGCGCAAAACCACCCGTACGATAATCCCACCAGCTATATAGTCCCGGCTCATCTGGATGCTGTTCGCGGACGCTATCCCTAAGTCCCCACTGCTGCCAGCGGGCTAGAAAAGCATGTTCTTGCGAATGAAACATGACAGTTTCACGGTTGCTTTCTGGGTCATAGAGATCAATGTCGGCCGGTGCGATGTTGTAGTCACCACAGAGCAGAAAGGGCATCTCTGGCCTCAGGTGGGTTGTTAGGAAGCGGGTGAGCCGCTCTAGGAAAGCTAACTTGTAGGCAAACTTCGGTGAGTTGACTGTTTCGCCATTAGGGACATATACCGAGGCAACGGTAACTCCGCAGATGGTGGCAAGCAGAAACCGCCGCTGGTCGTCCGGCGGGTCGTCGGGCAGGCCGTAGCGGACCTGCTGCTGTGGCTCGAAGGAAAGAATAGCCACGCCGTTGTATCCTTTCTGCCCGTAGACGCTGGCTACATAGCCAAGCTGCTCAAAGGCCTCGAATGGAAAATCGGCATCGGGGACCTTGGTTTCCTGCAAGCAAAGGATGTCGGGTTCGTGACGCTGAAGCCAGTCCAGGACATGAGGCAGGCGGACACGAATAGAATTGACGTTCCACGTGGCAACCGTCAGGGTTTCAGGCATGGTATGGGTTCTGGTAGCTCTCGAACTGAATGCAAACCAAGCACTCGGAGGTCGGCGTTGTAAAGCCCAGCGCCGTCAGCCAAGCCTTTCCGCTTATGACTTATCAAGCGATTGCCCGCAAGTGGCGGCCCCAGCAGTTTGAAGATGTCGTAGGACAGGCAGCTATTACGCGCGCCCTCAGCAATGCGCTGCGGACAGGGCGCCTTCACCACGCCTACATGTTTGCTGGGCCGCGCGGCGTCGGCAAAACCACATGCGCCCGTCTCTTTGCTCGGGCGCTCAACTGCGTGGAAGGCCCAACGCCGACGCCATGTGGACGGTGTCCGTCGTGTATGGAAACAATGACCGGTGCTTCGCTTGATGTGTTGGAGATTGATGCCGCTTCCCATACCGGCGTAGACAATATCCGCGAAGTCGTCATTGCGACCGTTGGAAACCGTCCGGCGCGCGATCGCTACAAGGTCTTTATCATTGATGAAGTCCACATGCTTTCGACAAGTTCCTTCAACGCCCTGCTCAAGACCCTAGAAGAACCCCCGCCGCACGTTGTCTTCATCATGGCAACAACAGAACTGCACAAGCTGCCGGAGACGATCCTTTCCCGCTGCCAGGTCTATGAGTTTCGGACAGTTGGCGTCGAAGTCATTGCCGACCGGCTTCAGCGGATTGCTGAAGCAGAGAAGATTCCGATTTCACGTGCGGCACTAGTGCAAATTGCGCAAGCCGGGCGCGGTAGTCTGCGGGATGCCCAGTCGGCCTTTGACCAGGTCCTGGCGTATGCCGGAGAGGACGTTGTGGAAATTGACGAGGCTACCGTACGCAACGCTCTTGGCCTGATTGGTATTGACTGGTTAGCAAAGGCCGTCGAGGCCATACACATGTCGGATGCGGCTGCTGTTTTGGTTGAGGTGGAACAGCTTGTTCGCACAGGTCACGATTTGCGGCAGTTCTTGCGAGAGTTGATGACCTATCTGCGCCATCTGCTCGTGGCGCAGTTTGTTGGTGCTGACCGAGAGCTGCTGCCGGTTGCCGAGAGTGAATTCGCCATTATCAAAAAGCAGAGCCAATACTTTACCTCTGCCGAGCTAATCCGGCTGTTTTCTCTGGTTGCTGACCTGGAAATGCAAATTCGGGGCGCTGAAGACCCACGCCCACTTGTTGAGGTCGGTCTGGTTAAGTTGACGCAGTTGGGCAATCTCAGACCGCTGGAAGAGATTTTGGCGCGTCTCGATGCCCTACTTGCGGAAAGCCAGCCATCTACACCGGGTAGCGCATCTACCGGTTCCGCTGCCGGAAAGAGAACGGCTACGCCGACTAGGCCGGCACCTTTGCCGCCGCCATCTGAGCCTTCTCAGCCGTCTTCAGCACACCCGGCGCAGGCCAAGCATGACACCGCTGGCCGTCCACCACTGCGCTTGGCTTCACCACCAGAGCCGCATGTCGGTGCGACCTCTGCCAGTCCACCTACAGCAGAGACCGCTTTTGATCCCACTGATGCCAATGAAGTTCTGTCCAAAATCAAGCAGCGAGTTGAACAAGCGAAACGTGATCTGTTGGCTATTCAGCTCGATAGCGTACAGTCCGCCCGGTGGGATGGCAATCAGTTCGAGTTGACCTTCGACGCCCAAGCCAAGTCACAAGAGGCATTTGTTCGGGAAGAGCGGAATTTCTTGCAGGAAATCCTACAAGCGCTGACTGGCAGGCGGGTCGTTCTTGTCACGCGCTTAGTGCCCGAAGATTCACCTTCCTTGTCAGAACGGGAGCGCCAGGAAATACAACTGCGCACCAGGGTTGAAAACCACCCGGCAGTCAAGGAGGTACGGAGATTGTTTGGTGCAGAATTGTTGGACATCAAACCACCCGAGTAGCTTGCCCGTCATAGTTCGGTTCAACACGGCTCTCCAACTGTTGCCGCGCTGTCGCAAAGACAGCGTCTAGCATAGGTTCGGTCAGCCGGCCCGTCAGCGTATTCTGCTGGCTGGGGTGATAAGAACCGAGCAGTGTGATCCTGGATTCGAGTTCATAACGCGCATTATGTGCAAAGCGCGGTTTTGGTTTGGGCAGTCTCTTGCCCTGTTGCTGCAGCGCCTTCACGGTCTGGTCAAAGGCAAACTGCCCAAGGGCAACGATGACGCGCAATTGAGAAAGCGCGTCCATTTCGCGGATGAGGAACGGTAGACATGTGTCTGCTTCTACGGGAAGTGGCCGATTGTCCGGCGGGGCACACCGGACGGCAGCACAGACGTAGCAGTTGATGAGCTGTAATCCGTCTTCCCGGTGCGTTGAGGTTGGTTGGTTGGCAAAACCAGCGCGGTAGAGCGCACGGAACAGCCAGTCGCCACTCCGGTCGCCGGTAAAGAGACGGCCAGTGCGGTTGGCGCCGTGCGCTGCCGGCGCTAACCCAACGACAAGCAACTGAGCGTGGGGGTCGCCAAAGCCGGGGACAGGCTTGCCCCAGTAGGTTTCTTTCTGAAAGCGACGAACCTTATATTGGGCTACGTGTTCCCGCCAGGCCACGAGGCGGTCACAGCGCCGGCAGGTCACAATGTCCTGGCGGAGTTGTTCTAACGCAGGGCATCCTACTTCTGGGGGAAGCTTTAGACGGCCGTGAGCCATTCGTGGCGATCTTCGCGTTCACCGTGAATGATGCCGAAATAAGCATCTTGGAGCTGTTTGGTGATGGGGCCACGCTTGCCTTCGCCAATCTTGATCTTGTCAAGCGTACGCACCGGAGTGATTTCACAAGCCGTGCCTGTGAGAAACACTTCATCGGCAATGTAGAGTTCTTCCCGAAGAATGCTGCGCTCGACGACCGGAATGCCAAGGTCTTCGCACAGACGCATAACCGTATCGCGCGTGATACCAGGGAGCACCGCACGGCCAATAGGTGGAGTGATAACTGTGCCATCCCGCACCATGAAGATGTTTTCTCCACTTCCTTCACTGACATAACCGGCAGCATCCAGCGCGATGCCTTCGGCGTAGCCGTTGATGATGGCTTCCATCTTGATGAGCTGAGAGTTCATGTAGTTGGCGCCGGCTTTGGCCGTGGTGGGGAGGGTGTTAGGAGACATCCGTGCCCAAGAAGAGGTACACACATCAACACCGGCTTCAAGCGCGTCATCGCCAAGGTAGCGTCCCCACGGAAAGCAGATGATGTAGGTCTCCACAGGAGCCGGGAACGGGTTGACCCCAAACGCCCCGTAGCCACGAAACACAATGGGCCGCACATAGCAATGCTGGAGCCGGTTGACCCGTATGGTCTCAATACATGCTTTGAAGATTTGATCCATGGTGAAGGGAATGTTCATCCGGTAGATATGGCACGAGTCAAACAGGCGGCGCACATGCTCGCGCAGGCGGAAAAGCCGTGAACCCCGTGGGGTATGGTAGCAACGAATCCCTTCGAAGACTGAAGAGCCATAGTGGACAACGTGCGACATGACGTGGATACGTGCGTCCTCCCACGGGATCAGCTTGCCGTTGTGCCAGATTTTTTCAGATGTTTCCAGTGCCATGGTATTCCTCCGTGCCCAGCAAAAATAGGTTCGGTCCTCACCTTGCTGGCAGGTTCAGCAAACTGAATTGCCTAGTACCGCGAGAAGACCTACAGGATTTTTTTACCTAGCGCCGAGAGCAAGAGTTCCGCACCTAGCTCACCGGTGCGATTAAGCACATCGAGAACGGCGTTGATCTCGACTATTTCAACCGAGAGCATTTTGCCGGAATCGTGAATTTTCTCCATTGCCAGGTGACTTTCGCGGTAAGTGCCCCCGCCTGGGACAGGCGTGCCAACCCCAGGGGCATAGTAAGGATCAACGAAGTCCATGTCGAATGTCGCGTGAAAGCCAACAGTGTGGCGCGTCACAAGGGCAATGGCCTCGTCCATGATGGCATTCATGCCGCGCTCGTCAAGGTCGCGCATCGTGTAGATACGCAAACCCAATTGCTGTGCCAGTTGACGCTCGCCTTTATCAATCTGACGCACGCCGATGACGACGCAATCTTCTGGGAGAACCTTAGGAGAAAATCCACCAATGCGCGTCAAAGCTTCGGGTCCATAGCCAAGGAGAACAGCCAATGGCATGCCGTGGATGTTCCCCGAAGGAGATGACTCTGGTGTATTGATGTCGGCATGAGCGTCAATCCAGATGATGCCAATGCGCTGCCCCCGCCGGCGGTAGTAGCTAGCAACGCCAGCGACGCTTCCAATGGCAATCGAATGATCCCCACCCAGGATAACCGGAATCGATCCGCTTTCCAGAATGCCTTCAACGCAGTCTGCCAAAATGGCATTCGACTTAGCCACTTCAGCAAGGTATTTGTGTTTGGCATCAGCCGCTGCGGGAGGGCGTGTTTCCGCTAAGGCAACCGGGATGTTGCCAAGGTCTTCCACCACATAGCCCAATTCGGCGAGCTTGGAGCTGAGACCAGCAATGCGTACGACAGAGGGACCCATGTCCACGCCACGGCGGTCGGCCCCTAGGTCCATGGGGACACCAACAATAGTCACTTTGCGGGGGGCAGGAGAATAAGTCTCTTCCATGGGGAGTTTCCAGCGATGCCTCGGCCTTTGGTCAACAGAGAGGCGCTAGGCAGATTTAACCTTGCGGAAGCGCCAACGATGAAGCCAGCCAGTAAGACGCATTCGCATGCGGCGCCAAAAAGTACTGAGATCATGGCGCACGCCATTGCTTTCAATGCGCAGAACGCGCCCGACGACGTTAGAAATCGGAACAGAAACATCCAGTTCTTGGGCTGCATCACCGCGCGTCACAACATAGGTCGTAGCATGGCGACGCTCAAAGCGGAGTATACGATGTACAACCGCCGTCTGGCTGCTTGTGCAAAGAAGCACAATATCGCCCACCCCTAGCTCAGAAGTAGGCACTTGTTCAATGGTCAGCCAGTCGCCGTCAGAGATAGTGGGACGCATAGTGCTGCCGTTGACCTGAAAGCGGTAGATGCCCTCGCGCATCAGCTCTTCCCGCGCCGTTCGTAGGATGTCCGGTGATTCCAGCGTGTGTTCTCGAAGTGAAGAAGCTTTGGTTTTGCCGGTCGTTCGCATGAGTACGTCCCACCGGGAGATAAGTTATAAACCTACTCGGGGTTACAGCGCTTCCATATTAGTTTGAGCCGCGCTGGTATTGCAATCTTGTTAATGACGTTTGGTTTTGCCGAGGATGGGATCCAGTGGCTGGTGTCTTTGGTGAAGAGACAGCGGTGATCTTGCCGCCCGTTTGGTCTGGCTTGCCGGCAGGTTATGCCGAAAGTACAGGGGAAAGAAGAACCCCCTCAAAAAAGAGGCTGACTGTACTGCCGGCGCTTCAACAAGCGAAGTGGGAAAATCAGCAGGGGGCAGAAGGGTACACAAGGCGCCCTGTGGTCTAAGAAAGCAACTGAGAAGTAGAGCCAGTCAGGCAACTTTCTGGGCTTCGGATTTACTGGGGCGGAGAAGAGGCCGCCGGCCAGCGGGCGTAAAAGTCAGGTAGCTCAGGCAGGAGCAACTTTTGCCCAAGCTCTGCAATGTACTCCCGAATTGCGATGGATGAACCCTGGCGGGGTAGATGGAGGCGGGTATCCCGCTGTACGGCGATACATGCAAATTCGTGAGCCCGGCGCGCCCCACGGTATGCCTGCCAGTGGACGTAGAGTCGAATGACATTCCAGGCGATGAAGATGTTGGGGCCGGGCAGAAGTCCAAGCAGCAGCGTAAGAGGTAGAAAGGCAACATTAATCCAGATGCCCCGCCGGTGGACAGCAAGGCGCGCTGCCAGCCAGTTCATCCAGTAAGTGCGCACGGTGTCGTCCTCTAACTCTCCGTCGTGAATGATTTCAACCTTGTCGGCGTGAACCAACGCCCGCAGCAGCCCTTCAGCCGGGTGCGTCCACTGCTCGAGCCAGAGCCAGACGCGCCGAATGCCACGCCAGAAGCGATTGGGCGGCTGGTGCAGCAGGTGGGAAGCTTCTTCCCGGAGACGGTATGCACGCCGCACAAGCCGCCTCACAAAACCTTCCGGTGCGTGTCCATCTTCAACGGCAAAACTTTCAGGTGGTGTGTAAAACACCCAACCACGTACCGGACACCGAATGACGTAGATGCGAATGTTGTGCAGGGTTTTCACGGCAAGTAAGGCTTCTAACTTATGAAGACCGATCAGGCTTGGGCAAAGCGACTCCGCCACGCCTGAGCAAGTTGCCATACGTCGTGAAAGCCGGTGTAAAGTGGGGCAACCGCCACGCGCAGGATGTCTGGTTCGCGCACGTCCACGACGATGCCTTGTTCTAGAAACCAGGCAGCAAGTTGGCGTGCTTCCGGGATACGCCAGGAAAGTTGTCCCCCACGGGCAGCCGGATTGCGTGGCGTGATGAGTTGAATTGGAAGCCCATCCAGAAGTTCGAGAGCGTAGGCCGTTAGTCGAACGGCTTTTGCCCGCAGTCGTTTCATCTGCGCGCGGTGAAACAGGTCAAGGGAAGCGCGCAGGGCCGCCAGCGAAAGAATCGGCAAATTGCTCAGTTGCCAACCGGCAGCCCCAGAAGCCAGTTCGTAGGTGTCGGGCATCAGGAAGCGTGTTTCGGCACGGTGTCCCCACCAGCCAACAAAACGCGGCAGGTCAAAACGCCGGGCATGGCGCGCATGAACGAAAAAGCCCCCGACGGCGCCGGGGCCGGCGTTGACATATTTGTAATGGCACCACACGGCACAATCCACATCCCAGTCATGCAGTGCCAGTGGAACGTTGCCAATGGCATGCGCGGCGTCTATGCACACAACACAGCCCTTGGCCCGCGCCAGGGCAACCAGTGGCGCCAGCTCGAAAAACTGTCCCGTGGCATAGTTGACCGCCCCCAGCAGGACAAGCGCTACCTGGTCACCTTCGCGCTCTAACTGCTCCAACATATCTTCGGTGCGCAACAGGTCTTCACCCGGACGAGGCCGCATTTCTACTACGGCTTCACGCGGATCAAAGCCGTGAAAAGCTGCCTGGCTAAGCGCTGCGTACCGGTCCGATGGGAAGGCACGGGCTTCCATCAAGATTTTGAAGCGTTCTCGCGTCGGCCGGTAAAACGAAGCCAGAAGTAGGTGCAGATTGACCGTTAGACTATTGGCCAGGGCGACTTCATCAGGCTGTGCACCGACAAGCTCCGCTACCAACGGACGGAGGTCGGCATCATAATCCGCCCATGGGTGTGGCGGCGTGAAATGCCCGGCAACGCCTAAGGACGCCCATCGGTCGAGTTCGGCTAAAACAGCTTCTCGAGTAGCAATCGGTTGTAGGCCCAGTGAGTGACCACAGAAGTAAAGCTGGGGCTTGCCGGTCGCCGGATTGATCGGAAAGTGAAAGTGGGTGCGAAAGTCGGCAATTTCATCGGCACGGTCGAGTTCATGCGCGAATTCTTCGTCAGGACGAAAGTTAAGGAACATAGCGCACCTGTTGCTTGACCGGCAGGCTGACCAGGGTAAAGCCACAGCCTGCCAAGTGTCACTGCCGTATTAGACATACCAAGCAGGCACAGATTCTATGTCAACAACATTTGGAGAGCTCGTCAAGGAAGGCGCTCGTATCTTGGCTGCTGGTGGGGTAGAAGAACCTTACCGCACAGCCGGCTGCTTGGTGCGCGAGTTGCTTGCAGTGGATGCCGCTGTTCTCATTGCTCATCCAGAGCGTGTGGTGTCTGATGTAGAGGCTGCATTGGTACACCAGGCCTTTCACCGCCGGGCCAACGGCGAGCCACTACAGTACATCACGGGGCGGCAAAACTTCTACGGACGTGAGTTTCAGGTCACGCGCGACGTGCTTATCCCGCGTCCGGAAACCGAACTGCTGGTGGAATTGAGCCTGGAGCACATTCGCGCCTGTCCACGGTCGATCTGGCGGCTGCTGGATTTGGGGACTGGCTCAGGTTGCATAGCCGTGACCCTAGCAGCGGAAGTTCCGACGGCGCATGTTGTGGCGGTGGATGTTTCCCCCACGGCACTGGCCGTAGCCGCTGCCAACGCACAGCGCCACGGTGTTGCAGAGCGCGTCCAGTTGGTCGAGAGCCACTGGCTGGACGCCGTGCCAGCCACGCCGCCGTTTGATCTCGTGGTGTCGAATCCGCCCTACGTGGCGGAAACGGACTGGCCGGCGCTCCAGCGGGAGGTTCGCGATCATGAGCCATACGTGGCTCTGGTTGGCGGAAAGCAGGGCATCGAAGTCTATGCACACCTTCTGACTGCCCTGCCACCCTATCTGGCGGCCGGCGGGAAGTTCGCCTGCGAAGTTGGCTTTGGCCAAGCGGCACAGGTCTGCGCTCTGGGTGAAGCTGCCGGCTGGAAAGTGGAACGCATCGTGCATGACTTGCAAGGTATCGAGCGCACCCTAGTCTTTACGCTTTCATAAACTTTCAGCGACAATCACCAAACTCGGCCTGGCTAGGGAAAAAACCGGAGGTACGCTGTCATGGAAACCAAGCCAACGATTGAAACCGTCCTTGAACGCCTCTCCGCCGTAGTCTCCATGATTTCCGACATGGATTCCCGAATTACAAACCGCTTCGACGCCTTGGAGGCCCGGATGTCGGGAGTTGAATCACGTCTCAATGCCTTGGAGGGCCGAGTATCGAGAATTGAATCACGTCTCGAAGCCTTAGAAGCCCGGGTATCGGGAGTTGAATCGCGTCTCGATGCCTTGGAAGTCCGAGTGTCGGGAGTTGAATCACGTCTTAGTGCCCTAGAAACACAAGTGACGGAAGGCTTTCAGAAAGTCAATAAAACACTGGAGCACATGAAGCACAAGGTGGAAGTCATGACGCAGGACATCATGGACATGCGCGCCAGCCTGCGTGGACTTGATCAACGCATACCTAGAACGATTGAACCCTCAGTCGCCTGAGCTACCTTGCTGTCAGCCACCACCGGTACGTTGGTGGGAACGGTAACTGCGCGATGGTCTATGCCCGGCTGCTGGCTGTGCCCTGGGTGAAGCTGCCGGCTGAAAAGTGAAGCGCGTCATGCCTGACCTGCAAGGTATTGCGCGCACCTTGGTCTTTACGGTTCCACAGGTTTTCAGCAACAATCACCAGGCCTGGCCCGGCCAGGGAAATGAAATCTGACCCCGGGGGTGCACTGTCATGGAAACCAAGCCAACGATTGAAACCGTCCTTGAACGTCTCTCCGCCATGGAGTCCCGAATCACAAGCCGTCTCGATGCCTTGGAAACGCAGGTGACGGAAGGTTTCCAGAAGGTCAATGCCGAACTAAAGCTCATGAACCGCAAACTGGAAATCATGACGCAGGACATCATGGACAGGCGCGCCCGGGTACGGGATGTCGAACACCGCATGGATGATGTCGAAAACGAAGTCCGAGCGAAGGCAAGCTAGGTTTTCGGCCGGCCTGTATGAACTCCAGAAACCAGGCCGGGTCAACTTCGTATGGAATCCAGCGGTGATGCGCAGCGCATCAGCGCGTCACTTCAATGACACGCACCTTCGGATAGGCACTTGGGAAATCCACCTGACGCACAATGTGAAAGCCCGGTACAGCCGGCGCGTCAAACTTCTCTGAACGATAATCAAGAATAACCCACGCATGCCGTACCCCTTCTTCGCGGATCAGGCGTTCAAGCTGGTTGTGCCCGGTGGGTTCGCCGGTCGGTGTCATCTGCGCCGAGTAGATCAGCCCTTCCAGTCCATAACGTGGCGCGTAGTAAGCTAGGCAGACATCCATGGCATCGGGATCAATAACCACCCGCTCTCCAGGCTGAGACTGACGGCGGATAAACTCCAGAGCCGGGCGCAGATCGCTGTCTCGCGCCGTCGTGCCGTAGTGAATCCGCGCACCCTGCCAAAACAGCGTCCCGACACACAGGCCAATCAACGCCAGACGCCAGAACGTGGCGCGTATCTGATGAAGCCCGACGGCCGTGAAAAACCAGAAAGCGGGCGTCGTGAAGATCAGGTAGCGGGCCAGCTCCATGCTGCCCTTCCGCAGCGACAGCACACTGGCAAGCAGCATGGGCAAGACCAGAAAAAGCACCGGTAGGGCCGCCCGTATGTCCGTGCGCGCCAGCTTCAGGTTGTGCCACAACCCGATGCTCATCAGAGCGGTCAGAAACAGGATGAAGACGATGTTGAACGTCAGCGGTTGCCAGAAAAAGTTTCCCGGCAGGTTCACGTTTTCCACGACGAGCCGCGCAAACCAGGCGCGGACGTGATCGAGATAGACGGCATAGCCCAACGTGGTTTCCTGGAAGTAGCCCACAACTTGCCAGCCAGCGTCAACCAGCGTGAGCGGTTTGCGCCACGTTTGACCGCGCTGCATCTGTGCCACGATGAATTCAACCCACGGGGCGTAGAGCAGCGCCATGACGCCGTGGGCGACAAACCAGCGCCGCGCCTGGCGGCGGGTGGCCGCGCGCGTCGGGCCAAAGGCCGTCAGCACAAAGTGCGCGTTGACCGCGACGACGGCCAGCAGGGCAAAGTAGTGGCAATACATCGCAGCCAGCGCAAACCACATGTACACAGCCAGCCCACGCTCCACACCGCTTTCACGCCACATGGCATAGCCGCGTAGAGACGCCAGCACCAGCGCCATGACAAGCGCATACATTCGGGCTTCCTGCGCAAAGAATATCTGATGCGCAGAAACAGCGAGTAGCAGTGTTGTGGTAAGCGCTACCTGTCCGCCGTAACGGGGTGCCGTCAGGCGGAAAACGGACACCAGCGCCGCTAGGCTGGCAACCACGGAAAGTGATCGCACTGCTGCCGCGCTGTCGCCAAAAAGCTGCATCCAAGCTTTTAGCAGAAGGTAAAAAAGCGGAGGGTGTACATCTGCTGCGGCACAGCGAACAATCTCCATGATCGGCCGACGGGCGACATCAAGAGCATACAGCTCGTCGAGCCAGAGGTTTTGATGTGCAATACCCCACCCACGAAGCAGAAGTGCCAGTGGTAGTACCCCGCACCAAAACAGCCAACTAGGCCAGTTCCCAACCGCCGTGGGAGAGTTTGACCTGGCAGAGGAAGCAGCTAGCGCCGTCACAGAAGCTTACACAAAGTTCGGGTTGTTGTTGGGATGGCGCAGCATCCAGAGCATCTTGTTGATGGGATGACACCGGCAAATCGGCTGGCATTCATCTACGTTGATGGATGCAATGATTTGCTTGCGTCGCTCACCTTCCCAGATTTCCTTGAAGCTCTGGGTGCTGAGATCGCCGAGGCAGAATTCTTCCTGCCCACGGGTTTGAGAGCAGTAATAGACCTTCCGGTTGGCCTCGATGACCGGAAAGAACGTGGCATAGCACTTCCGGTAGGCGCTGCGTTCGAGGTCCGGCGCAAGGACGCCCGCAAACTGGTCTTCCTTGACAAAGACACGGAAGCCCTCGGTCTCGTACATCTGTTTGGCGGCGCGGGCGCGATACAGGGCGTCGAGATAAAAATCGCGGTCGTAAAACTCGCTCGAAGACTTGGGGTGCAGGATGACTGGCTTGATCTGGAAGTAGTCAATGCCGGTTTCCCGGACGCGCCGGGTGGCCTCTTCAACCTCAGCAAGGTTTGTGGGTTCAACGGCTATCTGCGCCCCAATTTGCACTTTTGACTCCTGGCGGCGCTTTTCTGCAGCCAGGTTGGCCAGATTACCCAACACCTTCTCGAAATCGTTGACCTTGTGAATCTTTTCGCGGGTTTCGGGCGTACCGGCATTGAGTGAAATGCGAATCCACGTACAGTGCCGGACAACAACCTTAGCTTTTTCGGGTGTTAGCAGTCCGCCGTGCGTGATGATGGCCGAATCCACGCCCTTGTGAGCCGTATATTCGACAAACTCCATGAAGTTCGGATTGACGAACGGCTCGCCGCTGCCGGAAAAAATCATGCTCTTTGTACCCAACGTAACCAGCTCATCGAGCAGCGTTCGGTAGAAAGACACCGGCATGATGCTAGCGTCGGGATTGGCTTTCTTCGACTTGTCATCTCCCTTGTGTGAACCAAAGTATCCCCCGTGCATGCACCACGTACAGAAGTGGTTGCAGATGGTCGAGGGGCTGAGTTCCACCGTAATCGGATAGACGTTCTTGCCCTGCCACCAGTCGTACATCACGTCCATGTGCGTGAAGAGCTTGAGCGGGGAAAACACATCCGTCTTGAGATCGGGCTGGTGCATGGTCGGTCGCGTTCCTTACCGTGAAGACAAAACTTTCAGAGACAAACGAAAAATGCGTACGAATCCGTACGCATCATTCGGAGAAGTCGTTATGGCGTCAAGCCATTGACGTGCGAAATTTCCGTAGTTGCGCGCAGGGCAAGCCGATTATCCATGACGGTCAAGGATGCCGGTAAAGTTGGACGGATGGAGGGCATAGCCGGGAAGGACTGGCTGTGCCTTCGCGAGACCTAGATGCCGCACAATCACTTCGGCCAGTACCGCGCGAAAATCCGTGGTTACAGGAAGGTCACGCCCGTCGGCAAGATTGGCCGGTGCCAGTTTTGGCACTTCTCCATAAACGCGCCCCCCGCGAACCTGACCGCCAACCACAAACATGCAGGAAGCGCGTCCGTGGTCGGTGCCGCCAGCGCCGTTCTGGCGCACAGTACGCCCAAACTCGGTCATCGTCAGCAGCAGGGTATTGCGCATCCGCTCCACACCTAGGTCTTGCACGAAGGCGGCAATGGCGCTGCCAAAATCGCGCAGCAGGCGGTTGAGCTGGCCCACGAGTTGTCCGGGAGCGCCTTGGTTGGTGTGGGTATCCCACCCGCCACAGTCCGTAAAGGCAATTTCAAGACCGACGTTGGCTTTGATGAGTTGTGCGATCTGGCGCAGTGACCGGCCGAGGGGGGAATTCGGATACGTCGCACCATGTTCGGGCTGGAAACGTGATGGATTATGGCGCTTGAGAAACCGGATGGCCTCAAGGGTTTCCTGTCCGGTACGGCGCAAGCTATCGGCGGCTGCCTGCGCGTACATCTCTTCAAAGCTGGAAGTTAGGCTTTTAGCGGCACTTCCGGCGCGCAGCTCAAAGGCGCGCAGGTCATCGAGAGCAATGACATTGGCTTTCCCCTGCAAAATGCGCGGCGTCAGTTGGGTGAAGGACACTGCCCGGAAGGGTGATGCCTTCTGAAGTGGCGCTGCTTGCAGGTAGCGGTTGAGCCAGCCATCGGGCGTGCCTTTGCGGCCCGGCGTGGCCGATTCCATGTAATCCTGGGCGTCAAAGTGCGAGCGGGTGCTGTCGGGCGAACCGACGCCGTGGACAACGGCCAGCGTTCCAGCCTGAAACAGAGGCAGCAGCGGGGCCAGATAGGGACTGAGACCAAAGCGCCCGTCCAGGTCGAGCGCCGCGGCCGGGTCGCCCGGTTTGGGTGGCGCTACAGCCAGAAGCGGACGCAACTGACGATAGTACGTATCGCCATACGGCATAACCGCGCTCAAGCCGTCCATTGCGCCGCGCTGAAAGATGACTACCAGCCGTTGGCGGGGTTGGGCCACCTGGGTTTCGACTGCGCGGGCGTGACGGTGAAACAGATACGCAAAGGCCGATGGTGTCAGCGCCAAAGCCCCCAATCCACTTGCGCCGAAACGGACGAACTGCCGACGGGAAATGCGATTCAACATAGCCCATGCTCTCCTTTGGAAACTAGCGACGCTGAAACTCCGGTGAACCTAGAATGAGACCGGTCAGTTGCGCCGCAAGCGAAAGCGGAGTGTCTGACTGCGCAAGGGTTTCGAGCGCCAGATCGTAGCGGCGTATCGCTGGGTTCATGCCCGGCGCGAATACCTTTCCGGGTGTGCGCCGCGGCCATGGCGTAGCCGGCATCGTAGATGTGTCGTTGTCTTCGGGGGTTTCATCATCCCACACGGGAGCATTGTCTACCGTGGTCGGCGTGTGGACTTTGAGGCAGGTACGATTGCTTACGACTTCCTCAAGCGCTCGGTGCGTTGTTTCGGAGACGGTGCCACCGATGTACCGGGCCAGAAGGGTTTCGATGAGCGCCCTGCCGGTGTCACCGGAAGCTGTGGCTGGGAGCCTAACGCCGGGTAGGTTGCCGCTGGCCACCGCCAGGGCAAAGTTGAGGCGGTTGAGCATGGCCCCGGTGTTGACCCAGGCTTCAGCGACATCCTTGTAGCCTGTCGGCGGCTGACAACCGTAAAGCGGCATGCCCATCCGCGCCAACGCCCCAATCAACACTTGGGCATCTGTGATTTCGGCTCCGGTGGCGCGTAGCGTGCTGGCAACAAACTCCAGTGGTGTCTTGACTTTGGCCTGGTAAAACGCCGGGTCGAAAAACTCCGGCGACTCAAAGATAGTTTGCAAGCACGCGCGAATGTCCCCCTGCGTCCGCTCAAATGTGGCAGCTACTTTAGCAACGAGGCTGGCCGGCGGCTCATCGGCGACAAACCGCCGGCACAGCTTTGTGGCGATGAAGCTGGCTGTTGAAGGGTGCCGTGCCAGCAGCGTCAGCACCATGTCGCCGTCCCGTTTGCCGCCGCCGGCCGGAATTTTGACGCCCAGCACAACTTTCTCGCCCTGATCGTGCGCCCAATCGCGGTAGATGAAGGAACCGGGCGGCACGTCGGCAGCGGGCATGCCAAAGCGGGCAAGACGGTCACGACGCTGGCCGCCGAAGGGCTGGTGGATACTCCAGCCCGTAAAGCACCGGGCCACTTCCTGGACATCCTTCTGGGTGTAGCCGCCGTCCACGCCGAGCGTATGCAGTTCCAGCAGCTCGCGAGCATAGTTTTCGTTGATGCCAGGTTGCCGCCGCTGTGCGACGCCGGGATTGGGGGGCAATACGGGTTGCGTGCCGGTTTCGTGGGGTAGGTGCATCGGCGGCGGGAAAGGCCTTTGCACACCACGGCCGCGGTTGAAGAGGCCGCCATGCCCAAGTCTTCCCCAGCCCAGGTCTCCCCGGCTCGGAAATCCCTGTCCCGGCTGCCCGTTGCCAGGACGCATGCCGCCAAATGGACGCCGTTCCCTGCCGGGCAGCTTCAAATCGGGTGTTACCGACTGCCAGTTATCGAGATAAAACAGCATTGCCGGGCTGTGGGCCGTGGCGCGCAGCAGGTCTTCAAACCGCCCTAAAGCATGCGGACGAATGACATCCCGTTCATATTCGTTGAGGAAGACACGCACGAGGCCCTTTCCGGCAAAAACGTTGAAGTGGTTGAACCAAAAGTCCGTCATGACCTCGTGCAACTGCCGTTCGCTGTAGACGGCGCGTAGCAGTTTGGCCTGCTGAAGGTCACTGACCACCCGGCGGGGAGTATGCTTTTCGTCCCCGAAGGTTTCGCGGTAGCGTTTCAACACTTGACGGCGCTCTTCTGGCGGCAGCTTGGCGAGAGCTTCTCCAGGGTTTTCAGGGAGCTTGCTTCCCTGGCGGCGGAGAAATTCTTGCCGCATCTGACGTGCCTGAGCCTCTAGGTTGACTAGTTCGGCGGTTGGTATGGCGAGTGTAGGCAGGTTCTTTAGCCGAGCTTCTAGGGCGCTGTCATCAATGGTTTCAGGATGGAGCTGCTGGGCTATGTACTGGCGTAATCCCAGCCGGCGAATACGCTCAACATCGCCGGGCCGTGGGCCGTAGCCCAGACGGTTGAGGACATGGAGAATTCGCTGGTCTTCGGTAAGCGCTGCTGGTAGGGCAGTTTTGGTCACCTGCGGAGTTGCTGACAGGGAAGCGAACGGCGCCAGCAACAGCATACCGACTACGACAAGGTGCCACCCACGGGTAAGGTTGCCTGACAAACCGGGCAAAAGACAGAGCATTGGAGCTTTCTCCTTAGGACAGGTAAAAATTCCACGCAAAGTGGTTGGCAAACCTCGCTGTGGTATGACTAGAAGTTGCTGGAAAAAGTCTGGAAAACAGCCTTCCGCAAGCACTCCTTGACACTTACACAAGATTGTTCAGACCTACCTGGTCTATGCTACTTACCTGCCTTTGCGTCTAAAGTGCAGGTATCTTCCCTTCGTGAGGCTTCTGATGACTGAAAAAAACAAGACTTCTGTTCCTAGCCCAGCTCCGATTGCTGAACCGACAGGCAAGTTGGGGGTATTGCTGGTTGGGTTAGGGGCGGTGAGCACGACCTTCATTGCCGGCGTCGAGGCCGTCCGCCGGGGCAAGGCGCTCCCGATTGGCTCGTTGACCCAGATGGCCTGCATTCGGTTAGGCAAGCGTACTGAAAATCGTAATCCGCGCATCAAGGACTTTGTCCCGTTGGCGGCACTCGAAGATTTGGTGTTCGGTGCCTGGGACATCTTTCCCGACTCGGCTTACGAGGCAGCGCTGCATGCCGGCGTTCTAGAGCGTTCGCTTATCGAGGACCTCAAGCCGTTTCTTTCTGAAATCAGGCCGATGCCGGCTGCTTTTGACCGCAACTATGTCAGGCGGCTCGATGGGCGGAATGTCAAGGCAGCAACCAACAAGTACGAGCTTGCCGAACAGCTCATTGCTGACATCGAGAACTTCAAGAAAAAGCACCAGTGCAACCGCCTGGTTATGATCTGGTGTGGTTCAACCGAAGTTTACCTAGAACCATCGCCAAAGCACCACGGCACACTCAAAGCCTTTGAAGCAGCAATGAAGGCTAACCACAAGAGCATTGCGCCTTCGATGCTCTATGCCTACGCTGCGCTCAAGTGTGGTGTTCCCTTTGCCAACGGCGCGCCAAATCTGACGGTAGACATTCCGGCGCTCATCGAACTGGCACAGATGAACCACGTGCCCATCTGCGGCAAGGATTTCAAAACCGGCCAGACGTTTATGAAAACGCTCATTGCGCCGGGGCTGAAATCCCGCATGCTGGGGCTGCAAGGCTGGTACTCGACCAACATTCTGGGCAACCGCGATGGAGAAGTCCTCGACGATCCAGAATCGTTCAGGACGAAGGAAGAATCGAAGCTGTCCGTTCTGGAATACATCCTGCAACCGGAACTGTACCCGGAGCTGTACAAGGGGTTCTCGCACGTTGTACGCATCAACTACTACCCACCGCGCGGCGACAACAAAGAGGGCTGGGACAACATTGACATTGTGGGCTGGCTTGGCTACCCGATGCAGATTAAGATCAACTTCCTGTGCCGGGATTCGATTCTAGCCGCACCTTTGGTGCTGGATTTGGCTTTGTTCTTGGATTTGGCTCAGCGCGCCGGCATGCGCGGCATTCAGGAATGGCTGAGCTTTTACTTCAAAAGCCCGATGGTGGCTCCGCAGCTTTATCCCGAACACGACATCTTCATTCAACTGATGAAGCTGAAAAACACCCTGCGCCATCTGCGGGGCGAAGACCTCATCACCCACCTGGGACTTGAGTATTACGACTGACAGGGGCTGCCGCATGAAGCAGAGCATGGCTTCTGCTGCCAAGCCCGGTGCCGGCCGGCCGACGGCGCGGTGGGCGAGCGTCAGTCCGTGGTTGGCTGCTATGGGAAGTGCCGGCCTTCTGACGCTGTCCTTTCCGCCGTTTAGCCTCTGGCCGCTAGCATTTGCGTCCCTTGCGCTGCTGCTTTGGGCGATTACTTCAGTCGAACATGCGGTGATTGCTGGGCTGCTGGGCTGGCTATTTGGGGCGATGTTTTACTACGGGTCAAGCTGGTGGGCGACACACTCGCTCATTGTCTACGGAGGAATAGCTACGCCTGTAGCGCATGGACTGATTGGCATAGCGGCCGTTCTCGTGGCCCTGCCGACAGCGCTCTTTGCGCTGGGCGTTCATGGGACGACGCTGCGGAAGCCATCGCCCGGCTGGTGGTGCATTCCGGCCTGGTGGTGTGTGGGGGAATGGTTGCGGGGCGAGGTGTTTTCGTTCGGGTGGAATCCGCTAGCCAATGCGGTGGCCTTAAAACCATGGCTAGCGTGTGCTGCCCGGCTAGGCGGACACTACCTGGTTGGCGCCATGATAACGGCCTTTGCCACCGGCATTGTCTATGCCCTGCGGCAGTGGTCACATAGCCCGGCACGTGCGCTCCGGGGGCTGGCAGTTGGGACGCTGGCTCTGCTGCTGCCATCGCTGATCGGTGCGTTGCAGCAGTCCAAACACGTTCCGGATGGGAAAGCGGCCGTGGCTGTCATTGCTGTCCAGCCCTGTGCGCCAATGCTTACAAAGGTCGTGTCGGCGTATGAACAGGCCGAAGCCCGGCAAATGCAGCTTGCCCTGGAGGGGCTGCGCACTGCATCCGACGGCTTGCGCCGACTGGTCATTTTTCCAGAGTCACAGATTGCCCTTGACGCTGACCGGCCGGGCGCAGAGCAGTCCCTGCAGCCCCTGCTGGCACAGGGGGCCTGGGTGTTGACCAATGCCACCCGGCGGGTTGGGGAGGGTTTTGCAAATGCCGCCCTGCTCTACGCCCCGGATGGAAGCAAGGCAGAATACCAGAAGGTGCACCTGATGCCCTTTGGCGAGTATGTGCCGCTGGGCCGTTACTTGCCGGTGGAACTCCCAACGCTGGCTGTGGAAGCGCGTCCCGGAGCGCGCATCACGACTCTGCCCGTTGCCGATGACCTGCGACTTGGCGTGGGTATCTGCTTTGAGTCGGCTTTTCCGTCCTTACACCGTGCCTTCCGGCGACAAGGGGCAACAGTACTTGTCAACCTCGCCAATGATGGTTGGTTTGGCCAGACGCCAGGCAGCGAGCAGCACCTGCGACATCTTGTCTATCGCGCTATTGAAACCGGTTGTCCCCTTGTGCGGGTGACCAATGACGGCATTAGTGCCTTGATGGACGCTGATGGACAAGTGCGTGATGTCATGCCACAAGGAAGACCTGATGTGCGGGTGTGGCAGGTATTCCCGGCAGCTAGTGGAACAACACCATACGTCGCCGTAGGCGACCTCTTTGCGTGGGGCTGTGGTGTTGCCGTTGTAGGTAGGCTTTTGTGGCAACTCTGGATGCAAATTCGGTTTTATGCTGAGGCTATTACGGATTTGGTAGCCGGAGAATAGGCTGCCGGTTTGCTGCCTGACGATGTAGCATCTAGGTGTTGTATTTTGGAGACACTCCGGCTATGAGCATCTACTTTTTCAACTCACTAACGCGCCAGCGGGAGTTGTTTGTTCCCCTTGAAGGTCGTCAGGTCCGTATGTACGCCTGTGGGCCGACGGTCTATAACTTTGCCCACATCGGTAACTTCCGTACGTTTGTCTTTGTGGACATCCTACGGCGGCATCTCAAGTGGCGTGGTTATGAACTGCTCCACGTCATGAACTTGACCGACGTGGACGACAAGATCATCCGTGATGCCCGCGCAGCCGGATTGCCGCTACGTGAGTTTACAGAACGTTACATAAGACATTTTTGGGAAGATGCCGATGCATTGGCTATTGAACACCCAGAAGTCACTCCCCGCGCAACCGATCACATCCCGGAAATGGTAGAGCTTATCGGGCGTCTCCTTCGCTGTGGTTGCGCCTATCATAGCGATGGCTCGACATATTTCCGTATTGCTTCATTTCCTAAGTACGGCGTGCTGTCGGGCAACAAGCTGGCCGGCAACATCGCTGGCGGAAGCGCCCGGGTTGAGGCTGACGAGTACGAAAAAGACGACGTACGGGATTTCGTGCTGTGGAAGCGTACCCAGCCCGGTGAACCCACGTGGGACTCACCGTTTGGACCTGGTCGTCCTGGGTGGCACATTGAGTGCTCGGCCATGGCGATGAAGTATCTGGGCGAGTCATTTGACATTCACTGCGGCGGTGTAGACCTGCTTTTTCCGCACCACGAAAACGAAATCGCCCAGTCGGAAGGGGCAACCGGAAAGCCTCTTGCCAGGTATTGGTTACACGCCGAACACTTGCTGGTGGACGGACGCAAGATGTCCAAGCGGGAAGGCAACTACTACACACTGCGCGATCTGCTTGACCGAGGCTACAGTGCGCGTGCCGTGCGATATGTCCTGGCGGCCGTTCCCTACCGCAAGCCCCTGAACTTTACGCTGGAAGGTGTGGAAGCCGCAGAGCGGCGGCTCAAGCGGCTGAATGAGACTGTACGGCGGTTGCGTGAGGCCGTTCCGGCGGCGACTGACCGGCTGGACGAAACGGCAAAGGCTGTGGCCGACATTCGCCAGAGCTTCGGTGCCGCCATGGATGATGACCTCAATACGGCAGAAGCCCTGGCGGCGGTAGCGCACCTTGAAACGACGGTCAACATTGCCTTGAGTCGCGGGGAGCTAACCGAAGCCGCAAAGGCGGCGGCATTGGCCGGCTTTGACGATGTTCAGACAGTTTTGGGGATTCTCGATCCACCACAACCAGCGATGTTGCCGGCTGAGATAGAAGCCTTGATTGCCGAGCGTGCAATGGCGCGCAAGGCCAAAAACTTTGCTCGCGCCGATGAAATCCGGGCGCAACTGGCTGCCCAAGGCATTATTCTGGAAGATGGAAAAGATGGGACGCGCTGGCGTCGGGCGTAAAAAAACAAGCATGTCACATAAGTTGCTTCTGTCTTGTATCGGAAAAAGTAGGGGGCCTATTCAGTGCAGATAGTCTTCTGCAGATGGTTTTTCTTCATGAACTTCTTGGGCATGAGACCGAAATGTCCTCAGTGTGCTTTCAATGGTCTTGCCCACACAACAGGGCAGAGAAAAATGCTGCATGGTTTCAAGAATAGCGTTTACGGCGTTGTATGGATTTTGGGCCTAAAAAGCTAGCAGAAAATCCCAAGAGCATTCTAAGAACCTTTCATCAAAATGGCTTGCCCTATCGAATGTGGATCGTAGGCTAACAACAGGACAGGCTAGTTGATCTAATCCAAGGGGGAGCGTTGATGACGACTAACCACGCCAACTCGTTGCTGACGGCCGGCGTCCAGCGTTATGTGCTGGCTAACGGACTGACAGTATTGCTCAAGGCTGTGCCGGCCAATCCCATCGTTTCTACGATGATTTGGTATCGCGTCGGTTCGCGCAATGAGCCGGCTGGAAAAACTGGGATGTCACACTTCCTTGAACACATGATGTTCAAAGGAACGCAGCGGCTTGGCAAAGGCGAGATTGATCATTTGACGCTTATCAACGGCGGACGCAACAATGCGTTCACCTGGTTGGATTTTACCGCCTATTACTTCACCTTTGCGGCTGACCGCTGGGAAGTCGCGCTTGATATTGAGGCCGACCGTGCGCACAACGCAACGTTCGATCCGGCTGAGTTTGAAGCGGAAAAGCAAGTTGTCCTAGAAGAGCTTCAAATGTGCCTGGACAGCCCGTTCGACGTGTTGGAAATGGAAGTCTGGGCGACAGCTTTTCGGCAGCATCCTTACCGGGTGCCGACTATTGGGTGGCGGGAAGATGTCGAGCGCCTGACCGTGGCCGATCTGCGACATCATTACGAAAGCTATTACTGTCCAAACAATGCTACGTTGGTTGTTGTAGGGGACATCCAGCCTGAGTGCGCATTGCGGCACATTGAGGATACCTTTGGGGCACTTCCGGCGCGCCCACTGCCCCCGCCACTCCATGCCGTCGAGCCGCCTCAGCGTGGTGAGAGGCGAGTTATTGTCAAAAAGGTAACCCCGCTGCCCCGGCTGCTCATCGGCTACCACGCACCAGAAGTGGCACATCCTGACTCGTACGCCTTGCATGTTGCTTCGATGCTCCTGTCTTACGGACGTACCTCGCGCCTTTACCAGCGCTTGCAAGAAAAAGATGAGTCGGTGACATTTGCCACTGTGCACTATGCCGAGCACATAGACCCATCCCTGCTGACCGTTGCGGCAGAAGTCAAACCCGACCACACCCTGGAAGAAGTTGAAGCTGCAATTACAGAAGAGGTTGAACGGCTTATTCATGAACCCCCAACCGACTTAGAGCTAGCCAAAGCCAAGCGGCAGACCGAGGCACAGTTTATTCTTGGCAACGAAGAAATCCTCAACCAAGCCATGCTCTTAGGGGAATACGAGACCATTGCTTGTGGCGCACAGCTTCCAGAAAAAGTCCGTGGGTATCACTACCTTGATGCCTATCTGAACTACGTGCGACAGGTTTCACCGGAAGATATTCAGCGGGCGGCTGCAATCTATCTGCACCGCGATAATCGTACGGTAGGATGGTTGCTCAATCCCTGATGAATGGCGAGAGATACTTTGACTGGCAAGGCTGGCGCTGCTTTTACCAAGTTGCCGGAGAGCCCGAGCTGCCACCCCTAGTCATGATTCACGGGCATGCGACGTCGCACTTTACGTGGCGGCATCAAGTGGCGGCGCTCCAGATGGATTTTCAAGTTTTTACACCTGACTTGCTTGGATTTGGGCGCTCATCCAAGCCACGCGACGTGGCTTACAACGTAGAAGTCTGGACGGCACAAATCACGGATTTCATCCGGTCGGTGGTCCAGCGTCCGGTCATGTTGGTAGGGAATTCCCTAGGCGGTCTCATCGCTGCGCATGTTGCCGACCGCCACCCGGCGCTGGTCTCAAAACTGGTGCTTATTGCTTCGGCTGGGGCGTCAAGCTACTGGCAAAGCTTGCTGGTCAACTTTCCCTTTCTGCTGATGCGGACGCCCATCATCGGACGGACGCTGTTTGACACCTTGGTACAACAGCGGTTTGTCGAGTGGAACATTCGCCATCGGCTCTACGCCAACCCGGCTGCCGTGACCCCAGAGGTCATCGCCCACTACCAAGAGTGTTTTTTCGCGCCTGAAAACCGTGAAATCGTGTTTGAAGTCACGAAGTTGTTCTATGACTTTGTGATGGACGATGCCATGGCCCGGCGAATTGCCCAACCAACCTTGCTGTTGTGGGGCGAACAGGATACCTTCGTGCCGCCCATTCGAGGACGACAGCTCGTTCGGGTGATGCCGCGCGCCCGGCTCGAGGTCTTGCCTCAAGCAGCGCACTGCCCACACGAAGATCAGCCCGAACAAGTAAATGCCCTGATCCGGGCCTTCTGTCGGGAAGAAGAATTGGCAGCTTCTGCTAGCTTGCAGTAAGAAGCTTCCTTGGGGCCTGCTGCGGGGAAGCCTGGAACAAAAAAGCGGGCGACCGTTTCGGTAAGGTCACCCGCTGGCACTGTAACCGCTGATACCAGTGCTAATTTCTAGAGATATTACGAATCTGGGCTGGCGGCTGGGCCAGCAAAGTCATGAGCTGGATTGTACGGAGAGCGCTTCCGGTGGCGCGGGTGTAGGGATACCGAACCTGCACTATTACTCGCTTGACCAAATCGGCGTCGTCTTCTGGTGGGCAGTTGTTGTTGTTGGCAAGGTCGTAGTTGCTGTCGTATTCCCGATCAAAGCAAATCGGCAGTGGTGGTCCGGTCGGGTTACCCCTGTTCGGCACGGTTGCATTGGAGGTGCGTACCAGTACCCGCATCGTGAAGGATTCATAGCGTGGATCGAGCCCGCTTGATACCTCTTCTGGGTCTTGAGTGTTCGTACTCGGGTTGCCTGTTGCTCGAATCATGTCCCTACCTGGGCTGCGGTACACAGGTAGAAACGCTGTGGGAAAAATGCCATTGACATCTGGGCGATTGCTGAGCCGGATAAAGGTGTTCTGATTGCGGTCACTAGGGTCTGGAATTCCCCCAATCGCATTCATTTCGCGCATGATGATGATTTGATTGAGGGTTTCTTCTGCAAGGTTGCGTGCGAGAAGCAACTTGTTGGCGTTGAGGGAGTTGGTCAATGCAATAGACATAAACGCCAGCGCCCCAAACATCCCCACAAACAAAATCATCAGCGCAATGATGAGCTCAACGAGCGTCACCCCAGACTGGCGTGCCTGTTGTGGTCGAATCTGCCGAAGAGTACGTGCAGCGTGTCGCATCTTTTGGATATCCTCCACTGAAGCGACAAAGGTGTCACTACCTCAAGGGAAGCAAGTCTAGTGCCAACTAACCGGCCAGCGCTAAGTGTTCACACTTTGTATGTTTAGCTTCTGGAAAAGTTTTTAGCAGTGAGGATAGCCTCAAGGAAGTGTTACCGAAAGTAACATTGCAGGGTTCTCTCATCGCTCTAGGTCGGGGTCATGGGTTGACCTTGACGACCACCACGGTTAGGTCGTCTCCGAGAGGGGATGGGCTTGCGAAGCTTTGAGCTGCACTGTAGATGGCTTGGGTTATCTCGTGCGCCGATGCCTTTTGGTGTCGGCGGACGGTTTCAATCAACCTCTCCAAGCCAAATTCCTCTCCATTTTGTCCAGCCTCGGTCACGCCATCCGTGTAGAGAACGATGATGTCACCTGGTTGCAAGATGCAGTAGCACTCCGTGTACTTTCGATCCTCAAACAGCCCGAGCACGGTGTTACCACATGAAAGCTCTTCGTAGGTTCCATCTGCATGGAGGAGCAGGGCCGGGTTGTGGCCGGCATCCCCGTAGCTGAACCGCCGGTTCACTGGGTCGAGTACTCCGTAAATCGCCGTGACATATTGGGAACTGTCCAGGCTTTCCCAGAGCAGATAGTTAACCTTGCGCAAGATAACTCGGATGGAGAAGTCATTGCGCACTTGGGCGCGTAGAGAAGCCCGAAATGTGGCCATAATCAACGCCGCCGGAATGCCTTTGCCAGAGACATCGGCAATGGCAATACCGAGCTGCTGGTTTGGAAACGGGATGAAATCGTAATAATCCCCACCTACGGCTTCATTGGGAACTGTCAACCCTGCAATGTCAAATCCTTCTACGGTTGGTGCGCGATCTGGCAGGAGACTGCGTTGTACTTGGCGCGCAATGGCCAGTTCGCTTTCCAGACGACGTTTTTCAAGTCGTTCCTGGTGCAAAATGGCCTTCTCAATGGAAATGGCCGCAGCCGATGCAAACAGGGTCAGTACTTCCAGGTCGGCTGCCTTGTAGGCATCTAACGTACGACTTTCGAGGTTGAGGGCGCCGATAATGCGGTTGTTGGCAACGATGGGGACGACAATTTCCGACATCGTCAGCGGGTCAGAGCGGACATAACGCTGATCATTGCGGACATCAGGAATCACAATTGCGCCGCCTGACTGCACCACCCAGCCAACGAAGCCTTCCCCAAGACGTAACAGGCGTTCCATGGAAGCCTCCTCGTAGCCACGATAGACCGTGGCCCGAATGCGGCGGTCGCGGCCATTGGTTTCCAGAATGTAGATGGCAGCAGAATCATAAGGAACAAATGATTTGACCGAATCAATAATCAGAGACAGGGTTTCATCCAGGTCAAGCGATCGGCTGATAGTGCGCGTAATGTCGAGAAGCAGCCGAAACTTGGCCTCAAAGGAAAGAGCCTCTGCTGCGGTCGCCGAAGAAGTTGCCGAAGACGATGGGTCTGAACCAGTTGGGATCATGTGGGTTTCTTCCTTTGCTATGACCTTATCGCTTTCGGCATCAATAGGCTATGGCTTTGCAGCATTCACACGTCAATTTAGGCTCTCAGTTCCTCAAGATGTAAGCAGGTGACTGAGAAAGATGGAGAAGGCACTACACTACTGGCTTGAAAAAAGCCACCCTTTGAGCTGGAAATGTCCTTTGGACCATTTTACAACGGCTGAGCTCTAAAGTTATGCTTTCAGAACTAGCGACAAGGGCATAACAATGCGCATTCTGTTAGTTGAAGATGATGTGGACTATGCTGCTGTTGTGCAGGGCTATCTCCAGCGCATTGCGGCGCAAGTAGACTTGCAGCACGTTACTTCACTGGCCGCTGCCACTTCCCTAGCCACAACGGAACAGTTTGATGTCGGTTTGCTCGACCTCAACCTGCCGGATTCTCAAGGGGTTACCACTGTAGCCGCGATGTGTGCGGCGGCCCCCCATCTGCCGTTAGTTGTCCTAACAGTTGAAGTGACTGCCGATGTGGACATGCAGGTACTGCAGGCTGGGGCGCAGGAGTATCTTGCCAAAAGTGAACTGGGGGTTGTTTCGCTCCGGCGCGCTATTCGCTATGCACGAGAACGACACCGGTTGACACAGTCGTTGGTGCAAGCCAACCGGCTCAACCGTCTCATGCTCGACCACATGCCCGACAGCATCGAGCTGCTCGATGCAGAAGGGCAAGTGCAGTTTATCAATCCGGCGGGGTTGGCGTCCCTTGGGCTAACTGACCGGAGTGCAGTGCAAGGACAATCGTGGTTGCAGCTCTGGACGTCGCCGGCCGAATCTACGCTGAGCACGCTGCTTGAGCAAGCCCGTGCCGGACAGACCTCTACGGTAGAGGCTTTCCTCGCCCGTGCTGGTGCCGCACCGCGCTGGTGGAACATTACTGTTCTACCGCTGCCACCAAACAATGTGTCATCGGCATGTTATCTGGTCGTAGCCCAGGATTTCACTGCGCGCCGCTTCCATGAAAAACACCTTCGTCAAGTGCAGCAGACGGTGCTGCTCAAACACATTGCGGCTGGGGTTGCCCACAACTTCAACAACCTGCTCACAGTTGTTCAAGGCTGCAGCGAGATGATGCTGCGTACTCTGCCGGAAAGTGACACGCGGCAGCGCTGCCGAGCCACCGACATCCGCAAGGCGGCTATTCGGGGAAAGCGGCTTGTCGAGCATCTGCTGGCCTATAGCCACATCAGTGCCCCTTCGCCCAGGAGCATTGACCTAAATACCTTTCTGGAACAGGAAGTAAAGCTTTTGGAAAGTATTCTCAACCCGAATGTAGACCTCGGTTTTGAGCCATCACCAGAGCCGCTTCAAGTTTTTGCCGACCCGGGGGTACTGTCCTCGACCTTGCTAACCTTTGTCCTCAACGCTAACGAGGCAATGCCGGAAGGGGGAACGGTAACGTTGTCGGCTAAGGCAGTCGTGCTGGATACGTCGTTTTTGAATCTGCCCGCCTATGATCGGCTTGTGGGTGATGTTGAAGCCGCCCTTTCGGCTGGCCTGCCGGTGCGGCTCGCCAAAATCTCGGTCAAAGACACCGGACCGGGGATGGATACTAGAACACTGGCCAGTATTTTCACCCCATTTTTCACGACGAAGCCGATGTCCAAAGGGTCTGGACTGGGGCTGGCAACCGCAGCAGCGTATGTGGAACAGATGGGCGGTTTCATCGGTGTCACTTCGCGCCCTAGTGCCGGCGCACAGTTTGATGTGTACCTGCCCCTTTGTCATGTAAACTAGTCGTTGTTCACCTTTTGTCCCCTGGGGTAGCTCCGAGATTTAAGCCTGGAGAAGCGTGGAAGCTAAAGACGTGGCCCTGCTGCCCGGATGCTCGGTTTGACCATGCCTTCAAACTTGGTGAAGTTTTTAACAAACATCTCTGCCAGCCGTTTTTCCTGAGCATCGAAAGCCGCCTTGTCTTCCCAAGTGTTGCGGGGATTGAGGATGCTGTCGGGGACATCAGGGCAGGCTGTTGGGACCTCAAAGCCAAAAACTGGATTTTTGACATACTCGACGTGATCGAGATGGCCATCCAACGCTGCATGCAAAATAGCACGGGTATAAGGCAGGTTCATCCGGTGTCCAACGCCGTAGGGGCCGCCTGTCCAGCCGGTGTTCATTAGCCAGATGTTGACCTTGTACTGTGCAATTTTTTCTCCCAGCATTTCGGCATAGACGCTTGGGTGCAACGGCAGAAACGGCGCACCAAAACAGGCGCTGAAGGTGGCAACTGGCTCAACAATGCCCATTTCTGTTCCGGCAACCTTAGCCGTGTAGCCGGAAATGTAGTGATACATGGCTTGTTCTGGTGTCAGGCGGGCAATTGGCGGTAGAATACCAAAAGCGTCACATGTCAACATGACAATATGACGCGGAATCCCTCCCAGACCATCACGCGCCATGTTAGCAATCTGTGTCACTGGGTAAGCACCACGGGTGTTTTCGGTGATGCTGGCATCGTCAAGGTCAAGAATGCGCGAGTGCTCATCAAGGATGACATTTTCCAGAATCGTCCCAAAATGACGTGTTGCCGCGAAGATTTCTGGCTCAGTCACAGGTGAAAGCCGGATCGTTTTGGCATAGCAGCCGCCTTCAATGTTGAAGATGCCGGTATCACTCCAGCCATGTTCATCATCTCCGATGAGGGTTCGGGATGAATCTGCTGAGAGTGTGGTTTTGCCGGTCCCTGAAAGGCCAAAGAAGATCGCCGTGTCATCCTTACTTTTGCCATAGTTAGCCGAGCAGTGCATGGAAAGCACCCCTCGCTGCGGCAGGACATAGTTCATGAGAGTAAAAATGGATTTTTTGATCTCCCCGGCGTAGTGAGTTCCACCAATAAGAACCAACTTTCGGGCGAAGTCAAGAATGACAAATGTTGGGGATTTTGTCCCGTCTATCTCAGGAACAGCAAGGAAGTTCGGCACGTGGATAACTGTAAACTCGGGGACGTGTCGCGCCAATTTTTCGGCATCATACTCGCGGAGAAACAAGGTTCGTGCAAAAAGTGCATGCCAAGCCGTTTCTGTGATGATCCGGATCGGTACACGGTAGCGTGGGTCAGCACCGGCATAACAATCCTGAACAAACACGTCCCGGTTTTGCAGGTAGGCTGATACCCGCAAATAGAGCGCGTCAAACACCGACTGGGGAAGGGCTGTATTGTTTTCCCACCAGACACGTGATTCTGACTCCTCGTTGCGGACGATGTATTTATCTTTAGCAGAACGTCCGGTGTGGCGTCCTGTGCGCACAACCAATGCGCCGCCATGCGCAAGCAGCCCCTCACCACGCTTGATGGCTTCTTCGTAAAGGGCCTCTGTTGGTGAGTTCCAGTAAACGGTTTTTGGGTTGGTCAGTCCGTGACGATCCAACCCGTAGTGACTTTTACCACGTCCGATGATTTCGACTGTACCCATGGGCCTAACTCCGTGCAGGATAGAACAGGCCAAAAAAGAAAAAGTAGCTCAAGAGCGTTCCTTAGTGACTGACGCATAACGCTAACACAGTCACTTTTTTCGGTAAAAGTGTATCTTTTGTAACGCGGTCTGCATTGTCATTCAGGGCTAGCTTTGGCACGGCTTCTCCCCACTGTGTTACTGTAGGGGGGCTGTTTTGAATAACCGAAGGCGTCCTAGTGTTTCCAGCCGCAAGCTATCTAAGGTGCCCAAGCCATGCCCAGTGGAAGTCTGCTGTTGTTGTTGGATGATATTGCCTCTACCCTTGACGATATTTCAGTGATGACCAAGGTCGCTGCCAAGAAAACGGCAGGTGTTGTGGGAGATGACCTTGCGCTCAATGCCCAGCAACTGACAGGGGTGCGCACGGACCGCGAACTAGCAGTTGTATGGGCTGTTGCTAAGGGTTCTGCCTTCAACAAGATGATCCTTGTTCCGAGCGCCTTGGCCATCAGTGCGTTTCTACCCTCGCTCGTGACCCCTTTGCTGATGATTGGTGGGGCCTTTCTGTGTTTTGAGGGCGTCGAAAAGCTGGTTCACAAGTTGCTGCACTCGAAAGAAAAACAGGAAACTACCGAAAGCACGGCGCATGATAGCGCAGCCACCGAGGCTACGTCGGGCGACGAGCGGGAAAAGATCATAGGCGCAGTCCGAACAGACTTCATCTTATCAGCTGAGATCATTGTGATTGCGCTTGGAGCAGTTGCAGCAAAGCCGTTTCTGACTCAGTTTGGCGTGTTGGCGGCCGTGGCCGTTTTCATGACCGTTGGCGTCTATGGGTTGGTAGCCGGGATTGTCAAGCTGGATGACGTGGGGCTTTATCTGAGCCAGCGCCATACGGGGTTACTCCAAGTAGTAGGGTACAAACTCGTAGGATTGGCCCCCTACTTGATGAAGCTGATCTCAGTCGCCGGGACGGTAGCAGTGTTTCTGGTTGGCGGGGGCATCCTAGTCCACGGGCTGCCGATAGTTGACCACTGGCTTGAAGAGCTAGAGCACCTTGTGATGGCAGTGCCTGTGGTCGGACAAGCACTGGCCTGGCTTGTTAGCCCAGTTGGGGACGGCGTGTTCGGCGTGCTTGCCGGTGCTGCCGTCCTGCTGCTGGTTTTGGTCGGGAAACGGGCTGCCGGTTGGATTCAGATGCGTCCTACTGCCTAATTTGTCAGTCCGTCCCCCGAGAAGCCAGCCATGTACTGAGGAAACATCAGCATGAAACTTGGATGGGTGACGGTTGCGCTGCTGACCGGGATGATGTTGCCGGTGCAGGCCGCCGTAAATGCCAAACTCAGAACCTTTGTGGTTAACCCCATTTACAGTGCCCTCATTAGCTTTGCCATTGGGACAAGTCTGTTGGTTGTGTTGGCATCCGTGATGGCATGGGTCGGTTGGACAGGCCATTTACGCGGGGCGTTGGCTGCACCCTGGTGGGCCTGGGTAGGGGGAGCGCTAGGTGCGGTTTTCGTAACTATGGCTATTCTGGCAGTGCCATACATCGGTGCTGCCGGTTACTCGGTGGCTATCATCACCGGGCAACTTGTCGGGGCATTGGTCCTTGATCACTACGGTTGGTTGGGGCTTCCACAGCAGCCCCTGACATGGTCACGCCTACTTGGCGCGCTATTGTTGTTGGTGTCGGTGTGGCTTATCCAGCGATAGCAGGCTAATCCTGCGGCAGAACATCTGGACGACGTTGCTCGCGGGAAGGGGAAGCCTCTGGTTGTGGTGGTGGCAACACGGGCGGCGGTTCCGGGGCAGGAAGCGGAACGTCGGGTTCGACGACAAGACCTGGTGTACCGATTGTGACCGCGTCAACTTGGGTGCAGTCTTTCGTCGGAGCCGTCCCGGCCAGAAACCACTCTTCGATGGTTTCGCCCTGGCAGGCTGAAGAAGGAAGCAGCCCAGTTTGTAAGTCCACAGTTACTTTGTCTACACCTTCAGCGTCCGGGAAGGTCTCACCGACCAGATCGGGACGGAACTTGAGGACCGCCCGCAGGAAGTCAATGAAAATCGGCAGGGCTGAATTGCCGCCGGTGATACCGAGTTGGCGGTTGTCATCGTACCCGACGTAGACCACGCAGACCATGTGCGGCGTAAAGCCGGCAAACCACCCGTCGCGGCTGGTGCCCGTTTTGCCGGCCAAGGCCTTGGTCAAACCGTTGGCTTTGGCAGCCGTGCCGCGCTCAATAGGCCCGCGCAGTAGATGGGTCATCACTGCCGCAACGGCGGGTGAAATAACTGGTGTTGTCTGCGGTTCAAACTTCTCCACAATGTTCCCCTTGCCGTCAGTAATAAAGTCGAGGGCACGCGGTTCAACCCGCGAACCCATGTTGGGGAAGGCCGTGTAGGCGCGGGCGATTTCAAGTGGTGTAGCTTCCTTAGTACCAAGAGCAAGACTTGGGTATGCCTCTGGTCGAGGCAGCCCAAACCGCTCGGCCAAACGCGCAACCCGGTCATAGCCGACGGCTTCTGCAACGCTGACCGTCACCACGTTGAGCGATTTGGTCAGCGCTGTCCGAACCGTGACGTACTGGTTGCTGTAGGCTTGCCCGAAGTTGTCGGGGCTGTAAGTTTGACCGTTGCCGTAAGTGAAAGTGCGCTTTTCGTCCTTGAACAAGGATGACGGAGTGACAACTTCCTCAGCAATAGCGGCAGTGTAGACAAACGGCTTGAAGACCGAACCTGGTTGACGGTGGGCATCAGTGACGCGGTTGAGCTGAGATTGGGAGTAGTCCCGACCACCAACCATGGCAAGGATGTCTCCTCTGTGGGCATCAAGCGCTATGAGTGCGGCGTCGAGTCCCGGTGCTGGCTTTTTGGCTAGACGCAACAGCCCTTTCTGGACGGCCTCGACAGCAGCCTGCTGTAAATTCATGTCCAGCGTGGTGTAAATGCGGGCAGCCGGGTCGGAAAGTACCCAGTCTAGTTTGCGCTCAGCAAGGACAAGCTGGAGATAGTCTAGGTAATGCGGGGCATCAGCGTTGCTGCTGGCGCGCCGAGGTGCAACGCCAAGCGGGGCAGCCTTTGCTTTTTCATATTCGGCTTGGGTAATGAAACCGACTTCGAGCATGTCGGCAAGCACTTTGTTGCGACGTTCAAGAGCGCGTTCTGGGTGCTTGAAAGGCGAGTAATAGCTGGGACCACGAATGATACCGGCCAGAAAGGCTGCCTCCGGCAGCGTAAGGTGGGTAATGTCTTTTCTGAAATAAAAACGCGCCGCTTCTCCAAAGCCATTGATGGAGTAGCTCCCGTCCTGACCGAGGTAAATTTCATTGCAGTACATCTGGAAAATCTGGGCCTTGGTCAGGCGAGTCTCGAGAATGATAGCAATGTATGCTTCCTTGAGTTTCCGGCTTAGCGTGCGCTCAGGCGTCAAGAAAAAGTTTTTGACAAGCTGCTGGGTGATGGTCGACCCTCCTTGAAGACTGCCGTCACGGTCCAGAAAGTTGTGGTAGATGGCACGGATCAAGCTACGCAAGTCAATACCGGGGTGATCAAAAAAACGCCGGTCTTCGACGGCAATGACCGCTTGGACAAGCACCTTGGGCAGGTCGTTGAACTCGACAATCTTGCGTTTCTCCCGTTCCTTGTTGAGTGCTGTCAGAAGTGGTGGTTCAAGCAGGCATTCTGTAAGAGGTCGTTGGGTGGTCAACTCGATAATATTGACAGGTGTGTTGCCGTTGAACCGAATGCGAACTGCCGGGAAGGTTTTTCCTGCCTGCGGTGCGTCGGCGCTAGGAAATACATCAAGCCGGTTGCCGTCAAGTAGATAGCGGCCGCGCGCTGTGTTATCTGCTTGCGCTTGGCCAACGTAACCTGCCCGTGCTAAGTACTCTAAGATTTGTGCCTTACCAAACGCTCCCCCCTTGATGACCCGCGCTGGCGCCGCATAAATACCACTGGCTCGAACAAAAGGTTCTCCCCGTAGTTTGCGGTCAATCATTGTTGAGAAGACCACGTAGTAGTAAGCCAGAATAATGGCAACCGGAAGCAGGGCTAGGGCCAGGAAAAAAATGCGCCGCGGTGTGATAAGCCGCTGCCACCGGCGCTTGGTGCGAAAAACCTGCGGATCATTCTTGAAAGCTGGGCGATTTCCGGTCATGAGGCTATCGTAGGCATTTCTTGAGCATGCTGACACCCCCTTACAGGTTTTGTTGTTAGGAGTTGTTTTTCACCTATGGATTTCACTGGAAAAGTCATCCTTATTACAGGCGGTAGTCGTGGCATTGGCCGTGCTGCAGCGCTGAAGTTTGCCCACCATGGCGCCGATGTGGCTTTGGCGGCGCGTACGGCTGCCGATCTGGAAAGTGTTGCCAATGAAATTCGTGCGCTTGGGCGGCGGGTTGTTGCTATACCGACCGACACAACCTGCCGGGAGCAGGTAAGCGCCTTTGTCGCCGCAACCATGGCCCAGCTTGGCCGGATTGACGTTGTTGTTAACGCCGCCGGGATAGGCATTCTCAAGCCGTTTCTGGAACTGACGGAAGCAGAGCTTGACCGGATGCTGGCGGTCAACGTGCGCGGTGTTTTTACGGTCACGCAGTTAGCCGTTCCAGAAATGACCAAAACTGGCGGTGGCATTGTCATTAACATTCCGGGCATTTTGGGACGGGCAGCAATGATGCAGGCAGCTGGGTACTGCGCCTCGAAGTTTGCTGTCACAGGGATGACCCGTGCCATGGCGCTCGACTTGAAGCGAAACGGCATCCGCTTTACGCTGCTCCACTTCGGCGGTGTGGATTCCCCCTTCTGGGATAACATCACCATGCGCGTTCAGCGGGACAAAATGCTGTCCCTAGAAGAAGCTGCTAATGCCATTGTCTTTGCCGCTTCGCACACAGGCAACGGTGTGCTGAATGAACTAGTGTTGCAACCAGAAAGTCATCAAATGTGAACAGGGATGAATGGTGTCTGGCAAGGGAGAGCCGGCCAGCCTCCCTTGCCGGGCCTTGGGTTTTGGCATGGAGATCGTCACACGCATCCCACGTATGCGAACGCTGGCGCTGCGTCTCAAGCGGGATCGGAAAAAATTGGCGCTGGTGCCAACGATGAGCGCCATTCACGAAGGCCACCTAAGCCTTATCCGGCGGGCGCAGATTATGGCGGATGTGGTTGTTGTTTCAATCTTCTTCAACCCTATTTATCTCCAAGCCGGGGAAGAGCCACCAGCGCGCGATCTGGCGCGCGACGCCGAGCTGGTGGCCGAAAAAGGGGTAGATGTGTTGTTTGCGCCAAGTGTAGAGGAAATCTACCCAGAGGACTTTCTGACCTACGTAACCACAGACACCTTGGATTGCCGGCTGTGTGGTGCCCAGCGACCCAACTACTTCCGTGGGGTCACGACCATCATCAACAAGCTCATCAACATCATACAACCGCATTACACATTGGTGGGTCAGAAAGATGCCCAGCAGTCTATTATCATTCGCCGAATGGTGCGTGACCTGTCCATGGACACAGAAGTGGTTATCTGTCCGACGCACCGGGAGCCGGACGGGCTGGTAACCTCTTCCCGCAATGCCTTGCTGAGCGCCGAAGAACGGCAGGCAGCAACAGCACTTTACCGGGGTTTGCAGCAGGCGCAGCGGTTGGTTGAGCGAAATGGCATCCGGGATGCAGAAACGCTCATCGGCGCGGTGTACCAAGTGTTAGAAACTGAGCCCTTGGTGCGGCCAGAGTACGTTGCCCTCGTTGATATAGAAAACCTTGCACCGCTTGAAGCTGTCACAGAAGATGAAGAGTGCTTGCTGGCAGTAGCAGCTTATGTGGGGCAGGTGCGACTTACCGACAACATTATTCTAATCGGCAGTCGGAGTGAACTGGTCGTGTAGCTTTCCTTGCCGTGAACTTTTTAGGAGTGCTAGCATACCCCTACCCCGCTGGCATCGTAGTAAACTGGCGCCTAGGGGTGAGTTGCTTTGAATGGTGACGCAAGGACACAAAACACCCGGAGCATGCCTGGGTAGGGCTAGGGTCATATGGGTAATGCATCATGTTCTGCCCAAAGTGCGGTACTGAGAACCGTCCAAACGCCCGTTTCTGCAAAAGTTGCGGGCATGCTTTTGCCGGAACTGAAACTGGCAAGTCAGCGCCTCTGACAGGCGCCTCACCTTTCGAGCACACCTTTGTCATGCGTTCGGTCGGTCCTGATGACCCCGGACGGACGAACTTCTCCTTGCCGTCTTTGGCGACACCACCAGAGGAGCCTTCTTCTACGGCCGGGCGTGGGGTGAGCAATGACTCCCCTAGTGATGGTTTCATTCTAGGCGACATCTCCTCGCCTAATCTGAAGCTTGATTTGCCCAGTCCGGCAGTAGAGCAGCTACCCCCAACGGAACTATTCTCAGCCGAGGCTCCTGTATCACCGTTTCGGCCAACCCTTGTTCCTCCGGCCCCGTTATCATCCTCACCTGCGACGGAGGCAGATGCCACGAGTCGGACTCCGACGTTGGATCCGCTGTCAACCCACGTAGCTACCCCAGCAGGTGGTGCACCGACGGTTTCACCGCCACCGCCGACCCTCCACCTACCACTGACTGCACCCCCTTCACAACCAGCAGGGGGTGCTTTCTCAACAACGCAAACCGGCAAACCAGACATTGAGCCGTCAGCAGCCTTGCCGCCGACTCCACCGCCAACCCCGACGCCACCTAGCGGGGTACCGCTTCCACCGGAAGTTGCAGCAACGCCTTTTCGCCCGGTGGATCTACCGGTTGGCGCTCCGCGTCCTATGGGGCACCAGCTGACGGAAATGCCGGCGCTGCCGCCCAAACCTCCGGGCGATCTTTTTCCCTCGGCCGTCCAAAAGGCTTCGACGGTTGAGCTACCACGCCAGGCGAAATTTCCTCTGTGGCTGGTGGTTGGGTTATCCGTCGCAGTACTGGTGGTTCTGATTGTGGGCGTGTCCGTGATTGTCTACTGGCGTTCATCATCGTCGCCAGTTCCGGTGACTTCGGAAGCGCCAGCAACTAAGCCAGAACCACCTGCGACATCACCAAAACCGGTTATCCCCGAAAACATGGTGGCGATTCCGGGTGGTGAGTACCTCATTGGGCGAGATGAAGGCGATTTTCTTGACCCCTATGAAAAGCCCCAACACACGGTGATTCTGCGGCCGTTCTACATTGACAAAACCGAAGTTACAAATGCTGATTACCAGAAGTTTGTTGAGGCAACAGGGCATCCAGCGCCGGCTTCCTGGGTGGGAGGACGGTTTGAACCCGGTAAGGAATTGTTTCCGGTAACTGGTGTAACCCTGGCAGATGCTGAAGCCTATGCCCGCTGGGCTGGTAAGCGCTTACCCACTGAGGAAGAATGGGAAGTAGCTGCCCACGGGCGTACACCCACGGCCTTTCCATGGGGGAATACCTTTGATCCGAGCCGCGCAAACGTCAAAGCCAGTGGCCTTGGCGTACCAGTGCGGGTTGGAACGTATCCTTCCGGCGCAAGTCCCTTCGGGGTTCTTGATATGACTGGCAACGTTTGGGAATGGACAGCTTCAGAAGCCAAGTTGTACCCCGGAAGCAACGAGAAGCCGCCGAGCTGGGACAAACCGTTGGAACCCGGTGTGCGGCTGCAAATTATTCGTGGTGGGGCGTTTACAGAAGAAACCAGGAGATGCACTGTGACTTACCGCAATTGGGTTCCTTCTGACTTCAAGTCCCGTGAGCTCGGTTTCCGGTGCGTTCAAGATCAGCCACCACAGTAAAAAAACAGCGTCTTGAATCTCGCGTAAGCCTTGTTCTAACTCGGCTGTATGTTCACTGCCAAACAGCGTGTTGTTGGTTCTTTTGCCAAGCGTCTCGCATTTTTCCACGCACTTTCTTACCTTGCTGCTGGTTTGACATGGGGAACTGTCCTCGTCGGTAGTATTCTCTTCACAAGCAATAGTGGCCTAGCCCAGATTGGGCGTTCGGATAACATACCAACTGCGCCAGCAAACCCTACTCCCTCTGGAACTGCGCCAAGCAAGCGTCCTACTCCGCCACGTCGCCCTCCGGTTGTCAAAACGCCAACCGGCGTGGTTATGCCGCTTGGCCGTACGGCAGAGTTTTACTTTGCGGAAGGCAATGAGCTGTTCAACAAGGAAGACTTTGTCTCAGCCCGGATGTTTTTCGAGCAGGGGGGGAAAGTAGCCCGTCCCAAAAGCGAACTAGCGGAGGTATTGCAACGCTGTCGCGAACTGGCTGCCTACATGGCGACCGGTAAGCAATTTGAGCAGCAGGAGCAACTTGTCGAAGCGCTGGCGGAATACAATAAGGCCCTGTCTATCGAGCCAGTCAATCCAATAGCCAAAAGGCATGCCGGACAAGTGCTTCAGATGCTCGGCAAAGCTGCCATGCTGAATAAGGAATGGCGAACGGCGGTGGATTATCTGAGTCGGGCACGGAAACTGGCAGCCGACGAAGCTTCCACGCAAGCAGCGTTGGTTACTGCCCTGCTACGGTTGGCGATGGAACAATCCAACCTGACCGAAAGGGAGCAAACCTATCGGCAGGTGTTGGAGCTTGCTCCCAGCAATGAAGAGGCCCGTCTCGGATTGCGCCGTACGGAGTCATTGATCCGAACCCAGCGTGCAGACGCTGCCTTCCAAGCTGGGCGATACAACGAGGCCCGCAGTGAATACGAAGTTGCCCTTGAACTCGACCCTGAGAATACTTCGGCAGCGGCTGGCAAAACCAAAGCAGAAGCGTACCTAGCGCGTCTGGCGGCTGATGAAGCCTACCAGCAGCGGGATTTCCGCACGGCTTACGCCAACTACCAGAAGTTTCAGGCTGTTGTCCCAGAAGACCCACATGTGACAGAACGGCTCCAGGAACTCTCCCTGCGCCTAGAGCCGCCATTGCCCTTTCGCGGTTCTCTGATTTACAAGCTCAATACAGCAAGTCCCTTCCGCATCCGCCTGCACCGTGACCGAGTAGAAAGTGCACTGCTCGACAGCGAGAACCCTATCAAACCAGACATCAAGCTCGAAGGCCGTCTCCCGGCGCGGGATGCTGTGTTTCGACTAGGTAAGTCATCTACTAATGTCAATGTTCGGATCGCGGTAATGCCAGTTGCCGGCAATGACTACACTGCCGAGTTGATTGCCACCCCCAAAAATCCGCGTTCAGAAGATGTCATCGTGGTAGCTGAATGGCAGCTTCCTACGAAGGGTGGGTTGCAGTGGAGGAAGCAGCTCGGACCCGGAGCCTACCGGGTCTACTGGCAGGGACCGTATTTTGAGGTGTTCGACCCCACCGGCGTGTGTATTGAAGCCAGCCGTCAGCCGCCTCTGCCGCGCCAACCTGTCACGGTCAAGGTTAAACCCATCAAGGGGGTCACATTGCAGGTCGTCGAGCAACCCAAGCCCGAAAATGACTTTACTTTTGCCCTTAATCTGGCCATCACTAACCCAACGACACTGCTGCTTGACCTAAGTTGGGATGCTGGCAAAAAGTAGGGAATCACTTTGGACAAAAAATGACAGCCACATCCAGAGTTGAAGGCAGACCCCGCACGGACACTCCCTAAAAGCTCGGATGTGACTGTCTTCCTAACTAAGAAGAAAGCAACTTTTATACCAAAGGGCCGAAGTACTGAAGAACAAATGGCATAGCTACGAGTTCCTAGCCCAAGGTTGACAATTCTTTTGACTTCCGAGTGATCAATTTTTGTCATCCTATCTTCGTTTTGACAAGTAAAAGCAAGGTTTTTCGTGTCCGACACACTGCTGCTCCTTGCCTCTCTCTTTAGCTCAACGCTTCGCCTCTCAACGCCGCTCATCCTGGCTGCTTTAGGGGGGCTGTACGCTGAACGAAGCGGAGTCATCAATATGGCGCTGGAAGGCATCATGCTGGCTGGTGCCTTTGCCGCTGCTACTATCACGGCACTGACGGGAAGCCCCTGGCTGGGGTTGCTAGCTGGCCTAACGGCCGGCCTGCTGGTGGCCGCTCTGCATGCCTTTTGCTGCGTTACGTGTCGCGCTGATCAAGTTGTCACCGGCACTGCCATCAACATCCTAATGTTAGGTATCCCGCCACTTGTTTCCGGAGCGCTGTTTGAGTCTACAGGCTCGACACCGGCGCTGGCGCAGAGCCAGACCCTCCCGAACCTGCCTATTGTGGCGGCGTTCGTGGCCGTCCCTGTGACGGCGTTTGTGCTTTTCAAAACTCCCTTCGGCTTGCGGCTACGTGCGGTGGGTGAACTACCGGAAGCCGTGGCTACAGCCGGGGTCAGTGTGACCTGGCTGCGCTGGCAGGGTGTGCTGCTTTCGGGCCTGCTGGCTGGGCTGGGTGGGGTTTATCTCTCAATCGGGCAAAACTCACTCTACACGCGAAACATGACGGCCGGCCGCGGCTACATTGCGCTGGCAGCGCTCATCTTTGGCAACTGGTTGCCGTGGCGCGTCTTGCTCGCTTGCCTGCTGTTTGGCTTTATGGACGCTGTACAGATTCGTCTTCAGGGAACATCATCCATCCCAACCCAGTTCATTCAAATCATCCCTTACATCTTCACCATGGTGGTGTTAGCCGGATTTATCGGCAAGGCAACACCGCCCCGGGCTCTAGGCACGCCCTACATCAAGGGCCGTCGGTGAGTTGGCCAACTGAGCAATACGTTCCCGAAGCCGTTCAAGCGGGAATTGTCCTACCCCTTTGCTGGTTTGGATGGATTCCCGAACAGCATCGCACAGGGCGCGGTTGATCGGGGTTGGGATGCCGTAGCGTTCTCCAAGGCGCACAATCTCCCCGTTGAGGTATTCAACCTCAGTCTCAGGGCGGCGAAAGTACAGGTCCTGCCACATAGATGGGTAGCCGCGCTGCTCAGGCGGTACGTCGGCAAACTCGGCCTGGCGTGCCGCAAAGGCTTCCACTTGGGCGCGAATATCAAAGCGCCCGGTCACATCGGCTGGGGAAATCCCGGCCGCAGCCAGCACACGCAACCCCTCGTCCATAATGGCGCGCATCATCGCCAGCATTTCTGGTGTCGCAAAGGCTTTTTGCCAGTAACAGTCAGTAACGGCCAGCAGCGCGTTGTTGAGGTTTCCAATGAGTTTGCCCCACTTGACGGCCATCACGTCAGGGTGCTCGCGGGTGGGAAGTCCAGCACTTGTCAAGTCTGCTGCAACTTGAGCCGTGAAGGCATCTGTCCCTTTTGGAAACCGTCCGACGGCAAGGAAGTCCAGAATGGTCAACACGGCGCGGCCGGGTTCGGGCAGGATGGCATTGAACATCACCAGAACTGGATATACCTGAGTGACATACTTGGCAACGGTGCCTTCATTGGCAACACCGTTTTGTAGGCAAAAGACCGGCGTTGTGGGTAAGACATGCCGGGCAATGTCGGCTATTGCAGTTGCTGTCTGGGTGGCTTTGACACTGAGAAGAATGACATCGCCAGCGCCAGGCGCTGCTTCAGCAAGCTGAGAAACTGCAGGGATGTTGAGCGTTAGCTTTTCTGTTGGTGTCTCAAGGCGCAGGCCATGCGTGCGGATAGCTTCTACGTGAGCCGGGCGGGCAACTAGGTATGTTGCGTATCCGGCACGGTAGAGCAGCCCCCCAACAACACTGCCAACTGCTCCGGCCCCATAGACAATGTACCGTTGAATCTTCATGCACGCAGTTCTTTGGGGAGAAACAACACAAGGCTCTGCGACACCAGTAGGCTGGTCAGGAAAAAGAAAATGACTTCTTCCAGTGGCACAACGCCAATATGGATGCCCAGAATCTGATTGGCATCAAACAGCCAGATACCTTCAGTAATCGCCATAGCATCGGCTGCAATGAAGTACATCCCAACGGCTGCCACAGGCAGGAGCACAGCCCGCGCGTTGCGGGCTAGGATGCGCCAGCCAATGGCCCATTGAAAGAGGACAATCGGCAGCATCCAACCAAGCAGATGAAACAGATAGTTAGTTTTCATCGGGTTTTCTCTGAGGCGGTCGCGCAAGAACGCGGACGAAGCAGGGCTACCGTCAAGAGTCCAACGCTGACGGTTTGCAAGAGGAAAAAGCCGTACTCTTCAATCGGCAGCCGCCAGACACGGAACAGAATCTTGTCTTCCGGGAAATCCCATATCCCCAGTTTGACAGCATGGTTGTCCCACGGAGTAGTGAAAGCAAAGACAATCACGCAGACAAGGCCAAGCCAGCGTGCGTGGACAGGAGAAAACTTGTTCCGGGCCAGCCAAGCTGCTACTAGCAGCAGAGGAAGGCTAAAGTAGAGGTGAAACTGCAAATAGGTCATGGAAGCTAGCGTTGTGTTGCAAATCGGGGGCAACGAGAGCTTATCGAAGTGAGACCCCAGATAAAAGTCTATGTTTTTCTTCACGTTGGCAGCGGTTAGCCCATAGCTTACCTAGGCTGAGGGTGAAGGTAAGCGAGTTAGCGTCCAGTGGCGATCGCTTGTTTGAGCGATGGTCACTCCAGTCAGTCCAGCCGCCTGAGCTGCAGAGGTGATTTCTTCAAGCGTCAGGGCTGCCCCGAGCGAATCACGGAAAAGCTTTTGCTGACGTGGTGATTCCTTCCCGGCATAGCGCGCCACAAGTGCGTCGGCCGCTTCTGGAGTTGCCGGGCGAAGAAGGTCCCGAATAAGCAGCGCTGCACCGGGTTTGGCAACCCGTGCAATCTCGCGCAGGACAGTGATCGGCTCTGGAATGTGGTGCACAATGCTATTGGAAATCACTGCATCAAAGGTCGCATCTGGAAAAGGGAGATTTTTGGCATCAGCCAAATGCAAGGTAATGCGCCCTTCAAGCGCCGCCGCCTGAAGATGCGCTGCAGCCAGTTTGAGCATTTCGGCAGACAGGTCCACGGCTACAATCTTGATTGCCGGCAGGCGTTGGGCAATAAGAAGGGGGATACGCGCCGTCCCTGTCCCCACATCGAGCACGTTGCCAGTCCGAACGCCCAAGGCGACGAAGGCTTCTACAAACGCCGTATTGACTTCGGTAAAGTCCATAGCGTCGTAGTCTTGGGCTTCCTCAGCCGTGTCCATGACTTCAGGTTCAAGAACGCGCTCCATAGGTGGCCTAGTTGTGTGCAGGTTGGGCTAACTGCATGCGAAGATCGTCAGGCGTTGTGACCGGCGCGTGGCAGGTAAAGTTTTCGCAGACGTAGGCCGTGGGGCGACCGTTGTACAGGCCACGCTGTGCCACCAAGGGCACGTATCGTGCGTGGTCGGTATCTTCTGGGTTCAGTAAGGCCACGACGCGGTGGGGACGGAAGGTCTCTTCGACAACCCGGCGAAGGGCGCGGGTCTCTGCCGCAGCCGGCGGACCAACGATAACAATTTCCTTGACACTGGCTAGGTAGAAGTCAAGTGCTCCAAGCAGTTGTCCAAATCCAGAGGGTATCTTAGCCAGTGAGCCAGAAAGCGTTTGCAGAATGTGTTCGGCCCGCTTGCGGTAGTGTTGCTCGCCGGTCAACAGTGCCAGGCGCAGCAATACATCTACGGCTACGGAGTTACCCGACGGCGTAGCATTGTCAAAAACATCCTTGACGCGCGTGATGAGCTGATCGTGGCGATCACCGGTAAAGAAAAAGCCCCCACCATGGGGATCGTCGAACTGCGCCAGCATAGTGTCTGTCAGTTCGCGCGCAGCGCAGAAGTATTTGACGTTCCCGGTGGCTTCATACAGGGCCAGAAGTCCCTCGGCATAGCAAGCGTAGTCTTCTTGGTAGCCCGGAAACTTGTTTTGTCCGTCCTTGTGTGACCGGTAGAGGATGCCGTCCACGTACATCGTCCCCAGAACAAACGCTGCATTGCGTTCTGCTACGGCACGGTAGTCATCCCGCTCCAGCACGGCTGCTGCCCGCGCAAAGCTGTAGAGCATCAGTCCATTCCACGCGGCCAGACATTTTTCGTCGCGCGCCGGTTTGACCCGCTGCTCACGGGCTTCAAACATAATGCGCTTGGCGCGTGCTAGAACGGCTTCTAGGTGTTCCGGTGTCACTTCTTTGAGGCGGGCAACGGTTTCAAGTGGCAGCGGCGTACTAAGGACAGTTTTGCCTGTGCCTTCAAAGTTGCCTTCTTCGGTGACATCAAAGTAGCGGCACACCAGTTTGGCATCCTCTTTGCCGAGCAGGGCGTTGATTTCTTCTGGCGTCCAGACAAAGAACTTGCCTTCCTCGCCTTCACTGTCGGCGTCCTGAGTGGCGTAAAAGCCGCCCGTTGGCGCTGTCATTTCACGCATGACGTACTCGAGGGTTTCTTCAACAATCTGGCGGTAGCGCGGTTTGCCAGTGGCCTGCCAGGCTTCGAGATATGTCCGCGCCAGCAAGGCATTGTCATACAACATTTTCTCGAAGTGGGGGACGCGCCATTGAGCATCAGTTGAGTACCGGTGAAAGCCACCGCCCAAGTGGTCGTAAATGCCACCGCAAGCCATCTTGTCGAGGGAAAGCTCGACCATTTCAAGTGCATGGAGTTCGCCTGTTAGCCGCCAATAGCGCAGCAGGAAAGAAAGGAGCATGGTGTTAGGGAACTTTGGTGCGCTGCCAAAGCCGCCGTGGATATGGTCAAACCGCGTGGTGAGACGGCGGTAGGCGTCTCTGAGAATGTCGTGGGACAAAGACCGTGTGCCATCAAGGGGCTCGTGCATCCGTCGGAGTTCAGCGGTGATTTCGGCAATGCTCTGCCGAACCTCTTGACGACGCTGGCGGTAGGCCTCGGCAACCGAACGGAGAATGCGTGGAAAACCGGGTAGGTGTCCCCGGTCTTCCGGCGGGAAGTAAGTGCCGCCGTAGAAAGGTTCACCATCAGGCGTCAGGAATACTGTCAAGGGCCAGCCGCCTTGCCCGGTCATAAGCTGGACGGCGTTCATATAGACCGTATCCAAATCAGGACGTTCTTCGCGGTCCACCTTGATGTTGACAAACAGCTCGTTCATCAAAGCCGCAATGGAGGGATTTTCAAAGCACTCGCGCTCCATAACGTGGCACCAGTGGCAAGCCGAATAGCCAATGCTGAGTAGGATGGGCTTGTCTTCTGCCTTGGCCTTGGCGAGTGCTTCTGTTCCCCACGGGTACCAATCCACGGGGTTGTGGGCGTGCTGTAACAAGTACGGGCTCGTTTCATTAATAAGCCGATTGACGTACTGTGGGTGGGGCTGTGCTGACATAAAAGCAGTTCCTTTGCGTGATATAAGCTCAATGCCATTTGCCTAAGCTTTTCTTGACAGGATGTCGAGTGGCTGTACCAGAACGGACGCTGGAGACTGAATATGAGAAGCTTGCGGCGTGGTCGCTAACCGTCAAACAGAAAGGCAGTCGTCAAACCCACTGCTAACGTAGTGGGTGGTCGGTTTGCCGAAACATCCTAAGAAGAGGAAGCAGGAAGGGAAGGCGTCTTGCCTGGGGGCAGAGTTGATGGTGGGGGGTTGAAATACGTTCGGTAGGCCAGACGGGCGACGTTCCAGATTTTTTCCCACCCAATGTGGACTTCTTCTCCGCGCAACAGTTTGGCAAGGAGTTGGTCGCGGACGTGAGCCGTCGCGCGCTTGAGCAGGAATTCCTTGGCATGTGGGCGCGCTACTTCAAACAGGCGGAAGTTTGGGTCAAGGCTCTGTCCCATGCCTTCGAGCGTCATCAATGCCCGGACGATGAAGGTAAAGCTTCCGGGAATGCGGAAAGGGTAGTTATACAACGCCGTGGAAACGGTGGCATTGAGTTCGGAAAAAGTAAGTTGTGACAGTTTTTTACCCTGGTACTTTGCCAGAATGCTTTTTGCCGCCTCTTGAAAAGCCACTGGGTCGTAGCCTGGTTGCAGAAAGCCCAACGCGATGGCGTCTCCAACAAGACCGATCAGATCGCGGTCAGTGATGTGGAAGAAGGCGTCAAGCAGCCCCATGCGCATCTCGTCAGTGATGCGACCTACCATCCCAAAGTCAAAAAAGGCGAGCCGTCCATCGGCCATAATGCGCAGGTTTCCCGGATGCGGGTCGGCGTGAAAGAAGCCGTCTTCGAGCAACTGCTTGAGATACGTGCGCACCAGTAGGGTCATCTTCTGCATTGGGTCGAAGCCGGCCGCCCGGAGCCGTTCGGTGTCGGTAGGCTTGACGCCGGGAATGTATTCCATCGTAATGATGTGGCGACTCGACAGCTCGGGGTAAATGCGTGGGAGGTAGACTTCCTGCTGCCAGGTGGCAAAGTTGCGCCGGAACTGAGCCGCGTTTTCCATTTCGCGCTCGTAGTCCATTTCTTCGCCGAGCATGGCCTCAAACTCGGCGACAATACTGCTCCAGTCGGCGCCTTTGACACCGGCCAACCAGACTGGACGGCGTTCCAGGTAGGCAGCTACAACCCGTAGAATCTGGAAGTCAGTTCGGATGATGTCTGCCAAATTGGGGCGCTGAATCTTGACCACGACTTCCGTACCATCTGGCAGTTGGGCACGGTGAACCTGCCCCAGACTGGCGGCAGCCAGCGGACGCGGCTCAATACGCCGGAACAATGCCTGTGGAGGTTGCCCCAGTTCTTCTGTAATTCGTTGCCAGGCAACTTCCGTCGGGAAAGGTGGGACTTCGTCCTGAAGCACGGTCAGTGCCTGGGCATAGGTCAAGGGAAGCAGATCGGTGCGTGTGGAAAGCATCTGCCCAATTTTGATAAAAGTCGGGCCGAGCTTGATGAAAGTTCCACACAGGCGTTCAGCCTGACCGGCATGAAAGTCCGTTTCTGTGGCCTGAACAGCTTTGAAATACCGGAGCCAGCGGCAAAAGGTACGTTTCCACCAAGGGAGGTGAGCCTGCTCGGCGTGAAGCGAGCGAATGACGTACGGAAGCACAAAGCTTAGGCTAAGCCACAGGATGTACAGCAACCGGCGTCGGGCATGCCAATCGAGCTGGCGCAGTGCTGCCCAGAAAAAGCAAAGGGTGCTCCAGAGAGATTCCTGGTTGGGTGCGGGGGTGTCGGTCGGATAAGGCATCAACCGTACGGTGTCTGGGACAGCAAAACCATTTAGCAGTGGGGACGACAAAGGTGTAGCCGCCAATGTTTTCCTGTTATGTGACTCCGGCAGGGCGGCAGCGTCAAGTCGTCCCTGCTCCGTCCTGGCCTGGCGTCAAGTTGAGACGGTCGTGTCAGTCCGATTGCACCACCTGCTGCAAATTTGTCCGAATTTGCTCGACAAGGGAGGTTGTCGGGTCGAGTCCTTCGCGCTTAAGGGCCACGGTGCCGTCTTTACGTAGTAAGACAAAACTGGGAATCACAGAAAGTTCCAACCGCCGGAGAAGAAGCATTCCCCGTGGGTCTCGTGCAACGATGTACGAACGAGGTAGTTGATTGCGCCAAGCTTTCAGGTCAGCATCGCTGATAAAATCCCGATCCCGAGGTTGTGTTCCGTTGGTGATTACCAGACAGAGCTGGACTTGGGGATAGTCCTCGGCAAGAGTCTGGATTTGTCGCAAAAGTGGTCGCAGCAGGGGAGAGCCATAGGCAGTAAAACATAGAAAGACAGCTTTGCCGCGCAACTGCTCGGCATCGAGCGTGGAACCCTCGGGTGTAGGCAAGAGAAATTCGACCGGTTCGACATGTTTTTGAACCTTCTGGATGACCGTTGGACTTTTCTCTTGAAGAAGCGGCGCTGAGGTGTTGCTGGGAGCGGGTATCATCGCCAGAGCCAGTAACGAACTGATGAAAAGTTGATGGGTAGCCAGCATGGTATCTTTGAAGGAAAGGTAAACTGGAAAGTAGGAAGCAAGTGATGAAGGCTCACGTAGAAAGGTTGCGTCAAGCGCTGCGTTGCTACTCGGAGCAGCCGTCTGAGTGCCACGCTGAACTGACAAACCGTAGAGAAGTCTGTTTTTACTAGCAGCATTTGCGCCTAGGTAAGTCTTTGGTCGCCTCCGGCGCGTTTAGGTTCATACCAACTAGCTGTGTTACATTTCAGGCGCCCCGGCAAGTAACAGGGAGGCAAAAAATTTCTATGACAATGTTGAGTGGAGCCTTTTGGTTTGCTGCAGGCTTTCTGGCAAGCGAAACCCTGGTGATGCTCGTCGCCTTTGTCGTTGTGTTAGGAACAACGGTGGTGATTCACGAGTTCGGGCACTTCGCTGCCGCCAAGTGGCTCGGCATGAGAGTCGAGGTTTTTTCTGTTGGGTTTGGAAAACGCCTGCTTGGCTTTCGGTGGAAAGAGACCGACTACCGCCTTTCCCTGTTGCCTCTTGGGGGCTACGTCAAGATCACCGGCATGGACCCGGAAGAGGAAGCAGTCCGGCAACAGCACCCTGACGCCTATCTGATGCGTCCGAGATGGCATCAGTTTGTGGTACTCGTTGCGGGACCTGCCATGAACATTGTGTTGGCGCTGGCTATTCCCTTTGTCATCGGGCTGTTTTTCTTCAAAGCCCCCGCTTATCTCAGTCAGCCGGCCGTGGTCGGAGCTGTGCCGATTGGTTCTTCAGCAGAAGAGGCCGGGATTCAGCCCGGGGATCGGATTGTCAAGTTTGCCGGCATTGAGAACCCAACCTGGAGCAAGGTACGGGACTACACGGCGATTAACGATGGCAAGCCAGTCCCGGTAACCATTGAACGCAACGGGCAACGGCTGGAGTTGGTTATTGTCCCTAAAGCCCGGCAGCAGGCTGGAAATATTGTCGGCGATGCGGGACTTCTCCCGCAGGACATTCCGGCTGCGCTGCCGGTAGTGGCAGCAGTGCAGCCAGGTTCACCAGCAGCCCAAGCCGGGCTGCAACCACAAGACAAGCTGTTGGCGCTGGATGGTCACCCCATCCCCAACTTTGACTGGTTTAAGCAATCACTCCAAGCGTATGAAAATCGCCAGGTGGTGCTGACTGTTGAGCGCCAAGGTCAGACACTCACCGTAGCGTTGACGCCAAAGCGCATGGATGGCGAGATTCGCATCGGGTTTGTTCCTGTTCCCCCGCCACCATTGCCACTGACGCGGGAACGGAAGTCACTGCTAGGGGCTGCACAGCATGCCATCAACGAAAATATCCGCTTTATCGTGTTGACCTGGGAGGCGCTGCGGCAGATTTTTCGTGGCGAGCGAAAAGTTACAGAAACCTTGTCGGGACCTATTGGGATTGCCAAAGCCTCCGGCGATGCTGTGAAGTTCGGCGGGCTGGAAGGTCTTTTCTTCATCATGGGGTTGCTTAGCCTCAACCTGGGAATTTTTAACCTGCTGCCGATTCCCATCTTAGATGGAGGGCATATTTTTCTCTTAGCACTTGATGCACTTGCTGGATGGGTTGGCTGGCGGTTGACGGATGAATTCAAGCAGCGCCTCAACCAGGCCGGTTTTGCCGTGCTGATGCTGCTGATGGTGTTTGTGATGTTCAATGATGTCACCCGTTTCTGGTGGAGGCCGGGTCCTGCCGAGCCGCTGCCTCTACCTCCTCCGGCTGAAAAACCGGCGACCGGAGCAACCGATCCACCCCGCTGAGCTTAGCCCGAGCACCGTAGGGCAGATGAAATGGGGAAGGCCGTGGCTTGACGGCTAACCACTAAAGCCATTACCCTTGCTGACTTTCGCTGCACGTTGCGGCCGTGAAAGAATGCTGCCAGCGGCCATACCTTGCCGGGGAAAGGAAGGACCAGATGAAGCGTACCTACCAGCCGAACAACAGGAAACGCGCCAAGACGCACGGGTTTCGCGCGCGCATGAAAACCAAAGGGGGGCGCAACGTTCTCAAGCGCCGTCGGGCAAAGGGGCGCAAGCGTTTGACAGTGAAACACTACGGTTTTTGAAACGACAACTTAGATGTGACTGATGTCGAGCAGCCTGCGGCACGAGTTTCTTACCGTTTTACAAAGCAGGAGCGTTTACTGACAGCCCGTGAGTTTCAGCGGGTGTATCGCTATGGCAGGCAGTTGCATTCTTCGTTGTTTACAGTGTTTGTTGCGCCAAACCGGCTTGGGCGAACACGCCTGGGAGTGACGGTCAGCCGAAAGGTCTCCAAGTCGGCCGTGGTTCGCAATCGTTGCCGACGACGTTTACGAGAAGTGTTTCGCCGACAGCGGCCGACATTGCCCGCGGGCTGGGATATTGTCATCAATGCCAAGTTTCAGTTGGTAACGGCGAACTATAAGCTTATTGAACAGGAGTTTATGCGCTTGATGGAAAAACTCCCCAAGCTTACAGCTAGTAGTTCGGCTGAAGAGCCGGCTGCCGAACAGCCGGGCTAAATGGCGCTGGCTTACTCTAAACTCCGCCTAAGCCTCAGGTAGGTTGAACAATCCATGCTAAAGCGAGTGGCCTTGGCGTTGATTCGCCTCTATCAGCTTTTGATTGCGCCTTTAATGCCCCCGGTGTGCCGGTTTCAGCCTACCTGTTCGCACTACACGGCTGAAGCCATCGCACGGTATGGTGTTTGGCGCGGGGGTTGGCTTGGCCTACGGCGGCTGGTGCGGTGTCAGCCCTTTTGTCGCGGTGGTTATGATCCAGTGCCTGACCTGACCTCTCCGGCTGTTGCGCCGACATCGCCCTCCACGAAAGGTAGTTCAGCGTTTCAATGACGGAAAGAGCTCGTGTTGCCCTAGCCTTTGCGCTATCCCTGGCGGTGATGTTGGTTTGGCAGTATCTCTTTGCTCCGCCACTTCCCCCACCGCCCGGTGAGCTTCCACCGCCACCACCTGCCCTGCCAACATCTGAGCCGACGACGGCAGCGCAGGAGAGCCCACCCGAACCCTTCGCTACGGGTGTTGCGCCAGCCCGTGACATCACCGTAGTGACTCCGCTATGGCAGGCAACCTTTTCCAACCGTGGCGGTGTGCTGACCCGGTTTGTACTCAATGCCTTACCCAACGGACGCCCGCTACGAGCCAGCGATGGAAAATCAGAGCTGGAAGTGCTGACAACAACCTCGCGCCGAGGCGATCCTGGAGCACCGACGACCGAACTCGGCGCCGCCTTCGAGCTCATTGCGGCCGAACAGCCTGCTTTGACGGCGTTCTTCAACCAAAGTTATTACCAGGTTGAAGGTGTTGCCGACGATACCCTAACCGTGGACAAAGATGAGACAGCCACCCTTACCTTCAAGCTTACGACCGACCAAGGATACCAGGTTGTCAAGCAGTACGTTATCCGGGGCGGGCGCTATGACTTTGACTTCCTGGCGGATGTCAAGAAGTATGAAGCCCCAGTTCCCGTGATGTTTCGCCTAGGGCCAAATTTCGGCGACCAGGTATTTGCTGAATACGACGGCTACATTCATACCCCTCCCCAAGCCGTAACTGTCGTTGGCGGAAATGCCACCTTTACCTCGTTTACTTCGGTTGAGGCGACCCCGGCAGGGGCAAGCCAACCGCTCTATTTGTCAAAGCCCAACACTGCCTGGTGTGCCCTTACCGACCACTACTTTGCCTTTGCAGCGATTCCACCGCAGTCTGGAGTGGTACAGCTTAGTCGGCGCGATGCCGTCACGCGCTTTCAGGGACGAGATGTCAAGCGCGAGTATGTTTTTTTGGACGTACCGGTGGTCAATGCCGCAGCGAACATCATCTACATTGGCCCAAAGGATCGGACGTACCTGGCATCGGTAAGCCAGCTTCTCAAAAAAGAGCGCAACTTGGACGTAGACTTGCGCGAACTCAATGACTACGGTTGGTTAGCCTTTTTCGTGCGGCCGCTTATCCCGGCGTTGGACTGGTTGCTCCGGTTCTTCTATGCTCAAACCCAGAACTACGGCTGGGCCATTGTGCTGTTGACCTTTGTCGTCAACATGCTGCTGTTTCCACTGCGCTGGAAAACAGCCGTGTCATTTCGCAAAGCAGCCGTCCATGCCCCACGGCACAGGGAGCTGGCCGAAAGGCTCAAGCAGTTACAGGCGCAAAAGGTCAAAATGGACGACCCGCGCATGCTCGAGCTACAGCGTGAGCAGATCCAGCTTATGAAAGAAAGCCTGCCGATTATGGGCTGCCTGCCGATTTTGCTGCAGTTGCCGATTTTCGTCGCGATTTACGTGTACCTTCAACTGTCAGTTGATCTACGCCAGGCACCGTTTATTGGCTGGCTTACTGATCTTTCCATGCCTGATCCATGGCACGTCCTGCCGGTTGCCCTGTGCGTTACTCAGATTGGACAAAGTTACCTGATGCCGCAGCCACCCGGACCAGAAGACCCGGCGCTGGCACTACAGCGCAAGATCATCGTGTGGGTAATGCCCATTTTATTCGCGGCACTGTTTTTCTGGAGTGCACCAAGTGGGTTAGTGGTGTACTGGATGGCGGGCAATATCATTAGTATTGTGCAACAACTCATTATCAATCGCATGTTGCCGCCGCTTCCGGCTGGCAGCACGACTGCGGGAAACTCGGCTACGGATGCTTCTACTACCGGCGGAAAAGATAAGAAGAGGTTCAATCCACGCCCTGCCTAAGCCTGCTAGGAAAGTCTCCTGCGGTCTATTTTGCAAAGTGGGCGTGGAAAAAATGGGCGTGGGGTTAGGATAAATGCCATGCCGATGTCTGACGCACTTTTGTCTGAGCTGATCCCGGTCCGGGATGACGACGGTCTGACACCACTGCTGCACGATTTTCTCACCAAAGTCATCCGATACAGTGCATGGCGGATGACCTTTACCGTCACCGAGCAGGCTGGGATTTGGCAGGTGAACTTTGTCGGTGAAGATGCCGGATTGCTGCTGGCTCGTGGTGGTGAAGTGCTCCATGCGTTGGAACACCTGCTTGAGCGCGTGGTCAACCACCAAGTTCCAGGGCGATGGTCTGTACGGCTTGATGCCAACGGCTACCGAGCGAACCGAGAACGGGAACTCATCCTGATGGCGCGTATGGCAGCCAAACAGGTGAGAAAGTATCGGCAGCCTTTCACGTTTAGTGCTCTGAATGCCGCCGAGCGCCGGATCATTCACTTGACCCTGGCTACTGAGCCAGGGGTGCGGACGGAGAGCATTGGTCAGGGGGACGACCGCAAAGTTGTTGTCCATCCTCTGTAATCATCACGGCCGGCCCGAGAGCAACCTTTTGTGAGGACAACGGCTGCCGTGCGCTGGAAGCAATTGGTATGGCTATGGTTGGGGTTATTGCTGACTAGCGGTTGCGTGACCTCCCGCCGGGCAGTGCCGCGTGTGCTTCCACTGTATCCCCCAGTTGCTGCCGAAGAGCTGGTCAGACGCATTGCTGACCTGCAACATGTGCAAGCAATACGGGCAGCCGTCCAGTTGCAGTTTGTAGACTATCGGGATGCCATGCGCGGCGTAGGAAAAGCCTATCCCTCGGCCAGCGGTGCTTTAGTGCTCCGGCGCCCCCAGTCTATTCGCTTGCGGGTACACGCAGCGTTGTTGGGTGCGTTGGCAGATATGACCTCCGATGGTCAACAGTTCACCGTGGCTGTATTTTACCCCACTGACCAGCAAGTTTTCATTCGTGGGTCAAACACCAAAACCTATACCGTGAAGGCTTCAAATAGTGGTTTGGCGCGCGATGTGAGCGCCTTTGCTAGTCTGCGTCCCCAGCATCTTTCCATACCACTTCTACCACCGCCCATTCCGTCCGCTTCATCAGATGCGAGCTGGTCGGTGTTTGAAACGCGCCGGGACGAAATGCTGACCTCTCAGGGACGAGCAGAGTGGATCATACGCACCTACTACCTGCTCTACGTTGCCCAGCGCGATCTGAACGGGCAGTGGCGTCCACGCTTCGTCTATTGGTTTGATCGGACCCAGCCGGGAACGCCTCTGACGCGGCTGGAAGTGTTTGAAGAAAACGGTACGCTCGGCACTATTTCAGATTTTGGTGGATATGCCACGGCTGGAGGCGTACCTAAACTCTTGCCAGAATGGGTACAAATCCTGCGTCCGGCAGAAGGCTATGCACTCCGGGTCGTGTTTCAGTCGCCTGAGATCAATCCCCCGGGGTTGCCAGAAGATGTGTTTGTTGTGACCAATGATCGCAACCTAAAAGTTGTGGACCTCGATGCTCGACCCTAACCCATCATCAGCTATGACACCAACGGATGCACTGACAACGCCTGCCCTTGTGGAGGTACGGTCTCTTACGATGATCTACAAGATGGGGCGGGTAGCTGTGCGGGCCTTGGATAATGTGAGTTTTACAGTGCATCCCGGAGAGTTTGTCGTCATTGTTGGACAATCCGGGTCAGGGAAATCTACCCTGCTACACATCTTGGGGGGGCTGCTCAAGCCAACTAGTGGTTCGGTCATCTTCGATGGTCAAGACTTAGCCGCCGTCAGCGACCACCAGCGAACGGCAATTCGCCGGAAAAATATCGGCATTGTGTTCCAGCGCTTTAACTTATTTCCAACACTTTCCGCCGAGGGTAACCTGCGTCTAGCCGAGCAGATTCGTGGCGTCAACGGGCATGATTCGGCACACCGCCGCGAGCTGCTTCGGTTGCTCAATCTCGAGCATCGCCTACACCACCTGCCGTTAGAGCTATCTGGAGGCGAACAGCAGCGGGTTGCTGTAGCGCGCGCACTCGTCAACCGCCCCAAGCTGTTGTTAGCCGATGAGCCAACTGGCAACCTTGATAGCGAAAACGCGCGGATTGTGCTCGATATGTTGCGGCAACTCAATGCGGAGCTTCACCAAACGGTGATTATGATTACCCACAACCCAGAAGCGGCCGCCTTTGGCACGCGCATCATCTCTATGCGGGATGGAAGAATCATTGCCGATCGGCCCAATCGTCTCCAATGAACCGTTGCTTTCGTATCATCAAAGCGGCTGTCCTATGGAAATACGAGCGTGGCTCGTGGCAGTATGACGTGCTCTGCGGCCTTATTCTGGCTTTCATTTTTCTGGTCCCATCGAGTTGCTTTGATGAACGTCCCATAGCGCGTCGTCAAGCTGCATCCCGGTTGGGCAACATTGGGCATCCGGAGTTCATCAGCATGGCCGAAATTGGCCAGTTGCCGCCGGCGATGACGTTGCAGGCAGCGCTTGAACAGGTCGGCGAGAAACGCTTGAAGCATCCAGTACGAGTGCAACACTTTGAACCTGTCAACGATGTATCCGGGCAACGGATTGCCGGCTATCACGTCTGGTTTGAGCAGGAAAACTGAACCTCCAACTGCCAAACTCAAACGCCGGTAAGCCACTAGTAGCAGACGTGCAACGGTGCCAGGAGCTGTCATTGGTTGGTCAAGGGGAGTAGAAGGGGAATCTGATGAAACGGCGACAATGGGCGAGCAGAGGGGTAGGGATTGTGCTAGCGGTCATGTTGGCCGGGCTTCCGGGATGGGGGCAGGCCAAAGGGGTGAACCTTCAGACCGTTATCAAGAACTTGCAGACCGCCAGTCAACGAATGAGCGGTTTGCGTGCCACCGTGACTCACCAACAGGTCAACGTGCAACTGGGGGTCCGTGAGCCGCAGCAGGTCGGCACCTTGCGTTTCAGTTCAGGGGGGAATGTCCGGCGGCTTCGCATTGATTACACCGCACCGCAGGCAAAAACCCTTGTCGTCAACGGTAACGAGGCTATTTTGATTGAACCAGCCCTCAACCAGGCTTTTGTGAGCACGACCAGCGAGATTGCCAAGAAAACAGCCTCAACCAGTTTGCTCAGTCTCCTAACCGACGCACGACAGCTTTCGGACAACTTTGATGTGTCCTTAGAGGGGGAAGAAACCCTCGACGGACAGCTCACAACAAAACTCCTCCTGCATCCGAAGGGGAAAAGTCAGTATACGCGCCTCGAAGTCTGGGTGTCACACCAGAACTGGTTGCCCATCAAACAGGTACTGCACACCCGAAGCGACTACACCACAGTTCAGTTGACCAACATCCGCCTACAGCCCATACCGGAGTCCAGCTTCAAGGTTGATTACAGCAAATACAAAGTCATCCGGGGTTAAGGAAAGGTCGTGCGACTTTTTCAGCCTAGACCTACCTGTTTGTGGGGCAGGGGAGAAACGGCCTAGAGCAGTCCGCGGGCTTTGACTTCGAGGTAGCGGTTGACAAGCGCGATGGAAAGCTGTCCGGTTGGTACGTCCAGCGCAAGTCCACCGAGTTCGACAATCCGGTTGAGAGCATGTTCGCGTTGGGTAAGCAGTTCTTCAGCCACGGATTGGGCGTAAACCTCATCAAGCGAACGCGGGGATGCTTTGACAAAGGTGCGCAGATCACGATCGCCGATGGTAACAATAAGCGGCAAGTGATGTGGGATGAGCGCCGCCGTATGGGCCAGTAGATCGGCGGAAGCCTCTGCATCTATGACATCTGTAAGCAGGACCACAAGTGACCGCCGCCGGCAATAGCGACTCAGATGGGCAAAGGCCCGTGCATAGGACGGCTCAAGCATCTGTGGCTGCACGTCGTGAAGGTGTTCAAGGATGGCTCTGAGCTGGCTGACGCCCGATCGCGGCAGGAGAAAATCGTTGACCCGCCGGGTAAAGGTTAGAATGCCCACGTGGTCGCCACCGGCAACGGCAACATAGGCCAGTGCCAGTGCGGCATTGACCGCATAATCGAGTTTGGTCATGTTGCCGAGACGGGCCGTCATCATGCGGCCGCAGTCAAGCATTAGCATGATGCTCTGGCTGCGTTCGACTTGGTACTGCCGTGTGACCAACTTGCCCCGCCGAGCCGAAGCAGCCCACGCTACGTGGCGCAGTTCGTCACCGGGGACAAACTCGCGTAGCGACTCAAACTCACGACCCTGCCCACGTATTGGCCGGTGTCGTTGACCAGGGTGGCGCAGACGATAGGCTTCAATGACTTGCCGCCGGGCCGCATGAAAGTCGGGGTACACTTTGACGAACTCCGCGGCTGGAACGGATGTCTGCCGCCAGACAAGGCCCCAGGGACTGCGCAGCCGCACTGCAATGTTGCCAAACTCAAAGCGCCCACGTGCTGGCGCCAGCAACTCATAGTGCAGCGCCGCCGTGCCGCGCGGGGGAACTGTAAACTGTCCTTCCCGTTTCGGTGTCTGCATCTGCGGAGGGGGTTCGTCCTTGACCCACAGCGTCAGCGGCGCCGAACGGTGATTCTCAACCTCAATGGTAACCCGGTTGCTATGGCCAATGGCAAAACGTTCTGCGCACCGGCGGCGAAGCGTAAAGCTTCCCTGAGGTGGTGTGCGTAAGGCATCAAACAGGGCCATTCCCAGCAAAGCTACGTCAAATGCAACGCCGACCCACAAAAGGGACGGACTGAGCCAGCCTAGCGAGAAGAAACCCACTCCTGCGGCAAATGCGGCAAGAAACCGGGCGGTGAAGACGAACGCCATGCTGAGCACGATGCTTACAAAAGGTGTTTTTTCTACGTTTGAAAACCATAGTATCTCGCCGCAGCCGTTCACAACCGCTGCGGCGTGTCGGCTCAGACTTGCGCCGTAGCCGGTAGTACGTTGAAAACATGCCTGGAAAAACAGTGTGGTTTTACCCATAGTGCACAAATCGTTTGAACAAACTCTGCGCACCCTGTCCGGCTGGTTGCTGTGGTTGTTTGCAGCACTGGCACCTCACTCAATTGCCGGCGCACAGAGTGCTGCCATAGGGCTAGGGCTACTATGGCTTCTGGAGCGGTGGTTTGTCCCGAATAGGTCTGCTTTTTCTACGACTGACTTGCAAGAAGCCAAGCAGCGGTGGTGGCCACTGGGGACGTTCTGGGCGCTATGTGTGGTATCGGCGCTGCTATCTTACGAACCCCGGTGGAGCATGGATGGGCTACGCAGCATAGCCTTTATGGCAACCTGTGGAATTGTGGCCCACTGGGTTCGGTCGCGTACTCAGGCGTGGTATCTGGTCTGCACTTTGCTGTTTTCAGCACAGGTCAGCTTACTTTACACCGGGTATCAACTGGTGCGGGGAAGTGGGGTACGCCTGATCGAGCTCGCTCCAGACTCGCCCTTGTGTCCGTACTTTCAGCCGGGAGATGTCTTGGTCAGCTTGGATGGCAAAGTGGTGCATGCTCCGGAAGACATTGCCCGCTTGATTCTCCAGAGTCCCCTGCCGCTTGACCAGCCTGTACGCCTGGCTGGCCGCCGTGTTGAGTTGCCTCTTGCCGCACAGCTTGACCGTACAATGCTCCGCGCCCGCTTGGCACAGGCCGGGGTAGCCGGCCTAGGTATTCAAAGCAGCGCACCGGCACGGGATTTTCGCGCCAGCGGCTTTTTTTCACACTACATCACCTATGCTGAGGTGCTTCAGATTCTAATCTCTCTGGCGCTGGGCGTCGCCTGGCGCAGTAGCAGGCGGCGCCGCTGGTGGCTGTGGGCGCTCTCTTTGTCACTCCTGTTGGCGCTGGGGCTGACGCTTTCTCGTGGCCCGACAGGTGGTCTCGTTGTCAGCGTTGGCGTTATGTTGTACTTGCTGTGGCGGGATGGCACTGTTGGCGGGCAGCGTGTTGTCATAACTCTGGTGATTGCCGGCATCCTGTTGTCGAGCGCCCTTGCCTATGCCTATGCCATGCGTCGTCTTGCTGCGGTAGATACCCGTGAAGGAAGTTTGTTCTGGCGGCTGGTTGTGTGGCAGGAAGGCATTGGGTTAGTAGCGAAACATCCCTGGTTTGGGATTGGTCGCCATAGCGACAAGTTGCATGCAACAGAATGGGGACTGTATGCACGTGGCGACCTCCCGCCTGGTCATTTTCACAACACCTACTTGCAAGTTGCAGTATGGTACGGGTTGCCGGCATTGGTTGCCTACGTTTGGCTGCTTTTGACCTATGTTGGGCAACTCCTGCAGCGCTCAGGGGACGGTATTGCTTTGGGAGCGCTTGGTGCCCTTACCGGCTTTGCCGCAAGTGGCATCGCCCATTTCAACCTAGGCGATGGCGAGGTCGCTATGACCCTGTGGTTCGTTGTGGGGGTCGCGTTGAGCGTGCCGGTGCGAATGGGGGCGCTGTCTGCCCAAGCAGCACCCAGAGGGGTTTCATCGCAGAGAGTTTTTACGTAGCATTGCTCCCGTTGTGGCAACCTTGCGCCACGTAACACAAAAACGTTTCTAGAGGCAAGAGCTAAACCGTGAGGAGTCGTTTGGGGTGGCCTATGACCAGATGGTGTTTGTACGTTGGTTTGATTCTCCTTCTGGTTCTGACAGGAAGCCCAAGTCTGGCGAGCGCGCAGGAAGCCGTGGTCATTGATGAAACCTTGGCCAGCGTCAATAAAGAGATCATCACCCGCTCAATGCTGCACCGGGCCGAAAATGCCCTGCGGCGTGACCTTCGGGAACAATTTCCAAATGATCCGGCCAAGCAAGAGGAAGTTTTTGCCCGTTTGAAGCCACGCTTACTCGTAAGCCTGATTGATGAGCGCTTGATTGCGCAACGCGCTGAAGAGATGGGCCTTATGCCTGAAATCGAGGCCCAGGTCAACGCCACGATCCTTGAACTGTGCAAGCAAAACAACCTCGAAAACCTCGATGCCTGCCGCGCCGCCGTGGAGCGCCAAGGCCTAGCAATGGAGGACATCCGAATGAGCTATCGTGGTCAGTTCCTCCGCCAGGCCGTCTATGGGCAGGATGTCTATAGCGTTTTGGTTGAGCAGGTGACAAATCGTGAAGCTGAAGAATACTACCGCGCCCACCTAGCCGATTTTACCGAGCCCGGCGAGATCGAGATCAGCGAAATCTACATTGCCTTTACGCCCGAAACCCAGGCGGCAGCCGAGATGCGCGCGCGGCAAGCGCTGGCTGAGCTCCGTGCCGGCCGAGCCTTTGCCGAAGTTGTGCAAAAATTTTCCGACGAAAAACGCGCCTCGCATACCAGTGGCGGTAAGCTACCTCCCTACAAGGAAAACCAGTTGGCCGAAGCGTTCAAGGCGGAACTGGACAAGCTCAAGCCGGGGGAGATAACGCCAATTCTCAAGCTAGAGCGGGCTTACCAAATTCTCCGCCTTGATGCCCGCCGTCCTCCATCTGTCAAACCCTTTGCCGAGGTGCGCGATCTGGTCAAACGCCTGATTGCCCAGCAGCGCGCTGATGCCAAAATCAAAGAGTACATGCGCGGCTTGCGGGCTAAGGCGCTCATTCGCCTAGCCGAACCATACCGGAATGTGCTCATCGAAGCTGAAAAAGCTGAGGAAGCTGAGTCCGCCGGAGAGCAGAAAAACGGCGAGTAGTGTTGCGTGCCTGGCACGGCACCGGTTTTCAGCTTTGTTTGAACGGCCAAAAGCCAATTCCTTCGCACAAGAGCACAGGCCGTGTACGTCTAAGGACATTCTTGAGCGTGTGGCAGCCAAAGACGTAGATTGGAAATATGTCCTCCCAACGATTTTCTTTCTGCCACATTGGGACTGCCTATGCCTACTGCACTGAATCCGCCGCCATCAACGCCGGATACAGCAGCTATGAACCGAAGACTTGCGGACTATCTCAAAGCGTACGGCGCGCCATTGCCTTCTCAAGAGGCGCTTGACCTGTTTTTGGAAATAGCACGCTTTGTCAAGGGCATGCATGAGCAATGTGCCTTTTACGGTCAGGAGCTACGACTGGACAATATCATCCTGAGCGCGGATCAACCACCGCGTGTCTTGGATTGTGGCATTCCCCAGTCCCGCCTGGCGGCAAAGTCACCCACCCCAGAAGAAGTTACCAAAGGGATTCGGCAAGATATTCACCAGTTGGGAGTACTGCTGTACCAGATGGTAACGGGACAGCCGGTTCCGGAGCACCGTCCGGCTTACAACTTTCGCACGGATTTTGACGAGACAACCGACCTGTTACCGGTACCTGATCCTCGCACCGTCAACCCTTCCGTCTCGGTTGATGTTGCTCGTCTAGTAGCCAAAGCTACGGCCCGAGATGTCCAAAGCCGGGCAAAGAGCGTTGGCGAGCTGCTAGCCCTCCTTGAGCCGGTGTCGGATACGGCTTCTGCCGAAGTAGCAGGATTGTCGCGGCTAGGTAAGGCAGTACCGGCAGATAGCCCAGCTACAGACGGTGCAACCTTAGAAGAGAAGGTAACCCCGCCAGCGCGAAGGGAAGCTAAGGTAACCCTGGCAAAGCGCTCCCTGCCGGTCATCTCCGAACCAACAGGCTTTGTAAAGCCCGAGATAGGCGTTGGTCAGAGGGCTAGGGCTGCTGTTGCACCTGCGCCCCCGAAGAACTTGGTAGAAGGGCTGGCCCAAGCGTTTGCCGACTTGAGCGGAACGGGAGAACGTCCAACCGGGAAAGGCTTTCAGTTTTTCTTGGTTGGGGCAAGTTGCCTGCTGTTGTTAGTGGTCAGCCTGATTACCTACCGGATTATCGAAAAGTTTTTCTTCGGACCGGGAGCCGGGGTAGGATCGCGTCCGGCACTGGAAACTTTGCAGAGCAAGGAAGCTGCCCCTAGTCGTCCATCGTTTACTCCAACGCCGGCGCCGGAAGATGCCCGTGCCCTGCTGCCCCCGCTAGTTGCCGTCAAGGGCGGTACCTTTGAGATGGGCAGTCTGGACGGGCAGCCAGACGAGCAGCCCGTGCACCGGGTTACACTCTCGGACTTTGAAATTGGGAAGTACGAAGTCACAAATGCCCAGTACAAGGCATTTTGTGACGCAACGGGTCGCCCTTACCCCGAAGAGCCAAACTTCGCCAAACTGCGCAACTATTTTCTGGAGTATCCCTACCACCCGGTGGTACGGGTCAGTTGGGACGACGCCAATGCCTATTGTGTCTGGCTCAGCGAGCGGACAGGTGATCTCTACCGCTTACCTACCGAAGCCGAATGGGAATATGTGGCGCGCAATAGCCCAATAGGTTGGGATAGCTACCATAGCGGCGGTGCACCGCATGAAGTCGGCACTAGTCCCCCCAACGAGCTGGGAATCTATGACCTGATGGGCAATGTGTGGGAGTGGTGTGCCGATTGGTATGGCCCATACTCAGCCGAGTCCCAGACAAATCCAAAGGGCGCACCCCGTGGAACGCACAAGGTCCTGCGCGGCTGCTCGTGGTATTTTAGTACTGTGCCGTGCCGTCCGACTTCACGGTTTCGGTTTGACCCGACATTGAACTATTGGTTTAACGGTGGTTTTCGCGTAGTCCGTGCCAAGCACTGACCCGAACGCAGAAAGTGCGCAAGCTACTGCGAAGACGAGACAAGGTCGGTAACAGGTTAGTAGAGGTGACATGGGGCTCTTTGATCACGTCCGCAGCGCACGTGAACATGTGTCGAATATCCAGGACACCTTAGCGCTGGCGGCTGCAATTGAGCAATGCGAACGCATCCTGCAAGCTGACCCCAAGCACCTGCCAACGTTGCAGGAACTGGGGCGGCTTTACCAAGAGTGTGGCCAGACCCAGAAAGCCTGTGACGTGTTTTGCCGGGCCGGGGAAGTCGCTATCGAACGCGGCGATACAGAGCAGGCCTTTGTGAGCTACCGCCGGGCAGAACGGTTGGCAACCGGTGATCTGCGGGTCGAGCTATGGCACAAGCTGTTTTATCTCAGCTACAAGCTACGTCGCCTTGATGAGGCTTTCGAGCGCGCCAAGCAGATTGTCGAGACTCTTGTGGAGCGCGGCAATACGAAACGAGCGACGGCGTTTATCAATGCCTTGCCTGACTTGGGCGCCAAGGATACCGAATATCGGCAAACGCTTGAAGCGTTGGCTGGGGTCATCCCGAGCCAGCCTGGAGCAGCCGCAACTGTAACAGGCACTTGGCGACGGGCAACCCCAACGAAACGAAATGCCGACGAGTACTTTCCAGGGCAGACCATTCTGATCGTAGATGATGAACCGGAGGTGGTGGAAATCCTGAAAACGGCATTACAAACGCTTGGAGCACGTATTGTCACTGCCACAAACGGCTATGCCGCATGTGAAAAGGTCAAAAAGTATCCCCCTTCGCTCATCATCAGCGACTTGGCGATGCCGGGCATGGATGGCAGCCAGTTCTTTGAGTGGGTGAAATCTCAACCCGAGCACGCGCGAGTCCCCTTTGTCTGCCTGTCTGCAATTGGTTCTGAAGCCGAGCGTGTGGCCGCCTTTGAAATGGGCGTTGAAGACTACTGGACTAAGCCTTTTCATCCGACGGAAATCCGCTACCGTGTCAAACACCTCCTGCGTCGCATGCGGCGGCCTGTAGATTTTCAGGGGAAGCTGTCGCAGGTCAACCTAGCTGAAATCATCCAGATTTTGGAATCCGGCCGCCGTACAGGCCTACTCACCATCGAATCCGGTGCTGAGCAAGCCTACCTGTACTTCCGAGATGGGGTCATCCTCAATGCCGAATGCGGGAATTTGTCTGGGGAGCGAGCTGTATTCCGCTTAGTACGATGGACCAACGGCGACTTTGCCTTCTGCACAATGCCAATGATGCGTGAACGGGTCATTCAACTGACCCCGCAGCAATTGTTGATGGAGGCCTTCCGGCGCTTTGACGAAGCCGAGCGGGTGCTGTCTGCCATGCCTTACCCAAATGAGGTATTTGTCTGCCGGCCGGAATTTGACAAAGCCCCAGAAATAGCCGAACAGTTGGCGCAGGGAGGAGAATTCGCTGCTAACCTAGAGACCATTCGCCGGCTTTTCGACGGCACTCGCACCTTGGAAGCATGTTGCCAGGAGTTGCGTGATGATCTCGAAAGCTTGCTGTTGGTGCGAGAACTGATAAACCGCCAACTGCTAACACCTCGTTCCTCGTCGGTATAGTCTCTTTTCCATCCCACTTGTGTTTCCAGTTGGTGCGGGATGTTCTATAAATATTGTCAAGGCACATCCCAGCACGGTTCGCTTTGCGTTGTATTTGCCCTGTAATTACGGCTAACTACTTTCCGGTATTGCCTACACATTGAGGTTGCCATGGGATTATTCGATCGGATTCTGAATACCCGCTTACAAGTAGCTAATCTGATTGACAGCGCTAAGCTCAACAGTGTCATCGAGCGCTGTGAACGTGAGCTTGAACAGAATCCGCGCAACCTAAACGCTTTACAGGAACTAGGGCTGCTTTACCAAGAGCGTGGCGAACCACAGAAAGCCTGTGAAGTGATGATGCGAGCGGCAGCAATTTATTTTGACCGCCTGGAATATGATCAGGGCATGCTCTATTGCCGCAAAGCCGAGCGCCTCGCCGCCGGGGAGACACGCCTTGAGGTCTGGCGCAAGTTGTTTGAAATCTACCACCGCCTGCGCCGCTATGAGGAAGCTTTTGGACGTGCCAAACAGATTGTCGAGCACTTGATGGAACTGGGCGAAACGGCACGTGCAGCAGACTTTGTCAACATGCTGCCGGATTTGGGGCCGAAGGACATTCTCTACCGCCGAGAACTCAAGTTGCTGGCCGGTCTTGAAGCCGACAACGTTGCTACGGTTGGGCAAGTGTCGAGCACGTGGCAGCGCCGGCAGTCTACTGTCCGCGATCCTGATGAATACTTCCCGGAACTCTCGGTGCTCATTGTAGATGATGAGCCGGGGATTTTGAGCATTCTTGAAACCAGCTTGCGCACTCTCGGCCCCAAGATTTTTCTTGCATCAAATGGGCGAGATGCCTGTGAGCTGGTCAAAAAGCACCAACCAGCGCTTATCATCAGCGATCTCAACATGCCGGAAATGGATGGCAGCCAGTTTTTTGAGTGGCTCCGTGCCCAGCCTGAATACGCGCACATCCCATTTGTTTGCCTTTCTTCGGCTGACAGCGAGGCCGAACGGATGGCTGCTTTTGAGATGGGCGTAGAAGACTACTGGTCCAAACCTTTCCGCCCGATGGAAATTCGCCACCGCGTCAAACGTCTACTCAAGCGGGTTCGGCCACCGGTGGATTTGCAGGGCAAGCTGGCACAGGTGAGCCTAGCTGAAGTGATTCAGATGCTTGAAACTGGACGCCGCACGGGGCTTCTGCTTTTGACGCGCCAGCAAGAGGAAGCGAAGCTGTATTTTCGGGACGGCTTGATTTTGGATATCGAATACGGAACAGCCCGTGCTGAACGAGCCTTTTTCCGTCTTGTGGGTTGGACAACCGGAAATTTCACTTTCCACTCACTGCCTATCAACCGTGAGCCCACTGTCAAGCTCAGCCCACAGCAGCTACTGATGGAAGCCTTCCGGCGCTTTGATGAAGTCGAGCACATCATCGCCGAGCTTCCCAACCGCGATCAGACCTTCATTTGTGGCGACGGTTTTGAACGCGCGCCGGAGATTGCCGAGCAAATTGCCCAGGAAGGCGAATTTGCTGCAAACCTTGAGCGAGTGCGTCAGTTGTTTGACGGTTCGCGGACGCTCGGCCAATGCTGCGATGAGCTACGGGATGATCTCGAGACGCTACTGCTTGTCCAAGAGTTGGTCAACCAAAAACTGCTTGTTCCAGGACAGGTCATTGAGCTGTAGAAAGCTAACGACAACCGTAGGCAGTCTGTGGGAGTATGCACCACTAGGTCAGGCCGTGGTCATAACTAATCGTCAGTCCAGTTTTTTGAGCAGCGCTCGTGCTTCGCGTTTATAGCCTTCGTCCTCCCGCTCATGGTGCTTGGAAAGTGGAGCATCTACAATCCACTGTAGGTGGTGCCTGGCTTTTGCCTTGTTGCCAAGCGAAAGGTAGCACTCAGCAATATAAAGGTGATTGAGGTAGAACTTAGGTCCGAATTCAAGGGCAGCTTCAAAGCATTCAAGGGCTTTGCGCTTGTCGCCGATAGAGACGGGCCAGCCAGGCACTTTGTCATAGAGGCGTCCAAGAACCCGCCAGGGGCCGCCGTAAAAGTAGGATTCATCAATCTCAATGACCCGTTCGGCGCACCGCTGAATGGGCTTGATCAGGGAAAGGCTCTTTAAAATCCCTTTCTCGTTGCCGTACATCCCGTAGTTGACGGCCAGCCAAAAGTTGCCTTCAAGAGAATTTTCGTTGATCTTGACAGCTTCTTCGCCGTACTCAACACCCTGTGCGAAAAGGGCCAGTTTGTCTTTAGGTGCAGCTAGTTCGCCCCGCCAGTACTGAATTTCGGCCAAAAGTCCGTAGGCCCAGTCACACTGCCGGTCTTTTGCCAAGAGGTTTGTCAGTGCCTCTTCAGCGCGGTCGAGGTTGTCGTCGGCCAGCTCGCGTTCGTTGATAAGCTTACGGACTTTGGTAAAGACGGCCTTGTGCTGCATAAAAGCCCACTCTGCACCAGATGAGATAGCAATCTTTGGAACATAAGCTAACTATAGCGGAGTTTGGTTTATTTCGGCAGGCCCTTATTTTGGGCCATAAACGTAGGGAGTACAAACGTATGGTTGCTGTGCAAGTCGTTCATGCTGCTTGTCCCCATGATTGCCCGGATACTTGTGCTATCGCTGTAACCGTAGAAGGCACGGGTGCGTCGCGCCGTGCCATCAAGGTCGAGGGTGATGCCCGCCATGCTGACACGGCCGGCTTTTTGTGTGCTAAGGTGTCAAAATATCTAGAGCGTGTTTACGACCCGCGGCGGGTTTTGTATCCCTTTCGCCGCTGCGGAAAAAAAGGCGAAGGCAAGTTTGTCCGCATCACCTGGGATGAAGCCATTGCTGAAATCACCGAGCGGTGGAAAGCCCTGATAGCAACCTACGGGCCGCAGTGCATTCTACCCTACAGCTATGCTGGAACGATGGGGCTTGTGCAGGGGCAGGGCATGGACCGACGCTTTTTCCATCGCCTGGGCGCTTCCCTGCTGGCACGCACTATCTGCGCCACAGCCGGCGCAGCCGGCTACAAAGCCACCATCGGCGCAACTATCGGGATGGAAGCCCGGCACTTTGCCGAGTCGAACTTCATTCTCATCTGGGGAAGCAATCCGGTCACATCAAACGTCCATCTGTGGCGTTACGTGCTCGAGGCCAAAAAGCGCGGGGCGCGGGTGGTCACTATTGATCCCTACCGGACACGCACGGCTGCGGCTTCTGACGAACACTTAGCCATCATCCCCGGTACCGATGCTGCACTGGCCCTGGCGATGATGCGCGTCATCGTGGATGAGCAGTTGTATGACGCCGACTACGTGGCCCGCTACACGCTGGGCTTCGAGGCGCTGTGCGAGCGATTGCAGGCTTATCCACCAGCCGAGGTTGCGCCAATTGTTGGGCTTGATGCAGAAACCATTGTGCGCTTAGCGCGCAACTATGCCCGGATGCAACCGAGCGCCATTCGGATCAACTATGGCTTGCAGCGGCATGCCGGCGGGGGCATGGCCGTCCGAACGATTGCCTGCCTTCCGGCGCTGGTCGGGGCATGGCGACATCCGGCCGGTGGCATTCTTCTTTCGACTTCCGGGATGTTTCCGCTCAACTACGCAGCACTTGAGCGACCGGACTGGATTCCACCCGGAACGCGCACTATCAACATGACACGCCTTGGCGAAGCTCTGACAAACCGGGACGAAGCCGGCCGTCCAGCCGGCCTCGACCCACCGGTGATGGCGCTCTACGTCTATAACTCGAATCCGGCGGCTATTGCCCCTGACCAAAATCAAGTACTTGCCGGGTTGTGTCGGGAAGACCTGTTTACCGTCGTGCACGAGCAGTTTTTTACAGACACGACCGATTATGCCGACATCGTACTGCCAGCAACAACCCAGCTTGAACACATGGATGTGGTCAAGCCGTACGGCCACCTGTCGCTGATGTTCAACGAGCCGGCCATTCCACCGCTAGGTGAAGCCAAATCAAACTCCGATGTCTTTCGTCTGTTGGCGCGGGCAATGGGCTACACCGAACCGGAGCTGCAGGAAAGCGACGAACAGCTTATTCGAGCTGTATTGGATGTTCGTCATCCTTGGATGGAGGGCATCACTTTTGAGCGGTTGCGCACGGAAGGCTATGTACGGCTCAACGTTCCTACTCCGTTTGCCCCTTTTGCTGAAGGTGGTTTTCCGACGCCTTCAGGAAAGTGCGAGTTCTACTCGGAAAGCCTAGCGCGCCAAGGAATAGACCCACTGCCAACCTACATCCCACCACGGGAAAATGTACGCAGCAATCCGGCGCTGGCTGCTCGCTATCCACTGGCCTTGATCTCGCCGCCGGCGCACAACTTTCTCAACTCAACCTTCGTCAATCAAGATTCACTCCGCCGCGTTGAGAAAGAGCCGATTGTTGAACTGCATCCTGCGGATGCTGAACCACGAGGTATCAGGGATGGGCAGATGGTGCGGGTTTTCAACGACCGGGGGGCTTTTTGTGTCCGTGCCCGGGTTTCTGAGCGGATTCGGCCGGGTGTGGCCTACGCGCCTGGTATCTGGTGGGCAAAGTTGAGCCCAGATGGCCGTAATGTCAATGCTACAACCGGACAAGCATTGACCGATCTTGGCGAAGGCGCGACCTTTTATGATGTTCTTGTCGAGGTTGTTCCCTTGGAAAGGTAGATTGAGAACGGTCGGAGAAGGCTGGGCTAAACCCTGATGGTGACTACTTCCCAGAGATGGATGAGAGCGTCAGCGCCACCAGAAGCAAGGTATCTTCCATCTGGCGAAAAAGCCAGCGTCTGTGCTGCGCCATCGTGAGCTTCAACGGAGAAAACGCTGGTTACGTCGCCGGTGGCCCAGAGCTTGAGAACGCCGTTCCAGTCAGCAGAAGCAAGCCACTTGCCATCGGGCGAAAGAGCCACAGCCCGGATGGCTTCCTGGTGAGCTTCAACCGTCTGTGTGGGTTGCGTGTCATTGGCTTGCCAAAGGCAAATGCGTCCATCCCGACCGCCGGACACCAACCGGCCGTCTGGCAGATAAACCAACGATGTTGGTGCATGGCCAGGCAGTCGCAGCATGACTTGTTCGGTTTTGGAAATCAGGTCCCAGAAGTGAATGGCGTCATCCGCGCCGCCGGAAGCCAACGTGTGCCCGTCTGGTGAGATTGCCAGGGCGTCAATGGTTTTGACGTGGCCGAGAAAGGAAGCGATTTGCCGCTGCCGCAGGGCGTCCCAGATTTTCACTTCCGTGTCGAAAGCTGTGATCAGCCAGCGTCCATCGGAAGCAAACAGCAGGGCGCGCACGGCCGTACGGTGTCCGAAGCAGGCAATTTCGGTGGCATCCCGCAGCATCCAGATACGCGCCGTGCCGTCCGCTCCGCCGCTAGCCAGGCGAAGTCCGTCTGGGGCAATGGCAACGGCGTTGACCGAATATTCGTGGCCGCTGAAGACCCTAAGCTCACGGTGTTTCTGCACGTCCCAGAGGCGAACCGTACCATCGCCGCTAGCCGAAGCCAGCCAGTCGCCGCTGCCGTGGTAGGACAGGCTCTTGACGACGTGTTCATGCCCGGTCAGCGTGGCAGCCAGTTTCAACTCGACCGGTTTCATCTGCGACAGATCGAGCGTCGGAAACGTAGCCGAAATCTTGGCAATGTTGAGTGCGGCTGCCGTTTCCTCGGCTTCCCGCAGAGCATGTTCAAATTCCTGGTAGAGCCGGATGGCCGTCGGCTGCCGCTGTTCACGTGCCTTTGACAGGGCTTTGAGCACAACACGCTCGATTTCTTCGGGAATGTCCGGGCGCAGGCGGCGCATCAACGGCGGCGGATCAACCGCGTGCTGAATGATGACACCTGACGGTGTTGGAGCATCGAAGGGGACGTGACCGACCAACAGCTCGTATAGCGTGACGCCTAGCGAGTAAATGTCCGAGGTTCGGTCAAGTTCTTCACCTCGACACTGTTCAGGCGACATGTAGTGGGGCGTACCCATCACCAGCCCCGGCTCAGTAAGTTTAGATACTGTGCCGCCGGAGCGTTCCTTGAGCTTGGCAATGCCAAAATCCACAACCTTGACAATTTCTTCGCCGGTTTCTGGCTGGGAGAGTAAAATGATGTTGTCGGGTTTGATGTCACGGTGCACGACGCCGGCTTCGTGGGCTGCATGGATAGCCTGACAGACAGGCCGCAGAATGGACAAAATCCGCTGCGGTGACAATCTGCCCTGCTGTTCCAGTTCTTCGCGTAGGGAACGACCGGTCAGCAGCTCCATGGCAAGGTATGCCTGCCCGGTTGGCAGAATCCCAAAGTCGTACACACTGATGACATTGGGATGGTTGAGCCGTGCGGCTGCCCGTGCTTCCTGGCGAAAGCGCTCCAGCGTTTCCTGATTGGAGACAAAATCGGGTAGCACGATTTTCAGGGCAATCGTGCGGTCAAGCTCCAAGTGAGTTGCTCGATACACCGAGCCCATCCCACCCTGACCAATCAGGGCGTCGAGACGATACTTGCCGCTGATGATGCGCGTTCCGGGAAAGGCCTCGGCTAGAAACACGCCGTCCTTTGTGCAGCGCAACTCGGTGTCGTCGTAACACTGCTTACAGAGCGGACAGTATCGCATGGCGCTATTCAAAGAGATTGAACAGTTAATGCAACGAAGGCAGGCTGCCTAACGGCTGTGGCATTGTCTCCGGGCAAACGGATATTGATGCACGGCGACGTAGGATTCAACACCGGCCGCATGGCTGCCTGGCTTAGGTCGTCGTTTCGTCCGGCGGCAGGGTGTCATCTTCGGTTATGTCCAGCCCCGGCGGGTTTTCTTCCCGATCGGCCAGCTCAAGTTGAATGAAGCGCAACTTGATAGCTGCGACGTTAAGCGCGTCGCATGCAGCGTCAAACAGTTCAAAGCCAGCCTGTCCGGCAAGCATGTCCTGCATAAGCTGCATTGCTTCCTGCAACTGAGCGTAGGCTTCCACCATGAGCTGTCGGTGGGCAGGGCTAAGGGACATCTTCTTCTACTGGCGTCAGGGTTTCTTCAGAAAGGCACTCGTAAAGTGCTTTTGGCGCTTTGACGGTCTTTGTTTCTGGAATAGCCACCACCCGCACAACGAGCCGCCGGTGACGTAGGCGCAGCGTCAGTATGTCACCCGGCTTGACCGATCGCGAACTTTTTGCCGGAAGACCATTGACGCACACCGCGCCTGCGTCGCACAGGTGCTGCGCTACGGTACGTCGTGGCACGAGACGGCTGACTTTGAGAAACAAATCAAGACGCACGCTCAGAGCCCTACCCAAACTTAGTGGTGTTTCCAGTTGGGTTTCCGCTTTTCTCGGAATGCCAGTAACCCTTCCTCAACGTCGCTGTAGCTCATCAACTGGTTGAGATACTGGTCTTCTACAGCCTGCATGGCGGCTTCAATGTCGTGGAAATACGCCGTATGTAGGGCCCGCCGGGCAGATTCAAGAACCGGCGCGCTCCAGCCGCGCAAAATGGTCAGCAATTCTTCGGTTTTGGCAGCAAGTTGCTCCGGTGGCACAACGTAATCCACCAGCCCCACCCGCTGGGCTTCGGCAGCATCAAGTACTTCTGACAGCAACACCATGCGTAGGGCGCGGTGCCAGCCGATGATACGCGGCAGCAGCACGCATGACGTAGGTGGGTAAAGTCCGAGCCGAATTTCCGGCTGTCCAAAAGTCGCTGTTGTCACGGCGATGACCAGATCACAGTACGCCACGAGTTCACAGCCCATACCAAAAGCCTGACCGCGCACAACGCCAACCACCGGCTTGGACAAAGTTCGCAGGTTGCGATAGATGGCGTGAAACTCTTGAAGTGTCTGGTAGGCCTTGGAGGGCTTGTGGTCTTCGATTGAGATACCCGTTGAAAAGGCCGTGCACTCGGGTTCGGTGGTGATGACGAGGGCATGAAAGCTGTTGGATGGTTTTCGTCCCAGCGCGTCGAGAAGCTGGTTGATTTCGCGCATCATCGCCAGGCTCAGGATGTTGAGCGGCGGGGAAGCGAGCGTCAGGAAGGCAATTTGATTTTCGATATTTAGGCGTGCAAGGGGCATGGCAGTTACCGTGACATCAAACGTTTTTGCGCACCGGCCAGCAGATGTTCGACCTTGACAATGGCGCGGGTGTGTTCGCCTTCGCCGATTTTACCGGCCAGATCGAAAGCTTCGACGCGAAACCGATGAAAATTTCCGTCGTTTCCCAGGTAAGTTGCCGTGGTCGTGACCGTCGCGCCAACCGGTGTAGGCGCCAGGTGGCGCACATTCACTTCCACCCTACTGAAAGCTCATCCGCAGCCTGGGTACGCTCCCGCATCCGCCCACAGGCAAGCTCCATCGGGGCGACCATCCGAATGGTAGCAAACACGTCAATGTAGGCGTCTTGGTAGCGTCCGTCCTTCCACTCGGCCGATAGGCCGTGCGTGGTATCGTTTTTGGTGACGACATAGGTGACGGTTTCGGTCTGTCCCACAGCAAGCATGAGTAACTCCGTGCAACTGGCAGCTTTCAGGTTACTTCCAGTAACTCCGGTCAAGACCGCGATACTGGATGGCTTCGGCCACGTGGTGCGCGGCGATGTTGGTTGCGCCTTCAAGGTCAGCGATGGTCCGGCTGACCTTCAGGATGCGGTCATAAGCCCGCGCTGAAAGGCCCAGACGTGCCATGGCGGTTTCAAGCACCTGCCGTCCGGCAGCATCGAGCCGACAGTAGCGCCGGATGGCCTGGGGCGTCATGTGAGCGTTGCAAAACATGGTGGGTTTAGACTGGGTGCGCGCTTTGAAGCGTTCAAGCTGGCGTTCGCGCGCCCGTACAACCCGCGCCCGGATGGTGGCAGAGTCTTCGCCAGGTGCATCGGCAGCTAACTCCTGGAAGTTGACGGCGGGAACCTCCACGTGAATATCAATCCGGTCGAGCAGCGGGCCGGAAATTTTGGCGACATACCGCTGAATCTGGGCCGGCGTGCAGTGGCATTCGCGGGTAGGGTCGTTGAAAAAGCCACATGGGCAAGGATTCATCGCAGCAGCCAGCATAAAGCGCGCTGGAAAGGTCAGCGACATTGCCGCCCGTGAGATCGTTACCTTGCCGTCTTCAAGTGGCTGGCGCAGCACTTCGAGGGCATTGCGGTCAAATTCGGGAAGTTCATCCAGAAACAGCACGCCGTGGTGGGCAAGACTAACTTCTCCCGGTCGGGGGGCGGCCCCGCCGCCAATGAGGCCGGCATCCGAAACGGTGACGTGGGGGTTGCGAAAAGGGCGCTCACATACCAGCCCCTGTCGCTGGGTCAACCCGGCGACGCTGTGGATGCGCGTCACATCAAGGGCTTCCTCGAAGGTCAGCGGCGGCAGAATGGTCGGAATCCGGCGGGCGAGCATCGTCTTGCCCGAACCCGGCGGCCCAATCATGAGAATGTTGTGCCCGCCGGCGCAGGCAACTTCAATGGCGCGACGAACGTGCAGTTGCCCGCGAACATCCCGAAAGTCAACTTGACTGTTGGTAGCTGCGGCGAGCATAGCCGAGACATCCACGGTGAACGGCGGCGGCAGGGACTCACTTTCCAAAAGAGCTAACACATCTGCCAGGGAACCCACCGGGTAGGTGGCCAGACCGCTTACCACGGCTGTTTCAGGGGCGTTGTCGCGGGGCACAACGATGTATCGCAAGCCGCTTTCACGCGCTTTGAGCGCCATAGAAAGCGCGCCTTTGACAGGGCGCACCTGCCCGTCTAGGGACAGTTCACCGACAAACAGCGTTTCCGTTACGTACCGGCTGCGCAAATTGCCCGCTGCTCCGAGAACGCCAACGGCAATCGGCAAGTCAAAACCGGCGCCTTCCTTACGCAGATCGGCTGGAGCAAGGTTGACAGTCATTCGCTGGCTGGGGAACGGAAACCCACAGTTTGTAATGGCGGCGCGAATCCGTTCGCGGCTTTCCCGAACGGCAGCATCCGGCAGCCCAACCATAATCACCACGGGCTGGCTATCGCTTACGTGCGGCGTGAGGTGGACTTCGACTTGTACCAGGTGGGCGTCAATACCAAAGACAGCCGCACCAAAGGTCTTAAACAGCGCCATGGGTGCAATAGAGATGACCAAACTGCAAGGGCTTGAAACTATGTTTTTCGACTGCCAATGTGCAAGTCAAACCTGCTGTGGCTGGCTAGTTGCAATGTAGCGGTTCGAATTGATTGTGTCGCGGCCGTTTTGGTGTAGCCTCGGTCGTTGTCACCTGGCGGATACTGCTTGCTGTTGCTAGCCGGCACAGCACTCACCTACAAGTTGTTTGTCAAGTCATGAGGCTGCCTGCACTTTTTTTCGACAGTTTGCGCCAGGCAACGGCTGAAGCGAAGTGGGCGTTGCTGCTGACCTTGGTCAACTTGGGGCTGTCGGTGCTGGCGCTGCTGCCGGTCATCATGTGGCTCAAGTCCGTCAATGGCGCTTCGTTGTTTGCTGAGCGCCTGCTGAAGGATGCCCTTGACATCGAGTGGCTGCTGGTGGCGCTCCGGATTGGAAAGAGTGCTTTTCCCATCCGTTTGGCTATCGCTTCTGGGCTCGCCCTGCTGATTGGCTACCTTGTCACTACATTTCTGTCTGGCGGCATCATTGCCAATTTCGCGCTGCCCAGAGCGCCACGTGCATTTTGGGCAGACTGCCGCCGGTATATGCTGCCGCTGTTGGCAGCCAGGCTGCTTACGGGTCTGCTGCTTGTCACAGCCGGTGGCGTGCTGGTGCTAGCTTGGAGTCCGCTATACAGTCTTGTGACCGAAAACCAGACGACGCCGTGGCGCGCCGACCTTATGCAGTGGATCGGTCTCGGCATAGGGCTGGTGGTGTTTTGGAGCGTTTACCTCGTGATGGACTACCTCAAGCTGGCGCTGGTGGTTCATGCGCGGCAGCAGTCGTGGACAAGCCGCCTTCGGGCTTGGTGGAAATTGTTTATTCGCCGTCCGGGCACGACCATCGGGCTGTACCTTTTGACAACGGTTTTGTGGCTACTCGTCGTCGGAGGACTTATGTGGCTGATGCATCATGTGACGCCGGTAACTTGGTTTTCTTCGGCCTTGCTGGTGTTGCTAAGCCAGGCGTTGGTGTTTGCCCGGCACTGGGTGCGGCTGGTGTTCATCGCGGGTGGGTGCCGGTTGCTGGAAACCGTGCCGTAAGGTGCGGAATGAAACGAGCCGGACGCCGGTGGGTATAGTGGTGGAGTTGGGTTTGCCTAACCCTTGCCGTTGGTTGCATGTCCAGACCGTTGCCTGCTATGCGGCCGATGTCAGACGTGGGGAAAGATGTCGTCGTGAAGCGTTACTTGGCTTTGGGGGATTCCTACACGATTGGGGAAGGAGTAGCTGAACCGGAGCGTTTTCCCGAACAGCTTTGCGCTGCCCTACGCCAGCGCGGGCAGCATTGGGCTGCACCACACATCATTGCACGTACCGGCTGGACGACCGATGAACTGGCCGCGGCCATTGACGCCAATCCACCGGCGGGATGCTTCGATCTGGTGACGCTGCTCATCGGCGTCAACGACCAATACCGACGGCAGACACCGGAAGCGTACCGTCCTCGGTTTCGCGCGCTGCTTCAGCAGGCCATCGCCTTTGCCGGCGAACGGCCACAGCATGTCGTTGTCCTTTCCATTCCCGACTGGTGTGTGACGCCATTTGCCGCCGAACAGCACCGGCAGGGTGAAAGTCCTGTTATTGACCTGTTCAATGCTGTCAACCGCGAGGAAACGCTGGCCACCGGAGCCCACTACGTGGATGTCACAACCATTTCGCGCCGAGCGGCACAGGATACATCACTGCTGGCGGCTGACGGGCTACATCCTTCGGGCAAAATGTACGCCCTGTGGGTAGCCTCCATCATGTCGTCTGTCCCGCTGGAGTAGCTTCGGTGGTGTGCTTCCCGATACACTCTCTGCATCACAATGACTCTTATCTTCCCGGAGCCAACCCAATGCGTACCATTCGAGACCTTGACCTCCACCAGCGGCGTGTGTTTATTCGCGTGGATTTCAATGTTCCTGTCAGAGAAGGTCAGGTAGCAGACGACACGCGCATCCGCGCTGCCATACCCACAATTCAACTGGCGCGTGAAAAAGGCGCCAAAGTCATTTTGGCTTCGCATCTGGGACGCCCCAAAGGCGCACCGGAAGCGAAGTACAGCCTTCAGCCGGTTGTCAGCGTGCTGAGCGAACACTTAGGGATGCCGGTGCGCTTTGCCCCAGACTGTGTCGGCCCGGAAGTCGAAAAGCTGGTTGCCGAACTCCAACCGGGAGAAGTATTGCTGCTCGAAAATCTCCGTTTTCACGCCGGTGAAGAAAAAAACGACGAAGCTTTTGCGCGTCAGTTGGCAGCACTTGCTGAAGTGTATGTCAATGACGCCTTTGGTACGGCGCACCGGGCGCACGCTTCAACGGCCGGAATGGCAGCTTTCATCCCGGAGCGGGGCGTTGGTCTGCTGATGGAGCGGGAACTGGAATACCTTGGCAAGGCGCTGCATGCGCCGGAGCGTCCCTACGTGGCGATTCTCGGCGGCGCGAAGGTGTCGGACAAAATCGAGGTCATTGACAAGATGCTGGATGTGGCCGACGCCGTACTGATTGGCGGCGCCATGGCCTACACGTTTTTGAAAGCCCGTGGCGTCGAGGTCGGCCGCTCGCTGGTCGAGGAAGACAAACTCGATGTAGCGCGCACGTTAGAGTCCAAGGCTCAGATGCGCAATGTCCGGCTATACCTGCCGACCGACCACGTGGTGGGCGACCTGACACGTCCTGAACTGGAACCCCAGACGGTTTCGGTGCTGGCGACGCCGCCTGACCTAGCCGGGTATGACATCGGGCCAGAAACCATTGCTACTTACCGGGCCGAGATTGCTAAGGCGCGCATGATCGTTTGGAATGGCCCAATGGGCATGTTTGAAGAACCACGTTACGCGACTGGAACGAATGCGATTGCCGCTGCCGTAGCCGCAGCCGAGGCTATCAGCATCGTCGGCGGTGGCGACAGTGTGGCTGCCATCAACGCTGCCGGTCTCAGCGATCGGATTACGCACGTCTCTACGGGCGGCGGCGCCAGTCTGGAGTTTCTCTCCGGCATCGAACTACCTGGCGTGGCTGCGCTCCGCTAAGGGTTGATCGAGGCGGTTTGGCAGAGCGGGTGTAGGAGCAAGGCATGGAAATCACACTCGTCACGGCAGATGGCTTCCGCAATCTAGCCGGAACGTTGTCTGCAGCGCCAGGGCTAAATGTTCTGTGGGGCGGCAACGGGCAGGGAAAAACCAACTGGCTGGAAGCTATCTACATGCTGGCGACGACAAAATCCTTTCGGACACACCAGCCGCAGGAACTCATGGCCTTTGGCGCAGCGGCTGCCCATCTGCGCCTGGAAGTACAGCGACGCACGGGGCCTGTTACGCTGGACGTGCACCTTGAGCCGGGACGCAAGGTCATGTTGGTCAACGGTAAACGGGCGGGGCTGCACGATTACCTTGGACACCTTGTAGTGTTTGCCTATGGGCGCGGAGCTCTGGAAGTCATCTGTGGCGAGCCGGAGCAGCGCCGGCGGTTTCTCGACCGGGGCATCATGAGCCTAAAACCGGCTTATGTGCAGACACTGGTGGAGTACGCCCGGGTTCTCAAACAGAAAAATGCCCTGCTGCGCGCCGTTGGAGAGGAACCTACCCGCCGTAACTGGCTGGATTCCCTTGACGCCTGGAACGCACAGCTTGTCGAGTTGGGGGCAGAATTGCACGTCGAGCGGACGCGCTACGCCGAACAGCTTGATGCCTATCTGGAACGGCAGCTTTTCGGAGCCGAACGGGTGGCCATCCGCTATGTGTCGTCGCTGGAGCCGGACCTGCCGCCGACGGCGGAAGCCTTTCGGGCTGCGATGACCGAACGGCTGACACGCTGCCGCGCTGCCGAACTAGCCGTCGGGCATGCGCTCGTCGGCCCCCACCGGGACGATCTGGCCATTCTGATGGATGGCCGGGAAGTGGCGCGCTTTGGCAGTGCCGGGCAGCAACGCAGTACGCTACTCGTCCTCACGCTGGGGCAACTGGTGCTGTATCGGGCACACTGCGCCGAGCCGCCGGTGTTTCTGCTCGATGACCTCGATGCCGAACTTGACCCGCAACGTATCGCAACCTTGTTGGCATATCTGGAGGGCAAAGCCCAAACCTTTGTCACCACAACCAAACCGGGGCTAGTACGCTGTGCAGCCCGCTGGCTGGAGCTGCGCGCTGGGCGGTTTGTCTCCGCCCACGATGGGGACTACCAGCCGCCGGCAGACGTTTTGCCGGAAGCTTGTCTGGAAACACAAGCTTCCGCCGCAGGTCTGATACCAGCCGATGGTTTTGGCTAGGGTCAAGCCGATATGGATTGGGGTACATTGGCTTGGGTTACGGGCGGGGTTCTGGTTGTGGCGATGCTGTATGCCGCCGTCGGACATGCTGGCGCTTCGGGTTACATCGCCGTCATGACGCTGGCCGGGTGGGCCCCGAATGTCATCAAGCCAACGGCCCTGATGCTCAACCTGCTGGTGGCGGCGCTGGCCACCTGGCAGTTTGCACCGTACTTCGAGTGGCGGCGCTTCTGGCCGTTTGCCCTGCTGGCGCTGCCGCTGGCTTTTGTCGGTGGTTATCTCACTCCACCACCGGAAGTCTTCAGGCGATTGGTCGGCGGGATACTTTGGGTGTCGGCATTTCGGATATGGCTGCCGCAGCCAGCGGCAACGGCTGTCAGGCTGCCGCCGTTGTGGCTAGCGCTTCCAAGTGGCGCATGCGTTGGTTTTCTATCGGGCCTGACCGGCACAGGTGGGGGCATCTTTTTAACGCCATTGTTGCTGTTTGCCCGGTGGGCCGAGACAAAAACGGCCTCGGCCGTTTCGGCGGCGTTCATTCTGGGGAATTCGCTGTCTGGGCTACTGGGGTACGTTGCCAGCGCAGCGCCTCTGCCGCCTTTTGTCTGGCCGCTGTTTGTGGCAGCGCTGGTTGGCGGCTGGCTGGGGGCGCATGTCGGGAGCCGGTATCTGTCGGCGCGCGGTGTCGAGTACGTGCTGTCGGTGGTACTGCTCATTGCCGGTGGAAAACTGCTGTTTGGATGAGGTTGGATATTCCGCCGGTTGGTTTGGGCTAGACAGAGTATGGGGCAGTTTTTGACTGGTTGCCGATACTGAAGTTGCAAGGCGGTGAGTGCAGTAAAGCTTCCGAGGCTGGCGTCAGTCACACTTTACACTGGTCGCCGACCCTTTCCGCCCTGTTTCAAAAGACTTGTGCTTTCAGAAGGTCAACCCAAGCACCGGCTATATGCTAGATGCCGGGGCAGTGGTTGGTGTTTTGCGGGTGCGGAAGGCCAACCTACCCAGACTGGTTTCACATCTACCCACACTTGGCACTGCCGCTAAACCGGCGGATTTCAGTGATGAAGTGGCTCGTGCGCTTCCCGGCTGTAGTGGGCCACCAGATCGGCCGGGGCCGGTTCGCCCAAAAAGATTTCCCGCAGCTTGTGCCAGAGCGCCAAGCGGTTCCAGTCCGGCGTTTTGCGGACCTTCATCTCATCCGTCAGGTAGGGGTTAGGTAGGAAGACCGTCGTCATCTGCTCGCCCGCGCCGTTCCACAGGCGCAGTCCCCAGCTCCGCCCGCCGCCACAACGCTGCCCGCGCTGTAAAAAGAAAGCCACTTTGGAGACCTGTCGTTGCCGGGCAACTTCAGGAGTCGGTGCCCGCCGGTGAATGCCGGTGCCCAGGTGAAAGTGCCAGTAACCCAAATCCACCGTGAGATAGCCGTCAAGGAACGTCACCTTGGGCGCTTTCTCAAAGCGGATTTCAAAAACAGCGCCTTCAATGCAGGGCCCTACTACAATGTCCCGCCAGTGCTCCTTGAAGAGCAAATCTGTCAGGCGCTTCATCGTCGCCGGACTGGCGTCAAAGTAGTCATACTCAAGCAATCCACCACCGGGCAGGGGAATGACTTCCCGCGCCAGACAGCGTGGCGGAAGAGCCGTTGTGGTGTCAGAGGAAACATCGGGGAGAGCGGCAACGGTCACGGGGTTCTTTCTCCGTGGGGTGTTTTGTATAAGCAGGTAGGGCTGTGAAACCGCAGGGTTAGCCTGCGAATGCTGTAGTGTAGGCTGTTGCCAGATGAACGAGAAGAGATTCTTTCTACGCATGGGAAGGTGACGAATCACGCTGCGGCTGCATGCTCCCGATATGGCTTTCCACGAACTGATTGGACAATCGGCGGCAAGGGCGTTTCTCCAGCGCGGTCTGGCCAGTGGACGCTTGCCGGCTAGCCTGCTGTTTACTGGGCCCGCTGGGGTGGGCAAACGCCAGTTTGCTCTAGCGCTAGCCCAAGCCTTGAACTGCCCGGAAGCGCCAAACACAGGCTGCGGCAGATGTACCACCTGCCGGCGCATCGCACAGGGAGAATATCCCGATGTGCTGCATGTGGCTCCCGACGGTACACACATCAAGATTGGGCAAGTGCGCGAAGCTATCCGCTTTGCTACTGACCTGCCCTATGAGGGCCGGCGGCGTGTTGTCATCTTTGAGCGTGCCGATACCTTCAACACGGCGGCCGCCAACGCCTTTCTCAAAACGCTCGAAGAACCACCCGCCCACGCACAACTCATCCTTATCAGCGCCCGCCCGGATGCCCTGCCGGCCACCATCCGTTCGCGCTGCCCGGTGGTGAGATTTGTGTTGCTGTCACCTGAAGAAGTTGAGCAGTGTCTGGAGCAATATGCTCGACGTCCGCCGGCCGACCAACGGTTTTTGGCGCGGTTGGCGCAGGGACGCCCCGGCACGGTCACAGGGCTGGACTTGGAAGTGTACCGCCAGCAACGCCGCGCGCTGCTTGAACTGTTGACGTTGCTGGGGCAAGGCAACGCTGTCCCACGGTTACTGAAAGCGGCTCAATACTTCGGAAAACTCGAACGTCCCGAATTTGAATTTGTACTGGACATCCTGGCTAGCCTGATACGCGATCTGGTGTATCTGAAAGCTACACTGGCAGCAGCAACCCCCCGTTTGCTAGAAGACCAGCTCGTTCATAGCGATGTTCAGTCGAGACTGGTAGAGCTAGCCAAGATGTTCTCATTGGACCGTTTGCAGCAGATACTCAACCGGTTTGAAAGCATCCGGCGCGGCCTTGACCGCAACATCAACCGCGTCCTAGCCCTCGAGGCAGCGTTGCTCGAACTGACCGCCACGCCGTGAGCAAAGGCTGTCGCTAAACCCTTCGACTACGAACACAAGTTCGGTTATTGTGGGGCGTACCAGCAGTACACGAATCATCCCACACCGAGCTTATGGCACTGACGACTTACCTTGAAGCCATCCGGCAAGCCCTGTTTGAGGAAATGCGCCGTGACCCCAACGTGTTTTGCCTTGGAGAAGACATCGGAGTCTATGGCGGCGCATTCAAGGTCACGGCCGGTTTGCTGGAGGAGTTCGGGCCGGAGCGCGTCATTGACACGCCCATTTCGGAGGCGGCCATTGTCGGCGCCGCCTGTGGTGCGGCGCACCTGGGGCTGCGTCCGGTAGCCGAAATGCAGTTCATTGATTTCATTTCCTGTGCTTTTGACATCCTGACCAACTATGCGGCAACAAGCCGCTACCGGCAAGGCTTGCCGGTTCCCATCGTCGTGCGCGGCCCAACCGGAGCCGGGGTAAGGGGTGGTCCTTTCCACTCGCGCAATCCAGAGGCTTTTTTCATGAACACCCCAGGGCTAAAGATGGTCGAGCCGGCAACGCCTTACGATGCCAAGGGCTTGCTCAAGGCTGCCATTCGTGATGACGATCCGGTGCTCTACTTTGAGCACAAGTACCTCTACCGGCGCATCAAAGAAGATTTGCCAGAGACGGACTACATTGTGCCCATTGGGAAGGCTGCCGTACGCCGAGTCGGCACGGATGTCTCGATTATTACCTTTGGTGCGATGGTTCACGTCGCTTTGGAAGCAGCCGAAACCCTTGCCCGCGAAGATGACATCCAGGTGGAAGTACTGGATATGCGATCGCTGCTGCCTTACGACAAGGAAGCCATCGCACAAACGGTGCAGAAAACCAACAAGGTCATCATTTTGCACGAGGCAACGTTGACCGGTGGAATTGGCGGCGAATGGGCAGCCTTCATTGCCGAGGAACTCTTCGAGCACCTTGACGGTCCTATTGTGCGTGTAGCCTCTATTGATACCCCAACCCCCTACAGTCCGCCGCTCGAAGATTTTTTCCTGCCCAATGCTGAGAAAGTCATGGCGGCCGTACGGCGGTTAGTAGAGTATTGAAACGAACCAACCAGGCCCTGCTGGATGTGGGCTTGGTCTACAAGTCGTTCCGACGAAGGATTGTGGTTATGCGTTACGAAGTTGTCATGCCCCAGATGGGTGAGTCCATTACGGAAGGCACTATCATCAAGTGGTTGAAACAGGTCGGCGAGCGCGTTGAGCGCGATGAGCCAATTTTTGAGATTTCAACCGACAAGGTGGATGCAGAAATACCGGCTCCCCAGGCTGGTATTTTGGTTGAAATTCTTGTTGGCGAGAACCAGACCGTGCCGGTCAATACAGTTGTTGCCTACATCAGCGATGAGGTTCCGTCCTTTGCGCCAGAGCCTGCTCCGCCGCCGGCTTCGGCTGAAATGCCGACTGCTATGAGTGTAGTTTCGGCCTCGACAACGGCGGCTGCGCCTGCCAACGGTACGACTGTCAGCACCCAGATTGATGAGGCCGACGTAGAGGACACGGCTGAAACAACCGACACTTTTGGCATACGGTCTTCGCCGCTTGTGCGCCGGATGGCGCGTGAATACGGTGTAGATTTGCGCCAGATTCGCGGCACAGGAATTGGTGGGCGCATCACGAAACACGATTTTCTGGCGTTTTTAGAGCGCCAGAAGGCAGCCGCTGCATCTGCACCGGCTTCGCCAACCGTGACACCGGCCGCACCAGTCGTGACGCCACCTCCTCCAGTGCCATCTGCTACTCCTCCGGCGGCGCCAGAGTTACTGGTTGCCCCGGCCACGGCGGCACCGGTCACGGCTGCGCCCCCATCTGCCACGCTGCCGGGTGATGCGGTTGAAATCGTCCCAATGACGGCGATGCGCAAGAAAATTGCCGAGCGCATGGTACTCAGCAAGCATACATCGCCACACGTCACGTCCGTCTTTGAAGTGGACATGACGCATATTCACCGGTTGCGTGAAAAGAACAAGCAGGCGTTTGAAGCACAGCATGGCGTAAAGCTGACCTATTTGCCGTTTATCGTCAAAAGCGTTGTAGACACGCTCCGCGCTTGGCCGGCGCTCAATGCCTCCATCGAGGGCGACAACATCATCTACAAAAAGCACTATCACATCGGGATAGCGGTCGCGCTCGACTGGGGGTTGATTGTTCCCGTTATTCGTCATGCCGAAGAGAAAAATCTCATTGGCTTGGCACGCAGCATCAATGATCTTGCCAGTCGTGCCCGTGCCAAGCAGCTCAAGCCCGATGAAGTCACAGGCGGAACTTTCACCGTTACAAACTATGGGAGCTTCGGAAGCCTCATTGGAACACCTATCATCAACCAGCCACAGGTTGCCATTTTAGGCGTTGGGGCAGTGGTCAAGCGGCCGGTCGTTACAGAAGACGACGCCATTGCCATTCGCCACATGTCCTATCTATCGCTGACATTTGACCACCGCCTGATTGACGGCGCGGTGGCGGACCAGTTTATGTCCCAACTCAAACGAACGTTGGAGACATTCCAGGCGACGGAGTTGAGTTAGGCACCACTGTGAAGAGCCGAGATTGGGTGGTTGTGGCGGAAGCGGACAACTTCCACAGCCACCCTGGCCCAATCGAGCGTGTCTGCTGATGGAAAATTCGGTGAAAGCCGCTGCCAAAAGTGAGCCCCTGTACCTGTCGGCCAATGCTATTCCTGCTTGGACGGACGAAGCTCGGCGGGCAGATCGGCTCGCCGGGCTGCTGCTGGCTGGACTAGCGGCGCTGTTTGCCTTCTTTGTGACCCGGCGCATCGGTACCATTCCGGCGCCAACGGCTACCGAAGGGTTTCTAGCCTACGAGGCCGTGACGGGCAGGATGAGCTTCACGCGGCCGGCACTAGGGTGGACCCTGTGGGCGGCACTTGTTGCTTTTGGCGACGGTATCGCCCAGGTGCGGGTGTATGGCCTTTTGCTGGCGCTGACAACGCTAGTCCTCATCTATTTCATCGGGCGCAAACTCCACAGTCGTGCTGCCGGGCTACTGGCAGTGGCGTGTTTGATTGGCGATCCTAACTTCTTCAACAGTCTGCGCACGTTCCGTCCCGAAACCGGTGCTGTCACCTTTGCCCTGCTCGGCTTTTATCTGTTTTTGCGCGCTCAGGCTACTGATCGGCTGGGGCGCAAGTGGCTGTGGGGACTGCTGGGTGGCGCGGCCTCGCTGCTGGCCGGATGGTTTGATCCGATTGGATGGAGCAGTTTTCTATGGGTGCTCGCCTGGGGACTTATCCAGCGTGGCGACCTGCTAGGGAGCACCTCATGGCGCATCTATCTTCTTGGCGCCGGAGCTTTGTTGCTTCCCTATCTGTTCTGGATCGGGACGCACTGGACCGAGTACCAACACCAGGCCGCACAGGTTGCTGCCGTCCTGTACGGGCAACCCGGTTTGTCCCTGTGGGACAACATGCTGACTGAAACACGGCGCTATGCCGGCTGGTCGGGCGGTATTCTTCTGATTCCAACCCCGGACAGCCTTGGGGTGCGGCTCTTTCAGTGGATGACCCTTGGAGCGCTAGCGTATCTGGGCGTCCGCACGGCCCGTACAATTTCCCACATGGTGTCCCACTGGCAGTTCGTCCGCGAACTGCGCCGGCGGTTTGGTGGGATGCCCGCCCCGGACGAGTTGAAAGAGCTGTATGAAAGCGGGGAAGTCAGGCTTCCCAAAGTCGGCACGCTGGAAAGCTGGATGTTCGAGCGCGGTGGGCTGCTGCGTCGGCTTTCGCTTATTGTGCAGGAAATCGAAAAAGACACGCGCCCCATCACCCACTGGCTTCAGGTGTTGGGCGCACCGTCGCACCCGGACTGGCGGATTCCCCGCACAGGGCTGTTGGTTGTCACCTTGACCGGTGCACTGAGCCTAGCGCTGTTGGACAGCTACAAGCTCCCTGCCTCGCTGCCCATACTAACGGGGTGGTTTGCGTTGTGCGTTGGGGTATTTGTGGTGGATGCGCTGCGCTGGGCCGTAGAACAACGGCGGCGCACAGTCCCGCGCGTCTTGCGTGGTCTGGCCGTGGGCATGGCGATGCTGGCGCTGGTCACGGCCACGCTGGGCTCAGGCGGGCGGGCTGTCTGGCGTTTCCACCGCTGGACACGAACCTTTACCCCGGCACCGTATGCCGATCTTGCGCTGGTCTTGCGGCAGGTCGTCCCGCCAGGAGCAACCATTGTGGCAAGTCATACCCACCGCTTTGCCTTTCCACTTGGCACCCGCTACCTGACCCCGCAAAACGATGAACTGGCGCTTCCTGAAGCAGTCACCAAAGACGAGCAGGTTGTCATGATTGTTGACGACACGCCTGCGTCTTCGTCTCTCCGAAAGGCAGCCTCCGAGCGCCGGTGGTCGCTCATTGCCGAGTTGTCGGGAACGCTCTACGGCACCATGCGGGTATACCAACTAACTGAAGCAGAAAGCCCCCCGTCACGGCCAGGGCGGTATTACTTTATGGGCAGCACCAATGGCTATGCCCGCCGTGGTTATTACACCGAGCAGCAGCGCCAAGAGGCCACGCTTGTCTGGCTGGCCGAGCCAACCGATCTTGAACGTCTGACAAAAAACCTGCCGCATGCCGGGATGCGCCCGCCAGAAGTGCAGCGTGACGGCAGCCGGCTCGCCCTGCGGATTGTGACCGATGTCTCCAACTATACCACCTGCCTGCGGTTGCCTCTGCCCCTGCTCAAACCAAACGTGATGTATCGCCTTCAGACTGCCGCGCGCGTCACTCAGGGTGGGGCCGTGATTGGCGTCCGTGACCAAACCGGGCTGTGGCTCAACGAACCTGTGGCGCTGAGTGAAAGCCAGACCTACATGCCGATTGACATTCTTTTTGTCACCAACGAACGGGGCGATGCGGAGTTAGCCATCGGTAACCGGCGAAACCAACCTGCTGCTTCTGCTCTGTACCTTGGACGGGTAGAAGTCCGGGAGATTGGCGCCAACCCATAGGGCTCCGTCTGCTAAGTTCAATGCGCCATGGCGCCTGGTCGGTCATCTGCCTGGATTTTGTTGATGCTAGGGGTGGCACTGTTGGGGCTCTTGGTATCAGTTGTCTGGGGGCTAGTGATTCGCCTCGGCTACCTTCCGCACTAGCGGTGGTGGCCAACGGCAGTAGTTCGCCGGTTCAACACTGGCTTACAGAAGACGATGGATTGATTCAGCAGAGTACCGCACTCACCAGCCAGTTTCGTCACTACCTCAGTGATGGGCCGAAAGGCGCTGATTTCTTCCAGCAGATCGCGCGGCGGTTCAGATTCGTGGGCAAAACCGATGAGCCACCGGGGGAAGTGTGAGAGCCGTCGGAGCAGGGAACGAAGTGCAGCACGGTATTCGCGGCGTGAAGTGAGATAGCCACCAAAGCGTCCGGCATGGGCCAGGGTCAACGGCAGCAGTGGGTTGGGATGGTTGCTGACCCAGACTTCGCGCCAGCCGTCCCGGTGCTGAACTGCATGGCTGTACGGTGCTAGCGGCGGCAAGCGCAGGTATACCACATCAGCAGCCGTCTGCACGGCAAACACGTGCGCTGGAAGGCATGTAGCCTGGTTGGTCAGCCGGTTATCCACGGCGCAGTTGAGACGTGGCAGCGCCTCAATGGCTGCTTCTTCTAGGCTTTGGCACATGTGGCGGACGGAGGCATCAAAGCCCAACCAGTAATCCCCAAGGTACAGCCCTAGACTCATCCCTAGTGCCTGAGTCATGCGGTCCGGCGTCTGCAAGACGGCCTGCCGCAGCCCCGCCAGCCATCGGACTTGGGGCAGCGGCAACCAGCGCGTCAAGGCCGGATTGATGAGTGTCGCCTCGTCCTGGGCGGCATCGCGCGCCGCCCCAAGCCACGCATCCACCTGACTGGCCGTAAGCACATAGCCGTTGTTTTCAACGGCGGCAATTGCCCGGCATGTCTCTGCTTGGCGCGGATCATTGGTCAACACCTGCTTGCCAAGCAGCTTGAGCCGCCAGCCCAAGCTGCCATCGCCCCCAAAGGGCAGGGCAATGGAGTGGAACGGTTCTTTCTGGAGCGCAGCCAGCTCAAAACCGAGCAAAGGCGCGTGGTGAATAGGCGTTTGGGAAACCGTCCAGGGTGTCAGGCCAGAGAGGTCCAAAGGCTCACGGCCAGAGGCACTATGCTCGGTCGTTGGGTCGGCGAGCCAGCAGGCTGTCACCGTTGGGTCAAGCGCCGTCCCGGCCAAAGCACGCAAGTGAGCTAGGGCTTCTGTCTCCTGATAGGCTTTGCGAAACGGGCGGTCTTGCGTCAGCGCGCACCAAACATCGGCTACGCGCAACAAGCGGGCTGCTAGGGGAATTTGCTCACCACGGAGACCATCCGGGTAGCCCGACCCATCCCAGTTTTCGTGATGCCAGCGAACCAGTAAGCCAATGGCCTCGGGAAGGTTGCGGTCGTAAATCACCCGCTCGCCAACAATAGGATGTCGCCATAGCATCTGCCGCTCCCCAAAGGTCAGGGGCCGGGAAGCGGTCAGAAAAGGCAGGTCGAGCTGGCGTTCGCCAATGTCGTGCAGCAGCGCCGCAATACGCAGATCACGACGCCCACGCTCGGAAAACCCGAAGGCAACGGCGAGTTTGTCCGCAACGGCTGCCAGACGAAGGGCATGGGAAGTGGTGTAGCCTTCGGCGAGATCGAGCCGGACGCTTTCAGTCTCGTATTCGGCTAGACGGGCCGCCCATGTGTCCGGCGCGGAAGCCTGTTTGGACATTGCGCTCAAAACGGCGTAGGACGCCGACGCAATGGATGATCAACCGGGATGAGCACGCTGAGAACTGCGCCGATAAAACCGCCGCCCAGGGCAAAGATCAGCCCCCCAAAGGTGCAGAATGCCAGAAACCGCAGAAAGTCCGTCCCGTCAAGATCAGGGGCGGCAAAGCGGAGCAGATAGAGCACACCTGCCAAAATGCCCCCGAAGACAAATCCCAGCATGGCGTTATGAGCGGCAATCCGGGGCGTCTCAGCATGGCCGCCATGGCGAAGTACTCCAACACAGGTTCCAATGAGAAACCCGATCTCGGCAAACATTGCCCCGTTGCGAATCGGGTGCGCATCGGGAAAGCCAAGCTGTCGCCAGACCAGATACAGGGCAACCATCACCAGACTGCTTACCGCACCGACGCGGCTGCCGGCCAGCAGCATCGTCCAGAAATGTTCGAGGGAATCAAACGTCGGCTGCCGGAGCGGCTTTTGCGGCGCAACCAGATGCAGCACGTCCTGACAGCGGCTACAGGTGTTTGTCACCGGATCATAGCAATCGCTCTGGTGACAAATCTCGCACCGTACGGCAAGGGAAACCGATTTGACTCGCAACGGCTGGATTTCCGCCATGACGTTCAACCTCGACAAAGGATGCCTCGAAACGGGGGACGCCGTGGTGTCGCGTCACGCGCTGACCTCCACGGTCTTGGCTGTAATGGATGGGACGAATGCCGTCAAATGACTCTGCGATGATGATGGCGAGGGCGCGTTGCTGACTGTGCGTCCGGCAACGCTAGGTGCCATTTTCCACGGGGTAGTAGCAAAAGTCTGATCAAAGATGTTGGCAAACGGGAAAAAGTCGTGTTTTTTTATTGTCGTCTTCGACGACCAAGCGGTAACCTGCCGGTATCATTTTTGAACCAATTTTACATTGGCGGTTTGGGCAACCCCCCCTCTTGCCCGGATAAGCCTGCCTGCCAGAGAAGGCTTATGAAAGCACCGGTGTTGCTGGTTGTTGACGATGATGAACTCGTTTTGGAGTTGCTCAATGACATCCTACAGGACGAGTTTACGGTTGTCACGGCGACGGATGGCCCATCGGCCCTGGAGAAGCTGCGCTTACTGAGCGACCTTGATGGCGTCATCACGGACTTCGACATGCCCCACATGAGCGGCCTCGAACTGATGTGGCGGATTCGCCAACGTTACCCAACCCTGCCCATGGTTGGGCTTTCGGGGACGCTCCGCTCCCACCATCAGATTGCGGGCCGCTGCCCGGAAGGGGTTGTCTTTCTGCAGAAACCCTTTGAAGTGTCAGAATTGCTGGCTGTGGCCCAGCGGCTCTTCCAACCAACCGGCAAATAGAACTATGCTGGGCACACACAATTCTGAACCTGAATATGGGTAAACACATCACGCATGTCACAGAAAGTTCTTGATCTGTGCCGTCTTCTGCCCGGCCCGCTGGCCGGGCGGATGCTTGCGGACCTTGGCTTTGAAGTCGTACGTCTGCTGCCGCCGGCTGGCGACCTGACGCAGGCGCTGTCACCACAGCTTTACAACTGGCTGGCAGCCGGAAAGCAGACAATCACCCTTGACCTGAAAACCGCTGACGGCGTCGAACAACTCAAGGCGCTGGCGGCCGAAGCGGTCATTTTGCTGGAAATGAACCGTCCGGGCGTAATGGAGCGCCTCGGCGTCGGGCCGGAAACACTGCGCGCCATCAACCCAAAGCTGACCTATGTACGGATTGCCAGCTATCGCGATGCAGCCCTGTATGAAGCCCCGGGCCATGACCTGACCTATCTTGCAGGCGGCGGCTTTATTCCCCGCTTTGGTGACGCTTGGAAATACATGCAGATTGCGGATGGGGTCGGGGCGTACTGGGCGGTCATCGCAGCGCTGGACGGGCTGCGCAAGGGCGGCGGCTTCTATGAAGTGTACTTGTCCGAAGCCGCAGCCGGGTTGGCTTACCCGCCTCCCATCAAGCTTGATGGGAGCATCGTTTGCTACGGTATCTACCCGACCCGCGAGGGGCAGTTGGCGCTGGGATTGCTGGAGCCGCACTTCTGGCAACGTTTCTGCGCTGCCGTCGGGCGCGAAGACTGGAAAGCTTCGGCTTTCTCACCGGCTATTGAAAGCAATCCGGTGTATGTCGAAATCAAAGCCTTACTTGCCGAGCGGACGGCGGACGAATGGGAAGCTCTGGCGCTGACGCACGGTTTTCCCGCCCGCAAGGTGCAACCCTACACCCCGCCGTCGAGCACCGTTCCCTGGCGCGAAGCACACTGACATCCCAATGTACTGGCCCGGCGCAACCTGGCGTGAAGCGCCAAACACCAAAGCTGCGCCGCCAACCCCAACGTTGCCCCAACGTTGACGCCTACACCCTGGAGCCGAACCCATGGCGACTGAACGGAAGTATTATCGAACGTGTAACCTATGCGAGGCCATCTGCGGTCTTGAAATCACCGTACGCGGCAATGACATTGTGCGCATCGAGGGCGACCGGCAGGACCCTTTCAGCCAGGGGTACATCTGCCCGAAAGGGGTTGCCCTGCAAGACTTGCACACCGATCCCAACCGGCTGCGGCATCCGGTCCGCCGTACCCGTGGCGGCAACTGGGAGCGGATCACCTGGGAGGCGGCCTTCGATGAAGTGGCGGGGCGTTTGCGCGACATCCAGGAACGCTACGGCAACAATGCCGTGGCAACGTACCAGGGCAATCCGGCGGTTCACAACTTCGGCACGGTGCTTTCGTTTCCGTCTTTCGTGCGGACGCTGAAGACCAAAAACATCTACTCTGCCAGTTCGGTTGACCAGTTGCCGCACATGGTCGCAGCCCACGCCATGTTCGGCCACGGACTGCTTTTGCCCGTGCCGGACATAGAACGGACGCAGTTCTTTCTCATCATGGGGGCGAATCCGGTGGTCTCGAACGGCAGCCTCATGACTGCGCCCGGCATGTCGCGGCGGTTACAGGCGCTGCGCGCCCGTGGCGGCAAGGTGGTCGTTGTGGATCCACGCCGGACGGAAACGGCTGAACTTGCTGACCAACATCTTTTCATCCGGCCGGGAACAGATGCCTACCTGCTGCTTGCCATGCTACACGTCCTGTTTGCTGAAGGGCGCGTTCGGCTGGGGCGGCTGGCGGCATTTACCGATGGGGTCGAAACGCTAGCGGCTATCGTGCGTGATTTTCCGCCGGCGCGCGTGGCGCCGCTCACCGGCATTCCTGCTGAGACCATTGAGACGCTGGCCCGCGAGTTTGCCGCCGCGTCAGCAGCCGTGTGCTACGGCCGCGTCGGACTTTCCATCCAGACCTTCGGGACAAGTGCCCAGTGGCTTGTCAACGCGCTGAACATCGTCACCGGCAACCTCGACCGAGAAGGCGGGGCGATGTTTCCCAAAGCGGCAATTGACCCGCTGGAACGGTTTACGGCTGGGCATCTGGGAGCGTGGAAAAGTCGCGTCCGTGGCCTGCCCGAGTTTGCCGGTGAACTGCCGGTGGCGGCGCTTGCTGAAGAAATCCTGACGCCGGGCAAGGGACAAATCCGCGCTCTGGTGACGATTGCCGGTAATCCCGTCCTTTCGACGCCAAACGGTAGGCAACTCGATGCGGCGCTGGCTACGCTGGAGTTTATGGCGTCGGTGGACATTTACATCAACGAGACGACCCGCCACGCGCACATCATCTTGCCGCCGACGGGTTCGCTAGAGCACGAAAACTACGCGGCCATTTTTCACCACCTGGCCGTTCGCAATACGGTCAAATACTCACCGGCCGTGTTTGCTCCGGCAGACGATACACGCCACGACTGGCAGATTTTTCTCGAACTCGAAACGCGCCTGGCCAGCCGGACGCCACTGGAAGCCCTCTGGGCGCAACTGCGACGGGGCGTCCGGTTGGGGCTTGGCCTCGATGGCATGCTGGACCTAGCGTTTCGTTTCGGCCCCTATGGAACGGGACTGTTCGGCGACGGCTTGACGCTGGCGAAAGTCAAGGCGGCTCCGCACGGGATTGATCTGGGGCCGCTCCAGCCAGCGCTGCCCGGACGGCTCTGGACAAAAAACAAGCGCATTGCCCTTGCGCCGGAGATGTTGACGCAGGATGTGCCGCGTCTTCAGGCCTGGCTTCAGTCCCAGCCGATGCCGTCCGCTGCCAATGGCACGCTGCTGCTGATCGGTCGGCGTCAGCTTCGCAGCAACAACTCGTGGATGCACAACAGCGAACGGCTGGTACGCGGCAAAGCCCGCTGCACACTGCTGGTGCATCCTGATGACGCCCGGCAGTATGGCATTACATCGGGGCAGATGGTGAGGGTTATCAGCCGTGTTGGGGAAATCATTGCCCCAGCAGAAGTTTCCGATGAGGTTATGCCCGGTGTGGTCAGCCTGCCGCACGGTTGGGGGCATGACCGGCCCGGCGTCCAGCTCGACGTTGCCCGGCGCTATCCCGGCGTCAGCATCAACGACATCACCGATGAGCAACTGGTGGATGAAGTCAGTGGAAACGCCGCCCTCAGCGGTGTGCCAGTACGCCTTGCCCCTGTTGCCGAGAAAGCTGTGTCGCGCCCGGCCTGAACCACAGGTTTGAACCAGTCCCTGCCTTCCGGTGGCCGGTCAGGCTGCTTTTCTCCAGGCGGTCACGTGAGAACCCGTACGCACGGTTGACGCGAAAAAAAGTCCTGTAGGCTTGCAGCATCCTGAATCCTTTTCCAGGGTGAGGTTGTGGTGATGTCTTTTGCCTGCCGTCGCTGGTGGTGTCTGGGGTTGGTGTGGCTGCTGGTGGTTGCCACGCCGGT